>Ga0307415_100000173_pt1 | contig 28778 bp, 27 predicted proteins | sample DK1Cmetagenome_FD_204524 | JGI IMG/M metagenome (GOLD analysis project Ga0307415, IMG submission 204524) | Maize rhizosphere microbial communities from greenhouse at UC Davis, California, United States - DK15-C-2 | ecosystem: Host-associated > Plants > Roots > Rhizosphere > Soil | place: USA... | reverse complement strand
CTCAAGCGTCGTACCCCGTACGAGGCCCGCGTCTGCTATCGTCGGCCCATCGCCCTCGCGGCATGAAACCCCGGTGTCCGCTCCTGGGGTGGAACTCCAGCCGTCGTCGTTGCGCCGCCCGACCACCTTCCGATCGGCCAGCCCGCGCACATAGCGGCGGCGGGTCCACTCCGGATCCAACGCGATCGCCCGGCGGGCGACGGCGTCGCGCAACTGCCCGAGCGTCCAGCCCGGCGCCTTGGGCAGCAGCGCGGCCACGATGGCCTGCGCCTGCTCGTCGGGCAGCGTCAGCGTGTAGGTGGCCAACACCGCCGCCTTGGCCTGATCCAACACCCCGGCCCGCAGCGCCGCCAACACCGCCGGCAGCCGGCGGGACAGATCCCAGGCCAGCTCGCACAGGTCGTGCGCGGCCGGCCGGGACATGGTCAACGCCGCCGCCACCTCGAAGACCCCGTAGGCGTCGCGGGTGTCGGTGGGCGGCCCGTGCGGGTGCTGGCGGGACAGCACGTCGGCCATCGACGCGAACAGCTCCCCCCGGGCGTGGTTGGCCTGCCGGGCCCACGCCTTGAGCACCAGCACCGCGTCGAACCCGTCCAACCCGGCCACATCGATGTCGGCCAACGCCGCCGCCAACACCGGACCGGCCGGCAACGACTCCAACGCATCCACCGCATCGAGTGGCGGATGGGGTACGGACAAGCTGACCTGCACACAAGAACCATATCAACCGGGTCCGACACGTGTACGAACCGCGCCCGGCGTGTCGCTACCAAATTCCACCCGACCCACGGTCAAGCGCCCTCGAAGCCACAAGCTCCAGGCCCGCGGCGCGATCCCAGCCCGCAGAGTCCAATGCAGACACCGCCCTGGTCCGCACGCATACCACGGTCACCCGGTCGGGCTCACCCAGCGCTGGGCACGTGCTGCCGTCGTGGGCTGGCCAGGCCGCCGAGTGCCGTGCCGGCCACGGCGGCGAGCACGATGTTGCCGGTCCACAGCTCGACGGGCCAGGCGATGCCGTCGGCCACCTGCAGGCCGAGCAGGTGGCCCGCGGTGAACAGCGCGCCGAAAAGCGCACCGACGATGGGCAGGCGCATCGGTGCGTCCGGCCCCCGCGCCGCATCGAGGCGCTTGGCGAGCAGGTCGACGGCGAGCGCGCCGGCCGTGGCGCCGAGCGCGACCGCGATGAGCGTGGTCGGGAACTGGGCCGTGGCGAGATTGAACAGGAAGATCGCGCCGACGGTGGCGGTGGCCGCTCCGAGGACGCTCCGGCGGCGGTAGACCAGCAGCACCGGCACCAGCAGGATCATGGTGGTGGCGAGGTACCGGGCCGAGCCATAGGCGGCCTCGATGTGGCTCGGCGAGCCGAGCACGAAGTCGTACGGGTGCGTCGGCGCCTTCGACTGGAACGCGGTCGAGTGGCTGAGCAGGAGCACACCGAAGATCGATCCGAGCGCCAGAGCGGCGATCCCGGTGGGGGCCCGCCGCCGGGTGGTGCCCGTCGCCCACCACGAACGCAGCGGGCTGGTCACCAGCAGCGTCCCCGAGAGAACCAGGAGGAGGTGGCTCGGGCTGAGGACAATGTTGAGGGTGATCTCCACACCGAAGATCGAGTGCCAGATCATGTCCAGAACGCCGGCGACCGCGAAGCCCGCCGCGCCCAGCGCGCCCAGGCCGTACCCGGCCGGCCAGCCGTTGCGCCACCACCGCGGCGCCTGGGCCCGCCGCCGGTACCCCAACCAGACTGTCCACGCCGCGGTCAGCGCGTATCCGCTGTAGAGCAGGGCGTGCCACGGCGTGAAGAACGACTCCAGCCGGCCGAGGTTGGTGTGCGCCCACGCGTCGGACAGCACACCGCCGATCAACAGGGTGGCCAGCACCACCGTGACGAGATCCTCGGTCGGCGTCGTGGTGTACCTGGTCTGGCCGCCCGTCGCGCTTCCCGACCGTTGCGCCTCTTGTGTCGACATCGCCGCCTCCCGCGCCGCCAGCTAGATAGATCTGTAGCTATGCTTCCATACGGGACGAACCTGGCCAACCTCCGATGCCCTCATCCACCGCCCGAGCGGTCCGCGGCCGCCATCGCCTGCTGGCGGGCCAGCAGGTGCGAGACGCCGTCAGCGGTCATGGGCTCGGCGAGGTGGTAACCCTGCCCCAGGCTGTAGCCGAGTTCGCGGAGCGCGGCCGCCTGCTCGGCGCTTTCGACGCCCTCGGCCACGGCGTCCAGGCCAAAGGCGCGGGAGAGCTGAATTACCGCGCGGGCCACCGCCTGTCGGGCGTTGGCGGCCGCCGGTTGGCCGTCGTCGATCTCGATACCGTCCACAAACGACTTGTCCAGCTTGACGATCGCCGCCGGGAACGCGCGCAGCAGGCTGAGCGACGACTCGCCGGTGCCAAAGTCGTCCAGCGCCAAGCGGATGCCCATGCGGTCGAGGTCGAACAGCGTCCGGGACACCTGCTGACCCCGGAGCACCGCCGACTCGGTCAACTCGAGTACGAGCCGCTCAGCGGGCAGCCCGCTCTCGGAGAGCGCGGCCGTCACATCCGACACGAAGTCGGGATCGTGCAGCTGCCGCGCGGACACGTTCGGCCCCGCCTTCTGCAGCGCCTCCGGCCCGAACTCGGACAACCACCGGGCCGTCTGGCGGCAGGTCTCGCGCAGCACGAACCGGCCCAGGGGCACGATCAGGCCGGTCTGTTCGGCGGCCGGTATGAACTCGGCCGGCCGGACGAGGCCGCGGATCGGGTGATGCCAACGTACCAACGCCTCGACGCCGATAACCCGGTTGTCGTCCAGCCGGACGATGGGCTGATAGACGACGTGGAACTCGTGGTTGTCCAGTGCCCGGCGAAGCTCGCCGCCGAGCTGCATGTGCGCCAGTATGGGCTCTCCCATGCCGTCCACGTACCGAACAAAGCCCGCCTTACCACGCTGCTTGGCCTCGTACATCGCGACGTCGGCGTCCCGCAGCACCGAGTCGACGGTCGCGCCCGGCCCGGCGGCGGCAATGCCGATGCTGGCCTGCACTATGAGGCGGTGCTCGCTGATCGGTTGGTTGAGCGCGGTCAGCAGGCGGCTGGCCAGCTCCTCGGGCTCGGCATCGCCCGTGAGCAGCACGGCGAACTCGTCGCCACCGACCCGCACCGGCAGGCCATCATCCGCGACCTCGGCGCACAGCAGCCGCGATACCGAGACCAGAAGCCGGTCGCCGACGCCATGGCCGAGGAGGTCATTGACGGCCTTGAAGTCATCGAGGTCGATGAGTAGCACCGACACTCGTCCCGTGGTGGCCAGGGTGGCCGTGAGGCACTCCCGAAACAGCGCCCGGTTGGCCAACCCGGTGAGGCCGTCATGGCTGACCTCGAACTGCAGCCGCTCCTCCTGTGTACGGGTGTTCCGAAGCAGCCGGGTGTTCTCCCGGAACGCGATAAGTTGCCGGACCGTGACGAGCGCGGTGACCGCTACGGCGGCGACGACCACGACGCGGCCCGGCCAGCGCAATGGTGCGCCGAACGCGACCGCGATCAGCGGTACATCGACCGCGACCACCGCCAGGTAGGGCAAGAGCACACCGCCGCGGGCGGCATGGCGGCGAAAGCCGAGACTGGTGCGCCACTGCGCCGCGACGGCCAGTGTGGCCAGCACCGGCGCCAGCGGCATCACGATTGCCTGGGCCGGAACGCCACCCGCGTACCCGAACCGCACCGCGAGCACGGCGACGATGCCAGCGGTGACCCCGCCGCTGGCCGCGATGAGCCGTATCGCGGCGCGGTCGACGGGGCCGCCCCCGACATACGACACCTTTGTCGCGGCGCTGACCGCGACCAGGAACGCGAGTCCGACCAGTACCATCGCCTGCCGGCTCCATGGCTCGTCGGCGGTCAGCATCGGGGCCAACCCCAGATACCACAGCACGGCCGCGCAGCCCAGGAAGCCGATCGCGCGGTCGAGCAGCATTCGCCACCACTCGACGCCCTCGGCCGCGACAACCGGCACGCGGGCCACCGCCCAGACGGCAAGACCGAAGCCGATGGCCACACACGCCGCGGCCGGCACCGGCATGCTGCGCGTACGGGCCTGATCGGCGTGCGTCAGCATGTCCACCGCGAGCCAGCCATAGCCGACGGCGTTCAGCCCAACCGCAACCATCACGGCACGCCAGAAACGCTTGACGACCGGGTCGAGGTCGCAGCTGCGGTACATGTGGTGGATCGCCGCGGTAGCGATCACCGCACCAATGGGTACGAAGGTGTACGCGAACGCCTCGGTGCCGACCCCCAAGATCAGGTATGCCGCGCACCAGACCGTGCCCAGAGCCGCCACCCCGGCGGTGGCCAGCACATACCGTCGGGCCGCCCTATCCATCGCCACATGAACGACGTCGACTGCGGGGCTCGGCGGTGACGAAGGCGCCTCCCGCATCACGGCCCTGACACTATCCTGCCGCTTGTGTACCGGATCTCATCCGAACGTGCGAAAGCCCGTCGATGTGCGCACTCAATTGCTTGCCGATAGGCGGCAAGGGATGCGGATCAGTTCGACGGGCACGAGTAGCGGCAATTGTCAAGACCCTCGGACGGATTGCCAACGCGCACAATCTTCGACCTGAAGCCGCTGCTATTGCCGAAAGTAGCTTGTGCTGGCCAAATGCAAGATCGCGATGAATCGCCAAGGCCACTGATCACGACCTACGCCGCTGAGGAAGCCGCTCCGCGAGGGTCGCGCGCAGATCGTCGGGCAGCCCGTCGATGTCGACGAGCCCGGGCAGCAGCTCCGGCTCGGTCATGTACGCCCGGAACGCCCGCGCGATCGTCACCCCGTGGGCCGGACGGTCCTCCACCGTCACCGGATCGCCGGCCCACAGCTCGCCCGGCTCCAGCACGCGCAGATAGGCGCCCGGGCGGTTGGACCGGGTGAAGGTCTTCACCCAGCGCGGCTCGCCCATCTTGCGCTGGAAGGTGGCGCACGGGACGCGGCCGAATGTCGGCTGGAGGACCACCCGTGGACCGATGCGCCACCGCTCGCCGATGACCGCGCCGTTGACGTCGACCCCCTCGGTCGTCAGGTTCTCGCCGAAGAGTCCGTTGACCAGCCGGCGGCTCAGCCGCGCCTGCCACCAGTCGTAGTCCTCCCGGGCGTACGCGTAGACGGCCTGGTCGTCGCCGCCGTGGTTCTCGATGTCGAAGATCTGATCACCGACCAGGCCGCTGTGCAGCCCGGTCGTCCTAGGCCCCGGCGCGCGGACGGTGACCAGGTGGTCGACCGGCCGCTTGTTGATGCCCGTGACGCCGACGTCCTTGGCCGGGTTCGGCTCCGGCACCGCCAAGTTGACCGAGACAATCCTGCTCACGCGGGCAACCTAACCGCCCTCGCCACCGCCCGCCGCGCAATTTCCGCCCTGCGCCGAGTTGCCCCAGAACACGTGGCCGTCCCGCCATGACTCCAGGTCGGCCGGTGCGGTCCGCTTCAAGATCCATTCGTGCAGGGCGGCGATGTCCCTCGACGGCTGGATATCGAGCGGCAGGAGTTGATGCCGGAAGCTCTGGCGGTACCACCAGTCAAATATCTCGCCAAAAAGTCCTGGGATCTCTCGGCGCACCACTCTGCGCTTCCTGATCGCCAACCAGAGCCTCTCGTAGAACCGGATGATCCTCCAAACGTCAAGAAGAGTGTCCTTGCCGAGTGAGGCCCGCATCGCCCTGAGATCGAGCGTGTGATTTGACTCAAGCAGTTCTCCGGCTCTGTACCTGGCACCCAGCATGTCGGCGGAGTTGAACTCCCTGTGCATATCGAGAGTAAGCGTCAACCTATGCTGCTGGCGGCCGGCGAGCCAAGCGAGCGCCGCGCCCAAGAGCATTCCCGCAGCGACCGCTGCTGGCGTAGGCACCGGGTGACCGTACACCGGCCGCGCGGACGGTCCACCGATCGGGTGACGGAAAGCCGACGCCGGTCAACGGCGGCTCCCGCACTGGCGTCAACCCTCCACACGCCGGAGAACCGGCGGGCACGAGGAGGGGAATTCCATGCGTTACTGGCGAACATTGCTCGTGGTCGGGCTAGCCGCTGCGGTGCTCGGCGTCGTGGTGCCAACCACCATCGCCGCGGCCCAGCCCGTCGCGACGTCGGCCACGGTCACCCCGTACTGCGGGTTCTACTGGGGCTCGCAGCTCAGGCAACACACGGCGACGGCGGTGGCGCCGCTGACCAACGTGCGGGCCGGGCGACACACCTGCTTCGACCGACTGGTCCTTGACATGTCCGGCAAGGCCGACGGCTACCGGGTCGAGTACGTGACCCAGGTCTACCGGGGCGGGTCGGGGATTCGGCTACCGCTGCGCGGCGGCGCCCGCCTGTCGGTCATCGTCTTCGCCCCGGCGCACGACGACCGGTACCGGCCCACCTACCGGCCGGCGAACTCGGCGGAGATAGTGAATGTCTCGGGCTGGCGGACGTTCCGCCAGGTGAGCTGGGGCGGCACCTTCGAGGGCGAGAGCACCATCGGTCTGGGCGTTCGGGCCCGCCTGCCGTTCCGCGTGTTCACGCTGGACGGTCCCGGCGCGGGATCGAGGATCGTCATCGACGTCGCTCATCGCTGGTGACTGGTGGTGCCTGACCGAGATCGAGCCGTCCCAGGTCGAGGTCGAGGTTCACCTCGTCCGGTGGCCGCCCGGCATCGCGCTGGTTGCCGGTAACCCAGTCGGGGACGCCGTCGAGGCCGCCGACCGGGACGCCGTAACGCTCATGGAGCTTTCGCCTCGCGGTGTCGAGCGCCGCCTCGTCCGGCCAGCCCGAGTCGGGAAGGGCGATGCGCACGATCTCAGCGCGTTCCGCGCGCACGCCGCGCATGTCGACGAAGACCCGGCCGGTGCAGGCGATCTCGGCGTAGGCCCACAGGTCATCATCATGAGCGGTGTCGAGCAGATAGCCGGGAAGGGAATCGAGGGTTCCCGGGACCGCGGCGTAGATGCCGCAGCGACAGCCGGGCGCCGGCGCAGGGTGGTCTTCGTAGCAGGAGGCGACGCTCCCGACGTCCGGCCAGGGCGGCGGCTCGGGATCGTGGTACATCGGCGAGGAGAGCACGAGGTCGGCATCGAGGGCGCGCACTCGGAACAGCCGCCACGCGCGCAGCGGCGAATCGGGCGGGTAGTGCCGCTCGTGCTCCTCGATGACCATCGAGACGGATGATAGGGCCGGACCCGGTTACGGCCACAGCGAGTTTCACCGAGCCGCGGCGGGCCCTTCTGAGCCGAGCACGGTCGGTTGGTTCGCCTGGTTATGAGGTAGGCGGAGCGATGTCTGGGTTGTGCCAGGTGAGGTCAGGGTCACCATTGTCGATGCGGTGGCTGGTGCCGGTTGGGCGGTCGCGTGGCGCGTAGACCTCGACCTGGCGAGCGTCGCCGGATGGGTCGACGGTGATCCAGATGACGACGTCGCCGACTCTCATCCACCAGCGGTCCGCATCCATCCACTCGACGTGGAGCCATTGGCCGACGACCAGTTCATCGAAGTCGGTGTCGGGTAATGAGTCGCTGCCGGTGTTGTAACCGGTCTGCTCGGTGGCCGGCAGCCGCTCCTGGCCAGGCAGGCGGTGGTGGGCCAGCAGTCGCCAAGGTCGGGCTCCGATGGGGTACTCGCTCATGGCAGGTCTCCCGTCATCCAACCTAGTGCCCGTCGACCAACGGGTCGTCCCCCGAGCCGGCCCGCTGTTGGACCCGGTTCGGGGGACGACCGTGTGTCGTCTCGAGGTCGGGGCCCCATCATCGGGACCGCCGGTGATGTTTAGACCGCGGCGACCGTCGCCGCCGCATCGATGATGCCGGCACCGCAGCCACCGGTACAGGTCCCCGGAAGTGGCCGGGCGTTCGCCTGGATGGCCGCGAGGACCTGGGCCGGAGTCAGCGAACCGTTGCGGCTCAGCATCAACGCCACCAGTCCGGCGACGTGCGGGGCGGCCATGCTCGTACCCATGTAGGTGAAGTAGATCGGGCTGGCCGGGACGGTGAGGCCGTCGTTCAGTGTGGACAGGACGCCGTTCTGCGGCGTCGATCGGGTGCCCGGCGGATCGGTCTCCAGCCGGACCTCGCCGCCCGGAGCCGACACCTCGACGGTGCCGCCGAAGTTGGAGTAGAACGCGCGGTTGCCTGTTCGGTCCGTCGCGGCCACCGTGATCACACCGGCGCAGTTGGCCGGGGTGAACGCGGACGCGTCGGCGTTGGAGTTACCGGCCGACACCACCACGGTCGTGCCACGGCTGTTCGCGCCGCTGATCGCCCGCCGGTAGCTCTGCGGGCAGGCGCCCGATCCGCCCAGGCTCAAATTGATGACCTTGGCGGGGTTGGGGTTTGTCGGCACGCCACGGACCCGACCGCCGGACGCCCAGACGATGGCGTCGGAGATGTCCGAGGAGAATCCGCCGCACTTGCCGAGCACCCGGACCGGCACCACCTTCGCGTTGAACGCGACGCCGGTGACGCCGACGCCGTTGTTGCCGACCGCGGCGACGGTGCCCGCGGTGTGGGTGCCGTGCCAGCTGGAATTGCTGGGCGGGGCGGTGCCGCACTCGCCGGCGCCGAACCAGTCGCCCTGGTCCTGCGGGTTGGGGTCGCGGCCATCACCGTCGCGGGAGATGGTCGTGTTGCTGATGAAGTCGTACCCGCCCAACCAGTTCGCGTCCAGGTCGGGATGCGAGGTCCTGCCCGTGTCGAGAACGGCGACCCTGACGCCGGTTCCGGTGGCGAGGTCCCAGGCGCCCGGCAGGTTGGCGCCTCCGATCGGCTCGTAGTAGTGCCATTGCTCTAAATAGCGCGGATCGTTCGGGGTGAACTGTGCTGTCATAAGGATGTCGGCTTCGGCGTACTCCACGTCGCTTCGGGCGTTGAGTGCGGTCAACAAGCCGTTGGCGTTACCGGTCACCCGTATTACGGTCCCGCCGACGGCGAGTTCCCGTTGCTCGGTCAGGTCGACACCGAACCGGGATCCGAGCGCCCTGAGTGCGGCGCCCCGCTCGGCACCGGCCTTGAACTTGACGATGATCTGACCGCTCTGGCTGGCCGACGGGTCGGCAACCTTGGCCGCGGACGCCTGCGGGTTGAGCGCGGCGATCGCGGCCACGGTCGCGGCGCTCGCGACAAGCGCGAGGACACGCGTGCGGTTCACTGGCCCCTCCTAGATCTAACCGCCTGTTTGGCGGTCATTACCGTAGGTTAAGGGGGTCCCATGAATCAATCAATGTCGGCCCAGTGCTCGCCGAAGAGCGCCCACAGATCCGGATAGCGCCGCGACACCTCGACCGGGTCCAGTTCGGCCCACTCGGCATCTACGGGATGCGGATCCATACGGACGTCGATCCAGCGTTCCTCGGTGAGTACGTCGCGGATGTCGCCGTCGATGTCGGTGCGCTGGTCGCCGATCTCACAGGCGACGTACTCCAAGGACTCCCAGTCCGGAAGGTCATCGTCCGGCCACGGTCTCGGGAGGGCGGCCAGTCGCCGCACCTCCGGCACCGCCGCCAAGGTGTCCGGGTCGCCGATCGCGGCGTCGTACGCTTCCCGACCAAGGCCGACCAGCCACATCTGGAAGTAGTGGAACGAGTCTGTGCTGCAGTGGCCGTCCATGATGATGTCCGCCGCTCGCCACAGCCGGTATGTGTTGGCTGGCTCGCGGGTCCCGGACAGATGCTGCACGAAGTCGAGCAGATGACGTCGCGGAGCGCGCGACAGGCGACTACGGAGAAACGCTTCGCGCTGGGCCCGCGCCGGCCCGGCTGCGCGGCATGCCTCGATGAGGTACCAGAACTCGTCCTTGGTCACGGACCGAGCCTAGATCCACAACACCAGCTCTCACAGCTCGGCCAGCAGCCGGACGGCCGTCCCGAGGCGTAGCACGACGGGGCGGCCGGATGGAACGGGATGGAACGTCCGCTTGGGGGAGGTGGCATCGTGTCACATACGGAAGATCTGCTCACCGCCTTCGACGTGAGCGCCGAGGAGTTGCAGGCCAATCGGGTGGGCCGGCTCGGTCACCGCCAGGCCCGGGGAGTGCGGTCGGTCGCGTGGGCCAGCGTGCTCAACTCGGGGCTGGTGGTGGGTGGGCTCATCGGGATCGTCTACATCTCGTCGAACGGAACGCCCGAGCTGAGCCAGCACATCGTCGCCGGCGTCCTGGCGCTCATCGGCGCCCTCGTGGCCTACCGCACGATGCGGCGCCCGTTCGCCGCGTCCCGGTCCGGCGTCGTGGAGTGCCTGACCGGTTCCGTGGCCGCGGAGAAGCGGGGCCGGGGCGAGTGGAAACTGACCGTCGCCGGACGGACGTCGCGCCTGTTCATCGATCCAGCGACGCTCGCCGGTGGCGCGCCCTACCGCGTGTACGTCGCTCCGGCCGCCGGGCAGGTCGTCGCCATGGAGCCCGACGGCTGGGACTGACCCGCTCGCCGCCGTAGTGCGCTATTCCGGCGAGTTTCGAGTCGAAGTCGTCCGGGATCGGCCGGCCGGCTTCCGGCGGTGCCGCTGCACGAAGAAGATGGCGGCCAGAACGGTCACCACGAAGACGGTCGGGGCGGCCGCCGGCGCGAGGGCGATCCAGAAGAACGCGTTGGGCGGACCGTAGGTGGCCGGTCCGGCCCGGTACCGCGACCGGGTCAGCGCCGCCGGCGCGATCTCCACATTGGTCACGCCCTCCGGCAGGTCGATCAGCCGGTCGGGCACCGGTCTGTCCACACCGTACGATTCGACGGCCCGGCCGGCCCGCACGACGAACTCGCTGTCCGACCGCCAGCCCTGGAGCCGGGGCTCGGTGCCGACCAGCAGCGTGGTGAACTCCGCCACCGGCGCCAGGGTGTTCGCGGTACGGACCGGTGTGGAGACGAGCCGTACCAAGGGTGAACCGGGACGGACAAGGGCGAGCATCCGGTCATCGGGACTCCACGCCGTGGGGCCGCCGAGGCGCCAGCCGTCCAGGGGGAAGACGCGGGACGGGGCGGGTTCGCCGAGCGCGCCGACGTCGTAGATGCGCAGAAAGTCGCCGATCTCGACGGCCAGGCGCCTACCGTCACTGGACAGCGCGGCCGTGCCGGCGAGGGCTGGATCGTCCACCGGAAAGATGTTGACGGTCCGGCCGTCGTTCGGCTCCCACACCACCCATGACTCCAAGGTCTGGTCTTCGCGAAACCTCTCACACACCACGCGAGTGCCGTCGACCGACCATCCGACGGGCAGTCCGGGCGGCTGCGGCCCACGCCCGCCGGTGACGAGGTCGAGCAGGCCGTCGGCGAGGAGGTAGCGCCCGTCCGGGGACAGATGGGCGATGAACCGTTCCATCACGACGGACCCGTCGGCTCGCAGAGTGGGTTCCAGCGGATCGCTGAAGACGTCGAGCACGCGGTACCGCTCGCCGTCGGCGGCCACCATGGCCACCCGACCCTCCTCAAGGTTCCCGTACGTCGCCGGTCCGCTGAAGATCAGCGCGACCGGCCCGGGCGGCGACTGCCTGACGTCGGCGGCCAGGGTCCAGGTCAACGGATCGGCCAGTCGGTCGGGCAGCCCGGCCGGGCGGTGCGGCTCGCCCCACAGCGCGGTGCCGGGGGGAGCCGCCAGAACGAACACCACGCCCACCGCGGCCGACAGGGCCAGCCGCCGGCGCCGGATCGCGCGGGGCTGGTGGCGCCCGGCGTACCCGAGCACTACGAGCAGCCCGGCCAGCGCGGCCCACCCCGCTGCCCCGCCGAGGCCGTACGCGATCGCCTGGCCCACACCTCGCCCGTCGCCGACGGGGATCGGCGCACCGACGGGCACCGCGAACGCCGTCAGCAGTACCGCGGCCAGGAGCACCACGCCGGTGGCCAGCGCGCCGACCAGGGCCCGCTTGCGGTGCCGGCGTCGCGCCCGCCGGTACAGGTCGGGGGGCACGCTCGGGGCGGGGTACTGCTCCGCGATGGCCCGCAGCTGCTCACCCAGTCGCGTGGTCATGTCGATACCTCTTCTCGCGACGTCGGGACGTCGACCAGGTCGGCCAGCTCGGGAGCCAGCTCCCGCAAGCGACGCAGGGCGTGCCTGGTCTGGCTCTTCACCGTGCCGACGGCGACGTCGAGGAGACGGGCCGTCTCGCGCTCCGAGCGGTCCTCGTAGAAGCGCAGCACCAGCACGGCCCGCTGGCGGGGGGTGAGCCGAGCCAGTGCCCGCTGGAGGACGATCCGCAGATCCAGGTCACCGACGGGTCCACCCACCGCCTCCGGTGGTCGATCCGTGAGTACCTCACCGCGGCGCCGGTGCCGGACCCGCCACCACGACACGGCTCGGCTGTAGAGGACGCGCCGCGCGTACGCGTCCGGATCCTCGAGCCGGTGCCAGTGCACCGCGCAGCGTTCGAGGGTGATCTGCACCAGATCCTCGGCCTGCTGGCGGTCGCCCGTCAGCAGGTACGCGACCCGTCCGAGCGCCCCGGCCCGGGCCCGGACGAACTCGTCGAAGTCGATTCGACGGGCCGGGTCAGTCACGGTCGTCTCTCCACAACCGGTAGGACGCCCGCGGCGGCGCCGGCGGAGGGAAGCTCACCATGACGCCACAATGATGCGGTGATGTCACCCTGATCGTGTGGCCGCGCCCGGCGGCCCGGACAGGGGTCTACGAAACATGACATGGCGCACCAAAGTGGCGATGCTCTCCACCACGATTCTGGTCACGGCCGGGTTCACCCTCGTCGCGGGGGCACCGGCTCAGGCCATCGACGCGTGCTCGCCCAACCAGGGATCGGTCATCAACGGCACAGCCGGCAACGATGTCCTCGTGGGCACCGACCGCGATGACATCATCAACGGCAACGGTGGCAACGATCAGATCTTCGGCCTGGGCGGCCTCGACCTCATCTACGGCGGCGGCGGGGCCGATATCGCCTTCGGTGGCGACTGCCTGGACCTCATCATGGGCGGCCCCGGTGACGACCTGATCTCCGGTGAGAACGGCAATGACTACATCGCCGGCGACGCCGGCGTCGACACCGCCTACGGCGGACCGGGCCTCAACTACTGCGCGACGGAACTTCGGGTGCCGTCTTTCGCGCAACACGCGTATGAGTACTTCGCCGAGCCGAGCGGCGTTGGCTACACCGGCTATGACTGCGACCTCACCGAGCGGCTCTACTAACGCGGGCCGGCGACGGCCGAGGGCCGAAGGACATCGGGGTGGGGCGCCGGAGCGTCGATGGACCGCATCGCCTCGGTCCACCGGTCGAACGCCCGGCGGGCCTCGCCGTGGCGTCCTCCCCGCACGAGGACGGCGACGAGCGAACGGTGCGCCGGCTCGTCGTACGGATCGGCGGCCAGCAGCCGCACGAGACTGGCGACGGCCTGGTCGAACTCGCCGGCCCGCCGGCTGAGGTCGGCCAGGCTGCGCAGCGCCCGCAGCCAGACGGCCCGGGCCTCCTCCCGCAACCCGCGGGCCCAGTCCTCGTACGGCTCGTCGCTGTAGGCGTCACCACGGTAGGCGGCATCGACCTCGGCCAGGATCTCCCGGGCCCGCTCGGTCTGGGCGGAGCGGGTGAGCTCGGCGGCGTGCGTGGCGTCGCGCATGAGGTCCTCGACGTCGACCCCGACATGGTCGATGTCGAGGGAGATCCCGGCGACGTCGGCCCGGACGTGGTGATCGGCCGGCCATAGGCGCGACGGGTCGAGCACGGTGCGGACGATGGACAGCAGCACGGAGAGGCGATGCCCGGTCCGTTCGACGTCGTCGTCGGGCCAGAGAAGCTCCGACAGCTCGGGCCGGGCGATCGGGCTTCCCCGCCGGGCGACCAGGATCTTGAGCAGCGATCGGGCCTGCCGGGACCGCCAGGCCGTCAGCGGCACCGGCCGGCCGGCGACGAAGACATCGAACTTTCCCAGCACCTGTATCCGGACCGGGGCTACCGGACTGTCGGCCGGGGCGAGCGCGGACCCGCCAACGACGCGGACTCCCAGGCTCCGCAACCGCTCGGTGGCCGTACGGGCGGCCGACCGTCGCGCGCCGTCGCTGCCCGGCAGCCGGCCCTGCAGTACGAGCATCTGGTCGGCGGCGGGCAGTGCCCCGGCCCGGCGCCAGATCGACTCGGCCTCCTCCAGGGCCGCCCGCGCCGCCCCGGTGTCGGGGTTGACGGCGGCGGCGAGTTCCAGCGACTCGGCCAGCGAGTCGGCCCGCCGGCTGGCCCGGGCCGCCTGGACGGCGCCGGCCGCCCGTTGCTGCGCCGTGGCCAGGTCACCCTCCGCGAGCGCGACCCAGCCACGGGCCACGTGGGCCTGCGGCGCCAGGAGCGCGTCCGCCACCCGCTCGGCCTCGTCGGCCGCGTCCCGGGCCGCCACCATGTCCGGGTTCGGACTCTCCAGCAGCAGCCGGGTCAGTCGGGCCAGCGCGGGTACGAGCACCTGGTTGTCGGCCATGGCCCGGGCCAGGTCCACGGCCTCCTCGAGGACGGCCCGGCCCTGTTCGCGGCGCCCGAGCAGGCGGTCGATCTCCCCCAGGCCGGTCAGACCCATGGCGACACGGTTCAACCCGGCCCGCCGCGAGATCAGGACCGTCCGTTCGAAGTGGAGGGCCGCCTCGTCGTAGCGCCCGAGCCGCAGCAGCGCCTCGCCGGCATTGGACAGGGCGACCGCGACCATGCCCGGTGGGCTGCCCAGTTCGGCCACCCGGACGGTCCGCGTCGCCGCGTCCAGCGCGGGACCATAGCGGGCCTGTCGCAGCAGGCCGACCACCTGGTTCGTGAGTACCCGGGCGAGCTGGACGACGTCGTCGGCCCGTTCCGCCGCGGCCTGCGCCTCGGCCAGGTGCGCGTCCCGGCGCGCTCCGACCGATGTGAACGCGACGGCGATGTGCGCGGCCGCGAGGGCGCGATCGTTGTGGGCGTCCTTGGCCCATTCCAGTGCGCGAGCCCCGCTCGTGGCGGCGTCCGCCGAGGCACCCAACCGGGCCAGAACGCTCGTCCGGCACGCCGCGAGGAACGCCAATTCGGCGTCGTCGTTGCCGGTCTCGTCCAGCGCGGCCGGCCGGTCGCACAGCTCCAGCGCTGCCCGATAGTCGGAGCGCATGTAGTGCACCATGGCCGCCCGCCAGACCAGCGAGGGTGGCCAGTGCCCCACCCGCTCGGCCCGCTCGAGCAGCGGCTCGAACGCCCGCAGCGCACCGGAGGCGTTGCCGGCCATCCTCAGCGCGTCGCCGAGAATGAGCTGGATGCGCGGAGACCGGTCGCCTACGGGACCGCTCTCGATCGCCGTGGCCACCTCGCCCGCGCCGCCGGCGGCGAGGATCTCGTCGCTGTGGGTTTCGATGAAGTCCAGCCAGCGGCGGGTGTCGCCGGACCGGCGCAGCGCCCGCATCGCGGCGAGCGGGTGGCCGTTGGCCGCGTACCAGGTGGCCGCCGCCGGCAACCGGCTCCCGGACGATCGAGCCGTGGACCGGCCGGCCGCGCCACGGTGCCGCGCGATCATGTCGCCGAGGACGGGCACGACCCGGTACGCCTCATCCGGTCGGCGGCCGGGATAGCGCGGATGGGCCACGAGGAATCCGGTCCGAACCAACCACCGGTACGCGTCCAGGAGCCGGTCGGGTGCGGCCAGTGCTCCCCCGATCTCCTGGCACAGCGGAATCGTGACCGGGTCGAGGTCGACCGCGAGATCCAGCAACGAGGCCGCCGGTGACGGCAGGGCGGCCAGCGCCCGCTCCCGCATCCAGCGGGCGGCCACGGTCCCCGGCTCGGTCAGGGCGTCGAGCATGACGCGTCGATCGGCTCCGGCCCGGACGACGGCGTCCCCGGCGAACTGCACCAGGGCCGGCCAACCGGCCGTCAGATCGTGGACCAGGTACGCCACATCGGCGTCGACGACGCCATGTTCGTCGCGCAGGACGCGGGCCACCACGTCGGGCGAGAGGGCAAGGTCCGCGGCACCGCGCTCCACCACCGGCCCGGGCAGGGCGCCCAGCGCAACCGGGGGCAGCGGGCGCTGGGAACCGAGCGAGATCTGGACCTCGTCGGGCAACCGGGTCAGGTGCTTGCCGAGCTGGCGCAGCGACGCGGCCGGCACGTCGTTGACCCCGTCCACGACGACGTGGCCGGTCTCGGCACCGCCCTTGTCGACGTTCAGGGGACCGGAGGGGGTTTCGGCCAGCCAGGCGACCACGTCCTCGGCCGTGTAGTACGCCACCGGACCGTCCGCGTAGGCGGACTCCAGCGCGGTGGTCTTGCCGTATCCGGCGGCCGCGACGAACAGTCGGCAGCCACGGGTGCGGCGTAAGGGCGCTGCCATGACTCCTCCTCCCGCGCGATCGATGGCTGCCACTCATCATCGCCGCCGCTGCCGTCCCGGGGCCAGCGAGATGCGACAAGGCCGACATGTTGACACCACGCTGACGTTGCCTTTACAAAGCCATCGAGGGTCGGCAATCTCGCCGGCGTGTCGCCACGGGTGGATCGTGAAGGATTAGTGTGCCTATATAGGGACACCAAGGCTTCACGATCACGAACTACCGGTGTGCAGAGATGGTGCGGCGAGGGTATGCCGGCCCAGCCGCGACACCCCGCCGGAGACGATCCAGCCGGCGGTGGCGACGGTGACGCCGAGTGCGATCGTGAGCAGGGCGGACGCCAGCAGCGTGGGCTGGGCGCCGATCGCGGTGACCACGGGACCACCGGCGAGCGTGCCGAGCGCGGTCGACGGGATGGTCAGGGCGGTGCGGGTCGCGAGTACGCGGCTGAGCATGTGCGGTGGGCTGGTGCGCTGGAACAGCGCGACGCAGATCGCGGTGAACGGGCCATAGATCAGGCCACCGATCGCCAGGCCGAGCAGGCCGGCCCAGACGGCGTGGGTCAGCGCCATCGGCAGCAGCGCGGCGCCCCATCCGACGATGATGGCGGCAACCACTGTGGACAGTCGACGGTTGCGGAGCAGGCCGGCGCCCAGCCCACCGACGACCGCGCCGATGCCGAACGCGGTCCAGTAGAGACCGAGCAGGGCCGACGAGCCGTGCAGGTCGCGGGCGATGTAGATGGGCAGGGCGACCTCGACCGGTCCGTACAGGAAGAAGAAGACGCAGGTGATGGCGAGCAACCCGAGTAGCCGGGGCTGCCGGACGATGGTCCGCCAACCCCCGACCGCCGAGGAGGAAGCCGACGAGGAGGAAGCCGACGAGGATGCCGACGAGGAAGCCGACGAGGAAACCGAGGACGAAGAGCGGCGGTACCCCCGCCGGGCGACCGTGCAGCTGACCGCCAGGATCGCGAAGGTCGCCGCGTCGAGGCCGATGACCCAACCGGGGCCGACGAGCACGGTCGCCGCGCCGGCCAGCGCCGGGCCGACGACGATCGCGGCCTGGTTGAACGTCGAGATCAGCGCGTTTCCGGCGATGCGGTCGCGGTCGGGCAGCAGTTCGGCGATCAGGGTGTAGGTGCCGGCACTGCCCCAGGCGTGCAGCAGCGACGACAGCGCCAGCAGCGCAACGTAGCCGGCCGGGCCGAGCCGGCCGGTCACGGCGAGTACGGCGATCGTCCCGAGCGCCAGGGCCCGCAAAGACGCATCGGCCGCGACCAGGCCGGCCCCGCTGAAACGCCGCACCAGCCGGCCGAACACGGCGGCACCGAGCGTCGCCGGCAATGTGTACGCGGCGACGGCCAGGCCGGTCCACACGGCCGCCTGGTCCGCCGGTGCGATCTGCACGGCGAGCCAGGCGACCGCGACCATGCTCATCCCGTCGCCGAGCGCCGACACGGCCATCCCGGGCAGGATCCGCCGCAGCAACGGTTGGTTCAGCACCGGCCCATACGATCCGAGCCGGGTGGCCACCACCGGCGCCGCGCGGCGTTCGACCTCTACCATGGCGAGCTCCTCGGGGTTGCGACGGGCGTCACGACGGGCATGCGGACGGGCTCAGCCGGCGTAGTCCGTGCGTCGCCCGCGCCACTTTGTGGTGTACGGCAGCGCGAACAGGTACAGACCGCTGAATACGAGTAGCGCGAGAGGTGGCAGCGGCAGGTAGAACACCCAGGCGGCGGGCTGCTCCTGGGCCAGGGCGACAAAGCTGGCGATGACGGTCACGGTGAACGCGATGGCCAGCCAGCGGTGCGACTGCCGGATCCGCTTCTTCCAGTTCATGACGGCCTCCTCACTGGTCCCGGATCTGGTCCTGGAGCAGCCCGAGCACGTTGCCGTCGGGATCGGTGACGCTGGCCACGAGGCGGCCGCCGCCGACGTCGCGCACGGGCTCGTTCACGGTGGCACCCGCCGCGGTGACCTCGGCCAGCTTGGCCTCGATGTCGGTGACGTGCCAGTAGGCCACCGGCGAGGTCATCTTCTGCGGTCCACCGCCCGGCACCAGCCCGATGTGCTGGCCCTCGGCGTCGAAGCCGACGTAGAAGCGCCCGTCGGTCTGCGGCGGGATGCCGATTAGCGCCGTGTACACCGCCTTGGCCTGCGCCAGGTCGGACACGGGGTGCAGGACGGTCTTGATTCCCTGGGTGTTCATGTCACTCCTCAAGTAGTGGACGTGCGTACCGTCTGAGCATGCCTCCGGCGCGGCGGGCGCGAATCCGTGGCGACCACCGAACCCACCACGGATCCGGGCACGGATCGGGTACGCGAGAATGGGCCCGTGGTGGCGACGGTGGAGATCTCGGCCCGGGAGGCCGAGGTGCTGGCGCTGGTCGGGGAGCATCTCAGCAATGCCGAGATCGGGGCGCGCCTGTACATCTCGGTGCGTACCGTCGAGAGCCACGTCGCCTCGCTGCTGCGCAAGCTGGAGGTGTCCGATCGGCGGGCGCTGGCCCAGCGCGCGACCAGAGCGACCCGGTCCCACCCGGCGGTCCTGCCCACGCCGCTGACCTCGTTCGTCGGCCGGGCCCGGGAGCGGGCCGAGCTGACCGAGATGATTAAGGCCAACCGCCAGGTGACGGCGGTCGGGCCGGGCGGGGTGGGCAAGACCCGGCTCGCCCTGGCGGTGGCGGCGGACGCGGCCGACGGGTACTCCGACGGAGTGTGGTTCGTCGATCTGGTCCCGCTCACCGATCCGGGCATGGTCTCGGCCGCGGTCGCCGGCGCGCTCGGCCTCGGCGATGAGCCCGGCCGCGGCCTGGACGAGTCGGTCGCCGCCGCCCTGGCCGACCGCCACGCCCTGCTGGTGCTGGACAACTGCGAGCAGGTACGGGACGGGGTGGCGCCGTTTCTCGAGCGCCTGCTCGCGACCTGTCCCCGATTGACGGTGCTGGCGACCAGCCGGGCCCGGCTGATGGTGCCGTTCGAGCGCGTGTACCCGGTCCCGCCGCTGTCGCTGACCGACGACGGGGATTCGGACGCGGTCGCGCTCTTCATGGGCCGGGCGGCGGCGGTGGGCCGGCCGCCCGATCCCGCGCTGCGCGACCACATCGCCTCGCTGTGTGAGCGGCTGGACGGAATGGCGCTGGCGATCGAGCTGGCCGCGGCCCGCTGGCCCACGCTCGGTCTGGACGGCCTCACCGCCGGCCTGTCCGACCCGCTACGGATGCTCGCCGGTGGCTCCCGCGCCGATGACCGGCACCGGTCGGTCCGGGCGGCGCTGGACTGGAGCCACGCCCTGCTGGAGCCGGCCGATCGGGCGCTGCTGCGCCGGGTGTCGGTCTTCGTGGTGCCGTTCACCGTGGAGGCGGCGGCCGAGGTGTCCGGGTCGGAGATCGGAGTCGTCGCCGACGGACTGGCCCGGCTGGCCGAGCAGAGCCTGCTGATCGTGACGTCGTCGCCGGGCGGAACGGCGTACCGGGCGCTGGAGACCATCCGCCAGTACGGAACGGAGCGGCTCGCCGAGGCCGATGAGCTGGTCGACGCTCGATCCCGGCACCTTCGCTGGTGCCTGGCCCAGGCCGCCGACCTGGCGGTGGTACGGGAGGGCTGGCGAGCCCGGTTCGACCAGGTGGCCGACGACCTCCGCGCCGCCCTGGCGTGGGCGTCCGACCGGCCCGACCAGCGCGCGGACGCGTACCGACTCGCCGCGTACCTGGCCGAGCTGACCTTCACCCGTACCCTCATTGGCGAGTCCCAGCAGCGCTACGAGCAGGCCGCCGCGCTGGCCGGCGACCCGGGCACCGCCGCCTCGATGCTCCGGCACGCCGCGGCCGTGGCCGGATGCCGCATGCGCGGTGACGACATGTACCGGTTCCACCGCGAAGCGGCGCGGGCCGCCCGGCAGTCTGGCGACACCGCCGGCGCCGCCCGCGATCTGGCCACCGCCGCCACGAACACGTACCGGTTCTGGAGCAAGTTCGTCCGGATCCCACCCCGGGAGGAGGCGGTCGCCCTCATCACCGAGGCGCGTGAGCTGGCCGGCGACGACCCGGCCGCCGAGGCCGCGGTGGCGCTGGCCGAGGCCGGCGTGCTCAGCGACGCCTTCGGCGCCCCCCAGGGACCGGCCGACAACGCCGTACCCGAGACGATCGCCCGCGCGGAACGGGCGGTCGAACTCGCCCACCGCACCGGCGACCCGTTGGCCGAATCGGCCGCCCTCGACGCACTCACCGGCGCCCAGGGCTGGGTCGCCGACTCGTTCGCCGCGGCGGCCACGTCGCGGCGGCGGATCGTGCTGCTCTCGTCCATGCCGGACACCCCGGGCAAGACCCACGAGCTGATCGACGCGCTCGGCCAGGCCACCGAGGCCAGCCTCGGCGCGGGGGACCTGCCGGCCGCCCGCCGGTGGGGCCGGCAGCTCGCGGACCATCCGCTGCTGGCCGAGGTCGGCCACCGGGCCACCAGTTGGCTGCTGCTGGTGGATTCGTTGGCGGTCAATGTCGACGAGGTACTCACCGGCGGCGCCCGGTTCCTCGATGCATGGCAGCGGGCCGGCCGCCCGGCCCGGGCCGTCCTGGCTCGGGCGGTGGCCGGGGTAGCGATGATCCACCTTCTCCGTGACGACCACGACGCCCGCCGCGAATGGACCGCCATCCTGGATCACATCGGCAACCCGCCGGGCCACACGTACGGCTACGGTGCGATCTTCGACGCGATGGGAATGCTCCACTATGGACAACCGCGGGAGGCGTTGGAGCGCCTGGCGCCCGAGCCGGACGAGGTGTGGAAGTGGGTCACCTGGATCTGGCTGCACTGGTACGTGGCGCTGCGCGCCGAGGCCGCCGTCCTGGCCGGACTCCCCGACGCCGCCGGCCGCCTGGAGCGGGCCCGGACCATCGTGACCGGCAACCCGGTCGCCGGGGCCATGGTGGAGCGGGCCGAGGCGCTGCTCGACAAGGATCGGGAGCGGCTACTCGCCACGGCGGACGCCTTCGATGCCGCCGGCTGCCGCTACCAGTCGGCGCGGACCCTGGTGCTCGCCGGTGGCGACCAGGCCGCCCTCGGTGCGGCCGCGCTGGCCGATCTCGGCCTGGCCCCGATGGCCCCGCCCTAGCTCCGCTGCCGGAAGCGGCCCGGCGACATGCCGTTCCAGCCCCGGAACGCCCGGGGTCGGCACGGCCGGCGCCTGATCGCGGTCGTCCGGCAGATTGTTCAATTCTGCTCCAGGATCTGTCGGAGGATCACGATCAGACGAAGAAGCCGACGTTGAACAGGACCGCCGGGTTGAACTGCCCTCCGCCGGGCTGGTAGCACCGGAGGCGGAGGTTCATCGCTCCCCCGCTGACCGTCCACGAGTGGATCGTGCAGAACATCGGCGGGGTACCCATGATGCCGGCGAACGCGTGCCCACCCGCGGAACCGGCCCCGGGGAAGGAGACCAGGTAGTCCCCGTCGTCGTCGATCTCGGTGACCACCGGTTCGGTGTTGCTGGGGCTGCTCCATCCGGCGGCCACCGGGACGAGACCGGAGTTGTCCACTGTGGCCGACACCGGCACCACCTCGCGCGTGTACGAGAGCACGAACCGGGTGTTGACGTGGTTCCCGGTCGTGTCGTAGCACCGCACCCGGAGTACCTCCGGATCGGTGAAGAACGCGGGATCCAACACCTGGCAGGTCACCGCGGCCGCTCCGTACGCGGTGACCCGCAGCGCGCCCGACGTCCAGTCTCCGCCGATGTCCTGACCGAAGGCGCCGAGGTCCACGGCGTACGAGCCGGTGCCCTCGCCGAACACGGTGATCGCTCCACCGGTCGAGTCGTACGAGTACGTCGTCGACGGCGTGTACCCGCCGAGCGGCGGGGTGGCATCGTTGCTCCACAGGTAGCCACGCGCGGCGCCGTCGGTCCGGTTCGTGACGTGGGCGATGAACCTACTGTCCGTCGCGGCGCCGGCGGCGGTGTAGCAGCGTACGTTGACGACCTCGTCGCCGAGCAGCGGCCCCCACGAGCTGACCGTGCAGATGTTGTTGGCCCCGTATGCGCTGACGTGCGCGGCGCCGCCCTGGCCGGCCATGTTGACGAAGCGGACCTGGTACCGGCCGACGCCCGAGCGGTTCACCTGCACCGCCCCGCCGGCCGAGTTGTACTCGTATCCCGTGGCCGAGAAGTAACTGGCGGCCGCCGGTTGCCAGCCCCACACGTAGCCCTCGATGGGTGCAACGATCGCGCCCACCGGGGGATCGGCGACGGCCGGGCTGACGAGGGCCGCGGACGCGGCGACGGAAACGAGGGCGGCGACGCCGATGCGCAGCTTGTTGATTCTCATGTGGACAGGAGGCGCGCGCCGCCGGCCGGCCAACGCCTTTTCGCACGTACGGATTGTCGGGTCGGCGACAGCCGTCCGTGATGCGACGGTGATGCCACGTTGACGGCCCGCTGCGACCCTCCTCGTGCGCAAAGGACATCCCACCAAAGGAGGCGCACATCATGATCACCAGGACCCGTCGGTTCCTGCTCGTGCCGGTACTCGCGGCGTTCGTGCTCGGCCTGGCCGGTGCCGCCCACGCCAGCCCGGGCGCGGCGACGGCGGTGCTCGTCGACGACGACGACAGGGCGTACAACGCGGCGCAGCTCGGACTGCGGGAGTGTGACGGCGGAGCCCAGCTGTCCGTGCACATGCGGTCCAGCGACACCGAGGTCAGCATCGGCGAGAACGGGGCCTTCGTGCCGCTGCCCGGCGCGACCTACGCCTTCCAGGTGCCGAACATGGCCACGGCCCTCGTCGACGTGACGTTCTCGGCCGAGGGCAGTCTCGTGGGCGAGCAGATCCCCAACCTCCCACCGGCCGACTTCCTGCAGGTCGTCATCCTGCTCGACGGAGTGTGGATGCACCCGGACAACGACCTGGCCTTCTCGTCGCAGACCTACCGGGCCGATGCCACCCAGACCTGCCGGCGGGTCGGGCCGGGCAACCACGTCGTGACCGTCGTGTGGCAGCTGGTCGACCAGGGCATGGCCAATGTGCTCACCGGCGTGCTCGACGACTATGAGCTCAAGGTCCAGCTGCACGCCTGAGCCGGGCGATCGCGAGGCCGGTCGGGGTGCCCACCCGGCCGGCCCCGCGCTGCTCTTGTCGACCGGGCAGCCCGCCGCGGGCGGGCGGACAACGGCGCGGCGGACCCCTAGGCTCGGTGGGTGTTCGAACGCACGATGCGCACCCTGCCGGCCAGCCCGCTGGCGGCGTGGAAGGCCATGATGGCGGCGATCTCCGCCTACACCACGCAACCCCTACCCAGGCAGCCGACGGGCATCGACACCGCATACATCGCGTTGATCCGGATCGACGAGCTGACGCAGCTGTATGCCATTCCCCAGCAGGCGATCACGGCGTCGCAGTGGGCCACCCTCGGGTTGGCCGACGGCGTGTACCTGTCGGCGTACCTGCCCGACGACGAGGTCCCGTCCGGGATCCTGGGCGACGATCGGACGGCTGTCGCGGGTGGTGAGCGGGCCGGAGCCGCTGTGCGGGTGGTGTCGTGGCTCGAGGACCTCGACGATGTCGGCGTGTTGATCGAGACGGCGCACGAGACAGACGACGTCGACTGGCTGCCGGCCGTCGCGGACCTCACGCCGGACGCCGGAATGTGGCGCGGCTACCTCGCCGCCTCGTTCAACCCGCAGGAGTTGAAGGACTTCGAACTTCACGCCGACGTGCTCGACGGTAGGCCCACGGCGTTCGTCCGGATCGCCATGGAGTCGCTGGAGTCGGCGTAAACGTCGCGGCGTCAGGTCGAGACCGGCGCGACCTCGAAGTGGCTCACCCAGGCGTCCTCGAGAAGGTGCTCCTCATCGGGGCCGATCATCGGGTCCCGCCAGGACTCGCCGGCGAACGTCCGGATCGCCTCGACGCCGTCCCAGACCGTGACGTACAGGTACTCGTTCGAGGAACGGTGGGCCGCCCGACCGATCCGTTGGGCCAGCAGCCCGACCTGGCCCGACATGAAGGGTACGGCCGTGTCCCGCACGAACGACTCGAACTCCATCTCCTTGCCCGTACGGACGGTCGGTCCGAGGACCCTTACCACGACGGGTCTGCCCTCTCCGCGGCCGAGCAGCGAGGCCAGCAGCCCGAGGGCACCGACGCCGCCGGCGAAGTCGTCGATGTCCACGGAGGACAACCTCGGTACGACGAGGTCCGACCGCGACCCGGGCGCGAGGCGGGCCAGGTGGTCCGGGGTGTGATGGACGAGCAGATCCGCGTAGGCGCGCTGAAGGTCCGGTCCCGGATCCATGCCGAGGTCCTCGGCGAGCCGGACCCGGATCGTGTCGTACCGGGCCAGCGCCTCGGCCGGCCGCCCAGTGCGCTGCAGTGCCAGCAGAAGCCGCAGCCACAACGACTCCCGCAGCGGGTGCATGGCCGTCAGTTCGGTCAACTCCGGCACGAGCAGGGCCGATCGTCCACACGCGAGAGCGAGGTCGATGCGGCGTTCCACCGCCGCCAGATAACGCTCAACGAGCCCGCGCCGGGATCGCTCGAGCCACGAGTTGAACCCCTCCAACGGCGTACCGCGCCACAGGGCCAGCGCCGTCTCGAGCCCGTCGAGTTCCGCCGTCGGCGTCGGCTGGTTCGCGGCCCGGTCCAACAGCTGGGTGAACCGTAGCGCGTCGACGTTCTCCGGCCTGACGGCCAGCGTGTAGCCCGACGGGCTGGTGCGGATGGCGTCCTCCCCCAGCTCCGCGCGCAGGCGGGAGATGTACGTCTGGATGCTCCGGCGCGTGTTGTCCGGGAGCCGATCGCCCCACAGGGCCAGGGCGAGGCGCTCCAACGACACCGGCCAGCCCGCGGAGACGGCCAGGGCGGCCACAATGGTACGGAGGCGGCCCGGCGACAGGTCTACCGTTCGCCCGCCCCGTGCCACCTCCAGCGGTCCCAGCAAGCGGACCACCAGATCAGACACGTCGCCGCTGCCCGCAACCACGATGGCTCCCGTGCGATCATCTCGTCCCACCGCACGCTATACCAACCGTCAGCGGGGCGACTAGGGCGTGGTCAGCTCGCGGTAGTAGAAGAACATGGGTTCCGTGGCGCCCGGCTCGGTGTTCGTGAAGCCGTGGGCCTCGTAGAAGCGGCGCGCGTCGGTGTCCTCGCCGTCGACGTTGATCTCGAGCACGTCGGCGCCGCGCTGGCGGGCCAGGTCGCAGGCGGCCTCGAGCAGGGCGTGGCCGAGCCGCCGGCCGCGCAGGTGCGGTCGTACGTACAGTTCGTCGAGCAGCGCCACCGGTCCGGCGTACCAGACGTTGAGGCGGAACGAAACGACGGCCACACCGACGGCCGGCTGTCCAATGAGGAGGACCACCACATCGTTGCCGACGAGCAGGTGCCGCAGCCGCCCGGTCAACACGTCCACGCCCGGCGTCGGCGTGTCGAACTCGCGGTTGAAGTCGTCCAGGAGCGTAGCCACGGTCGCCGCCTCCGCGGCCGTCGCCCGTCGTACCTGATGCTCCGGCGCGGCACTCACAGCATGATCATGCCACGCCGTACCCCGGTAGCCCCACTCCGGAGCCTCGGCCCCTCAGCCGCTGGGCCGGTCGGGTACGGCGCCGAAGACGGCCTCGATCTCGGCCCGCCAGAATCCGGTCGGCGGAATCGTGTCCCACGGATGATTTCGCCCGTCGGCGGTCAGCCGATCGTCGGTGACATAGACGTACCCGGCGTTGCGCCGCTTGCTCAGCTCGACCGCCCGGGCCATGCCCGCCACGTCGCGAACGTCGTAGATCAGGTGCCAGAACCGATCCGCGACTTCGGTCTTCTCCCAATCGGGCGGCGCTGGCCGGTTGAGGTACTGCTCGAAGGTTCCCTCGAACGTGACGAGCGTGTCGGCCATCGTGGCGTAGCACTGCTCGACCGAGCGCCCCGGGTTCATCACCACGTAGGCGTCGGCCTTCCAGGACCTGACCCGGCGCACGATCCGCTGGTAGGACTCCGAGAACTCCCCGTCGGTCCCGCAGACCGACACCGTCTGGTCGAGGAAGATCCCGTCCAGGCCGGCCGGACCGTACAACGCGAACCAGTCCTCGATGTCGCCCTCCATCTGCGCGAGCCAGTCCTCCCGAGCGCTGCCACCCTTGCCCCGGCCGTCGGGTCTGGTCACATGAGGCGTGGCGGCGGCCGCGAACGTGGCGCCGAGGTACCCGGTGTCGACGTAGCCGAGCGGGCGGATTCCCGCCTCGCTGAGCGTCCGCACCGCGCTGGCCCACGCCTCGTGGTACGGCTTCTCGGGGGCGCTGCGCGAGCCGTTCACAACTACGATCTTCGTTGCCGGCGCGGCGTGGGCGAGCTCCCCGAACATCGCCGATCCGGACGCGACACCCGGGCTCCAGTACGCGGGTACCGCGATGTGCTGCGGCAACGGCTCGGGCTCCCCCTTGCAACCGAACGTCATGGCGAGGCTGAGCGCGGTCAGGGCGACGCCCGCGGCCCTCGCGATCGGCATATCCCAGGGTAGAGACACCACCGGCCGTCGGCGCCGGAGGATCGACGCATTGTGTTGGCCGGACTACCCTGCGAGTTCGCTACGCTGGGGTGTGATCACCTGCGTGATTGAGTACACGATCGATCCAACACAGACGGATGCCTTCGAGCGGTTCGCTCGGCGGTGGCTGGATCTGGTCAATCGGCACGGCGGCCGGCACCACGGCTATTTCCTGCCCGCCGAGGGCGCGAGCGACAGAGCGTTGGCCCTGTTCAGCTTTCCCAGCCTGGCCGCGTACGAGATATACCGTCGTCGGTTCGGTGAGGACCCCGACTTCATCGCGGCGGATCGCATCAGGGACGAGAGCGGTTGTGTCCTGCGCTATGAGCGGACCTTCATGCGGCCGCTGCTCCCCGACAGCTGACGCCGCCGCTCCCCGACAGCTGACAGGGAAGGCGTGGCCGCCGTGGCGATAGCGCACGACACGCCCGGCGCGCATAGGTGTGCAGACCAGATGCAAAAGCAAGGGGTACCCGCTGGGCCGCGACACGCCGGCCGACGACACGCCCGAAGGCCTAGCCGGCTGGGCCTAGCGTGCTAGGCTGCCGCGATGGGTCAGTTCAGCGAGGCCGACCTGCGCGAGGTCGTCCACGGCTACGAGGCGACCAAGGACGCGGCCATGAAGCGGCGCGACGCCCAGCTGCGCGAGTTTCACGCGCGCGGATGGCGCCCGGTCGACCTGCAGCGCGCCACGGGGTACAGCCGGGAGACGATCCGGCAGGCCCTGCATCCCGAGATCCGCCGCAAGGCCAACACGAGCCGGCGCCGGACCGCCACCCAGATCCCGGCGGCCGCCCAGGCCCCGACGGCCACCCCGACCCAGTACGCCAGCTACGGCGACCGCAAGCCGTACGTCGTGGCGCAGCGCCTCGACGACCTGCGCGGCCCGACCACGGGGACGGTGAGCCTGCCAGCTCATCTCGACTGGTCGGGCAACGCCAGCTACGACCTCGACAAGCCGACCCGGCTCGCCTCGCTGTACCGCACCGTCCTCAACGAAGCCAGAAACACCGACGATCTTCGTACCTGGATCGACGGGCGCCTGCTGGCGCACATGTGGCCCACGCTCTGGCTGCCGCCACAGCTGCGACGGCTGTGGGAGAGCCGCTTCCCCGAGCTGGCCGCCGCGCGAGTGGGCTAGCTTGGACGCCTTCCACCAGGGTCTGGCCCAGATCGGCCTCGACGCCGCCGAGCGGTACGGGTTCGCCCTGGCCGGCGGCTATGCGGTGCAGGCGGCGGGCTTCCTGCGACGGCCCACCGAGGACGTTGATCTGTTCACCGTCTGGGAGCGGCGGGGCGAGTTCGAGGTCGCGTCCCGGGCCATCATCGACGCGTACCTCGCCGCCGGTCTGAGCGTGCAGGCCGAACGCCGCCACGACACCTTCATCCGACTTACCATCTCCGACGGCGCGCGGACCGCGAAGGTCGAACTGGGCGTGGACCTGCGCGCCAATGAACCGGTACGGATCTCGATCGGCCCGGTCCTGCATCCCGACGACGCGGTCGCCAACAAGATACGCGCGCTCTACGAGCGGGCCTTCGCCCGCGACTTCATCGACATCGACGCGGTGCTGCGGTCGGGCCGCTACGACGGGGCGGCCCTCCTGTATCTCGCCGAGCGTTCGGATATCACCTTCGACCGGAGCATGTTCGCCGACGCGCTCGCTCAGGCGCAGGTGCTCGACGACGACGACTTCGCGCAGTACGGCCTGGTCGGCCAGGACCTTGACGATCTGCGTCTCCGTTTCGCCCGGTGGCGCGCGGAGATGGTCGATGGCGGCGAGCCGGTCGGGCTGCGATAGCGATCGCGCTCGATCTCCACTAGGTTCGAACTATGCGACTGCCGAAGCCGTCCATGGTGATGTTCGCACTCGTCGCGCTCGTCGCGACCGCCGGATTCGCGCACGTGCCGCGGACCGAACCGGTGTGGGTGCCGAGCGATACGGGGGTGACCGCGCGACTGCGAGGGCTGTCCGTGGT
>Ga0307415_100000172_pt1 | contig 28799 bp, 33 predicted proteins | sample DK1Cmetagenome_FD_204524 | JGI IMG/M metagenome (GOLD analysis project Ga0307415, IMG submission 204524) | Maize rhizosphere microbial communities from greenhouse at UC Davis, California, United States - DK15-C-2 | ecosystem: Host-associated > Plants > Roots > Rhizosphere > Soil | place: USA... | reverse complement strand
GACCTTCACGCTTGTCGGCTACGGGGTCGACATCGGCGACAAGAAGACCCAGATCGTCGTCCAAGAACGCCGCTCGACCACCTCCTACCTGAAGAATGTCCAGAGTGAGGTCGTCGTCTTCCAGATCAACGACAACGACTCGAAGGCGGGCGGCGGATCCTGCTTCGGCGACTCCGGGGGAGCCGTTTTCCAGGGTGGATACGTGCTCGGCGATGCCTCCTACGTGAACTCGCTGACCTGCAACGCGACCGGCAGCTACCAACGGGTCGACACGCCCTACTCCCGTGCTTTTCTTGACAGTTGGCTGAACCCGTAGGGGGAGCCGCAAAAGGGGAAGTACGGCTTGCGCCGCGTCGAAATCCACGTCGACCTCGTCGTAGTAGCGACCGTGCCAGCGTATAAACGCGAGAAGCCTAAGCCCATCCCATAGGCGGCTCGGCCCGGCTCGCCCGAGCGCCCGGTCGACGCTCAGGGCTTTCGTCCGAGCGGCCGCGCGCTATGACGGCTCTAGCAGCTTGCGCGGGGCGCCGGCCGTTGTCGAGGGCGGCTTGGCATCTCGACCTTAGAAGAGCGCCTCGATGGAGCTCACGGCGTCGATCCGATCGATCCGTATGAGCGTGGCGTGCCCCGCGAGGCGAGCCTACCGGAGGGAAACGGCCCGCGCCGGGTGCCCTTCGTGCGACACATGTCTCCGCTCCCTCGCGACAAATGCGCGAGGCGCCCGGTCCCCGAAACCAGGTAGGACTAGCCAGGGGAGGCGAAGGTAGGAGACAGCCGCGCGGGGGTGTCTGCCGTCCTTACGGCCCGCGCGGCTCCTCCGCCTTTTGGGCGCTCGCGAGCGCGGTTGTCAAACAAAGAATCGGGCCCGTTCCTAGCCGCCAGAGGGCCCGACCTGCCTTTAGCCTCAGGGGTTGTCCCGGGCTCTCCCTAATGCCTCGGTTCGGGTCGGGCCCCTAGCTGACATATCGCTGCGGACATGCGATCCGTTACACCGTCCGCGCCCAATCGATAAGCACCTCGCAAGCTCGCTCGAGCCCGCTTCTTCGGCTTAAGGAATTCAGCGAGCGCCCCTGCTACGGTTCGGTGCTCCGGGATCGCGCTGAGAAGGCCAGCACTGCCTGGCTCTCACGTAAGTCCACTCCGGTCTCCTCCCGAACGAAACGCGGAGAGCCGGCCTTTCGTACTTCAGGGGCCCGGGGTCGGCCAACAGCAGGTTGAGCTCGGGCGCTTTTCAACGAGCCCGACGACTTGGGTCTCCGTTGCCGCGGAGAGCGGCTCGGTGACGTTCTCTCGATCGAGCGCTCGGCGGCGGTGGTTTGACCAAGGTCGAACGATGAGGCAAGCCCTATTCTATTCCGGGTAGTTCACTCCCGGGAACTGTTCCAAGAAGTCTCGAGCCCAAGGCGTGTCGATCCGGTAGGTCTTATCGGTTGCCCTGCACATCGCATCGCCGGTGACCGTCACCGACACGATCAGGTTCGAGCTGACGCCGCCGAGGAAGTGTGGCCCGCCCGAGTCGCCGTAGCACGTCCCACCGCTACCAGTCGAGGGGTTCATCGACAAGGTGAGCCAGGCCTTCTGCAGCGAGAGGAAGCTCTGTAAGGCATAGCGTCGGATCCCGTCGAAGAAAAAGGCGTGCGGTCCACCCGTCTTGACATCACGAACCGTCCCATAGCCGACCGCGGTGAACGTCCTCCGGTAGATCTCTCCGCTGGCCCTGAGACGACTCAGCTTGCCGATCTTGGGCAGCCGGGCAGGCGTGAGGCCCGGGCTCTCGTCCAGCACGACCGTCGCAATGTCGAAGGGGTTGCTGGCTCCCCCTGAGCCAAAGAGCGGATGCGTGTGATACGTGCCGGCGAAGAGACCAGCGGTGGATGTCGAGTCTTCGTCATACGTCGGTGCGAATGTCACCCAGACGTCATCGGCCGCGATCTCTTGAGAATCGAGAAACGCAGTGCAGTGCGAGGCGGTCAGGAAGACGCTTGGCGCGATGAGCGTTCCCGAGCACAGAAGATCTGGGCCCGGGCTATCCGGGTCGTAGTCGGCCAGTAATGCGCCAACCTCGGGATGAAGCGTTCCGTCCGGCTGGCCGAAGGTGATCGCACTGGCCGGGCTGACCCCGATCGCCATGACGACGAAGGCAGCAAGCCCTGTGATGACTCCGCGTAGCATTGGACCCCCTTTTGTCCGCAGGTCCGAGGAGTCTCGGCGCGTCGATGCTTTCTGTCAAGCGTCGTGATCACTAGGGCTTACGACCGAGAAGCCGCGCTACAACCTTCCTGAGCAGCTTGCGCGGCGAGCGCTAACCCTTGTGGAGGGCGGACGGTACTTAGCGGAAGACGTCGGCGGAATAGGCCACCAGATCAAGGGCTCCGGGCGCACCGACTAAAGAAAAGCCCCGCAGGTGCGAGGCTTTCCGTTTTCCACCTTTCAGCGCACCGAAAGGTTGCAGTCCGCAGTCAGCTAGGGACACCCCTGCGTTCCGCGCTGGAAAAGCAGGTTGATCGCGCCTTGATGCATCGTGACCTGAGCACCGGTCGGCGAGCGCCACTGGACGTTGAAGCGGTGCGTGTCGTCCGCCTCAAAGGGGCCCGTCCTGCCGACGAAGGTGTACGCGAACGATTCAGTGCCCTGGGGGACGAACCGGGAGGACGTGGGCTTCATCGGTGCCTCCGGCACGTCGTCAATGATCGCGCGGAAGCGAACGGGTCCGCCCCCCACGTTGACGCTGAGCATCAGCGTGACCTGGTTGAGGGTGCATCGTGTAATCACGAGCCCAGGCACGTTCCTCCACGTTGTGCTTGAGGTCGAGACCGCTGACGTCGTCCACCTCGCGCTTTGGCGCTCTGCCGCTCCATTGAACGTACCGGTCGCAGCGAGGACCGCGAGCGGGGCTGCAACGGCTATCGCCCCAACCCCGATGAAGACGAGGAACCTGCGAACCGTGAACCTTGGATGCATATCGGCCTCCCTCCGTGTTTCCTCCTTTGTCCCAATTCACGGCGTTCGGGTCAAGACACGGGGTGAACGGCCGAATAGGGCGGCCAAAACCTGAGCGGCCTAGCCATGACTTCGCGTCCATCGCCCTTATCGGTCGTCCAAAAAGGAAAGGAGGCGGTTGCGGCCTCCGCCTCCTTCGGTAACCAAGCGGCGTGGGCTGCGGCCCCACACGCCTTTCTCGGTAACTCTCAAGGTAGCGGCCCAGCCTGACTCGGCATCCCCCGTTTCGGGGGTTCGTCAAGCGCGGTCGTGAACCAACAAACGGGGGATGGGTCAAGCGGGCAAGAAGCCGCCAGAGTGCGTCCTAGAGGCGCGGGCTCCGATGCGGCGGGAGCTCGTGTCTGCTCAGGGGAGCCGGGGCTATCGCGGCCGCTCCGCTTCCCGCTTGCGGCGACCGCTTGGAGGTGCATCGGAGCGAACGTCGCCGGCGCCCTTCCGCAAGCCTTCCATGGCCGGGCCGGGTTTCTAGGAGGGCTTGGCGGAACGTCGCTCGTCGTCGGAACGCGATGGTCGTTCCGAAGCAAGGACGCAGGGAGCCCATGTCATTCTGAACGCGGATGCGTTGGGGGCGACCCGTCATTCTGAACGCGGATGCGTTGGGGCGAGCAGCGCGCTTCCGACGGCACAGACTATGTTTGGCCAAGCCTTCCTAGTTGGTCGTGCCCGTGCGAAGCTCAATCTTCTCGACGTGCAGGATGTCGCCCCAGTCGGGTTCGTTCCATACGACCCTCGCCAGCTTCCGTTCGGCTTCCCAGCGCGTCGGGAAGAACTCGATCACCCGCTGGATCTCGTCGCTGACCACGGCGTAGAAGACCATGCCGCGGACTCTAGGTCCGCGAACGGCTCTCGTCTTCGGACCTTCGGGCCGTGTCCTCCCAGACGATCAGTAGGGACAAAATCGCACCGCGGTAACAGTGGAAACACAGGAGGCCGGGAGTGCAGGGCTGCGGCAACTTCTCCGCGGGGTCTTGCTTACGGGAGGCGTCATCCCGGCCTCCTCGGGGGGGAGTGGCGTAGTCTCGGGGGCCGCTTCCCGCACGTCAATGGCCGAGCTGGCCCAGGTAAGCCGCGATTCAGGGCCTCATTGGCCTAGATCCAGAACGCCTCGCAATCGTGAGCAGCTCGTGTGGCGAGCGCTGGCCCTTTTTTGGACGGGGCAGCGCTAGAAGCAGCCGCGCCACTCACGCCGGACCATCGCCCGCCAGAACGCTGTATAAGTCTGGGGAGAGGTCCGCGGTTCAAATCCGGGCGCCCCGATGGAAAGACGGCACGAGGACACCTGAAAATGCTCGCGAACATGACCTCGGTAAAGAGCGACGGCGCCAACCTAGAGACGGAAGCGCGGATGGCTGCTGAAGCGCTCCTGCCGTGGGTACGGCAGTTCGACGGCTACCGAGGGATGATCGTGCTCAGCGACGGTGTGAACGGCAGGGCCCGGTTCGTGACCTTCTGGGAAGACCAGGACGCCCTCGAACGGAGCGAACACGGCCGGAAACAGGTACGAGAGCAGATGGCGAGGACGGCAGGCGCGGAGATCGACGACGTCCAGGCCTACACCGTGCTCCTCGTCGACGGCTTCGAGTAGCCGCATGAAGACCGCAGCCGGCCCCGACATCACGCTCGAGGAGCTCCAACTCGCGGCGCGAAACCACGGCTTGCCGCTCGAGGCGCTTCGCCACGACATCACGCCGCTCGGCCTCCACTACCTCCTCACTCACTTCGACATCCCGCACGTCGACGAGCGGACCTGGAAGCTCGAAGTGGGTGGGCGGGTCGACCGCCCGGTGACACTGACGCTCGATCAGCTGAAGGAGCGGCCCGCGCGGACTCTCACGGTCACGCTCGAGTGCGCCGGCAACGGACGCGCGCTCCTCACGCGGCGGGCGCTGAGCCAGCCCTGGCTGCAGGAAGCGGTGGGCACCGCCGAGTGGACTGGGACTCCACTCTCGCCCATCCTGAACGAGGCGGGGCTGGCAAAGGAGACCGTCGAAATCGTCTTCAGCGGCCTCGACCGGGGCATCCAGGGTGAAGTCGAGCATGTCTACGAGCGAAGCCTGGCGGTGGCAGAGGCGCTTCGCGACGAAATCCTGCTGGCGTATGCGATCAACGGGCAGCCACTGCCGCCACAGCACGGCGCACCGCTTCGCCTGATCGTGCCGGGTTGGTACGGGATGACCCACGTGAAGTGGCTCCAGAAGATCACTGCCGTCGACGAGCCGTTCCGCGGCTGGCAGCAGGACGTTGCGTATCACGTTCGGGAATCGGAGGAGGAGCAGGGCCTCCCGGTCACGAGAATCCTTCCCCGTGCCCTGATGATCCCGCCGGGCTTTCCGGACTTCCTCTCCAGGACTCGATTCGTCGAGGCTGGGCCCTGCACGCTCGAAGGCCGGGCGTGGTCCGGCTGGGCCGCGATCGAACGCGTCGACGTGAGCAGCGACGGCGGCCGGAGCTGGGCAGAGGCGGAGCTCCGCGCGCCGGTGGGCGAGTTCGCGTGGTGCGGCTGGAGCTACGAGTGGGAGGCAGAGCCCGGCGACTACGAGCTCTGGTGCCGTGCGTCAGACGCGGCCGGCCACGAGCAGCCGACCGTCGCCGATTGGAACTACGACGGGTTCTGCAACAACGGCATCCAGCGAGTCCACGTCGTCGTCAGAGAAACATGACCCACCGGGAGCAGCCGCACTCCTTGTGGACGCGCGCGTGCTTGCGGCAGACCCAGTAGTTCCACCAGATCCACTTGAGGTGCGTGACCTCCACGAGGATCAGCGCGACGATCGCGAAGAAGAGGACCTCGCGGCTCACCATGAAACGGTCGCAGCGACACCGCTGAAGCGCAATAGGCCGTTCGGCCTAAACCGTCTGGCCGCCCAGTAGGACCGGCCTGCGGCCGGCGGCGAGCTGGGCAAGCGCCCCAAGGAGGGCTGCGAGAACGAGAGCCGCGAATGCAACTCGCAGGAAGAATCGTGGACTCACGCCCTCCAGACGGGGATCGAGGCTCGTCTCTTCCCTCTTTTTCGAACGGTGTGACCTGGTTTGTGGGTCGAACCCGCCGGAAAAAAGCAGTCGACCGCGAAAGGAGGGAGGCGCATGTACATCGGAGTTGGCACCGTTCTCCTGATCGTTCTGATCATCATTTTGCTGATCTGGGTCTTCTAGGCAGAAAAGGCCGGCTGTGCTTTCCACAGCCGGCCTTTGACCTGTGCAAGCTGTGGAATTCACAAGCGCTCTTCCCGCAAATTGCGGGGAGGGCGTTTCCATTCATTTGGACGATGCTCTAGCGTCGGTGACGGCGGCGGGGAGCCGCCTCTCCCGGTCGTGGGGCCGCAGCCCACTCTCCCCTAGGACGAAGCCGGGGCCGCCCAGCCCCGGCTTCCCCCTCTCTTTTAGAGCAGCCTGTTAGAGCGAGCGCGGCTGAAAGGTGTCCCTATCGGGCCCGCTCGGGGGCTCGACGAGGGTGGGGCGGATGGGGAGCCCGCCCTGTAGCTGGGCGACGTAGACCTGGAGCTCGCGCTCCTTCCGCGCGAGTCGCTGCTCGAGCTCGCCGAGTTCTCGCTCGTGGCGCTCGAGCTCTTCCTGGCGGACCTGGACGTCGACCGCGACCCGCACCTCGCGGGCCTCGAGCTCTTTCTCGCGGCGGCCGAGCTCTTCGAGGCGATCCTGCGCGAGTTGTTCGGTGTCCGCAACCCGCTTCTCACGGTGCTCGAGCCAGCGTGTCTGCTGGGCGAGAGTCTCGGCGCTCGCGTAATTGCCTTCGGCCTCCGCCAGCTCGCGCTCCCGTTCCGCCAAGAGCTTCTGCTCGGAACGAAGCCGGTCCCGCCGGTAGGCGGCCAAGCGCTCGCGCTCGGTCAGTTCCGCTTCCGTCTCGATGATGTTCGTGGTGCGTTCGCGGAGTTCGCCGGCCTTCTCGGCGAGCTGGAGAGTGCGCTCCTCGAGCGCAACGAGGGCGCGGCGGAGGGCCTCGTCGAGCCGCTCCTGCACCGGCCTGAGCTCGGCAACGCGGCGCTCGCGCTCGCGGAGGTCCGCCTCGGCCGCCTCGAGCTGCTCGAGCTCGGTCGTGATCTCGTTGGCGCGGAAGTTCAGCTCGGCGCCGCGGTCGTCTAGCTCGGCGGCGCTGCGCTCGAGATAACGCTCAAGGGAATGACGAAGCCCCTCATTTAGCCCCATGCCCTCTCTATCGGAAGGCCCGACGCGCGCGAAATACCCCCTTCGGAGGGAGAGCAGAAGTCCTTGGTTTGTTCAATGAGTCGCACTAGCGGCTTGACGCCGCGCGTCCGAGCCGCGCTCAATAGAGCTGCATGGACGATTTCCTGCCGATCGCCGACCACGGGATCATCGGGGATCTCCACACGGTGGCGCTCGTGGGGGCGGACGGAACGGTCGACTGGTACTGCTGCCCCGCCTTCGATTCGCCCAGCGTCTTCGCGGCGATCCTCGACAGGAAGAAAGGAGGGTATTACCGGATCTCTCCACTCGAGGAGGATTGGACGTCGAAGCAGCTCTACTTCCCTGACACGAATGTCCTCATCACGCGGTTCCTCACGCCCGGCGGCGTGGGGGAGCTCCAGGGGTTCATGCCCATCGCGCGGACGGGGGCGGAGCGTCACCGCCACCAACTGATCAGGCGTGTTGTCGGTGTCCGTGGAGCGATTCGCTTCCGCGTCGACCTGCAGCCCCGGTTCAACTATGGCCGCGACTCGCACGAGACGCACGAGTACGAGCATGGCGTCGTCTTCGACTCGGAGACCCTTTGCCTCGCTCTCCAGGCCACCCGGCCGATCGCCTGCGATGAGCACGGTGTGCACAGCGAGTTCAATCTGCGGGCCGGCGAGAGCGTCACGTTCGTCCTGGAGCAGGTTGCACGCGACTATGTGCCGCGCGAGTACTCCGAAGAGGAGACTCGCGAAGCGTACGAGCGGACGATCGATTACTGGCGACGCTGGCTGGCCCAGTCCCGCTACCGCGGGCGCTGGCGCGAGATGGTGCATCGGTCGGCTCTGACGCTGAAGCTGCTCACCTACGAACCGACGGGGGCCATCGTCGCGGCTCCCACGACGAGCCTCCCGGAGCAGATCGGGGGGGAGCGCAACTGGGACTACCGCTACACGTGGATTCGAGACGCCGCCTTCTCGCTCTACGGGCTCCTTCGGCTCGGGTTCACGGAGGAAGCCGGGGCCTTCATGAACTGGCTCACGGACCGGTTCAGGGAGGGGGTGGAAAGGTCGGGCGATCCGCTCCAGACGATGTACAGCATCCACGGAGATCGCGAGCTCCCCGAGCAGACGCTCGACCATCTCGAGGGCTATCGTGGGTCAGCGCCTGTCCGGATCGGGAACGGCGCCGCCGAGCAGCTCCAGCTCGACATCTATGGCGAGCTGATCGACTCCGTCTACCTCTACAACAAGTACGGCACGCCCATCTACCATGAGGCCTGGCACGACCTCTCTCGCGTGGTGAACTGGGTCGGGGAGAACTGGGACCAGCCCGACGAGGGGATCTGGGAGATACGCGGAGGGCGCAAGGACTTCACGCTCTCCCGGCTCATGTGCTGGGTCGCGATCGAGCGTGCAATCCGGATGGCGCGCCAGCGGGGTCTTCCGGCCGACCTGGTGCGCTGGATGCGGCATCGGGACGACATCTATGAGCAGATCATGGAGCGGGGCTGGAGCGAGCAGCGGAAGACCTTCGTACAGCACTACGGGTCCGACGTCCTCGACGCCTCGCTGCTCCTCATGCCGCTCTTGAAGTTCATCGCCCCGACCGATCCGCGCTGGCTCTCCACGCTGGATGCCATCACGGAGGAGCTCGTGTCGGACACGCTCGTCCAGCGGTATCACGCCCACGCCGCACCTGACGGCCTTCTGGGGGACGAGGGAACCTTCTCGATCTGCTCCTTCTGGTACGTGGAGGCGTTGACCCGCGCCGGGCGGGTGGACGATGCTCGTCTCGCGTTCGAGAAGATGCTCACCTACGCGAACCACCTCGGCCTTTACTCGGAGGAGATCGGGCCGACGGGCGAGCTCCTAGGGAACTTCCCGCAGGCTTTCACGCATCTCGCCCTGATCAGCGCCGCCTTCAACCTCGATCGCGAGCTGGGATAGCTTTTCCCTAGTGACGGGAGCGAAGATCACGCTGAAAGAGGCGCAGGCGATCGCCTACCTCCTTGAGTACGGCCGCTGGCCCGATCCGGCGACCGCGGAATTCATGGAGCAGCGAACGAGCCAGGTGGCCCTCGACTACCTCCTCGTCGCACGTCTGCGCGGTTCGATCACGGCCGCCGAGGAGCTTCAATGAGCCGGCGTATCTGCGTGCTCGGAGCCGGCAAGGCCGGCGAAGCTCTCGTCGCCGGGCTTCTTTCCTCCGGCTGGTCCAAACCCGCAGACATCGTGGCGACCGCCCGCCACCAGGAGCGCATCGACGAGCTTTCCAAGCGCTACGGCATCGAGGGGACGCTGGACAACGTCGCAGCAGTCGAGGGAGCTCAGGTCGTCGTGATCGCGGTGAAGCCGCAGGACATTGAAGGGTTGCTGGGCGACGTGGGGGCGGCGCTGGATTCTTCCCAGACCGTCCTTTCGATCGCCGCCGCGATTCCGACGGAGCTGATCGAGCGCCACATGGGCGACGGCGTTCCCGTTGTGCGCGCGATGCCCAACGCTCCGGTGACGGTTCACGAGGGTATGGCGGGGGTGACCGGAGGCGCCCACGCCACCGAGGAGCACGTTGCGCTGGCAGAAGAGGTGCTTGGTTCTGTCGGACGCTCCGTCAGAGTCGACGAGGCCTACATGGACGCGGTCACGGCGGTGTCCGGCTCGGGGCCGGCGTACTTCGCGCTCCTCGCCGAGTCGATGATCGAGGCGGGCATCCTGCTTGGCCTCTCGCGGGAGGTATCGACCGATCTCGTCGTCCAGACCATGCTCGGGACCGCCAAGCTCCTGCGGGACGAGAAGATGCATCCGGTAGAACTGCGCGAGATGGTCACGTCGCCGGGCGGCACGACGATCTCGGCTATCCGGGAGCTCGAGCAGGCTGGCGTCCGCGCGGCCTTCCTGAACGCGATCCAGGCGGCGATGAAGCGTTCGCGGGAGTTAGCGGAGGGCGGGTAGAGGATCGACGGCCGCGCCGCGGACCCGCACCTCGAAGTGCAGGTGAGGTCCGAAGGCGTGTCCTGTGGCCCCGACCCGACCGAGGCGTGAACCGGCGGCGATTCGCTGGCCGCGGTGCACCAGGACGGCGGAGAGGTGGGCGTACATCGTCCGCACGCCGTCTCCATGCCGCAGCGTCACGAGGTAGCCGTAACCGCCTGAGTCCCATCCGGCGTGAACGATCCGGCCCGACGCCGCCGCGCGCACGTCGGCTCCGGACGACGCGGTGAAGTCGATTCCGGTGTGGAAACGGTTGTCGCGCGGGCCGAACCGGTCGCCGAGCGGCGCTCGAACGGGCCTCCGGAGGGAAATGGGAGAACGAGCCGGCGGCCTCAGGAGAGCGGCATAGGTGGCGGGACCGGCGACGCCGTCGGCACCAAGTTTGGCGAAACGCTGGAAGCGGCGGAGCGCCGCGTCCGTGTGCGGCCCAAAGCCGCCGTCGAACGTCCCCGACGGGAAGCCGTGCGTCGCGAGGGCGAACTGGAGGGCCGCGACGTCCCAACCGCTCTTCCGCATGTTGAGGAGGCGCGTGCCGAAGCGGTGGCGGGCATAGCGGCCCAGGGCACGCCTCGTCTGCGAGCCGACGATGCCGTCGACCGTGAGTCCGCGCCGCCGCTGGAATCGGCGCACCCCTGCGATGGTCCCCGGCCCTCGGACGCCGTCGATCGTCCCCGCGTAGAGCCCGCGCGCCTGCAGCGTCACCTGCAACGCCGCGACCCTGGGGCCTGCGAAGGCGCCGGCGGGCGCGGCGAGGGCGATGAAGACGACGGATGCGACAGCGAGCGCTTTTGGCGACATAACCCCGGTTCGGGGTCCCGTATCGGCGGCGATGTCGTAACCCTTTAGAGGGAGAAGACGTCGGCGCCGCACCCGAACACAAGCGCAGCTTCGACCTCGTCTTCGGGAACTCCTGCGAGCGAGGAATGGCCGAGTTCCACCTGCGCCTCGGGCCACGAGGAGAGTCCCAGCGCGTTTGCGCCCTCGTACGAGCCGATTCGGAGCAGCTCGTCGGGCGAGACGACGTTGCGCCTGAGGGCTTGCCGGCGGGCCGTTCCCTCGAGCTCTCGGAGCTCCTCGAGCGGATCGATGCGAACGTTCGAATCCGAGCCGATGCAGACCGGAATCCCCCGCGAGCGCAGGCGTTCGACCGGGACGAACCCGTCGCCGAGATTGGCCTCGGTCGTGGGGCAGACGCAGACGCGCGCTCCGGCCTCCACGAGGAGATCGAGCTCATGGTCGTCGGCGTGGGTCGCGTGCACGATCGTGGTCCGAGGCCCGAGACAGCCCGTGCGCGCGAGAAGCTCGACCGGGCGGACCCCGTGCTCCGCGAGACACTCCTCGATCTCGCGCGGCTGCTCGTCTGCGTGTACATGGAGGACGAGGCTCTCGCGCTCGGCGAAGCGGCCGATTTCCTCCAGCCAGTCAGGCGGACAGGCGCGCACGGAGTGGGGTGCAAGCCCGACCCTGATGCCGGCGGCGGCGAGCTCCTCGACCTGCTCGAAGTACTCGGAGACCGAGTGCTGGCGGAAGCGGTCGATTCCACCGCGCGCGTAGGCGGAGTAAAGGAGGACGAGCTCGACGGCGGCTGCTCGGGCGGCCTCCGCTGCCGCCTTGGCCTCCTCGAGGCCCACGTAGTGGAACTCACCGACGGCCGTGTAGCCCGCGGCGCGCATCTCGCGATACACAGTCTCATAGTCCCTTCGAACCATGTCCGGGGTCAGACCCCGGGCATGTCCCAACATGACGTCGCGCCAGGCCCAGAAGTCGTCGCCCTCGGCTCGACCCCGCATGGCGCGCTGGAACGCGTGGCTGTGCGCATTGACGAACCCGGGGAGCGAGAGCCTGTCGGGCACCGGCGCGAGGCTACCATTGGGCCCACTTGTGGTGACCAGAGCCGTGCCCGCGCCGCTCGCGCAGCTTCCGAACGCCCTCACCGTCGTCCGGCTGGGGTTGATTCCGGTCTTCGTCGCTCTCGCCATCGCTGCGGGAGGGGCATCGAGTTGGCCCGCCGGAGCCGTTTTCGCGGCCGCCGGGATCACCGATCAGATCGACGGGTGGCTGGCGCGGCGGTGGCGGGTGGAGTCGGAGTTCGGGCGCTTCGCCGATCCTTTGGCGGACCGGCTGATGATCGACGCCGCCGTCGTCCTCCTCTGGTTCTACGACCGCTTGCCCTGGGCCGCCCTCGCAATCATCCTCGTCCGGGACGGCGTGCTGTTCCTGGGCACGCCCGCCGCTGTGCGACGCGGCTACGAATTCTCGGTCAGCTTCCTCGGGAAGGCCGCCACCTGGGTGCTCTACGCGTCGATTTCGTTCATCCTCGTCACGGATTCCGGCACCGATTGGCCCGTGGCGCTCTTCTGGGCCGGGGTTAGCTTGGCGATCGTCGCAGGCATTCTCTATGCCTTGCGGGCCTGGAGGACGACGCGATGAAAGCAGTGGTCATGGCCGGCGGCGAGGGAACGCGCCTGCGCCCGCTGACGTCGAACCAGCCCAAGCCGATGGTCCCGATCGTGGGAAAGCCGTGCATGGAGCACATCGTGGAGCTGCTGCGCGCCCATGGTTTCGAAGACATCGTCGTGACGCTCGCCTTCATGCCGCAGGCCATCCGCGGCTATTTCGGAGCGGGGGAGGCGCACGGGGTCTCCATCCGCTACTCCGTGGAGGAATCGCCTGCAGGCACGGCCGGTTCGGTCAAGCTCGCCGAGGACGCGCTCGAGGAGCCGTTTCTCGTCATCTCGGGCGACGCGCTCTGCGACATTGACCTGGGCGAGCTCGTGCGCTTCCACCAGGAGAAGGAAGCCGTGGTCACGATCGGCCTGAAGCACGTCGACAACCCGCTCGAGTTCGGGATCGTGGTCACGGATGCCGACGGCCGGGTCGAGCGCTTCCTCGAGAAGCCTTCGTGGGGCCAGGTCTTCACGGACACGATCAACACGGGGATCTACGTCCTCGACCCCGAGGTGCTGCGTCACATCCCGATCGACAGGCCCTTCGACTTCTCCAAGGAGCTCTTCCCGCTCCTCCTGGAGATGGGGAGGCCGATCTACGGCTATGTCGCCGACGGCTACTGGCAGGACATCGGCAACTTGGATCAGTACCGGCAGGCGAACTTCGACGCCCTCGACGAGCGGGTGCGCCTGGACATCCAGGGGATTCGTCTCCGCGGCAACATCTGGGTCGGGGAAGGCGTCGAGCTCGCGGACCTCGAGTCGGTCGAGGGCCCCGCCTTCGTCGGCAACTATTGCCGGATCGGCCCACGAGCATCGGTCGGGCCCTATTCCGTCCTTTCGACGAGCGTCACGCTGCGCGACCACGCGCGGACGGTCCGGTCGGTGATCGACAGCTCCACGTATGTCGGGAGGAGCGCGCTCATCGAAGGCGCGATCGTCGGCAAGTCCTGCGACATTCGTCCGCACGCCCGCCTGCACGAAGGCGTCGCCGTCGGAGACTCATGCACGATCGGCGAGCAGAGCGTCGTCCTGCCCGGCGTCCGCATCTACCCCTTCAAGGGGGTCGAGTCCGGCGCGGTGGTCGACCGGCACCTGATCTGGGAGTCGCGGATGCCGTCCCGCCTCTTTGGGCGGGAGGCGATCGCCGGTCTGATCAACGTCGACCTCACTCCCGAGACGGCGCTGCGCATCGGCATCGCGCTGGGCACCGCCCTCAAGCGCGGAGAGCGCGTCGTGACGAGCAGGGCCGCGCCGCCGGCCTGCCGCATCCTCAAACGAGCAGCGCTCTCCGGCGTGATCTCCACCGGAGTCCACGTCGCCGATCTCCACGTCATGGCCCCGGCGGTCAACAGGCACTTCCTCAAGAACGAGGGGATGGGCGCCGGCATGCACGTGCGCCCGAGCGCGCAGGATCCCGAGGTGATGGAGATCCAGTTCTTCGAGGCGCCGGGGACTCAAGCCTCGCCCGAGTTCATCCAGGAGATCGAGAAGCACTTCCAGCGGCAGGAGTTCCGCCGGGCCGCGTACGACGAGGTCGGAACGATCACATCGCCGGCCCGTGCGGCCGAGGGGTATGTGGCCGACCTGATCCGTACCGTCGACGTCGACGCCATCAGGGCTCGCGGGTTCCGAGTGGTCGTCGAGTATTCCCACTCGGCCGCCTCCCTCGTCCTGCCGCTGGTGCTGGGCGCGCTCGGTGTGGAGGCGATCGCGGCTCATCCCTACGCGGGGGAGTACTCGCCGCGAGTCACGCTCGGGGAAGCACTTGGACAGACGAAGCGGCTCGTCGCCGCGGCGGGCGCCGATCTCGGCGTCGTGCTCGACGAGAGCGGGGAGCGCCTCTACCTCGTCGACGAGCGCGCGCACGAGGTGCCGGTCGAGCAGGAGCTGCTCCTCTTCCTCAGCCTCCTGGCGACCGACGCAAAGGCGGGAGCGCTCGCTCTCCCGACGACGGTCACGAGCCTCGCGGAGCCGCTCGTCAAGGGCAGCTCGCTCGAGGTCCGGCGGACACCGGCTTCGCTCTCTGCGCTCACCCGTGCCGCGGCCGGCGACAACGTCGTCTTTGCCGGTTCCATCGGAGGCGGCTTCGTCTTCCCCGACTTCCTGCCCGCCTACGACGGCGTCGCCAGCCTTTGCAAGCTGCTCGAGCTGCTCGCTCCCCTCGACAAACCCCTGTCGGAGCTCGTGGGGAGCCTGCCGGTGTCGACCGTCGTCCACCGCGAGGTGCGCTGCCCGTGGGCTCGCAAGGGGACGGTGATGCGGGTCCTGACCGAGCGGATGAAGGGCAAGAAGGTGGACACACTGGACGGGATCAAGGTGTTCGAGAAGCGCGGCTGGGCGCAGGTGCTTCCCGATCCCGACGAGCCACTCGTGCACGTTTACGCGGAGGGGAAGACACCGGCGGATGGGGAGAGTCTCGAGGCCGAGTTTCTCGCCCTCGTCGAGGAGGTCGTGGGGGCCGACGACGACGGAGCGACGGGCGAGGAGCTCTAACCCTCAAGCCCAGGTTGAAGGATCGGCCGCGACTTGACATACTTGTAGAGCCGTGGATGCGCTTCCCGACCTCGACACACTCTCCGACCAGGAGCTTCGCGACCTCATCCATCGTCTGATGGAGGACGAGCGGACGGTTTCCTACGAGCGGCGGATCCTGCACGGCAAGATCGACATCCTCCGGGCCGAGCTGCAGTCGCGTCTGAAGCAGGAGGTCGGCGAGGGCAAGAGTCCGTTGCACGAAGTGGACGTCGACAAGCTCGCCGAGATCCTCGCCTCGAAGGCGCTTCCGCCGGCCGAGTGAGCCGCGGGGGATGAGTTACGTCCACTGTCCCGAATGCGGTTTCCAGAATCCGGAAGCGGCCAACTACTGCTCCAAGTGCGGGGCGCTGCTGATCCACGATGAGCAGGGCGCGCACACGACGATGACCTTCACGCCCGAGGAGGTCTCCGAGGACGACTCGGTCTCGCTGGCCGACCTTCGCATCGAGGGTCCCGCGCTCGTCGTGCGGGCGGGCGGCGGGAGGGCGGGGGAGACGTTCGGGCTCGAGGGTGACCGCGTGGGCGTTGGCCGCGGGCCTGAGAACGAGGTGTTCCTGGACGACGTCACGGTCTCGCGTCGGCATGCGGTGCTCGTGAAACGCGATGACGGCTATTACGTCGACGACGAGGAGAGCCTCAACGGCACCTACGTCAACCGCCGTCGCGTCGAGAGCGCCAAGCTCGAGGACGGGGACGAACTGCAAATCGGCAAGTATCGGCTGACCTTCCTTACGGGGTAGAGAGATGGCGACGATCACGTCGGATGTCGAGCGCGAGGAAAACGAGAGCGACTCGCGTCCGCTGACGATCGGGGCGGTCTGCCGGCGGCTTCAGGCCGAATTCCCCGACATCTCCATCTCCAAGATCCGCTACCTCGAGGATCAAGGCCTGATGACCCCCAGGCGGACGCAGGGCGGGTACCGCCTGTTTACCGACGACGACGTCGACCGGCTGGAGATGATCCTGCGCCTGCAGCGCGACGAGTTCCTCCCGCTGCGCGTCATTCGCCAGGAGCTGGCGTCGCCGCTTCGCTCTTCCGACCGCAAGCGTCCCGCCAGAGGCGGGCTGCGTGCGGACGAGGAGGAGATCGACTTCGAGACGCTCTGCTCGCGTTCGAGCGCGAGCCGCGAGTTCGTCCGGGAGCTCGAGAATTTTGGGCTTCTCCAACCTCGTGTCGAAGACGGGACGCGTTTCTATCCCGAACGGGACATCGACGTCGTCGCCGCGTGCCTCCGCCTCGCTCGTTACGGCGTCGAGGCGCGCAATCTCAGGAGCTTTCGGGCAGGCGCGGACCGCGAGGCCGGGCTGCTCGAGCAGATCGTCGCTCCCGCCCTGCGCTCCCGGAACCCGGAGCGAAGGCAGGGTGGGCTGGAAGATCTCGAGGCGCTCGCGTCGCTCTCGCAGGAGCTCTCGCAGCTCCTCTTCTGGCGCGCGCTTCGCTCGCTCGTGCCCCGCTAGGCTCCTGCGGTGGACCTGGCCTCCAAAATCCGGGACATCCCGGACTTCCCGAAGCGCGGCATCGTCTTCAAGGACATCATGCCGCTGCTCGCCGACCCCGACGGGCTGCACGAGACGGTGGAGAAGCTCGCGGAGTTCGCCGAGCCCCGCAAGCCCGATCTGATCCTCGGGGCCGAGGCCAGGGGGTTCATCCTCGGAGCGGCGCTCGCCTACCGCCTCCACTGTGGCTTCATCGCGGCCCGCAAGCCCGGCAAGCTCCCCTGGAGGACCGTGAGCGTCAAGTACGCGCTCGAATACGGCTTCGACGCACTGGAGCTCCACGCCGACGCGATCACGCCGGGGAAGCGAGTCCTCATCCACGACGACCTGCTCGCGACTGGCGGAACGGCGAGAGCGAAGGTGGATCTCGTCGAGCAGCTCGGTGGCGAAGTCGTCGGTCTGGCCTTCGTGATCGAGCTCGAGTTCCTGAACGGGCGCGAGCGCCTCGAGGGCTACGACGTCTTCTCGCTGATCAAGTACTAACTCTGAGTCTGAGACGCGGACGCGGGATTGCGTTTGCCGTCCGGCGTGCCGATAGATAATCCGACGCATGTACGACGGGCTGACCGCGCGGTACACGTTTCCGTGCCCCCGACGGGGAGAGGTACAGCTGCCGCTGTCCGAGTTCCGCGTTCTCGAGCGCTTTCCGGGAGCAACCCATCCCGCCGTGTACAAGGTCACCTTCGCTTGCTCGTGCGGAGACGACCATGAAGGACTCGTGACCCACGACGAGCTCGACTGGGCTCCGATCGCCGGTCCCGAGACGCCGTTCCTGAACCTGATGACCACCCAGTTCGAGGCCTCGGCCGAGGAGCTGCTCGACCTGGCGGCGACCCGCATCCGGGCGGGGGACTGGCCCTGGAGCTTCTTCTGCTATCCCGAGGAGCGCCCAAGACCAGTGTTCCCATCCGCCTTCAGGCTTCTCTCCGCGGGGGACGACCGGCTCGGTGTCGCCGTGGAGTGCCCCGCCTGCTCACGCACGTCCGTCAACCTCGTCACGCGCCCGCACGTGGACGTCCCGTTCTACAACGACCGCGAGGTGGGCGTCGTCGAGCATCTGTTCGTCGCCGACTGCGTGCACACGGTCGAGACCTTTCGCGCGGAGCTCTATTCCGCCGGTTTCGACGCCTCGCGGCGCCATCTGGCCGCCTAGGTAAAACTGACGTTTCCGCGTTACAGGCTGTCCCAAAACGGGAAATTCCCATCTGGACGTGCACACAACCGAACGAGGTGACGAAAGTGGGCATCTTCCGCAGACACGAACGCGACGACGTCGTCACTCACGACGACGGCGACGACTTCGTGACACGTGACGAGCCGGTCGCCCGCGACCGCGTGGTCGCCGACCGACGGAGCGACTGGGGCGGTCCGCCGCTCGTTCGCGCCCTCTTCACGCTGCTCGGCGTCGCCGCGGCGGGGCTCCTGATCTGGCTGGCGAGCATTTTCGATCTCACCAGCACCAGCGAGTTCTGGGCTGCCATGGGACTCATCGCCGCGGCAGGCCTCGCACTGGGGCTCTCGCAGCTCTTTGGCGGCTGGACGAAGTGGGGGATCCCGATCGTCAGCCCAGGGGTCTTCCTCCTCGCATTCATTCCGGCGGCCATCGTGGTCGGCTGGGTCTTGCTCGCGACGCAGCCGGAAGGCGGCTGGCAGCACGATCGCCTGGCCGGCTGGTCGAGCGACATCGGGGTCACGGGCCTTGTCAACGACCTCGGTACCTTCCCGGCCGCTCTGGCGATGGGTCTCGGGATCGTGTTCGCGTTTTCGTTCGATACGACCGGCCCGCGCCGGCGCGAGGTGATCGACCGAGAGCGCGAGATCGTTCCAGATGAGGACGTACACGACTACGGCCGCGACGTCACGACCGCGACGCCGGTCGGCGAGCGCACGACCGTCCGCGCCCGCGAAACGGTCCCGGCAGCCGACGGCTCCGGCGACCGGGTCGACATCCGCGATCCGAATCGGCGCGAGACGACCTAGGTCCGTCTCGAGCGACTCGTCCGAGAGGGGCGCCTCAAGGCGCCCCTCTCTCTCGTTCCTCACTCGCGCCAGGGATCCACCTCGGCGGCCTGGAAGTCGATGAAGAGGGCATGGCCGCCGCAGGCCACAGCCGCCCCGGGGACGACCGTGGAGCCCCACGTCTTCTCGAACATTGCGCCGCCTACGAGCGCATGCTCGGAGCGGAAGGACGTAGCGCTCGCGCACGGCTCGACACCCTGCTCGGGGGCGAGTTCGCGAGCCTCCTGTGCCGCGCTCTGGTTACCGCACCAAGGCCGGCGTCAATGTTCAGCTTTTAGCAGGGCGGCCTAGCGGCGGAGCGCATCGGCTCCGAAGAGGCGGACATAGAAGAAGATCAGCGTCCCAGCGACGAGCGCGAACAAGAACGCAGTCCCGCCGGAGACGCCAATGGCGAGCAGGCCGAGCCAGATGTACGCGCCGAGGAAAAATCCCCAGAGGAAAGACGTGAAGCCGGGGCTGAAGGCTGGAAGGCGCGGAGGGAAGGCCACGCGACCAATTTATCCAGGACCAAAAAAATTCGCCGAGCGGGTGGCGCTTTCGTCCGCTTCTCCGGCCAGCTTTTCCCTTGCGGGTACAACCGCCCGGTGAAGCTTCAACCTACTCGCGCTCCCTGCTCGGCGCAATTGGCACCCTAGGACGTGTGCGAAACGGTTGCAAGAGGCCGTTCAACTTAATCTACGCAATTTGCGAATAGTTCAGTTTTCCACAGTTTCCACACCGCCCGGAGCGACGTGTGGGACCGGCTGTGGAACGCGGCACGGAGTCTAGGGACTCGCGAGGGCGGCACGAGTGTAGACGCCGTCGGCGTTCCAGAGGAGGAAACCTTCGGCCCCGGCGTCGCGGGTGGCCTGGATCTGGTCGCGGACGTCGGCGAGGGTGTAGGTGCGGCCCAACGAGAAGTCCTGGAGCCAGGGTACGAGGCGGGTCCCGCTGCCGCGGAGAGCGACGTCGAAGTCCCTCAGCGCGAGCGCGACCGTGCGGCCGGGCTGCGCACTGGGATTGTCGATGTTGTATTCGCCAGGCCCGAAGTGGGAGGGATAGACCATTGGATAAATCGCGTCGAGATGGCGCGCGATGCGGTCGGGCCGCTGGCCGATCTTCATGTTGCGCGTCGCGGAGAGCCCGAAGACGTCGGCCGACACGCGGACTCCGAGAGGCTTCAAGCGGCTCGACGCGTACTTCAAGAAGTCCGCGATCGTCCTCGCCTTGGATCTATGACCAGCGCCGGCGAACAGGGCGTTCGAGAGGTCTCCGTCCGTCGGAAAGCGCACGTAGTCGAACTGGATCTCGTCGAACCCCGCCTTGGCGGCTGCCTCCCCCAGGTCGGTGACGTACTTCCAGACGCGCTCGTCGTACGGGTTGACCCAACCGAGCCCGCCGGCCGTTTGCCACACGCCGCCGTCGCTCGTCCGGATGGCGTACTGCGGCTTATGGTCGGACAGGATCGGGTCTTCGAAGACGACGATGCGCCCGACGAGGTACACGCCACGCGCGTGCACCTGGCGAGCCACCTCGTAGGGGTCGTAATACCGCTTCGCCGCGCCCGACTCGCGCGCCAGCGGCACGGCCGGACGCCGGAACGCGACCTCACCAGTCTCGTCCTTGACGTCGAGCTCGATCGTGTTCAGGCCCTCACGAGTGAGACGGAGGTACTCGTCGATCTTCCCGTCGAGCGAGGCCAGCGCCATCGTCACGTGGATGCCGCGCATCTCGGCGGGGAGAACCCGGGGCTGCGGCTTGGGCTCGGCCTTTGTTTGCGTCGCCGGGGGGCTGTTCGGGGCAGCACGGCCTTTCGTGTCCCGCACGCTGAGGAAGCGAGCTCCGAGGGTGAGCACCGCCGCGGTCAGCGCGACAACTGAGAGAAGGGCGATGCGGCGCATTGCGCGCCGCCTCCTGGCCTGTCGACGCCTGGATCTGAATCGTTCGTTGGGGTCGATAGGCTCGAGGAGCATTAGAACCCCGGCACGCTAATGGGTCAAAGGGACGCCCGCAAGGAGCCTTGCGCGACGGGCGCAACACTTTTCGTTGCGCTACAATGACGACATGCCCGTCGAGCCCGCAGTCAAGGTGGAAGCGCTCAGCCGCGACTTTCGCTCCCAGCGGCGTCTCGCCGACGCGCTCGGTGTGAGTCCCGCGCAGGTCAGCCGGTGGAAGAGGGGACAGGGCATCGACCCCGACAACGCCGAGCGCCTGGATCTGCTCGAGCTCGTGATGTCGGCGCTGCTCCGCCTGTACGAGCCCTCGACCGCGGAGAAGTGGCTCTTCGGCCTGAACCCCTTCCTGCGACAGCGGCGTCCGATCGACGTCATCAGGCAGGGGAGGGTGGAGGAGCTCCTCGCCGCCATCCGCCAGGAGCAGGCCGGCTCCTTCGCGTGATCCTCTTTCGCTGCTTCGCCTGGGACGAGTCAGTCTCGGAGCGAGCCCGCGGAGGAGCACTCTGGTTTCCCCGCATGCTCCAGGGTGAGGGGAGACACGACGCTCCAACTCTCTACGGGTGCCTCTACGCGTCCTTCGAGCCTGTGTCGGCGCTCATCGAGCAGCTCGCCGGCCTGACGGGGACGTCGATCGAGCCGCCGGACCTCTTTCGCCACGGCAAGCCCCTCGCGCTGGGCGCACTCGAGCTCGACGACGGCGCGGGGCTCCTCGACCTCGACGATCCGGAAGTGCTCCTGCGCGAGGAGCTGCGGCCCTCGCTGGTGGCCACGAACGAGCGTTCGACGACACAGGGGCAGGCCGTCGGCCTCTTCGAGCGTCACGCCGAGGCAGTAGGGCTCCGGTGGTGGTCGACGTTCGAGTCTCTCTGGCCGAACGTCACGCTCTTCGACCGGGCCGAGGGCGCGCTCGGGGTGGTGGACGTGCAACCGCTCGACGCGGGGGACGACGTGGTGCAGGAGGCAGCCGACTTTCTCGGCTTGCCCGTCAACGTGACATAACGTCAGGACAGGTCCCGTTCGGGTGACGGACTTTAGGGCCGGGTAGGGGCTGGAAATCGGGCGGAGGCGAACAGCGAAGGCGTCACACCGTGCGCCGAAGTGGCGAGACCCGAAGGCCCGGACTTGACGTCTCAGCCTCCGCGGGTAGGATGCCGCCACGGATGACGGGGGGAAGCCGACGGATCTCGCTTTGCGTGGCGATCGGACTTGTCGCCACCGTTTCGATACTGACGATTTCGCCCCCTGCCCGCACGCAGACGTTTCCAACCTGCCTAGGCTTGGTCGCAACGGATGTAGGAACTGCGGGCGATGACATTATCGCCGGATCGCCCGGCAATGACGTGATCGTCGGCCTCGGCGGGAATGACACGATCAACGGTAGCTTCGGCAACGACGTCATTTGCGGCGATGACGGGAACGACCGGATAGGGGGAGGCTCCGGCAGCGATCGCTTGTCGGGTGGGCTCGGTATCGACCTATTGACCGGCCGCGATGGGAGCGACGTCCTGTTCGGAGACGTGGGCGACGACGAGCTCCTCGGGGGCGAGGGCCGGGATCGGCTTTACGGCTCCGAGGGGAACGACATTCTAAGGGGGCTCGACGCTAACGACCTCCTCAGCGGTGGAGGTGACCAAGACAGGATCGCTGGGGGAGATGGGGCTGACGACATTTATGGAGGCGAGGGAGCGGATGCCATTGGGGGCGGTTACGGCGCCGACCGCCTCTTCGGAGGCAGTGATCAGGACCTCATCAAGGGCCGCCGCGGTAACGACAGCCTCTGGGGGGGCGCCGACAACGACAGGCTGTTCGGCGGAAGGGGGAGCGACCAGCTAAGCGGCGACTCCGGCAGGGACAGGTGTGACGGCGGTAGCGGAAACAGCGATTCCGGGGTCGGCTGCGAAGTAAGGATCGGGATCCCCTAGCCCGGAGCCCTCGGCGAGCGCGACGAGCAGTCCGTACGTGCTCACCCGGTCTTTTGAGTTACCGGTTCGGCCCGAACAGGGCGTTTCGGGCATCAACGCGACCCCGAATCGCCGCCTGGTTCGAGCACCACTCGGAACGCGCCGGGTCCCGGGCTACACGATGCATCAGCTTCGACACGCCGCCGCCGACGACCTTCGGCGCGCGACGGGCTCGCCCGCGGCGGCTCAGATGCTTCTGTCGACCACCTTCGAAACGCCATCCGGCAGCTAGGGGGGAAGAAGTGTTTAGCTCCGCTCCTAGGAAGAATGCGGTATTTCCGGTCCAACTTGACATAACGCCCGTTATCGAGTGTTGGCCCTTCGGAGGCCTTGTCTGCAAGCGGTGAGGGGAACGCACTACTTCCACGACTCCTCAAGTTCGGCCATGGCGGCGCGTAGACGTTCCTGATGCCAGCGCAAGGCTGCCCGTCCGTAACGCTCAGGCGGCTTCTCTCTTAGGAGCAAGCAGAGCTCGAGGGCTTCGGTCAGCCCGATGTGCGGAAGCTCAGAGCCTGCGGAGAGTGCTTCCGTGACGTTTCTACGATCGAGCGCTCGGCGGAAGCGATGGTAAGCCGAGCCCTGCGAGGTCAAGAACGAATGTTCGCACAACTAAGGGCTTGTTGCTCACATTGCAACGTCGGTCACCTAGTGGGAGGATGCGAGCGACCCGGTGCCTAACACGGAGGGGGTTTCTATGCTTCGTCGCTTGGCCTTCGGCCTCCTTGCCGCAGGCCTGATGTCACTCGCGGCTCCAGCTTTCGCTCAGCCGCCCACGAACACAACGACCCACGAGAAGGGGCTCGTCGAGACCTTCGTCGACGTCATCCCGACGTGTGAGGAAGGCGGCCCGCTCTACACGATCACGCTCACCAGCAACTTCGTCATGCACGAGACTGTCTTCGACGACGGCCGCGTCCACGCGACGTTCACGCAGACGGGCACGTTCACCGCGGTACCGCTCGAGGATCCGAGCCTGCCGAGCTACACGGGCAAGGTCACGATCTGGGGAGGCTTCAACCAGAACGGGACGACGGTGAACGGCACGTTTACCTTCAATCTGCGGGCGACGGGCTCGGACGGCTCGACGGTGAGCATCAACACCGTGGAGCATTTCAACGAACGCCCGGACGGCACGGTGAACGAGTTCTTCCACTGCCACTAGCTCCAGACCTATTGCGGCTCCGCTAGTCAATGCACCGGGTCTCGCGGAGCCGCTCGCCCGACAAGGATCGGCGTCGTGAGCGGTCGCCCGGCGGCCCCGCGGCGTTCAGGGCTTGCGGCCGAGCAGCCTCGCTATGGCGGCGCGGAGCAGCTTGCGGGGAGAGCGCTGGCCGTTGTCGAGCGCCGTAGGCAACTTCAGCCAGTCCTGCGGTACGTCGCGTCGTCCAGAACGCCGGCGCGATTAGCGCATGGATCCTCCCCGATGAGATCCAGATGAAGAATCTCACCTCTCACATCCCATCGGTACTGGCCGATGCCCTCGGGACCCGCGAGGCCGCAGAGGTCTTCGTTGTAGAAGTCGACCTTCTTGCCTTGGGCGACGATCGATCCGCGAACGAGTCCCACCGGGAACCCGTACTGATGGTCACGGATAGCGAGCTCGAAGCGGTTCTTGAACGTGTGCCCGGACTTGGAGATCAGCAGCCAACGTCCTTGCAGCTTCGTGGGCGCCGGCCCTCCGGTAGGCGCGTTCTCGATGCCGTTGGTCGTGGAGAGGGCTTGCGTGGGGCTTGTCCGCACGATCGTCGAGGTGTCTGTCTCTGAGCCTTCTGCTCCCGAGTCGCATCCGTCGCCAATCGCAACAAGACAGAAGACCAGCAGGACCAGCCTGGAGCTTTGCCACACGCGGAAGTACTACGCCTCCCGCGCCCAGGCCACAAGTACCTCGGCAATCGGCTCGCACTACGAACGGCGCTGCGGGGGCTAGCGTCCGTCGAGAAACTGACCAGCGTCTACTCGGCGTCCCGATGTCCCGCCGTCCTCGGTCATTTCGACCACGGTGAGGGTTAACGCCGCAAAGAAGCCGTGCTCATCGCAATAGGCGCGGATCTTCTCGCGGACTTCATCCTCGTCGTACGGGCTGCTATCTTCGATCGAATAGGTGTTTCGGCTCACCACGGCCATGCTAGCTCTAGGGCTTGCGCCCGAGCAGCCGCGTTATGAGGGCGCGGAGCAGCTTGCGGGGGGAGCGTTGGCCGTTGTCGAGGGCGGTCGGCTAACGAGTCCAGCAGCGCGCGAGGGCGTTAACGAGCGAGGCGGTTGGGTAGTGAGATCTCTGCCGTCGTCACATGGGGTCTTGGTGGACTGACATCGGAAGGCTGGGCTTGGGGAGCGGAGCTGCGCGCGAGGCGGCGACCGTGATCTCGCTCACGTTCGACGACGGTTGGGCAGAAGACGTGACGGCCGCTTCCTTGCTCGCAGCGTATGGGATGCGGGGAACGTTCTACGTAAACACGGGAGCGGTCGACACGGGCGGCCACGTTTCTTGGGCTGACTTGGCGGCGATGGCCGCCGAGGGACACGAGATCGGCGGCCATGCTCTCACCCATGTCGAGCTCACGAGGGCCGACGCCGCAGAGGCACGCCGCCAGGTGGGCGATGACCGAACGAACCTCACCGCGCGCGGCTTCGCCGCTTTCGACTTCGCGTACCCGTTCGGGGCATTCAACGCGGACGGGCAACGCATCGTCCGTGAGTGCGGCTATCTGTCCGCCCGCGGCGCGTTCGGACTCCGGAACATCACCACGCGGAATGATTCACGAAGGCACGCGCTGGCGCTCCCGCCCCCCAACCCATTCGCGATTCCCACGCCTTGCTGCATTCGCGCTGACACGCCGCTGACGGCACTTCAGAACTACATTCGTCACGCCGAACGCGAGGGCGGAGGATGGGTCCCGTTTGTCTTCCATCGGATCTGCGAGGACTGCCGGGATGACGATCCCGCACCGTCGATGAGCCCCGCAACGTTCGAGGGCCTACTCGCCTGGCTCAAGCCACGCGCGCGCCGAGGAACTGTCGTGCGGACGGTCGCGGACGTCATCCTGCGCCAGTTGGGTTCCGCTGCGCCGGCATTGATTACGGCCACCGTCTAGACGAGTAAGCACAGGACGGACTTTGGCTAGCGAAGCAGATAGTGCGACCAAGACCGTCGTCGCCTCTACCCGCGGCCAGAAGACTCGATTTCCTTCAAGACGTTTCCGCTTCCGTGACAGAGGCCCCGGCCCTCTAACGGGTAGAACGTTCGGGTAGAAGCAGCTTCCCAAGCGCATGGTTGAGCGCTTGTAGACAGAAGATTCTCGACTATCGAGACGACCACGGAGCCTTCTCGTCCGTCGACGAGCTGGACGCAGTGCCCGGGATAGGTCCCGCTCGCTTGGCGGAGCTCAAGAAGCTGGTCGATCTTTGAACCTTCTGGGCCGGATCCCCGCGCCACACCTACTTGCCGCCGCTCTCTGCGCGGGGCTGACCGCCTCCTCCGCGTGGGAGCGGCGACATAGATCGAGTTCGAACTCCGCGCCGCTGCCGTCGAGGCCGCACCCAGTACCGCAGAACGCACAGGTGAGCTTTGGGGACTCCTTCGAGGCTCTAAGCCTCGGCTAGTGGGACAGGTATCCGCTGAGTGGGCGCGGAAAGCAGGGAATACCCCCTCCTCAGACCAGACCGGCGCAAACCGTGCCGGGTTGATGTCGAGCCACCTCGCGGAGGAAGATAGAAGGGGGCCGGAAGAACTCTGTCCCGGGGTAAAGGCTCCGCCGGCCAGCCCCCTCGTCCGGCGAGCCCCTTCCGGCCCCACTGATAGAGACGCGCCCTGTTTCGTTTTCTTTCGGCCCAAAGTCGCCGACGGATAAACCGGGACCTGGGTGGCCCAGACCGGATCGCTGGGGCCGGGCCGGCCCATTGCCGCAGTTGGTTACCGAGATCCCCCCTTAGCCTCGGCATCGGACCCGGCCCCGTCGTGTCATGCCGCACATTGATCTTTCGTAAACGTCCGCTCCTCGAGTAGCGGGAACCTCATTCATGCCGTTTCGAGCCCGCACTCCCCCGTTTCGAGCCCGCACTCTCGGTTTGCCAGGTTCACCGGAGCTCGGCGTTAGCGCTGTGGCGCTTGAACGTGCAACCGTCCGCCTTCAAGTCGGCTGCCGTTACCGGGGCTAGTAACTCGACCGCCCAGGCTCGACCGGCACGAATCTCGGTGCGACGTTCGAGCACCCGAGGAAGCCAGCGTTTACGTCTGATTTCTTGCATGGCTCTGCTTACCCCTCTCTGATTGCTCGTTTTCGTGGCGAGAAAGAGCCCGTCATGGAGGCCCCGTGTGGGCGAAAACCCACTGAACGGAACCCCGACTGAACTCGCTCGGGCGACGACGGGGCGATACAAGCCCCTGACGTCTCAGGAATCGACACAGAGAAGCTACGCTCGGAGAGGCCGAGCGGTGTGGGTATGCACCACGCCATGAGGCCCTGAGAATCGGGACAACCTGGAAAACCCGCCACCAGTAAGAACGGAGCCGGTTTCGCGGTTGCCGGCGAGGCTTCAGGACGGTGCCTGTGTCGCGCAGAAGGTCCATGCGGACGAGCGTTGCGAGTACCGCGCGTGCGTAGTCGCGGCCCCGTCGACGTGCTCCGGTCTTTCGCAGCCACCACTGGACGTGCCCGACCGTCCAGGGGATTTCCACAACATCGCCCGGCCGGTGCCAGCCCCGGTTGGCGATGTAGCACTCCAGCACCTTGACGGCATCCCGCTCGATCTCCGTCCAGGTGTTGCGGTGGGGGAGGAGGCTCACGCGCCTCATTCAGGCGCCAGCCCGCCCGGGAACGCCCGTTATCGTGAATCACGCTGCACCTGCGGGGTTTTCGGGTGCACGACTTGCCTCCAGCCGGCGCATTCCGGCCGCTAGGCGCTCCATGCTCGGGCTCAGGTAGCCGCGTGTCGTGCGAATGTCGGAGTGGCGAAGCAGCTGTTGGGCGAGCACAACGTCATCAGTGACCGCGTAGAGAGCATCGGCAGCCGCTCGGCGGAGGTCGTGCAGGCTCCAGGCATCAGGAAGGCTGGCGCGGCGCAGGCAGACCTTGAACCACCGATGTTCCGTCGCCGGATTCATCGGGCGCTCCGGGTGACCGCAACGAACTGTGTGAGGTCCTGACCGAGCTCGCCCAGACCGAGCTGTCTCCCGCAAACCTAGCCCTGCTCGCCGGGATCGAGCAGTGACCGTCGACGAACATCTGGACAGGGCTTTCGCCTCGCTTGATCAGGTGCCCGTTCGTGAGCTCGAGGCGGTGTCAGAGGCTCTCAGCCATCGTCGTCATCCTTTACACGACTTCGCCAGCATCTTCAGTAACGTCGCCGGAGCTCGTGAAGGACGCTGGAGCGCGAATCTTCCTCGCTACCACCTCCGCGATGCCGTGAACTGTGCAGACGAGAATCTTCTCGAGCGGATCGCAGACGCCGAGGCACCCTTTTGGGTTCACGTCCGCAATGCAGTGCTGGCGCACCGAAAAGAAGAGAGGGCCTACCCTTGACGGCCGAACGCGTCGCTTGCGGAGGGGCTCAGGCACGCAGAGGCCGGCGGTTGCCGAGCCGCTTTGAAGGGAGCTCGGTTGCGCGAACAAACGGCGGCACCCGCGTCTTGAGCGCGCTACGATTGGCTCACCGCCGCGGCGGTCCTTCTCTCGCGCCCACCTCCTTTCGACGAAAGCCGGAACCCGGCGAGTTCGTCAGAGGCGCTTCTTCGGCGGAGCACGGTTCTTATCCGGCTCTCAAGGAGGTTCCTATGACAAGCGACGCCGATGGCGGAATCCAGTCGGTCAAGGCGGCACGAAACCAGGCACTCTGGCGTGAGGTGAACGAGCGCACCCGGGCCCGAGTTGGGGGCCCCGGAGATATTGAATTCCTCTGCGAGTGCGCAGATCTCGACTGCACGAAATCGCTCCGCCTCAGTGTCGCTGAGTACGACCGCATCCGAACCTCGCCCGTTCGCTTCCCCATCGCTTTCGGGCACGACGTCCCTCAGGTCGAGGACGTGGTGGAAACGAACGATCACTACGTGGTCGTCCAAAAGCGCGGCCTGGCGGCCGAGGTGAGCGCGAAGCTCGATCCGCGTTCGGGAGCTGAGTGAATCGGTTTGCCGACTGGCCCTGGAACGAGGAGGAGAAGAGGGCCGCCCTCGAGGCGCTGCGGCTGAGGCGAACGGACATAAAAGCTCAACCGCAGGGCGCATCGGCGAGGGCAAACGTGCGGGCGCTCGACGAAGTAATCGCGGAGTTAGAG
>Ga0307415_100000171_pt1 | contig 28816 bp, 30 predicted proteins | sample DK1Cmetagenome_FD_204524 | JGI IMG/M metagenome (GOLD analysis project Ga0307415, IMG submission 204524) | Maize rhizosphere microbial communities from greenhouse at UC Davis, California, United States - DK15-C-2 | ecosystem: Host-associated > Plants > Roots > Rhizosphere > Soil | place: USA... | reverse complement strand
GCGCCCGCAGGCGTGAAGGTCGAGAGCGGGTCGAAGCTAACGGCGACCGGTGGCGCCTTTTTCTTCCCGGCCGGAGCAGCGATCGCCGGAGACAGCAAGAGACCCACCGCGGACACCGCAGTGAGCAACATTGCTCCTCTGGAACGGCCGAGACTCGGCAAAACGGACCTCCTGTTCGAGTCGGATATAGTCAGAGCAAGCTGAAGGTTCCATGACAGGAATCGAATCCGTGCCGTTCTGTTGCACCAGCACCACAGATTCGGCGGAGTCGCGACGCTTGCGGCGGATTGTCCAGTATCTATAACGCGCCTTTCCGAGTTCTCACCCCCAAGAGGTTTGCCGATGCCCCGCCTGAAAGCCGTTGCCGCAGCGCTCGTCCTAATCGCCGTGGCGGTTCCAGGCTGCTCGCGCAACCGCGACATCCCTGTCCAGCTCGCTCCCTCGCGCATGACGGCGATCGGCGTGAACGCCTATCTCTGGCGAGCGGCGCTCGACACCGTGTCCTTCGCCCCGCTGCTCCAGGCGGACGCGAACACCGGCGTGATCATCACCGACTGGTATACCCACCCCAATTCGCCGGGAGAGCGGGTAAAGCTGACCGTCACCATTCTCGATCAGGACCTGCGGGCGGACGCCCTGCGGGTCGCCGCCTCCCGCGAGGTCAATCAGAACGGTGCCTGGGTCGGAGCGCCGGTTTCAGCGGCCACGGTCCAGAAGCTCGAGGACATCATCCTCACTCGCGCCCGGGACATCCGACGCGCGACCGTTAGCGGATAAGGACAAGTCCTATGGCTAACGGCCGCTTCGATCCGGCCGTCGCGGACGTCCGCTGGCAGGCACGCTGGGACGAAGAGCGCTGCTTTGCCGCCGACACGGCGAGCCCGAAGCCGAAAACCTACGTGCTCGAGATGTTCCCATATCCGTCAGGGCGCATCCACATGGGACACGTCCGTAACTACACGATGGGCGACGTGCTTGCCCGCTACCGCCGCATGCAGGGCCGCGAAGTGCTTCATCCGATGGGCTGGGACGCCTTCGGAATGCCGGCCGAGAATGCGGCGATGGAGCGCAAGGTCCACCCGGGAGAATGGACCCGGCAGAACATCGCAACCATGAGGGAGCAGCTGAAAAGGCTCGGTTTCGGTCTCGACTGGAGCCGCGAGTTCGCGACCTGCGACCCCGAATATTACGGGCATGAGCAGGCGCTGTTCCTTGACCTGTTCGAGGCCGGCCTCGTCTATCGCAAGGAAAGCGAGGTCAACTGGGACCCCGTCGACTGCACGGTCCTTGCCAACGAACAGGTGATCGACGGCAAGGGTTGGCGCTCGGGCGCTCCCGTCGAGCGGCGACGACTGGCGCAGTGGTTCCTGAAGATCACCGACTTCGCCGAAGAGCTGCTCGAGGGTCTCGGCGAGTTGGAGAACTGGCCCGACAAGGTCCGGCTTATGCAGGAGAACTGGATCGGCAGGAGCCGCGGCCTGAAATTCCGCTTCCGGCTGGCCGACACCCTGGATTCCATCGACGAGGTGGAGGTCTTCACGACTCGGCCGGACACGATCTTCGGAGCAAGCTTCGTCGCCATCGCCGCCGGACACCCGATCGCTCAGGCCGTCGCCAAGACGGACCCGAAGGCCGCCGAGTTCATCGCCGAATGCCAGCGGGGCGGCACCAGCCTCGCCGAGATCGAGGCCGCGGAGAAGAAAGGCTACCGCACGGGAATCGACGTCGTCCACCCGCTCGACCCCGACTGGCGCGTACCAGTGTACATCGCCAATTTCGTGCTGATGGACTATGGCACGGGCGCGCTGTTCGGCTCGCCGGGCCATGACCAGCGTGATTTCGAGTTTGCGACGAAATACGGCCTGCCGATCAAGCGTGTCGTCGCGGCTTCGCTGGAGGAAGCCTCGCAGCCGGTGGTCGGTGAAGCCGACGCCATCACCGGGGTCACGGTCAACTCACAATTCCTCGACGGGCTCGCGACCGAGCAGGCCATCGCGGAGATCATTCGCCGCGCCGAAGCTGCCGGATGGGGAAAGGGAACGATCCAGTACCGCCTTCGCGACTGGGGTGTTTCACGCCAGCGCTACTGGGGCACACCGATCCCGATCATCCATTGCGAGCGATGCGGCGCGGTTCCCGTCCCACGCGACCAGCTTCCGGTGGTGCTCCCCGAGGACGTTGCCTTCGACCAGCCCGGCAATCCGCTCGACCGGCACGAAGGCTGGCGCGAGGTCGACTGCCCATCCTGCGATGGACCGGCGCTCAGGGAGACGGACACGCTCGACACGTTCGTCGATTCCAGCTGGTACTTCATCCGCTTCGCCAGCGAGCCGGCAAACAAGCCGTTCGACCAGGGCGAAGCCGAAAAGTGGCTGCCGGTCGACCAATATATCGGCGGCGTCGAGCATGCGATCCTGCACCTGCTTTACGCGCGCTTCTGGACCCGGGCGTTGAACCGCCTCGGCCGGCTCGGAATGAGCGAACCGTTCAAGGGGCTTTTCACCCAGGGCATGGTCACGCACGAGACTTACCGCGCTGGCGACGGCAGCTGGCTCAGCCCGGACGAGGTCCGGTGCGAAGGCGATGATTGGATTCACGTCGAAAGCGGCGTCCCGGTGACCCCGGGCCGAGTTGAGAAAATGTCGAAGTCGAAGCGCAACACCATCGATCCGGAGCCTATCATTGCTCGTTACGGCGCCGACGCGGTGCGTTGGTTCATGCTTTCGGACAGCCCGCCCGAGCGTGACCTCGAATGGTCCGAGAGTGGGATCGAGGGTGCCTCGCGCTTCGTCCAGCGCGTGTGGAAGCTGGCGTCGGGCGATCGGCCGGCAACCGGCTCGGACGAATCGCTCGAGCGCAAGCTTCATCGCACCATTGCGGCCGTCTCGGAGGCGTTCGACGGGCTGCAGTTCAACAAGGCGGTCGCGCAGCTCTACGAGCTCACCACAGCTATCGAGAAAGCGATGCCCTCGGAGACCCGGTCAGAAGCGATACGGATATTGATCCGGCTTACGGCTCCAGCGGCTCCGCACCTCGCCGAAGAAGCTTGGGCGGCGCTGGGCGGGGAGGGGATGGTCGTCAATGCGCCCTGGCCGGAGTTCGATCCAGCCATGCTGGTCGACGATCAGGTCACGCTTGCAATTCAGATCAATGGCAAGCTTCGGGACACCCTCCATGCACCGCGGGGCCTCGATCGCGCGGACGCCGAAGCTCTCGCCCTCGCCTCCGAAAAGGTCCAGCGCCAGCTCGGTGGCAACGCTCCGCGCAAGGTGATCGTCGTTCCCGACCGGCTGGTGAATATCGTCGCATGATTCGCGCACTTGGCATCGCTTGGTTCGGTCTTCTGCTCGCCAGTTGCCAGCTCCAGCCACTCTATGCCGGGGGCGCGGGCGGACAGGTCGCAACGACCCTTTCATCGGTGACCGTCGCGCCGATCCAGGGGCAGGTCGGCTGGCTCGTCTATAACAAGCTCAAGGAACGGCTCGCCACCGGAGCGGAAAGTGCGGCGCGGTACCGCCTCGATGTCGAATTGGACGACAATATTGTCGGTCTCGGCATTCGTGGAGATCGTGCCGTGACCCGCGAGCGACGGTTGTTGCGGGCGCGGTACCGCCTCACAGACCTCACCACGGGCCAGGTCGTGCTGGACGCCACCGCAGGGTCGGACGCCGGGATCGACGTCGTAAGTTCCGAATATGCAACCGTCGCGGCCGAGCAGACCGCGGCCGAGCGCCTGTCCGAGGTCGTTGCCGACCAGATCGTCTCGCGGCTTGGCCTGTTCGCGTCGCGGACGGCGCCTTCGCGATGAAGGCTGCCAAGGGAGGCATCTTTCGCGCGATCGACGATCCCGATTCAAAGGTTCGCTTTTATCTTTTCCATGGCCCCGACGAGTCTCAGTCGTCTGCGCTCGGCGAGCGCCTGGCAAGCGCCCTCAAGGCGACCAAGCAAGCCCTGACGTCTGGCACGCTTCGCAGCGACCCGGCGCTTCTCGCCGATGAGGCCGGCGCGATCGAGATGTTCGACGGAGCGAAGCTGCTCTGGATACAACCGGCGGGCGAAGAGATCCTGGCGGCCGTCCAAGGGCTTCTGGAGGCGGCTCCCTGCGAAAACCCGGTGGTCGCGATCGCCGGTCGGCTGACCAAGGCTTCCAAGCTGCTGAAGCTTGCGGACGATCACCCGCTGGCGCTTTCGTACGTGTCCTATGAGTTGGATTCGCGCGAGGCCGAGCGGTTGGTCACGGACCTCGCCCGGGCAGAAGGATTGCGGCCGCAGCCGGGCATATCCGCACGCTTGGCCGAAAGCTGCGGCAACGATCGCCGGATGATCGTGAAGGAACTGGCCAAGCTAGCGCTCTACCTCGACGCGTCGCCCAACGCGCCGAAGGATCTGGACCGGATGGCACTCGATGCGGTGGGCGCGGACATGGGGGGCGACTTTTCCAATTTGGCGGACCTGGCGCTGGCTGGGGATTCGCGCGCGCTTGGCGCCGAGCTTTCGCGTCTCGACGCTAGCGGACGGGATGCGATCCCCGTCATCCGCTCGCTTCAGCGTAGGTTGCAGATGCTTGCCCCGATCCGCGCACGGATCGAGGCCGGCGAACGCCCTCAAGTCGTCATGACGTCACTAGGCAAGTCGTTGTTCTGGAAAGATAAGCCATTGGTAGAGAAGCTGGTCGCGTCATGGGACTCGGCTGGCCTCGCTCGGGTCGCTGAAAGAACGGGAGCGCTCGAGCGACAGCTAATGAGCGCCAACGCGCCGCCCCCGGCAGAAGCGCTCGGCGAGGAATTGATCACCATCGCCCGCCAGGCGCGGAGGCGATAACTAGATCGGTTCGCCGGAAAGCCGCTGACAGATCATGTCGAGCTGGTCGAGGCTGGTGTAATGTAACGTCACCGTCCCCTTCTTGCCGTTGTGCGCGACATCGACCTTGAGGCCGAGCATGTCGCCCAGCTGCCGCTGAAGCGCGAGCAGATCCGCATCCGCCGGATACTTTGCATTGCGAGCGCTCGAACGGGCAACATCGTCACCAGCTTCGGGCTTGAACTTCCGAGCCGCATCCTCCGCTTGGCGGACCGAAAGGCCCTTCTGGACAATCTCGCGTGTCAGACTCTCTGGGTCCGGCGCATTCGCCACGGCGCGTGCGTGGCCCATACTGATATCGCCTCGCACTAGCGATTGGCGCACGAACTCCGGAAGAGCTAGCAATCTCAATAAGTTAGCTACATGACTGCGCGACTTATGGACGAGCTTCGCTACGCCGTCCTGCGTATGTCCGTGCTTCTTGATGAGTTGATTCAAGCCCTCGGCTTCTTCGATCGCATTGAGATCTTCACGCTGAATGTTTTCAATCAAGGCGATTTCGGCTGCAGTCGAATCATCGATTTCACGAACGAGCGCCGGGATGGTGTGCAACCTGGCGCGCTGCGCAGCACGCCATCGGCGCTCGCCGGCAACAATCTCGAAACCCTCGCCGTGAGGCCGGAGAAGAATGGGCTGGAGCACGCCCCGCTGCGCGATCGAATCGGCAAGTTCGTCAATCGCGTCCTCGCTAAACTGCACGCGCGGCTGTTCAGGATTCGGCCGGATCCGACCAACCTCGATCTCCCGAACTCCGCCCGGACGAGTGGTTGGCGCCTCTGCCGAAGCGGAAGGCACTGCGGTGTCTCCGAGCAACGCTTGGAGACCACGCCCCAATCCGGCGGTGGGCTTGTTCGTGCTCATGCAGCCTCGGCATGGCGAGGCAGCCGCGACATGAGCTCACGGGCAAGCCGAACGTAGGCTTCGGAGCCGGGACAGCGCAAATCGTAGATTAACGCCGGCAATCCGTGACTCGGCGCCTCGGAAAGCCGGACGTTGCGGGGGACCACCGTCTCGAAAACGGCACGGCCAAGGCACGCTCGAACGTCATCCGCGACCTGCTGCGACAGCTTGTTGCGGCGATCGAACATCGTCAGCGCCACACCGAGAATCTGGAGGTCGGGGTTGAATGCCAGGCGAATGCGCTCGACCGTCTGCAGGAGCTGGCTCAGCCCCTCGAGAGCGAAGAACTCACACTGCAGTGGAACGAGCAGATGCTTGGCCGCCACCAATGCGTTCACGGTCAAGAGGCCGAGCGAAGGCGGACAGTCGATGAGACAAATGTCCCAACGTCCCTCCGGAGCGGAGTCCAGGGCTCGTTCCAGGCGTCGAGCGCGATCGGCTAGCGCCACCAATTCGACCTCCGCGCCGGAAAGATCCATGGTCGCCGGCAGGAGCTCAAGACGGGGAACCCTGGTCGGGACGACCCCCTCGAGCAGCGGAATCGTTCCAATGAGCACATCGTAACTGGTATGCGTGCGCCCTGCCTGGTTTACCCCCAGTCCGGTAGAAGCGTTGCCCTGCGGGTCGAGATCGACGAGCAAGACCTTCCAGCCGATCGCCGCCAATGCAGTTGCGAGATTGATCGCGGTAGTCGTCTTGCCGACCCCGCCCTTCTGGTTCGCTACGGCGACCCTCATCATGGCTTTTTCCCCACCCCACTGGCGACGATGATATAGGAATCATCGTCGGTGACGCTCTGTTCCACGTGAAACACACCTTGCCACGCTCGTCGGGCTTCGGCCAGTTCCGTTAATCCGTTTCGTCCCTTTGGAAGCACCCAGATCGTCTTTTTTGTGGACAGATGAGAGGATAGCTCGAGCAAGCGCGGCAACGGCGCGACTGCGCGAGCGGCGATCACGTCAAACGTGCCGGAGAGCCGTTCAACCTTGGCGCGGCGCACGCTCACGCGAGGCGACAGGCCAAGTACATCGACCGCCCGTTGCAAGAATTCGGCGCGCAAGCGCCGGGGCTCAACCAGTGTGATGGGCCCACGGGTGAGAAGTGCGATTACGAGGCCAGGAAGTCCGGCGCCCGATCCGATGTCTACCCATGCGGCTCCGTCGCTCGGCTCATGCCTGACGAGTTGAGCCGAATCGAGAATGTGGCGGTCCCAGACAGAATCGATCGTGGACGGCGCAATCAGGTTTTGATCCGATGCCGAGGCCTTCAGGAGAACGACGTACTCCTCGAGTTTGTCGAACGTTTCACGTGAAACATCCCGTCCGGCTGCTGCCGCAATGCGGGAAATCATGCCGCTCGGCGACTCGCGGCGACGTGAAGCGCGGAGAGCGCGGCGGGAGTCACGCCACGAATTCGGGAAGCTTGATCTAGAGTTTCCGGTCGCACCGCCTCAAGCCGCTCGGCCATTTCAGTCGAAATGCCGGGAATGGCGGCGAAGGCGAGGTCAGGTGCAATGGAGACACGGACGTCGCGCTGTACCGCGTCCCAATCGCGCTGTTGCCGCTCGATATAAGGTGCGTAGAGAGCATCAGACTTGCCCTCTTCGGTTTCGCGCCAGGCGGCACTCTCACGCATCTCGAAATGCCTTTCGATCTGTTGCCGGCGTTGCGTTGAAAGGCAATCGGCGTCCAGCGCGGCCCGTCCCAACCGGCTGGTCGCATTGTCGGCGCGGAGCGACAGACGATATTCCGCCCGGGCGGTCATCATCCGGTAGGGCTCGCTCACCCCCTGCAGGATAAGGTCGTCGATCATCACGCCAATGTAACTCGTGCGTCGGTCGAACGTGACTGGCTGCAAGTCACGGGCAAAAGCAGCGGCGTTCAGGCCCGCGGCCAAGCCTTGCGCGGATGCTTCCTCATAGCCGGTCGTGCCGTTGATCTGGCCGGCGAGGAAGAGGCCCGAGATATCGCGCGTCTCAAGTGCCGAACTCAGACGCCGCGGGTCGACGAACTCATACTCGACAGCGTAGCCGGGTCGGACGATCTCGACGCGCTCCAACCCTCCGATTGTGCGAATGAAGGCTAGCTGCACGTCTTCAGGGAGCGAAGTCGAGACTCCATTCGGGTAGACGAGATAGTCGCCCAGACCTTCCGGCTCGAGGAAGATCTGGTGGCTCTCACGATCAGCGAACCGCTTCACCTTGTCTTCGATGGACGGGCAATAACGCGGACCCCTACCCTCGATCGCGCCAGCAAACAGCGGAGAGCGGTGGAAATTCGCCTCGATGATGTCGTGCGTCGCCGCGTTGGTTCGCGCGATGGCGCAGGCGAGCTGGGGCGCAGGTGAGCCGACCTTGAGCGCCGACATCGTCCATTCGCCCGTATCGCTCGGTTGCTCCTCCAGCCGCGACCAGTCGATCGTTCGACCGTCGAGGCGTGGCGGCGTCCCCGTCTTCAGCCGACCTTGCGCAAGACCAAGAGAGCGAACCTGCTCGGCTAGCTCGACCGCCGCCCGCTCCCCGCGCCGGCCACCCTGCGTCAACTCATCTCCAACGAAGATCCGCGCGTCCAGAAAGGTGCCGGTCGCGATGACCAACGACCGACATTCGAAAAAGCCCTCGCTCGTTTCCAGGCCCGCGACCGTTCCTCCACGCACTCGCATCGCTAGGGCTTCGGCCACGACGAGCTCGACACCGGCGTCGGCGACGAGCTTACTCATCGCACGCCGATAGATTTTGCGATCAGCTTGGACACGGGGCCCCTGAACCGCCGGGCCCTTGCTGCGGTTGAGCATTCGGCGGTGAATCGCGGAGTGATCTGCCGCTCGCGCCATGAGCCCATCGAACACGTCCAATTCCCGGACGAGATGTCCCTTGCCCACACCACCGATGGAGGGATTACACGACAGCTGGCCGATGTCCTCGGCTCGGAACGTGACGAGGCCAACTCGCGCACCGCGACGAGCCGCGGCGGCCGCAGCCTCGCATCCGGCGTGACCGCCGCCAATGACCAGGACGTCGAACATATTGGTTTCGCTTAGCGAAGTTTGGACAAATCGAAAATCGTCTCAGACGACATGTTTCACGTGGAACAGTTCACTTGCCGAGGCAGAAGCGTCCGAACAGAGCGTCAAGCACATCTTCCACTCCCGCACGTCCGGTCAGCCGGTCGAATGCTGCACGGGTCGATCTTAGCCCCTCCGCGACAAGTACGAGGTCTTCCGTCTGAGCCGCGGCTTCGAGATCCTCGCGCGCGTGTGCAAGCTCTCCCGCCTGGCGTCGATTGAGAGAGATTGCGTCTTCGGCCGGCAGCAGCGAATGCGCGATTTGCGCGATATGAGCTAATAGTGCCTTCAATCCCTCCCCGGAAACGGATGACACGGGAAGCGAGCCGTCCGGAGCCACCTCTCGTCCCGGAAGGTCGGAGCGTGGGTGCACCCACACCAACCTTGGATGGACCGGTTCATCGATCCCTTCTCCGAGCCATAGGAGAATATCGGCGGCGTCGACCAGGGACCGGGTACGCTCTACTCCGATCTGTTCGACGACCTCGGCGGTTTCTCGCAGTCCCGCGGTGTCGATCAGCAAAATGGGGACTCCCTCGAGTGCCAGGGGGACCTCGATGTGATCACGCGTCGTTCCAGGAATGTCCGTCACGATTGCGCGTTCCCGTCCCGACAAGGCGTTGATCAGACTTGATTTTCCGGCATTTGGTGGTCCCGCGATGACCACTCGAACACCGTCCTTCAGCGGCTCCACCCGGGGCCGATCAAGCCAATCCTGCAATTCAAATGCTAATGCCCCGCATTCTCGAGAAAGATTCGGATCGACGCCCGTTTCGTCGTCGCCCGCATAGTCGATGGCTGCTTCCGCGCGAGCCGCAAGCTCCAGAACCCGATCCTGCCAAAGCTCCACTTGGCGCCTGACTCCACCCTCGGCGACCGCCAGCGCCGCCCTTCGCTGCGATTCGGTCTCAGCCTCAATCAGGTCGGCGAGACCTTCTGCCTCGGTCAGGTCGATGCGGCCGTTCTTGAAGGCTCGGCGCGCGAATTCGCCCGGAAGCGCTTCCCTCAAGCCTTCGATCGCCCCAAGCTCGCGAAGCACAACATCGACCACGGCCCGCCCGCCATGGCACTGGAACTCCACGACATTCTCTCCAGTCGAGCTCGCCGGTCCGTCAAATCGAAGCACCAAAGCGTCATCGAGCCGCGACCCGTCGCCGCCATGGAGCGTGCGCACGGATGCGTACCGCGGTTCGGGCAGCGAACCGGCAAGCCGGGAGCCGGCGTCATGCGCCAGGGGCCCGCTAACGCGAATGATGCTGACCGCGGCAGGCGGACGCCCGCTCGACAATGCGAAGATGGTGTCGACGCTCACCGGCCGCGCTTAGCGCAGCCTGATCCTCAGGCGAACAGCCTCCCGAGGCCAACGTCGGGATGGACCCAGCCTTCGTAGATCATCTTCAGCGCGACATAGACGATCACGAGAAGGCCGAGATATCCGATCCAGCGATAGCGCTCGATGTATCGCGCGATGACATTCGCCGCGACCCCCATGAGGATGACGGCGAAAACAAGGCCGACGATCAATATGCCCGGGTGATCGCGCGCCGCGCCGGCAACGGCGAGAACATTGTCGAGGCTCATCGACACGTCTGCAACCGCGACTGCCCAGACGGCTGCACCAAAACTTTTCGCCGGCCGCAGACCGGAATGCTCATCGCCGTGGATCTCGTCGGATCCGGCCGACTCTCCTTCGTGGCGCAACTCGCGCCACATCTTCCAGGCAACCCACAGGAGGAGGAGCCCACCGACCAGGATCAAGCCAATGATCTGGAGGAGCTGGGTGACGACAAGCGCAAAGATGATTCTAAGGACCAGTGCGGCAAGGACGCCAATCATGATGACCTTGCGCCGCTGATCGGCGGTTAGACCAGCCGCGAGCGCGCCGACGACGATCGCATTATCGCCCGCAAGGACGAGGTCGATCATCAGCACCTGCACAAAGGCTGCGAACGCAGCCGGTTCGGTGATGTTCGAGAAATCGTTGATGATCGCGCCCCACATGTCCACGGGGGCGCCGTAATGCGCGGCCACCGCCGAGAGCGTGGTCTGCAGAATCTCAATCAAGTCCGTCCCCCTGGGTGAATCGCCGCCGTCTGGACCTAAGCCCGACGTCCGAAGTTTGTTCCTTGCCTAGACGAGTCCGAGCGCACTCCTCAAGCCGAGCACGTGATCACCACCGACCCAGCCTTCGTAAATCATGTTGCAGGCGACGTAGAGAATGACGGCTAGGCCAACGTAATTGATCCAGTGATAGCGTTGGATCAGCCGGGCGACGTAATTCGCGGCGAAGCCCATGAAGAGCACCGAGAACGTGAGACCCACGACCAGCAGCGCTGGATTGTCCCGCGCGATCGACGCGACGAGAAGCACGTTGTCGAGGCTCATCGACAGATCTGCGATGGTGATCTGGATCGCGGCCTGGAGAAAGGTCTTGGTTCGCGGCGGGCCTTCGACCTCTACAGTGTCGGGGTCGTCCGAGATGACCGGGCGGGTCGGATGGAGTTCCTTCCACATATTGTAGGCGACCCACAGCAGCAGAAGCCCTCCGGCGAACACGAGCCCGGTGATCCGGAGCAACTGGGTCGCGATCACCGCAAAGGTAATGAGGAAGGCCAGCGCCATCCCTACGCCGAGCATGAGGACCCGCCTTCGGTCCTTCTCCGGAAGACCCGACGCAAGCGAACCCATGATGACCACATTGTCGCCGGCCATTGTCAGGTCGCCGACAATGATTTGGCCAAGCTTGGCCAGACCTGCGCCGGTGAAGATGCTCGACAAGCTGAAGCCGGTGACCATCAGAGAGTAGAACCGCGCCGCGGACTACTGGTTCATTGAGGCGAAGAAGTCCTCGTTGGACTTCGCGTCCTTCATCTTGTCGAGAAGGAATTGCATCGCGTCGACAGTCCCCATCTGCATCAGGATTCGGCGGAGAACCCACATCTTCGACAGCGTGCCCTGGTCGACCAGCAACTCTTCCTTGCGGGTGCCGGACTTTCCAACGTCGAGCGACGGGAAGATGCGCTTGTCGCTGACCTTACGGTCGAGGACGATTTCGCTGTTGCCCGTGCCCTTGAACTCTTCGAAGATGACCTCGTCCATCTTCGATCCGGTATCGATCAGGGCGGTGGCGATGATGGAAAGCGAACCGCCCTCCTCAATGTTACGAGCGGCACCGAAAAAGCGCTTCGGCCGCTGCAGCGCGTTCGCGTCGACACCACCGGTGAGGACCTTGCCGGAGCTCGGAACGACCGTGTTGTAGGCGCGGCCCAGGCGGGTAATGGAGTCGAGCAGGATCACGACATCCTTCTTGTGCTCGACCAGGCGCTTGGCCTTCTCGATTACCATCTCGGCGACCTGGACATGGCGTGACGCCGGTTCGTCGAAGGTCGAGCTGATGACCTCGCCGTTCACAGAGCGCTGCATGTCAGTCACTTCTTCGGGCCGCTCATCGATGAGCAGGACGATAAGGATGACTTCTTCGTTATTATCGGTGATCGCCCGGGCGATGTTCTGCAGGAGGACAGTCTTGCCGGTCCGCGGCGGAGCGACGATCAGCGCACGCTGACCCTTTCCGAGCGGCGAGACGATGTCGATCACCCGCGCCGACTTGTCCTTGATGGTCGGGTCGAGCGTGTCGAGCTTGAGCTTCTCATCAGGGTAGAGCGGCGTGAGGTTGTCGAAATTGACCCGGTGGCGGACGGCCTCGGGGTCGTCGAAATTGATCGCACTGACCCGGGTCAACGCGAAGTAGCGCTCACCTTCCTTCGGAGCGCGGATTTCGCCCTCGACCGTATCGCCGGTGCGAAGGCCGAAGCGACGAACAACGCTGGGCGCGACGTAAATGTCGTCGGGCCCGGCGAGATAGTTTGCCTCGGGCGAACGCAAGAAGCCGAAGCCGTCGTTCAATACCTCGATAGTCCCCGACCCATTGATCTCGGCACCGGTGTCGGCGCGAACCTTGAGGATGGAGAACATGAGGTCCTGCTTGCGCAGGGTAGAAGCGCCCTCGACGCCGAGTTCTTCGGCCATGGTGACGAGTTCGGCGGGGGTTTGTTTCTTGAGATCTTTAAGATGCATGAGGTGCGGGCTTCGAGCGAAGGTGGGAGGAACGGCTCTAGTCAAAAAGCGCGGGATGGGCAGGACGCCTCATCCAGGAACAACGGTTCGTCGGCAAAAGTGTGAAACTGGCCGAGTGAGCCGTCGCTGGGGAGGTATGTCTGCCGATGGTCCAAGTCAATGCCGCCGCCTCCATCATCTGAGGTGAACCGGCAACAGTCGAGCGGTTAGAACGGCTTTACGATCACCAGCACGACGATAATTGCAGCGGCGACGCCAGGAAGCTCGTTCATAATCCGAAGTGTCTTGCTGTCGAGGGGGCGCTTACCCGACGCAAGCCCCTTGCCGTATTTCCCAAGCCAGCCCTGATACGCACTGAGCGCGACGACCAGCAGGAACTTCGCCTGCATCCAGCCTTGGTCCCACGCATGCGTGATGTAAACCAAGGTGAGGCCAAGCACCCAGACGATGATCATTGAAGGCGTGAGGATGATCCTCCGGACGCGATCCTCGCGCTCGATCCATGCCCTGTCTTCGGCCGAGCCGGGCGTCGTTTCGTGATGGTAGACATAGAAACGGGGCAGGATGAATAGCCCAGCCATCCAGAATATGACGAAGGTAACGTGCGCCGCCTTCACCCACGGGTAGGCGGCCGTGAGAAGGCCGGAAGGATCGCTCATCCGCGTTCTTTTACAGCGGCAAGCATCTGCTCGACATGTCCGATGGGCGTTTCCTGAAGAATGCCGTGTCCGAGATTGAAGATGTGCGGACGCGATTCGAAAGCGTCAAGGATGCCTGTCACGGCCGCGATCATTCGCTCACCGCCGGCGAGGAGCGCAAGCGGGTCCAGGTTACCCTGAACAGGGAGGCCGGCCGGAAGCTCGTCATTGGCCCAGGTCGGATCGACGGTTTCATCGATCCCAATGGCGTCGACCGAAGTTCCGCGGGCATACGCGGCCAGTTTTCCACCGGCACCCTTCGGAAAGCCGATGATCCTGACTTCGGGATGGCGTTCCCTGAGGGCGGCAACGATTCGGGCGGTTGGGGCAATCACCCAGCGCTCGAATTCCACTGGAGCGAGGCTTCCCGCCCAGCTGTCGAAGATCTGCACGGCCTCGGCGCCGGCTTCAACTTGTGCGGACAGATAATCCAGCGAGACATCCTCGATGCGCGAGACGATCGCCTGAAAGCGCTCCGGATCCGCATAAGCAAGCCGCCGCGTCTCGGACTGGTCGCGGCTTCCCTGCCCGGCGACCATGTAAGTCGCCACCGTCCACGGCGCTCCGGCAAAGCCGATCAGGGTCTTCGAAGGATCGAGCGCCCCTTTCACTTTGCGGACCGTGTCGTAGATCGGGTCGAGCCTGGCGGTTAACGGCGCCAGCGAATCGAGATCGCTCGTCGCCAAAGGAGGAGTGAGCCGCGGCCCTTCCCCGGCAACAAAGCTCAAATTCTGGCCGATCGCAAAGGGGACGATCAGGATGTCGGAGAAGAGAATTGCGGCGTCGAGCTGGGGAAATCGCTTCAATGGCTGCAGGGTCACGTCCGCCGCGGCGTCGCTGTCGTAAACGAGATCGAGGAAACTGCCCTTGTCGGAGCGCAGCTGGCGATATTCCGGAAGGTAACGGCCGGCCTGGCGCATCATCCAGACAGGGACCGGATCTATCCGCTCACGACTCAGTACGGAGAGCAAAGCCTTCTTCGGACCGTTGGCCTGGAGAGCCTCTCGCGGCGTCGACGCCACTCTTCCTTTCTCCCTTATTATAGATTCTTAGAAATATTGTTGATGTAGTTGGCGCGCGGGAGGCGGGGTTTAGGCGCGGCTCCCGCATTTGCCAACAAGTGCCGATAGTGGACTCCCGAGGAGAACTCGCGAGTCGCAACGGCTGTTACCCGCGATTCACAGGCTGGGGATGGAATTCGGCCCCCGTGGATGAATCGTGGGACGGACCGAAACGAGGGTCGGATAACGCTCAAGTTGAGCCGCTCCCCATCTTGGCGCTACGACCACGCAGGCTCTTTTCCACAGGATTGTTCTTTGCCCCTGATCCTTGCTTCCGGAAGCTCGATCCGACGCGACATGCTGAAGCACGCAGGCGTCGAGCATATCGCGGTCCGTCCGGGCGTGGACGAGGATTTGGTCAAATCCGGGTTGGCGGATGCGGCCGCCATTGCGACCCAGCTGGCCAACGCCAAGGCGCTCTCGGTGAGCGGCTCGCGACGTGACGAATGGGTGATCGGGAGCGATTCCGTCGTGAGCGTCGGCGGTCGGATGTTCGACAAACCCAGCAGCCGAGCGGACGCCATCGAGCACCTACGGTATTTCTCGGGAAAGCCGTTGATCCTTACCAGCGCCGTAGCGCTCGCCAGAGACGGAAGGACCGATTGGGATCATGTCGAATCTGCCGAGCTTCAGGTGAGATCCTTGTCGGACGAGTTCATCGAGACCTATCTCGATGCCGAATGGCCCGAAGTGAGTTATTGCGTCGGAGTGTTCCGGATGGAGGGCCCAGGCGTGCAATTGTTCGAACGCGTCGACGGCAGTTACTTCACGATCCTCGGTATGCCCCTCATTCCCCTGCTCAGAGCGCTCCGCGAGAGAGGAATCCTGCCATCATGACGTCGCATAGACGGCATGACGTCACTTTTCGAAAAAGCCCCTTCCGATGATCCGGATCGCGCTCACCGGCTCCATCGGGATGGGCAAATCCACCGTCGCCCAAATGTTCGAGCACGCTGGCATTCCGGTGTTCGATGCCGACGCGGTCGTTCGAGAGCTGCAAGCAAACGACCCGAAGCTGATCGCGTCCATCGGCGAACGCTTTCCCGGAACCGCTCGCGGCGGCTCGCTCGATCGAGACGAGCTGGCGCGGCGTGTTCTTGGCAGTCCCGACGATCTCGCTGCACTCGAAGCGATTGTGCATCCGGCCGTTCATGCCGCGAGGGCCCGCTTCCTGCTCGAGCACTCCGATGCTCCCGCGCTTCTGTTCGATATCCCACTGCTGTTCGAAACGGGCGGGCACGAGGCTTTTGACAAGATCGTCGTCGTCTCCGCTCCGGCGCCTGTTCAGCGCCAAAGAGTTCTGGCGCGGGCAGGAATGACACCGGCCAAGCTCGACGCGATCATTGCCCGCCAAATGCCCGACGAGGAGAAACGTCGACGTGCCGACTTCGTCGTCGATACCGGTACCGACCTATCCACAACTGAAGCCCAGGTCCGCGACATTCTTTCTTGTCTCGAGATTCCCACCGTCCGATAGTGGTTGCGGGTAAGGGTAGAGCCGTGCGCGAAATCGTATTCGACACTGAGACGACCGGGCTGAATCCGGCCGGTGGCGACCGGATGGTCGAGATCGGATGCATCGAAATCATCAACCGCGTCGAGACGGGCCGGACCTTCCACGCTTATTTCAATCCGCTGCGCCCGATGCCACCGGAGGCCGAAGCGGTTCACGGCCTGACCAACCTGTTCCTTTCCGCCCAGCCGCTCTTTGGCGATCGGGCCGAGGAGCTGATCGATTTCCTGGAAGACTCGCCGCTCGTCGCACACAATGCGTCGTTCGACTTCGGTTTCCTCAACAACGAGCTTCAGCTTTGCGGCCAGCAGCTCGTTTGCATGAGCCGGATGGTGGACACGCTCGTCCTTGCCCGCTCACGGCACCCCGGCGCCAAGCACAGCCTCGACGCGCTTTGCACACGTTTCGGCGTGGATCGAAGCCTTCGAATCAAGCACGGCGCACTTCTGGATGCGCAATTGCTGGCTCAGGTCTATGTGGAGTTGACCGGTGGGCGGCAGATCGGGCTCGGGCTCGTCGCCGATACCAATTCCTCCGAAGTCAGCGTTGGCGGCCGTCCGGTTACGGTGCGCGAGCCTCGGGTTCCGCGTCCCCATTTCGCCAGCGCGGAGGAACTCGAGCGGCATCGTGCGTTTATCGCGCACATGGCCAGTCCTTTGTGGGAGCGCTTCGCTTCCGCGGCCTGAGGCGCTGGTTGACGCCAAAGCGGTGCGGGTCCTAACGGGCCGCGCCAGCCAGGAAGGAGGGGTAATCCACGTGGACGTACGAGTTACGGGCCATCAGATCGACGTCGGCGACTCGCTTCGCGACCAAGCCGTCGGCCGGATGGAGAATATTGCGGAGAAATATTTCTCGCGGGCGGTCGCGGCCAATGTGACCTTCAGTCCCGGACCGCAAAATGATTTCGTCTGCGATATCGTCGCCCCCGTTTCGCAGGGCATCGTCCTCAAGGCGCATCATCGCGCCCAGGCATCGCACATCGCGTTCGAGGCGGCAGCCGACAAGATCGAGCGGCAGCTTCGCCGCTATGCGAAACGCCTTCGCGAGCGCCGCGGCGACAGCGGTGACGAAATCGTGGAGAGCGCCGGCTACACGATCTTCGCTGCGACGCCGGAACCGGTGGAAGACGCTGGGAATGATGGCGCTCACCCCGCGATCGTTGCCGAGACGCGCGTGGATATTCCCGAGGCGAGCGTGTCGGACGCCGTGATGCTCATGGATCTCAGGAACACCACGGCGCTTATGTTCAAGAACAGCGCGTCGGGCGAGCTCAACATGATCTATCGCCGCGAGGATGGAAACATCGGCTGGGTCGAACCTCAGGGGCGCTGACAAGATTCGTCTTTCGTGCAATCCACTCCCAATGCGGCGAGGGCCGCATCGTAAAAGAGTATAGTTTGGTCCTGAACGATGCAGCTTTCGGAATTCCTCGATTTTGACGCGATCAAGCCGGCGCTTTCCGGCGGCAACAAGCGCGCGCTGCTGCAGCAGTTGGCCCAGATCGCATCGCAGCGTCTCGGGCTCGATGGCGGCGAGATCCTCTCGAGCGTGGGCGAACGGGAGCGGCTCGGTTCCACCGGCTTCGGCCAGGGCGTCGCCATCCCGCACGGCAAGATCGAGGGATTGAGCCGGATCTACTGCCTGTTCGTACGACTGTCGGAGCCGGTCGACTACAAGGCGATCGACGGAGGGAAGGTCGATCTCGTATTTCTTCTTCTCTCCCCGCCTGATGCCGGTGCCGAGCATTTGAAGGCGCTCGCGGCGATCAGCCGGGTCACGCGCCACGCGCCGACGCTTGAGAAAATGCGCGGCGCCAGGAGCCGGGATGCGCTTGCTGCCGTGTTAATCGGAGCGGACGAGCGCGACGCTGCCTGATGGATCCGGGATGACGGAGCGGCTCCCGGCACATGTCGAGGCGGCATCGCTTATCCGTCGCGTGCAATCGGAAGGCGGCTTCGCTGCGGTCCTTCGTAAGGGCGATCCCGATCGCGGTTCGATCACTCTGATCATCCGGGAAAGGGGAGAATTGCGGGGTTTTCTCGAACGCGAGCTTGGTGCGGACTTCACCTACAACTGGTCGTTTAAAGGTTTCGACCCGTCCGCAGAGGGCGATTCCGTTGCGAGCATGGTCGCTCGGAAGGAGCGCTTCGACCCGGATTCTTGGTTAATTGAACTGGACGTCGCGGAGCCGGAACGATTCATCGCTGAAACGACCCGTTTGGGTTGACCCTCGCCGTTGCTGGCCGGAAACAGAAGCTCACAACAAAGAGCGGGGGGCATCCTCCGACCGGGATAGCCGGCGGAATGCCACGCGAGACGGGGAATCACCGAAGGGCGCAAGTTCTTGATTTTGAGCGTATTTTTGACGCGCCCTTAGGCGGTTAACCGCACTGATTACGGAAAATATGTTGGTTTCGCTCCGGTCGGCCTTGCTGATCCTCGCTGCCGCAAGTGCAAGCTCCGTGGCTCCGGCCCAGGTTGGTCCGAGCTCCGAGCCCTTGATTCAGGTCACGAGTGCGTCGCTGCCGAAGATCGTGGTTCCCGAAAGAATCGAATATCCGGCGCTCCCGGATTCTACCGAGCCGGTCATTGAGAATGATGGCGATGCCGAAGACGCGGAAGTCGCACCGGCTCCAATCAACCCCACTGGCGATCTCGCGTCCCTCGTCGCACAGCTTCGCGGCACCGATCCTGGAAGCCGCGACCTCGAGTGCCTTGCGGTCGGCATCTATTTCGAATCGAAAAGCGAGCCGCTTGCCGGCCAGCTCGCGGTCGGCGAGGTCATCGCGAACCGGGCGCATTCGGGAGGGCGTTTCCCGTCTTCCTATTGTGGAGTGCTGTTTCAACGCGGGCAGTTCAGCTTCGTGCGCGGCGGTCATTGGCCAAAGGTCAATCGCTCAGGCCGGCAGTGGCAGAACGCGGTTGCGATCGCGAAAATCGTCGATCAGGATCTGAAGGACTCCGCGGCCGAGAACGCCTTGTTCTTCCATGCCAAGCGCGTATCGCCGGGCTGGCGCCTGAAGCGCGTCGCCTCGATCGGCAACCACGTCTTCTACCGCTAAGGACGGTTCCTCACTTTCTTGGTTTGTTCTACGGTGGCTGTGATGGCCACCCTCCTCGATTCGTGTTTTACCGACGCTCCCCCGATCGCCGCGGAAGTCGCGCGGGGAGTAACTCGCTTGTTCTGCCGGCAGGACCTTTTCGCCATTTGCGAAGTCCCGCTTCCCAACGGCCGGCGCGCCGACATGATGGCCATCGATGCCAAAGGCGCGTTGACGATCGTCGAGATTAAAGTCGCGAAGTCCGATCTCCTGGGCGACGGCAAGTGGACCGATTATCTGGAATATTGCGACCGCTTCTTCTGGGCGGTCCCACCACCATTATCCGCCATTTGCGAGGGGGAAAGATTCCTGCCCAACGAAGCCGGGCTGATCGTGGCGGACCGATACGATGCGGTCATGGTGCGAGATGCGGCCCATCGGCCGCTCGCTTCCGCGAGGCGGAAAGCAGAAGTCCTAAGATTCGCAAGGCGGGCTGCGCGGCGCTTGTCGGTGCAGATCGATCCGAGCCTCGGCGACGATTACTGAGGCTTGAGCGTGAAGCTGTCGAGGTCGGTTGTCTGCGCCGGTTTGGCCTTCGCCGTTGCGGCAGCCTCGATCGCGGCGAGGATCTGCGGGGTACGCGTGTCGCGCTTTGCGTAGTCTCGCGCTGAATATCCCGCCGCCGAATCGGATTTGTCAGGATTTGCGCCCTTCGCGAGGAGCAATTTCACAGCGTCCAGCTCTCGCTGCTGGACCGCGATGATGAGGGGCGTTTCGCCCATCTTGTTGGCGAGGTCGACCTTCGCCCCGCGCGCCAGCAGCAGCTCGATCGCGGCATTGAATCCAACCCGGGAGGCTGCGATCAGGGGCGTGTCGCCCTTTGAATCTTGAAGGTTTGGATCGGCGCCCCTGCTGATCAGGAAGTCCGTCCACAACTCGTCGCTTCGCGAAATTACAATGTTGAGCGCCGTTTCGCCCTTAGCATTGCGGCTGTTCACGACGGTCGGGCGGCTGCCTAGCAGCGACATCGCCTCATCGCCCTTTCGGTCGCGAACGGCACTGATGAAAGGCTCCGCGTCCGAAACATATTGGGCGGACGTGGGCGTGGCCAGAATTACGGCCAGGCCCATCAAAGCGAAGCGTCTCAAATCCCCTAGTCTTTTCATCCCTGCTCCTTGAAGGGTCGCAGATAGCAGAGCATGTCTGAACTTGTCATGGCCGATGCGCCCACATCACGTCCCTTTTGGGAGAAACCGCTGTCCGAGCTGGACCGGGGGCAATGGGAGGCCTTGTGCGACGGCTGCGGCCGGTGCTGTCTGCACAAGCTCGAGGACGAGGAGACCGGGCTCCTCTATCCGACCAACGTGGCCTGCGAGCTTCTCGACCGGCGCAACGGGCGATGCACAGACTACGCTCATCGCAAGAGCCGTGTCGTGGACTGCGTTGTGCTCGACCGGAAGAGCGTCGGAACGCTCGACTGGCTTCCGGAAAGCTGCGCCTACCGGCTTCGGTCGGAGGGCAAGCTTCTGCCGCGCTGGCACTATCTGATTTCCGGAAGCTATGAGACGGTCCATCAGGCCGGCCAGTCGACGCGCGGCTGGACCGTTAGCGAGACCGATGTCGATGAGCTTGAGGATCATGTCGTCGACAAGTTCCTCTGAGGCCTTGTTCCGGCACGACGACTTGCCGCTCCCTGTGGAGATCCGCGGCGTTCGCGGCGCGAAGCGGCTCCGCCTGAGGCTCGACGAGAAGCGTGGACTGCTCAAACTGACTGGCCCGCTGCGCATGAATCGCAAGGCGGCGCTCGACTGGGCAGGCCAGCAGCGTGAATGGGTCCAGGCGCAACTTGGCGCGCGGCTTCCGGACGAACCATTCGTCCCCGGCGCGCTGATCCCTTTGGAGGGCCACGACGTCGAACTCGCTTGGGACGAACGCTCCGCCCGGAGTCCGCGGCTAAACGGCGAGCGCCTGGTGAGCGGCGGCCCGCGCGCCGGGTTCTCACGAAGGATCGAGCTCTTCCTCCGCCGCCGGGCACTGGAGACGCTTTCCCGCGAAACGACGGAATTTGCTGCGCGCGCCCAGGTGACGGTGCGTTCGGTCAGCGTCGGCGATGCCGACACGAGATGGGGCAGCTGTTCGTCCTCAGGGCGAATCCGCTACAGTTGGCGCCTCATCCTCGCTCCGCCGTCAGCCCGGCGCTACGTGGTCGCGCACGAGGTTGCTCACATTCGGCATCTAAACCATGGCCCGCAGTTCAAGGCGCTGGAGCGGCAATTGTTCGGCGACGATGCCGAGGCTGCCCGGCTATTGTTGCGTCGCGTCGGGAGCCGGCTGAAGCGGATCGGGCGGGGGAGTTGAACGTGGTTGGGGCGGCCGAACGATCTGCGGCTGCGGTCTGACGACCTGCGGCTGGGATTGCGGTTGCCGGGGATTTGCGGGTGTCGGTCGTTGTTGCTGGCTGCCTGGAGGCAGAACCTGATCCAGCCACTGCTGATCGACGGGACCGGACGGGGGAAGCTGAGTACCCGGAGCCGGCATCGTGTCGATCGGCTGGTTCGGCAGCGGATTGCCGTTTTCGTCGACGAGAGGCGCGAAGCCGACCTGGTTCTGGTCTACATATTCGGCAGCTTCATCCCCCAGATCCCAATCGGGGATCGGAACCTCGGTCTGGAACTGCTCGACCGGACGGCGGGCTACGGCGACACTCATGAAATCGTGGAATGCACGAGCGGGTGCGGTCCCGCCCTGCAGGCCGCCGACGGCTCGGGCATCGTCGCGGCCCATCCAGACACCGGTCGTCAATCCGCTTGAGAAGCCGATGAACCAACCGTCCTTGTTGGAGCTCGTCGTGCCGGTCTTGCCCGCGACCGGCCGGCCGATCTGCGCTGCGCGGCCGGTGCCGGTCATCACCGCGGATTGCAGCAAGTCCGTCATGCCTGCCGCAACCCACGGAGCGACCAGGACTCGGCCTTCTTCATTGTCGTGCTGGTAGAGCATGCGGCCGTCGGCGGTGACCACTCGCCGAATGGCGTAGGGCGCCACTGACACGCCCTGGTTTCCCACCGACGCGAAAGCGCGGGTCATGTCGATCAGGCGGACATCGCTCGTGCCGAGGACCATCGACGGAAAGGTCGAGATGCGGCTGCTGATCCCGAAACGACGCGCCATGTCGGCGATCGTCCCGAAGCCAAGCTGGGCCCCGATCTTCGCGCTGATGGTATTGATGGAGAGCGAGAAGGCTTCTCGCAGAGTTACTGCTCCCCTGTGAGTGCGGGTCGAGTTGCGCGGGGTCCAGCCATCGATCGTGACCGGCTCGTCGACAATCGTGTCGGTGGGCTTCATCCCCGATTCCAGTGCGGCGAGATACACAAACAACTTGAATGCGGAGCCGGGTTGCCGTTCGGCCTGAGTTGCCCGGTTGTAAATCGACGAAACGTAGTCGCGTCCGCCAATCATCGCCCGGACCGCACCGTCCCGATCGATCGCGACCAATGCGCCTTGCGTGCCCTTCGGAGCATTTGCGTTGATCGCTCGGTCGGCTGCGGCCTGCATGTTGGGGTCGAGTGTGGTCCAGACTTCGATCGGGTCGTTGCTCTCGTCGATCAGCGTTTCGAGCTGCGGCAGCGCCCAGTCGGTGAAATAGCGGACGCTGTTCTGTTTCGTCGTCGGCTGGAGCTTGATCGCATTTGCGTCGACTTGCGCCGCGCTCGCCGCGTCGACGAAGCCGTTTTGCACCATTGTCTGCAGGACGACTTCGGACCGGGAACGCGCAGCCTCCACGTCCGCAGTTGGCGAATAGTTCGAAGGCGCCTTTACCAGCCCGGCCACGATCGCCGCCTCACCTAGCGATAGCGTGCGAGCGCTGTGGCCGAAGAAGCGGCGCGACGCCGCATCGATCCCATAGGCGCCGCCGCCGAAATAGACCCGGTTAAGGTACAGCTCGAGGATCTGGTTCTTGGAAAACTTTCGCTCGAGCGCGATTGCTAGGATGGCTTCCTTCACCTTGCGGCCGAACGTTCGGCTGTTGGTCAGGAATATGTTCCGTGCAAGCTGCTGCGTGATGGTGGAGCCGCCCTGGGCCCAGCGGCCCCGGTCGAAACGCGTCTTGACCGCTCGGGCAACTCCGATCGGGTCGACGCCGATGTGCGAGCGGAAGCGCTTGTCCTCAACCGCGATCATGGCCGCTCGCATTTCGGGCGGGATCTGGTCGTATGGCAGCCACTGACCGAAGCTTGGGCCGATGTTCACCAGCACCGCGCCGTTGGCAGCGCGCACGCGGATCATCTGTCCGAGGTCGGAGCGCTTCGCCAATGCGCCGTAGCTCGGCAGGTTCGCGTATGCGACCGCAACCGCAATGATCAGGGCGACGAGGCCAACGAGCGCCAGATAGATGAGCGCCTTGAGCGCGGTCATGAGCGGCCGGCGGGTCGAAGTGGGATCAGCGCGAGCCATCTCTGCTCAAGCGATAGGAATTTGGGGCCGCGCCGACAAGCATCTCTCGGATAGTCGAGTGTAACAACGCGGGTTAGCGGGCGATTAACCCTGTTTTGACCATTGCCGCCTAGCAATTGAGGCATGGTGGTGCGTACCGCGCTCATCGGGCTGGCCCTTGTTGCGGCAATTTCGCTTTCCGCCGTCTCGTCCGCGCGCGCCCAGTGCAGGCTGTGCAGCACACCCACGACGTTGCCGGACTCGATCAAGGCCGACGGAGAGATTGCCCTGGAGATTGACGCTGCGCTCGACTTCGATCGGCTGGTGGTCATGGGCTCCGGAGAGGGCAGCGCGACGCTGCGTCCCGACGGAACCCGCGTCGCGACGGGCTCGGTCGAGGCGATTAGCGGGCGTGCGATGGTCGGCGAGGCGCGCGTTCGCGGAGAGCCGAACCGAACGGTCCGCATCGACATGCCTTCGAGGATACAGCTCCACTCACTGAACGGGGCGACGATCAGCATCGACCAGGTCGCCACCGACTTGCCCGGAATCGCCCGGCTCGATTCGGCGGGAAACCTCAAATTTCGGTTCGGAGGACGGCTCAAGCTGACCGGAAACGTCGATGGCGAATTTCGCGGGGAGCTGCCGATCACCGTCGAATATCTCTGACGAAGGTCCAATTCGGATCAAAGTCTTTCCGCTTCGGTAACCATCCCCTTGAGGAAAGCCGTAAGCGGCAGCGGTTAATGGAGCAATCACGGGTGACCTGACCAGCGGTCGGACAGCCGCCGGTTTTTGGATCAAGTGGGGAAATTCCAATGAAGAACATCCTTCGTCTAACGCTGGCTGCGACTGCGGCCCTCACGCTGGCCTCGACGCCGGCGTTCGCTGCACCGACGGGCTCAAGCAACGCTCCGGCCACGGCGCATGCCAAGATCGTCAAGCCGCTGTCGCTCGAATCGGTCGCGAACATGGAGTTCGGCGACATCACGCTTCAGGGGGCTGGTCTCGCTACCATGGACACTGCCGGTGCCATCACCTGCACAGGCGGTCTCACCTGCGCTGCAAGCGGCACGCCGGCCGAATACACGGTGCGCGGCACGAACAACCAGGTCGTCTACATCACCAAGCCGAACGTGACCCTGACGAACACCGTGAACCCGGGTACGCCGCTTACCCTGATCCTCAACGGTCACGGTCCGACGCAGACGCTTCTGCCGAACTCGGGCCAGAACGGCGTCAACTTCACGCTCGGCGGCGAGATCTCGATCGCCGACAACACGCTGGAAGGCGACTACAACGGCACGCTCGCCGTGACTGTTGACTATCAGTAAGCACTGAAGGGCTCCTTCTGGAGCCGACCAGACGGAAGAGGGGCTGCGGAAAACCGTGGCCCCTTTTTCGTTATTCCCGAATTACCAACCGGCATGGTTAGCCGAATATCAACCACTTTGGACGAAAGCTCCTCCGCGAACTCGAGGGGAGTTACGTGTCCATGTCCTTGTTTCGTTTGGCGGCTCGTGCCGCGCTAATCGCTCCGCTCCTGCTTTGCGCTCCCACCGCGCAGGCGGGAATCGGCGATCTCCTCGTTGCTCCGACGCGCATCGTGCTGAACGGAAGCCGAGGAACGGAGATACTCCTCAACAATATCGGCGAGGACGTCGCGACCTATCGCATCTCGGTCGAACTGCGCCGCATGTCTCCCGACGGGATGCTTCACGACGTGACCGATCCCAACACCGCCGAACAGACCGCTCAGTCGATGATCGTCTACGCGCCTCGCCGGGTGACCCTCGCGCCCCGCGAACCGCAGACGATCCGAATCGCCGCTCGGGCACCCAAGGACCTTCCGGACGGCGAATATCGAGTGCATCTGCTATTCCGCGCGGTTCCGCCGCCGCAGCCGGTTCAGGCACCCAGGCACACCAAGGGGATCGGTTTCTCTCTAACGCCGATTTACGGCGTGACCATTCCAGTCATCGCGCGGTTCGGCAATCTTGAAGCCAAGGCGGGCATCGCTGGCGTCAAGCTAACCCAGCTAGACGGTAAGCCGGCGATCAACGTCGAGCTTACCCGCAGCGGCGACCGGTCGACATTCGGCGAGATCCGGGTGCTCAAGTCGGGAATCAAGGATCCCATCGCCTCCGTCCGCGGAGTGGCGATCTACACCGAGGTGGGAGACAGAAGCATCACCTTCCCGATCGACGAGCAATACGCATCCGCCGCCACCGGTCGGGTCACGGTCCAGTATGTTGAATCGAGCGACAACGGTCCGAAGACCATCGCTGAAACCGACGCGGTCCTGAACTAGGCGCTGGGAGCGGTGGCGGGCACTCCCGATGCCTCGACTTGGCAAGAAGTTGCGGGCGATCGCCCTCATCGGCATCAGTTGTGCCGGAGCCCTTGCCGCGCGTGCTGCAACGCCGATCGCCAGGGAATGGTCGGCTGACCCGGAGGCACAATTCCTTCTTGACGTAAGGCTCCGCAGCCTTCGCCTGGGGGACGGAGTCCGCGCCTACCAGACGCCCGAAGGCACGTGCATCAACTTCGGTGACTTCCTGACGACGCTCGACGTGCCGATGAAGATGGACCTCACTGCCAAACGGGCAAGTGGATGGGCCTTCAAGGAGCAGCACAAGATTTCCATCGACGCTTCCGCCGGCAGCGTAACCTACGGAGACAAAACGGAAAAACTGGCCGCAGGCACTGTTCGTGAGACTCCCGAGGGCTGGTGCGTCGACAGCGCGGCCTTGTCCCGCTGGTTCGGGATTGGAGTGAAGCCGAGGACCAACGGGTCCGCGCTCGTCCTCGAGTCCGAAGCGAAGCTCCCGGTCGAGCTTGCCATCGAGCGCGAGCGGAGGGCTGCTCGCATCAAGCCCGCAAAGCTCGACCTCAGCACACTTCCGCAAGTGAAGCTGCCGTACCGAATGTGGCGAGCGCCGGCGCTCGACTTCGTCGTGAACGCAGGCGCGACCTATCGAGCGAACGACGGCGTTCGGGTCGATCGAAGCACGGCGCTTTATGCAGCGGGCGAAATCGCACGTCTCTCCTACGATGCGCGGATTTCGACCGACGCCAAGGGCATGCCGAGCACACTTTGGCTGCGGGCATTTCGTTCGGATCCGGATGGCGGTCTCCTCGGGCCGCTCAAGGCCACGCATTTCGCATTCGGCGACGTTGCTGGGCTGGACAGCGGCCTCGGCGGGTCGACGGCGAACGGCCGCGGAGCGGTGATCACTAATCGGCCTCTGTTCAACCCCACAGCCTTCGACAAGACGCGGTTCGAAGGCGAGCTGCCCGTTGGTTGGGAGGCCGAGCTCTATCGCAACGGCGAGCTTCTCGCTTTCGCCCGGTCGAACGGCACATCACGCTATGTCTTTGAAGACGTGCAGCTATTGTACGGCGAAAACAAGATCAGCATCGTCCTCTACGGCCCCCAAGGGCAGATTCGCACGCGCGACGAATTGGTTAACGTCGGCCAGGAAAACGTCCCGCCCGGCAAGACCTGGTATTGGGCCGGAGCAAACCAGCCGATGCGGGATGTGATCGCGCTGAGGGCCCGGGAGCGAATGCCGGAGACGCCGCGGGCGCAAGCCGCGTTCTCGGTCGAGCATGGGATTGACGAGAAGATGTCCGTCGGCGCTGTCGCCCGTTCCATGCTCATGGGGGACGAGCGCCTGACCTTCCTCGAGGGATCGGTGCGGCGCTCGATCGGGCCCGCGCTCGTGGAGGTTGGAACGGCGTGGGAAAGCGGTGGCGGCAGAGCCGCGCGCGCGCAGCTGATCGGCAAGCTCGGAAGCGTCTACGTGAGCGGAGAAGCGCTCATGACGAAGAATTTTCATCTGGAAGGCCAACCCCGACGGTCGCTCACCAACCTGCAGCTCAGTCTGGATTCGCCGCTCAGGATCGGCCGCCAGCTCTTCAATGCACATTCCGATGTGAAGTTCACGAAGGATGCCGGCGCCTCGAGCCATCTCGAAGCTGCTGCTCGGCTGTCGACGAATTTCCAGCGATTCAATCTCGCCGCCGAAACCAGGTTCCGGCGAAACTACCTCGCGCACGGCCCTTCACCGCCGAGCGAGGTCGAGGTCGCACTCATGGGATCGGGAGGGTTCGGCGACGTCCGGATTCGTGGCTACGGAAGTGTCCAGGTGGCGCCCGAAGCGCGATTCCGCTCGGCCGAGCTAAGCGCCTATTGGGCCGCCAGCGAAAAAGTCGATTGGGAGGCGGGAGTTGCGTACGACGCGGACTTAAAGCGCGGCCGCGCGCGCATTTCGCACATCCGCCGGGTGCGCACGATGGCGCTCGCATTGACTGCGGAAGCCGCCACCGACGGGTCCATCGCGGCAGGCCTCAGCATGAACTTCTCGCTCGACCCGACGCACGGCTTCCAGTTTTCGCGCCAGCCGCTTGCGGCCGCGGGAGCCGTTCTCGCGCGGGTCTATCGGGATCGGAACGACAATGGCGTGCGCGATCCGTCCGAGCCGTTCGAGAAAGGCGCCCTGATCACGACCGGCACCCGACTGACGGACAAGGCCACTGACGAGCGCGGATCCGTGCTTGTTGGAGGGCTGACCCCGTTCAAGGCGGTCGCCGTGGGGATCGACGCAAGCAGCCTCGCCGACCCGAATCTTGCGCCGAAGAAGGCGTTGCAGGTAGTCGTCCCTCGCCCCGGCGTTCCGGCCGAGGTGGAGATCGGCCTCGTCGGCAGCGGCGAGATCGAAGGGGCGATCGTCAAGAGCGGCGGTCTCGGATTCGAAGGGCTGAGCCTGGAGCTGGTCGATGGCAACGGCAAGGTCGTCTCGGTCGCCCAGACCGATTACGACGGCTACTTTCTGTTCGAGCGCGTCGCCTACGGTCGATACAGCGTCCGCGTTGCCGCGGAATCCGCGACAGCGGCAAAGATCCTTGCCGATCTGGACGCCACAGCGGCGGTCAGCGAGGAAAGGTCGGTCGCCCGGATGGGCTCCATCAACGTCACGCCCTTGGCGCGCGTCGCCTCGAAGTAAGCTAGTCGTCTTAGACGACTCTCGGTCTCGTTAATGAGAATCAAGAGCAAGGCGCTTATCCGTAGGCCGTGGAGGTTCATCCTGGTGCGGTCGAGAAGACTCGAACTTCCACGGCCTTTCGGCCACAGCGACCTCAACGCTGCGCGTCTACCAGTTCCGCCAC
>Ga0307415_100000170_pt1 | contig 28895 bp, 31 predicted proteins | sample DK1Cmetagenome_FD_204524 | JGI IMG/M metagenome (GOLD analysis project Ga0307415, IMG submission 204524) | Maize rhizosphere microbial communities from greenhouse at UC Davis, California, United States - DK15-C-2 | ecosystem: Host-associated > Plants > Roots > Rhizosphere > Soil | place: USA... | reverse complement strand
CCCCCCCGGGGCCGACCGCCGCTCGTGGCGGTCCCCCCACTTGACCCACCAGAAGCCGCGGCGGCCGGGAGCGACCAGGCGGGCCGGGAAGCCGTGCCCGACCGACAGCGGGGCCCCGCCGGCGCGGGTGGCGAGCAGCAGCCGGTCGAGGTCGCCGATCGGGAACCGGATCCAGTAGCCGGTCCTGGAGTGGACATGCAGGCTCCGGGCGGCGCCGGTGTTGGGCACCAACGCCGCGACCGGCACGCCCTCCCAGTCCTGGTGGGCGTACCAGCCGCTGGTGCAGTCGAGGGTCGCGCGCAGCCGCGCGTGGTGGCGGGAGAGCTCTTGGAGCGAGAGCTCGCGCTCGCCGTCGGCGTCGGCGACGACCAGGCGCCAGGTGGCCGGGTCGACCTCGGGCGCCACGTCGTCGATCCAGCTCGTGGTCGGCATCGCGGCCGGGTCGAACGAGCCGGCCTCATAGGAGCCGGTGAAGCGCCGGCTCGCGCCCGGCAGCCCGGCGGCGCGGACCACCGCGGTGATGGCGAGGTAGACGCCGGCGGCGGCCACCCCGAGCGTGCCCGCCCGCAGCAGGGTGCGCCTGGACAGGTCGGTCCTGTGGGCGCGCGCCGGACGCGCGAGCACGTGCCAGACCACCAGCGGCACCAGCGCCAGGGCGGCCGCGACGTGGAGCCAGATGCCGCGGAAGCCGCCCACGGACCGCAGCAGGCCACTGGCGGAGCCCAGGCCGGTGAGCAGCGCGGTGACCGCGAGCGCGGCGAGCAGCAGCGACAGCCAGCGGCTGCGGCGGGCGCGGCGCAGGCCGCGACGGACGATCATCGACTTCCACGGGACCAGCAGCACGACCGCCACCCCGACGACCCCGTGGGCGACCGCCACCCACCGTCCCGACGCCGTCCCGGCGGCGACCGCCCCGACGCCGCTGGCGAACGCGATCAGCAGCGCCACCAGCAGGGCGAGGTTGGTGATCCGGGGAGGCGGGGCGCGCATGACCGACCTGGCTCCAGGTGCGAGGCATCCAGCCATAGGCTACCCGCGCCCGGCGCCCGCGGGCCCCGGGGCTGCGGGCACCCGCTCCAGCAGGTAGTCGACCAGCCGGGCGTAGGCGTCGACCACGTCTCGGCCCGGCCCGGCATGGGCCGCCGGGTCGCCCAGCAGCAGCCGCTGGGACACCAGGTCGTCCACGCCGACCCGACCGGGCACCAGCACCGGGAGCAGCGGCGCGCCGGTGACCCGGAAGTCGGCGAGAGCATCGCGCACGTCGCGGCCCACCCGGGTCCCCATCCGACCCTGGGGGTCCAGGTCGGCCTGGGTGAGCAGCACCCCCCACACCGGCGCGGTGATGCTGCGGTCGGGGCGGAAGCTGGCCAGCCAGTCGCGGAAGCCGGCCAGCCCGCGCAACCCGAGCGCGCTGGCGGTGACCGGGATCACGATCCCGTCGGCGGCCGCCAGCGCCGCAACGGTCAGGCGGCCGAGGCTGGACGGCAGGTCCAGCACCATCGCGTCGTAGCGGGGCCGCAGCCGCCCCAGCGCCCGGGCGATGCCGGTGCCGTCGGTGGCCAGGGCCCGGGCGATGTCGGCCAGCCGCGGGGTGGCGCCGAGCGCGTCGAGTCCCGCCACCCGGGTCGGGTGCGCCGCCGCGGTCGGGTCGGCGCCGCCGGCGACGATCGCCTCCAGGTCGGCGGCGTCCTGGTCAGGGCGGCCGAGGAGCCAGCGGGTCAGGTGCGCCTGGGCGTCGCAGTCGACGGCCAGGGTGCGGCGGCCGGCGCGGGCGAACCCCGCCGCCACGTTGGCCACGGTGACCGTCTTGCCAACTCCGGCATTGTGGTTGGCGATGGCCAGGATGACCGTCACGGGGGCTCCCTCCGTCGACGCGAACCGCACTCCAGCCCTCAACGGCGAGGCGTGCCCGGCCGGGCGCTGCTCTATGATCTCGATCGTGGCCGCTGATGGCGTCGTCCGGGAGCCGCTCCCGGACGAGACGCTGCTCGTGTTCCTGTCCGATACCCACATCGGGGGGGCATCGGGCAGCGACATCTTCCGGTCCGCCGCGGAGCTCACCATGCTGCTGGAGGAACTCCGCCATCATGAGGGCCCGTCGAGCTGCTGGCCGCCATGACCGACCGGTGACCGCACCCGCTCAAGGGTGTCGAGGGCAGCTGGCAGCTGTTCTCGGCCAGTCCATGACCGACCCCATATGACGCCGACCGCACGCGGGCTGTCGGCACAGGGACTTGCCGACCTCGCTGGCGTGACCGAGGCCGAGGTCGCGCGGCTGGTCGATCTCGGGATCCTGGTCGCTCGGGGCGGCGCCGAGCCGTTCCTTGAGGAGGATGTGCCGAAGGTCCGCCTGGCCGCGGCCTGTGAGCAGGCCGGGCTGCCCATGGAGCGGATCAGGGCGGCCATCCGGGCTGGTCGGCTGTCGTTTGCATTCCTGGAGGGGGCGGTCTTCCAACGGTGGGCGATGCGCTCGGGCCGGACCTATCGGCAGGTCAGCCGGGAGACCGGGTGCCCCTGGAGCTGCTGGCGACGGTGCTGGAGTCGATGGGGTTCGCCCCCATGGCCCCTGATGCGACGATCCGGGAGGACGAGCTGGAGATTGTGGCGCTGCTGCAACGGGGCATCGCCACCGGGCTGCTGGACCCGGCCTGGCTGACCCGGGTGGGCCGGGCCCACGCCGAGGGGCTGCGCCTGATCGTCACCGCCTGGCATCAGGCTTACCGGGCGCGGTTCGAGGGACCGGTGCTGGCCTCCGGCGCCGACCAGCACACCGTGATGGCGCTGGCGTCCCAGTTGAGCGCCGAGTTTCTGCCGCTGATCGATCAGGGGCTGCTGGCCGTCTACCGCCGCCAGCAAGAGCTGGTGTGGACCGAGGGCCTGGTCGAGCGCATCGAGGACGAGCTCGACCAGACCGGTGGCGTCGGCCTGCCTGGTCGGGTGCCGGCGATGATGTTCCTGGATCTGGTGGGCTACACCCGGCTCACCGAAGACCGGGGTGATGCGGCCGCCGCCGCCCTCGCCGAGACCCTGGCCGTGCTGGTCTCCCGGTCCGCCCGCGAGCACGGCGGCGTCCCGGTGAAGTGGCTGGGCGACGGAGTGATGCTCTATTTCCGGCTCCCGGTGGGGCGGTGCGGTCGGCGCTCGGTCTGGTGGAGCAGCTTCCCCAGGCTGGCCTGCCGCCGGCCCGTGTCGGGGTGGCGGCCGGGCCGGTGGTGATCCAGGGTGGCGACTACTTCGGCCGCACCGTCAACCTCGCCGCCCGGATCGCCGCTCACGCCGCCGCCGGCCAGGTCCTGGTCAGCCCGAGCGTGGCCGAGTCGGCCCCACCCGAGGGCGTGCGCTTTGTGGAGGCGGGCGAGCGGCGGCTCGAGGGTTTCGCCGGCGCGGTGCGGCTGCTTGAGGCCCGCCGAGCGTAACGGCGGACCCTGCCCTGTGACCGAGACGCCGGCCGAGGCGCGCGTCGCGTTCCCGCCCGCCTCCTACCAGCGCCTGCGGGAGATCGAGACCAGCTACGATCCCGACCAGACGATCATCTCCAGCCACCGTGTCCGGCCGGCCGGGCGCTGACCTGCTCCGAGTGGATTCCATTCCCATCACGCCGAGGGGGATCGCTGTGACCGAGCCACACAACTGGCCGTTCGAGCAGCCAGCCGAAGGAACCCTGCGCCCTTGGTACTTCAGAGCCACCGGCTATCTGATGGTGCTGTTCAGCGACGCTGAGGAAGCCCAGCGGGCTCGCGGCGGTCTCCTCGAGCGCCAGGTATCCGAGGAGGACACCCGGCTGTATGAGGCCGAGGAGATCCTGCGCATCATGGCCCGGTTGCAGGAGGAGCGCTCCCTCGTGGCCAAGGCCGTTGCCGCGTTGGTCGCCGACTCTGCAGTCAAGCAGCATTTCCTGGTCAACGCCCGGACCGGCGGCGCCGCACTGTGGCTGTTCGCCCCAGCAAGGGACCGTGCCGACCACCTGGTCGAGCTGCTGGCCGACTACGACTATTCGTTCCTGCGCTACTACGGCGAAGACGGCGTGGACGACGTCCAGCGCGATGCCGACTGACACCATGCCCTTCCACAGCGCCGGTCCTATCGGGAGAGGCGGAACGGTGGATAGCGGTCGGTGACCAGTGTCCAGGCGTAGGCGATCACCCGGTTGTTCCAGCGGATGACGCCCTCCACGAAATCGAACATTCCCCTTGGATAGCGGCCGGTGAACAAGATGGCGAACCAGGCCACGATCACCACCACCAGCGCCGCGATCCAGAGAACGAACAGCACGATGTAATGAGGGATGGCCAGCAGCCACTTCACCAGGGGCAGCCAGCGGTTGAGGTCGCGCTGGGCGTCTGGATAGACGTAGTCGAGGTGGACCGACTGGTGCTCGTCGGTGGCCGGGTAGCGGTCGTCCATCAACGCCATGTAGGCGCCCACCCGGTTGCCGAAGCGCTGCAGCTCCAGATTCCAGTCGAACCACCACCGCGGGTACTTCTGGCGGAACAGGATCATCAGCAGCGGCCCGAGGAACAGCAGGCCGCCGGCGGCGATCGTGGCGGTGGCTTGGGTGTTGTCGTAGCTGGACTCCCAGCTTCCCCCGCCGGACACCGCCCCCAGCACGATCAGGATCGGAATGGCCACGAAGATCCGGAAGCCGGTGGTCAGCCGATTCAGCGGTCGATCGGGGTAGTCCACCGTGAACTGGACCGGGTAGGCCTCCTGCTGCTGCATCGCCGCCTCCTTGGGCTCGGGATCACTCGACGGTCCTCAGGATCTGCTCGATCGATGCCGTCCGCGATCGCAGCTCGGCCACGTCGGCGGCCACCCGCTGCTGGGTGTCCAGGGTGTTCTCGGCGAAGTGCTCGTAGCGGCGGACGAGCTGGCGCAGGTCGTCCTGGTGACCGGCCACGATCCTGGTCTTGCGGAGCTCCACGAAGGCGGCCATCGCGCCGCCGATCAGGACGGTGACCGCGAGCAGGATGCCGAGCACGGCGACCGCGTCCGGCCAGTCGAATGAAGACATCAGGAACCCTCCTTGGATATCGGACCCTTGGCCGGGTCCGTTCTGGTCAGGGTCTGGGCCGCCTCGGCGAGCGTGCTCGGGGTCAGGTGCAGGTCGAATTGGGCGACCTGGTAGAACTTCATGGCCTTGCCGTCCTCGGACAGCTCGAGGTGGCCGACGATCAGCCCGGCGGCCTCCAGTCGTTGCAGGTGCATGTGGAGCAGGGGACGGCTGATGCCGATCTCGCGGGCCAGGTGGCTCACGTAGTCGCGGTCGCGGGCCAGCCTGGCCATGATCCGCAGACGGATCGGGTTGGCCAGCGCCGCCAGCATCTCGACCAGCTGGTCACCGCTCGGCGCTTCACCCGTCATGGATTCCCTCCACATGTAAGAGAACTCTTATACATGCAATGTAAGCATGTCGGCGGCTGGACGCAAGGCCCCACGCATCAGCCGCGTCCGGATGCGCCGACGAGCGCCCGCTCGGCCTGCCCTGGGACGTCGGCTTCCTCCATGCGCACCTGCGGCAGTCGGCGGTCGAGCCAGCGGGGCAGCCACCAGTTCGCCCGGCCCATCAGGGCCATGGTCGCGGGCACCACCACCATCCGGACGATGGTCGCGTCGAGCACGATCGCGGTCGCCAGCCCAAGGCCCAGCATCTTGACCAGCGGCGAGGGGTCGGCCACGAAGCTCGCGAACACCACCGTCATGATCAGCGCGGCCGAGGTGATCACGCGCCCCGTGGCGGCCGTGCCGCTGGCCACCGACTCGGTGTTGTCGCCGGTGGCGTCGTAGGCCTCGCGGATCCGGCTGAGCAGGAACACCTCGTAGTCCATGGACAGACCGAACAGCACCGCGAAGAAGATGATCGGCATCGGCGAGGCGATCTGGTACGTCCTGTCCAGGTCGAACAGGCCCGCGAGCCATCCCCACTGGAACACGGCGACCACGACGCCGTAGGCCCCGCCGATCGACAGCAGGTTCATCAGGGCCGCCTTGAGCGGCACCGCGACGGAGCGGAACACGACCATCAGCAGCAGGAACGACGCGGCCAGGATGGCGCCGACGAAGATGGGCAGGGTGTCGGACAACTGCCTGGTGAGGTCGTCAGTCATGGCGGTCAGGCCCGACACGGCGACGTTGGCGGGGACGAGGTCGCGGACGCGCCCCAGGGTGGCCGACGTCCCGGGGTCGGCGGGGGCGGTGGTGGGGATCGTGGGCAGCACGACCGTGTCCCCGGCGGGAGAGGTCCGCGGCTGGCCGACCATGGCGATGCCGGGGTCGGCGGCGACACGCTCGGCCAGCGCCGGGATGGCGGCCGCGTCCACGCCGGGGCTGCGCAGGTCGGCGACCAGCAGCAGCGGGGCGTTGAAGCCCGGGCCGAAGCCGTCGGCCAGCAGGTCGTAGGCGCGACGGTGGGTGGTGCTGGTCGGGTCGTCGCCCGCGTCCGGGAAGCCCGTCTTCATCGCCAGCGCCGGAGCGGCCAGCGCGAGCAGCACCACCGAGGCGGCGGCCAGGTACGGCCACGGCCGGCCCGACACGCGGTGAGCAAAGCGCCACCAGGCCGTCTCCCGGGCGTTCCCGACGGGGCGCTGGCGGCCGATCAGCCGGCCCGCGTCGACGCGGTTGCCGAGCAGCGACAGCAGCGCCGGCAGGAGCGTGAGGGCGGTGGCCACGGCGAAGAGCACGACCAGCGAGGTGCTGAGCCCGATCGAGGCCAGGAACCCAAGGCCGGTCAGCACCAGGGCGGCCATCGCCACCACCACCGTGCCGCCGGCCAGCAGGACGGCGGAACCCGCCGATCCCATGGCATCGGACAGCGCGGTCGGGTTGTCCGGCCCGGCGGCGCGATGTTCCCGGTAGCGGGCCATGACGAACAGGGCGTAGTCGATGCCGACCCCCAGCCCGATCATCGCCCCGATGGCCGGGGCGGCGCTGGAGACGTCCATCGCGCTGGCCAGCAGCGTGATGCCGCCCAGGCCGACGGCGACCGCGACCAGGGTGAGCGCGATCGGGACCAGCGCGGCCACGATCGTCCCGAACGCGACCACGAGGACGACCAGCGCGGCCAGCAGGCCGGCCGCCTCCGCGCCCGACGTCTCGGTCTCGGCGTTGATGAACGCCGCGTCGCCGCCCAGCTCGGCCGTGAGGCCGGCCGCCCGCGCGGGCGCCATCGCGTCGGCGAGGGCGGCCAGCGGCGCCGGCCCGAGCTCGGTCGAGGGCCGGTCGAAGGTGATCACGGCGAAGCCGATCCGCCCGTCGGGCGACACCGCGCCGGCGTCGAACGGGTCGGCCACGGCGGCGACGTGCTCCACGCCGGCGATCCGGGCGACCGCGGCGTCGACGGCGGGCCGGTGGCGCTCCAGCCGCTCCACCGCCGGGGCCGCGAACACCGCCATGGCGCTGCCGCCGGCCGCTTCCGGGAACCGCTCCTCGAGCAGCACCATCGCCTGCTCGCTCCGGCTTCCGGGGGCCACGAAGTCGTCGGCGAACGTGCCACCGGCGGCGCCCGCCAGGCCGATGACGATGGCGGCGGCAACCGCCCAGGTCCCCATGGTCAGCCATGGCCTGCGGGCGCTGGCGTCGCCGATTCGTCGGGTGACGCGATGCATGCGGTGCTCCCTTGGGAGGTCCGGTCGGGTCGACGGGTGCGCCCTCGGTGGCGCCGTGGCCCCAACCTTGGCCGCCGTGCCCGGCGCGGTCGCCCGCCGGGGGCCGGGTTGGCGCTCCCCCGCGGGACGGGTCGTGGGCGGACGCCGGCAGGTGATCTCCCCACCTGGTGGCGGAGACCCGATCCGCCGCGAGGTGGATGACCGCGCGCCGCGCCTCGCTTATGGTGAGTCCATGCCCGCTGACCAGCCCCGACGGTTCCAGGGCCCCTTCGCCCGCTGGCCCCGCGCCGCGGACGCGGCCCTGGCGGCTTTGGCGTTCCTGGCGGCGGTGTTCCTGGTCGACGGGCCGGGCGACGCGATCGTCCTCCGCTCCATCGACGACGTCCCGATCCTGGCCCTGCTGGTCTTCGCCCTGGCCAGCGCCGCCCTGTACTGGCGTCGGCACGCGCCACTGGCCGTGCTGACCGTGGCGCTGGTCGCCTGGGCCTCGACGATCGGAAGCGGCTACGCGGACCTCGGCGGGGTGGCGATCATCGCCCTGTACAGCGCGGGACGGTACGCGACCAACGACCGCTGGGCTCAGCTCGGCGTCGGCGCCGCCATCGTCGTGGTCATCCTCGACAACCTCACCGATCCGGCCCCGTGGGGGGAGGCCCTCTTCGGTGCCGTCGTCATGTTCGTGGCCTGGTACGTGGGACGCCGCGTGCGGCTACGCGAGCAGCGCGCCGCCGAGCTGCGGCGGGAACAGGCCGCCGAGGCCCGCCGGATCGTGATCGAGGAGCGGACCCGCATCGCCCGTGAGCTGCACGACGTGGTCGCCCACCGGGTGAGCCTCATGACGGTGCAGGCAGGCGCGGCCAAGGCCGTCGCCGCCGAGGACCCCGAGGGCGCCCTGCGGGCGATGGGCGCGGTGGAGGAGGCCGGACGCCAGGCCCTGGACGAGCTACGCCACCTGCTCGGGGTCCTCCGGCCCGAGACCGACCTGGATGGCCTCGGGCCCCAGCCGGGCCTGGCCGACCTCCCCCGGCTCGTCGAGCAGACCCGCTCGGCCGGCCTCGACGTCTCGCTGGCCACCGACGGGGTGGTGGCCGGGCTCCCGGCCCGGGTGGACCTGTTCGCCTACCGGATCGTCCAGGAGGCGCTCACCAACGTGCTCAAGCACGCTGGCCCAAGGGCTCGCACCGAGGTGCGGCTCGGCACCGACCGGCGCGGGGTCGTCATCGAGGTGCTCGACGACGGGCGCGGCGCCACCGTCCCGCCCGGAGCGGGCCTCGACGACGCCGGGGCGCGCGGTCACGGCATCGTCGGGATGCGGGAGCGGGCCCGGCTGCTGGGCGGGACCCTGGACGCCCGGCCGCGCCCCGGCGGCGGGTTCAGCGTCGTCGCCCACCTGCCAACCGGGAGTGAGCCGGCGTGAGCATCCGTGTCGCCGTGGTCGACGACCAGGCGCTGGTCCGCGGGGGCTTCGCCATGGTCCTGCGGATCCACGACGACATCGAGGTTGTGGCCGAGGCCGGCACCGGGCTGGAGGCGATCGAGGTGGCCCGCCAGCACCGTCCCGACGTGGTCCTCATGGACATCCGGATGCCCGACATGGACGGCCTGGAGGCCACCTCCCGAATCCTGGCCGAGGCGGACTGGGACGTCCGGGTGCTGATCCTGACCACCTTCGACCCGGACGAGTACGTCTATAAGGCGCTGCGCGCCGGGGCCAGCGGCTTCGTGCTCAAGGACATCCCTCCCGACCAGCTGGCCATCGCCGTCCGCACCGTCGCCGAGGGCGGGGCGCTGCTGGCCCCGTCGATCACCCGGCGCCTCATCGGGCGGTTCACCGAGCGCATGACCATCGACGCCGCCGTCGCCGGCCGCCTCGAGCGCCTCACCGACCGGGAGCGCGAGGTGGTGGTGGCCGTCGCCCGCGGGTCGAGCAACGCCGAGATCGCCGGCGAGCTCTTCATCGGCCCGGCGACCGTCAAGTCGCACGTGTCGAGCATCCTCACCAAGCTCGGCCTGCGTGACCGCACCCAGCTTGTGGTGTTCGCCTACGAAAGCGGTCTGGTCGAGGCCGGCACCCGCGACATCGGCTACTGAAGCTCCGGCGATCGGCCACCGTTTCGTGATGGCGCTCTGGGCTGATGGTGGCGCCGCTACCGGCGGGCCGCGGTTGGTCGCGGTGCCCTGGCTCGCGAGGGCGCGGGCCGACATCACGTCTTCAGGCCAGCATCACCGCCGCACCAACCGGACGCGAGGTGGAGCTGCAGCCAGGGCCACGCGGAACGCGGAATAGCCTTGGTCATCTACTCAACCCTGGAGAGCACGCCATGCGGAAGGCAGCAATCGCCGTCGGTCTCGGTCTTGGCCTGTTCCTCATCCTTCGCGCAGCTGCCGAACCGTTTGTGATCGACCTATCTGACTCCGCCACCTACCGCAATGACTGGGGCGGACCCAGCCTGCTCGGCGTCCTCCTGGTGCACTGCGGACCCGGCGTGATAGCGGCCGTCGCCATCGCCATGGTCCTGATCCGTCGTCGCTCCTCCGGGCGCGCCCAGACCGAGCAGCGTGGCCAGCCGTAGCCCTCGGACCGGCGACGAAGCGTGATCAACCCCTCAGGCTCGTCGCCCGGCCACACCAGGGCAACAGCCGGGCCACGAACGACCAGATCACAGCGGACAACAAGGGCACCAGCGGCCCGACAACAGGCCGGGTTCCTGCTGCTGCAAGGCTGAGCTGGCGCTGAAGATAGGGTGGGGGGTCCGTCGATCTAGGGTCGGCGCCCGAGGTGAGGGCTGACACCTTAGCCCTATCGTCCAGCCCGAAGAGATATTCGACGGGAGGACATCATGCACAACCTGCATGCGGGGTTGAGTCAGGTACTGGCCGAACAGCGTATGAGCGGAGTGCGCGAGCAGGCCACCCCCGAGTGGCTGCTGCACAGCGCTCACCCGCCGCGTCGCCGGCGTCAGCGGGCGACCCGACGCTGGTGGCAACTGGCCGGCCGCCCGGTGAGGGTGTAGGTGGCCAGCACGCAGTGCGGGGACGGGTCGGCGCAGGTTGCCGGCCCGTTTCCATCCCCGCTGGCCACGGCCATACTGGCGGCATGACGGATGGGTTGACACCTCAAGGGTTCATCGGCAGAGCCGATGAGTTGGGCCGGCTCGAGGCAACCTTGGACCGGGCCGAGCGGAGCCGGTCGCAGGTAGTGCTGCTGGCCGGCGCCGCTGGGGTCGGCAAGTCCCGTCTGCTGTTGGAGTTCGCCGACCAAGCCCGTCGGCGAGGGGTGCGGGTGCTCGCCGGTGGCTGTGTCGAGCTGGGCGACATCGGCCTCGCCTACCTGCCCGTCATGGACGCCTTGCGTGGTCTTGGCGACGATCCAGCCGAGGCAGAGCTGCTGGGCGAGTTCGCCACCACCGCGCCCGGCCTCGGCCGGTTGCTGCCGGGGATCGAGCCGGCCGGGCCGGTGGGTGAGCTCATCGGCGACGGCCAGGACCAGCTGCGGGTCTTTGACGCCGTGCGCGCCCTGTTGAGCGCCGATCGGAGCAATCCCCGGTCGTAGTGGTGCTGGAGGATCTGCACTGGGCCGACCGTTCCACCCGTGACCTCGTCTCATTCCTGGCCCGCACGCTGCGGGCGGTTCGAGTGACGCTGGTGGCCAGCTACCGCTCTGATGAGCTGGACCGCCGGCACCCGCTGCGGCCGCTACTGGCCGAGCTGGTCCGGCTACCCAGGATTGAGCGGATTGAGCTTGCCCCGTTCGGCCGGGCCGAACTCGCCGAGCACCTGGAGGCGATCACAGGGGTGCGACTGCCTGCGGTCCGGGTGGAGCGCATTCATGCCCGCTCGGAGGGCAACCCGTTCTACGCCGAGCAGCTGCTGGCCGCCGGGGCCGGCGATGCCGAGGTCGCCCTGCCGCCCACCCTGACTGATGTGGTGCTGGCCCGGGTCCAGGGGTTGTCTGAGCCGGCCCAGCAGGTATTGCGGGTGGCGGCAGTGGCAGGCCGGCGGGTGCCTCACCAGCTGCTCGCCGCGGCTGCCGGATGGCCCGAGGACGACCTGGAGCAGGGCTTGCGCGAGGCGATCGGCGCCGGCGTGCTGGTGGCCGACAATGCCAGTGGAACCTATGCGTTCCAGCATGCGCTGCTGCAGGAAGCGGCCTACGGCGAGCTGCTCCCCAGTGAGCAGACGCGGCTGCACGCTGCCTATGCTCACCTGCTTGCCGCCGAGCCCAAGGGCGCCGCGGCCGAGCCCACCACTGTTTGGCCAGCCACAACTTGGTCGGCGCCCTGGCCGCGTCGATGCGAGCCGCCGAGGACGCGGCGGCGGTGCTGGCCCGGCCGAGACGCTGCGGCATTTGAGCGGCGCGCTCAAGCTGTGGGAGCGGGTGCCGGACCCGGCCGGCATCACCGGCACCGACCGGATGAAGGTGACGCTGCGGGCGGCGGCGGCGGCCCACGCAGCCGGAGATGGCCCGCGGGCGGTCGCCCTTGCCCAGGAGGCCGCCGCGACGGCGGAGGCGTCCGCCGATCCCGTCGGGGCGGCTCGCAGCTATGAGCGCCTTGGGCAGTACCTGCTCGACGCCGGCCGGTTCCAAGACGGGCTGCGCGCTCGAGCCCGAGCGGTCGAGCTGGTGCCCGCCCATCCGCCCACGCCGTTACGGGCCCGGGTGACCGCTGCCGTCGCGCAAGCGCTCATCCATACGGGACAGCAGGACGAAGCCCGCCGCTGGTGCGAGGAGGCGCTTGCGGTCGCGCGTGTTGTCGGCAGCGCCGAGGTTGAGGCCGACATACTGGTCACCTTGGGCATCGTGGAGCAGACCGCAGATCCGACCAAGGCGCGCTCACTCTACGCTGCGGGCCGAGCACGGGCGGCTGATGCCAGCAACCTGGAGATTGCGCTGCGGGCGCTCCTGAATCTCGGCTGGCTGGAGTTTGGTTTAGGAAACCTGGCAGCCGCCCGTGCCGCGTTCGACGAAGGTTCCGAGCTGGCTGATCGGGCCGGTCTTGGCTGGTCCGACTGGGGAATCACCATACGCCGCGGTCAGTGTTATGTCCGCTTCGAGGCGGGTGACTGGGACGAGTGCGAGCGGCTGGCTGGCGCTGTTCCCGACCTGATGACAACCCTGGCGGTTGCCGAGCTGGCCGCGGCCGCGCTTCATGTGGAGGTGGGCCGCGGGCGCGTGACGGCAACCAGGCGCCTGCGCGACCTCGCCGGACTGGCCGGCCTGGACATCAACGCCGCTGTCGAGGTCGCCGGTCTCGAGGCCGACCAGGCCACCTGGCAGGGTGACCTCGAACGAGCCCGGTCGGCCGTGCAGCGGGCCTCGCCATCTTCGATGACAGCGAAATCGATACCTCCCAGAACATGGATCTCGCCTGGATCTGCGCCATCGGCCTCGCGGTCCAGGCCGAGAGCGCCGGACGGGCCCAGGTGACCGGCAATGCCATGGCCCTGATCGATGCCATTGCGGACGGTCAGGCGCTACTGGAGCGAGCCCACGCAGCCGTGGAGCAGGCGAAGCGGACTGCCTACGCGGACGACGTGTTTGTCCCAGCCTGTCTCGCCAAAGCAGAGGCGGAGTGGGCCCGGCTCCAGGGCCATTCCGACCCCAAGGCATGGCAGGCCGCGGTTGACGCCTTCTCCTACGGCCACGTGTATGAGGTTGCCCGCTGCCAGTGGCGGCTGGCCGAGGCGCTCCTCAGCAAGGGAGACCGTGAGCACGCGACAATGGCCGCCAAGGCCGCTCACGAGACCGCGGTGGGCCTTGGCGCCCAGCCCCTGCAGAGCGCGCTGGAGGCGTTGGCCCGTCGTGGCCGTCTCGATCTTGGCGCTGGTGTGCCGGCCGAGCGGAGTCTGGCGGGGCTGACCCACGTGAGCTTGAAGTGCTACATCTGCTGGTGGAGGGCCGCTCCAACCGTCAGATCGCTGAGCAGTTGTTCATCAGCGGCAAGACGGTCAGCGTGCATGTGACCAACATCCTCGCCAAGTTTGGCGTGCACAACCGCGTGGAGGCCGCCGCCCTCGCCCGCCGGCTTGGCCTGGACCAGCCGGACCAAGAGGGCGCTGCGAGCTGACCTCGGCGGCCTCGCGAGCTTCACCATGGGACTTCATCCCCGGCTCAGCAGCGACCTCCCCTGATGAGGTTCCAGCGAGACGGCGAAGCGGTGCTCGTGGTCGACCTCGGCGGCTACTTGATTGGTGGACATGTCAATCATCGTGGCGCCAGGTGGCAGATGCTCCGACTTGACGCTGCCGGCGATGGGCTGGCCGGAGAAGTTCAGCACGGTGACCTGGATCTGTCTGGTGTCGAGCAGATGGACCATCACGAGCATGGCCTTGTTGGACACCTCCGGAACGTCCACCTGCACGGCGGTGGCGATGCCGTAGCGGGTGCGGACCGCCAGAATGTCCCGCAGCCGTGATGCGAACGAGTTCGGGTCCTTCAGCTGTTGTGGCAGGGATCCGTACAAGCTGGAGCCACGCGGCATCCTGGACGGCGACTCGGTCGCCTCCGGCTGGTAGTCCATCAGATCGTAGGCTGCCCGGTGGATCCAGCGGGTGTCGCCCGACGCCAGCAGCCGGGAAACCTTGGACCGCTCCAGCGTCAGCATTCCGCACAGGTCCCAGCCGGACACCGCGAACACTCCAGGCTGCCATGCGTTGAACATGGCCAGCAGCAGGTGAGCCTGCTTGATCTTCTCAACCTGCCCCTGCGACAGGTCCGTAATGTCGGCGTAGCCGAGCGTCGCGGCGATGATCGTCGCGGTCGTCGACGCGATGCCGTTGGTGGTGAAGATGGCGTTGTACGGGGCGGCATCGCCGGTGAGCCGTTCAATTAGTTCGTTGCGGATTTTGACGGCGAGCTCGCCACCAGTAAGCTCAGAACCGCGGAACCTGAAGATGCTGTCCTTGTGTCCGATCGCGAAGTGCACCAACTCGTAGGTCATCTCATCATGGTTCTGCAGGGCGTGGACCAGACGGATCGGCTGCAGACCATGCTCCAGCCCGGCATTCAGCGTCATCCGCAAGAATTCGGTATCACTGGTGGCCAGGGCATGGGCGTACGCCGGGCGGTTGACGAAGTCATAGGAAAGATCGGCGCCTCGTTCCGACATCTTCTTGATGTCGTCGATGGACAGGTTCAGCTCCTGAAACGTAAATCCACCCACTTTTCGGACCATGCTGGCGATCAGCTGGTTAGCGGCCTCAGACAATGGGTGTCCCTCCGACCAAGCCGGGCCACCACCGTCGGTGTTCTTCTCCACCCCGAGGAAGCCGTTGGCGTCCAGCCTGAGCGCTCCAGCGCCGAGATGACCCAGCGAATGCAGGGCGTCGCCAATGACCAGACGCATACCGGCGAACGTCGGATCCAGCCAGTTGATCGAGGGCTGACCGTCCTTGAAGTAATGCAGGTAGACCCAACGCCGCTCGATTCCATCGGGGCCGGTAACCGTCGCGGTCGCGCTCCAGTTGGTGTCCTTGATTCCCGGGTCCTGGAAGATCACGCGTTGCAGCCGGCCGACGATGTGGCCGGCCCGCTGCAGCCGATCCTCGGCCTCGTTGTCGAGGTTGACCGAATCCTTGCCGGGAGGCACCTGGGGCAGCAGGTGCCAGTCCTCGCGTGGAATCTCCACCATGTGGTAGATCCCGGGATAGTCCCCGACCTTCATCTCCGCCAGGCGAAAGTCTGGGCCCTTACCGGTGTGCCCCGGCACGATGTCGTCGATGACGATACCGCCGTGCACGGCTGCCACCTCGCACAGGCGGCGGAACTCCAGCTCGCTGCCGAACACCTCGTCGATCTGTGTGCTGATGCGGTCGAAGTGCCCGTCAACGCTGGGCGTCAGCTCCCGGCCGAAAACCCCTCCGGCGCGCTTCAATGGGCCAGTATGCACGGCATTGATGCCCAGGACCTCGAACACACGCCATAGATCCTCGTCCCCCAGGGTACTGAGGAAGGAGTGGCCGGGCTTGGTGATCATCGAGATGGGGTACGCGGCAAACCAGACCGAGGACTTCCGCATCGCCGCCGTGGGATTTGGGTTGGCGAACGGGCTCTGCCAAACGGCTCCGATACCCGAGAACTGCCCGGCGATCGTGCTCGCGTCGGCAAGCATCGACTCCTGCTGCAACCAGCGAACGTAGTCCTCCCGTTCGCCGGCGTGCTCGCTCACCACTCGTCAGCTCCCCTCACAGGCTCAAGGTCCTGTGCAAGCCAGTTCGCCCATGGGCCCGGGACTACCCCCAGCATTGGGCGCCCACACCTATTCAGCGCCGCACCCAGGAGTGATCGTCTAACGACGCCGGCGACGCTCGTGTCATCCGCCCGTTGTGTCCTCGTCCTGGACTTCGATCTGCTCCTTTATCTCCCGGCATCTGATTAGGCATCGAAGTTTGTTTACCGTCTGGTCCTTCCACCCAACGGCATGCTTTCGTCTGGTCACGACTCGTTGTCGGGTTCTGGATGACGCGATCCAAGGCGCTCGAGACGGATGGTAAAAGGCCGTGCTCACGGCGGCGCGGCGATGTGTCTCCGAGCTCCGGCGCCCCAGCTTCGCTTCCTCGGTAACGGCCGAGCGGCCGGCGGCGTTCCTCGGAGGACGGCATCGCCTGCCGATAGCAGCCATGACTGAGCAACCCGAGTGTCCGAGGAGGCGTGACGGTGGGCATCGGCTTCAGCATCTTCTTGTTCGTCATCGGCGCGATCCTGACCTTCGCTGTGGAGGTCGAGGCCTCCGGGTTCAACCTCAACACGGTCGGCATCATCCTGATGGTTGGAGGCCTGCTTGGACTGGTTGCCTCGATGCTGTTCTGGAGCAGCTTTTCGCCCTGGAGTCGTCGTCGGACGGTGGCCGGCGGGGACACGGTCGTCGAAGAGCGCCGTATCGAGCGCGATCTCCCTTGATCTGCCTCAGGCGCTGAGACCACCGAACTCAGGCCATTGGGGGCTTTGGGGCAGGGCGGCTCGCGGACGCCGACAGCGAGCCGCCCCACCGGCTTCGCGCCGGGACGATCCCGACCCGCCGTTCCTTCTCGAGCGTCGCCGACGGACGCTCACCCCGTGCCGCCTGACGGTTTCCTGGCGAGCCTGTCCGGGGAGTCCGGCCGGAGGTGATGAGCGTCTCCACTGGTATTGACTCGTTGCGGAACTGCCCATGACGCAAGCCCCAGGAAATCCACCGGCCTCGCCCGAGGCGGGCTGGCCCTGGGCCGCCACCGTTCCCCACCCGCTCGGCGATTGGCGCGCGCAGGAGCGGCGGGCTTGAGCGCTGGTCAGCCCATCAGCCAGTTCCAGCATGACGATGTCATCGAACTCGCCCCGCTGCTGCGACGGGTCATTGGCGCCCGGATCCATGACAGGCATCTCGTGGACGATCTGGTGCAGGAGACGCTCACGCGGGTCATGGCGGCGCGCCAGCGCCTCGAGCCGCGGACGCTTGCGCCCTACGCCATCGTGACCGCGCGGAACCTGACCAAGTCCCTGGCGACCAGCGAGGACCGCAGCAGGCGACACGCGCATCGGCTCATCGACCTGCGCGAGTCGGACCTCCCCGAGGAGGAGACGCTGCGCCGCGAGGAGCACCGGGCGATCACCACCGCCCTGGGCAAGCTGCCCCAGCACGACCAAGAGGCGCTGGTCGCCCATGAGGTCGAGGGCATGGACACGACCACGCTGGCGGCCAGCCGGGACTCGACCCCCGGAGCCGTCGCGGCCCAGCTCAGCCGAGCGCGAGCGAGACTCCGCGTGGAGTACCTCCTGGAGCTGGAACAGGCCGAGCCGCCCACCCCCCGCTGCCGCCCGGTGCTGCTGGCCCTGTCCGCCGGGGACCGACGCCGCCAGCGAGACCTCGATGCCGGTGGTCACCTCCTCGCCTGTACCTGGTGCGCCCGGCTCAGCGAGCCCCTGCTCGACCGGAGAAGGACTGCCTCGGTGGCCGGCGAGGTCCGTATCCCCATCCAGACCGACGCTGACGTGGTGACCGCCCGCAAGCAGGGCCGCGAGCTGGCCGCTCAAGCCGGCTTCTCGGCGACCGAGCTCACCATCATCGCCACCGCCATCTCCGAGATCGCCCGCAACATCGTCATGTTCGCCAACCGCGGCGAGATCATCGTCAGCCTGGTCGGTGAGAACAGTCGTCAAGGAGTGACCGTGGTCGCTCGTGACTCCGGGCCAGGCATCCCGAACCTCGACCGCGCCATCCAGGACGGCTACAGCGGCTACGGCGGCATGGGGCTGGGCCTACCGGGCTCGCGGCGGCTGATGGACGAGTTCGAGATCACCTCGGAAGTCGACAAGGGAACCACGGTCACCATGACCAAATGGCGACGAGACGCGTGATGATCGCTTGAGAAAGGAGTCGGAAATGGAGACAGACACCCCGGAGGATGTCCCGGTGGTCCAGGAAAGCCGAGAGGAGCACCTTGAGCTGCTTCCCGAGCTCGTGACCCACCTGCGTGACCGGCGCACCGAGCTGCGTGAGCAGTGGGCCAACCGCATCACCGACGCGCACCTGCTGTCGGCCATGACCGACGAGGAGATCTTCTCCATGGCCACCTCGGTCTATGACAGCTATGTGGAGGTCCTGGAGACCGGCAGCGTCGAGGCCCTCCAGGCCTACGCCCGCGACCTGTCCGAGCGAATCATCCCCAGAGGCGTGGAAACCTATGAGGTCGTCGGCATCGTCCTGCTGCTCCGCGACGTCCTGGCCCGGTCGCTGTTCGAGAAGTACCAGAAGGACTTCGAGCTCCTGAACCGGGTCCTGGACGCCTACGAGCCAGCCGCCAACCGCATCGCCAACACGGTCGCCGTGAGCTTCGTCCAGGAGCGCGAACGCATCATCCGCCAGCAGCAGGACGCCATCCGGGAGCTGTCCACCCCGGTGCTCCAGGTCCGCGAGCGCATCCTCATCCTGCCCATCATCGGCATCCTCGACGAACAGCGAGCCAACCAGTTCACCGAACAGCTCCTGGCCGGCATCCGCAGCCACCGGGCCAAGGTCGTGGTGATCGACATCACCGGCGTCCCCGACGTCGACTCCGAGGTCGCCAATCACCTGGTGCAGGCCGTGGACGCCTCACGACTGATGGGGGCCAGCGTGATCCTCACCGGCCTGTCCCCCGAGATCGCCCAGACCCTGGTGACCATCGGGGTCGACCTTGGCAAGATGAACACTGTCGGCGACCTCCAGGGCGGCGTCGAAGAGGCGGAGCGCCTGCTCGGATTCCAAGTCACCAAGTCCGAACCGGTCGACAACCATCTGCACTGACTGGATGGTCGAGATGCTGGTTTCGATCCTGCGGCAGGGCAGCTACCTCATCGCCTCGATCCACGAGGCGCTGAACGACCGCGAGATCGTCCAGTTCCAGCAGGACCTGGTGGAGCAGATCGGCACCCATCGCGCCAGCGGCGTCATCATCGACGTCGCCGCTCTCGACGTCATGGATTCCTTTGGCTCCCGCACCCTGCTCAACCTTGCCCATGCGGCCCGGCTGCGCGGCGCGGAGACGGTCATCGTCGGCATCCAGCCGTCGGTCGCCTTCGCGATGGTGCGACTCGGCATGGATCTGGACAACGTCCACACCGCGCTCGATCTCGAAGAGGGCCTGGCGTACCTGCAGCGGCTGCTCCAGGAAGGCCAGGAGCACCGGGCCGAGCGATGACCGCAGCCGACCAGCATGGTGCTCTGTGACCGGCGACGCCTACGAACGGTTCCGGCGCGACTACGCTCCCGTCTTTCTCCAGTACCTTTCCGACCGTGGCGAACGGGGCCGCCGGGCGGCCTACGAACTCGGCCGGCGGGCAATTGGCGAGCAGCTGAGCGTCCTCGACCTCGCCCGCATCCACCACGGCGTGCTCCTGGAGGCTCTCAAGACCCACCGAACCCCCCGCGAGCTCGAGCACATCGCCCAGGCGGCGTCCGAATTCCTGGTGGAGGTGCTGGCCGTGTTCGAGATGACGCAACGGGGCTTTGCGGAGCTGCAGTCGACCGCTCGGTCCGACCAGGAGCAGCGTCGCCAGACCGACGAGGACCGCGAACGGTGGAAGGCGGTGGAGCAGGCCACGGGCGTGCTGATGGGGCGCCACGGCCTGACCGCAGATACCGCCGCCGAGCGGATCCGGCGGATGGCCGCGCGTGAGGGCATCACCGTCGACGAGGTGGCCGCCAGGCTGGGACGCCGGCCACCGTCGGGCCGCCGACGGCGATCCGGCCGATAGCGCAGGCACGGCTCGTCGTCGGGACGTCATCCCGGCCCGGCGACGTGGTCATAGAGGCGACGGACGGATGCGGGGGGCCGCCTGTCAGCGGCCTGCCGCCCGGCGGGGCGGTCCCACGTCGGGCGGCGCCGCCACCCTCACGACCGTGGCGGGACGGCGGCTCGACACTACGCGAGCAAGCGAGGGACACCGATGGAGACAGGGAATGTGGACGTAGTGATCAGTCGGATCACCGCGAACGAGTGCAACGCGGCGGCGGAGGAGCTGGCGCGGTGTCTCGACACCGCTCTGCCGGTTACCGAGGAGCTCTTGCCTGCCAGAGAGCTGTTGGCGGCGTTTCTCAATGACCTCAACAACGAGTGTCTGGCTCGGTGGGGTTCCCAAGGTCAACGCCGCCAGCCCAGCGGGTCGTGTGAGCCACGTTCCTAGGGCAGCAGCGTGGTCCAGGTCGGGCGGCGCCACCCAACCATCACGGTTGCAGGGCGCTTGCCGTATGCGAAGGGAGCTCCTGTTCGTCGTCCGCGATTGCGGGGACGCCGGCCGCCTCGGCCAGGCGTCGGTCCTCAATCGGGACGAAGGGGCTGTTGACCGTCAACCGGCGCGCCTGCCTCGGCGAGAACAGGTAGGTCGTCTCTCCTCCGCACTTGCCGTCCGATTCGCCGGGGCGCTTGATCCAGAGCAGCGCGGCCAGCCCGGGCATGCTCGTCCTGGCCGTGGGGGGATGGCCCAGTCCCTGGCGTTGCGGGTTGCACCACTCGTCGTCACGATCCGGATCGTCGGGGGGAGGGCCGAGGCCGTTGCGGGAGGTGTCGATGACGAACTCGCGCTGGCCCAGGAGATCGGAGAGCTCCCGCCCCCATCGGTAGCTCTGTCTGGTCGTCTGGCGGTTGGCGACGTTGACCGAGAAGCCCTGGGCATACTGGATGCCGGCGGCCAGCAGGCGCTCGGCCATCTCGCCGGTGCTCCGCCAGCGGGCATGGCCAGCATCGATGTACACGTACTGGCCGGCATCGGCGAGCCGCTTGACGCTGCGCTTCAGCAGCCCCGCGCGCGTGCTGTCGAAGCAGTCGGCGGCGACGGCGTCGGGTTCGACCACGATGGCGGCTCGTGTCGAGCCGAGGTGGTGGATGAGCCGCTCGATCCACCGCCGGTACTGCCTGCTCGTAGGGGCGCCCTCCCCGGACGAGCCGCAGCCACGATCGGGGATGTAGTAGGCGACCAGCACCAGCAGCGCCCGCTGCCGGCGGGCCCGGGCGGCGAGCCCGGGGAGCCGGGCCAGGTCGTGGGGGCCGTTCAGCCAGCGGGCCTGCGGCCGGGTGGTGATCGGGTCCAGCCAGCGGGCCCCCTGCGCGCGTTGCCAGCGGCCGCCCGCGGTCTGGGTGTCCACGAACAGCCGGGCACCACGGAACGGGCGCTCCAGCGGCGCATAGGTCACCGCCGGCGGGCCGGGATGCAGGGACGTGTCTGGTGTGTTGGCGCAGGCGCCGGCCAGCGCCACCATGACGGCCACGACCATGACAGCGCGGAGCAGCCTGCCCGTCGCGTCCCGATTCGGCGGCCGCATGGCTAGCCCGGCCGCCAGTAGCGGCTGACCCGGTAGATCCGGACGCCGTCGTCACCCGAGCCGAACCGCGCCACCACCACCGCATGCTCTTGCGCCTCGGTCAGGGTGGGGTACTTGGCCACGCCCGCCGGGGTGGCGTAGTACCAGTTCGGGACGACCAGGTAGTCGATGCGGCGCAGGGTCTCGCGGACCGCCGGGTCGGTGTCGAGCTTGTAGACGATGATGGGCTGCGGGTCGAAGCCGTAGTGGTGGACCAGGTCGGTCCAGATGCTGTCGTGGACGACCAGAACCCGATCGCGGGGGACGTTGTCGGCCAGCCACTGGGTGGCCGACCAGAGCGGCGGCGCCTGGCGCGCCTGCAGCGTCATCTGTCGCAGCGTCGGCGTCCACGAGCCGACCAGGACCGCGGCCAGGCAGAGCGCGGCCAGGCCGGTCGACGCAGCTCGCGGGCGCGGTAGGCCGGACCTCCGCCCGCCGGCCAGGCGTCGGAAGGTAGCCAGCCGGCGGTTGCCGGCGACGATCTCGACGGCCCCCACGATGACCAGCGCGCTCCAGGGCATGAGGTTGACCACCTGCATGAACGGCACGTAGCCGCCGCGGACCAGGACCAGCCACTGGATGACCAGGACGAGGACCGGCGGCCGGAGCCGGCGGGCCAGCAGGGCGATCGGGAGGGCGACCAGCCCGGCCAGCAGGAGCCACCGGTCAATGCCGAGCCATTGGCCGACCATGTGAGCGGTGGGGCTGCCTGGGTCGAGGAGCGAGCCGCTGGACTCGCGCTCGACCAGCTGCCACTTGGCCGTGCCGAGCAGGCTGTTGCGGCCCGGATGCTCCAGCAGCTCACCCTTGTAGAGGGCATACAGCGGGTACATGGCTATCAGCAGCAGCCCGCTGAATCCGGCCACCGCGACCACGTATGCCCGGTTGCGGCGATCCAGGTTCTGGGCCATCGCCCAGAGCAGCGCCGGGAGCACCACCAGGGCGGTCTCCTTGGTCAGGGCGGCCATGGCGAACGACAGGGCGGCCCCGGTCGCCGCCGAGATGCTCCTGCGGGGCGAGGCGGCCAGCACGAACACCAGCAGCAGCCAGGGCGTGACCAGGTTGTCGAGGAACGTCCAGCGGCCGTACATCAGCTCGAGCGGGCAGAGCCCGAACAGCAGGACAGCCCCGGCGGCACCCAACCGGCTGAACTGGAGGCGGCGGCCCAGCGCGAACAGCAGCGCGCAGCTGGCCAGCTTGGCGAGCAGCATGCACTCATTGCCGAAGCCGATCGCCGAGTCGTGCCGGTTGAATCCGTCGGTGAGCATCGACCACAGCGAGAGCTGGATCCAGCCCGCCGGCGCGTGGTCGTAGATGTAGGAGTAGGGCGACAGGGCGTGCCGGTACTGCAGCGACCAGGCCTGCGACAGGTAGGTCCCGGGGTCGTCGACCCAACGGGGAAAGCTCCACATCCCAATGGCGTGGACCGCTCCGACCAGGACCAGCAGCGGGACCAGCAGGCAGGCGCTGGCCGCGTGCCGTCGGCACCACTCCCCGGCCACGATGCGCGTCTGGCGGCGCAGCGACAGCCCTTCACGGATGTCGGTGAGGTCGGGAAGCTCGACTGAGGTCATGAGGGTCTTTCGGCCAGCGCCGGCTGTCTCGACCAGGCTGCCGCCGGATCAAGGTGGACGCCCTGGTGGCGGGTCTTGACCCAGTCGTTGCGGCCGAGCGCGAAGCGGGCCGTTGCCCACACCGCGGCGACCGACAGCACGACCTGGAACGGGTAGGCCCCGAGCACCAGGCCGGCATAGTCGCGCAGCCGCACCCGCTCGCCGAAGGTCTGCCCGAACTGGCGGAGCAGCACGACGTCGAGGAGAACGGTGAGCCCGCTGAAGGCCAGGGGAACCGTGGCCAGCAGCGTGAGCAGGACCGGCGCCTTGTGGAACAGGGCCAGGGCCAGGGCGACCGGCGCCAGCAGCCCGGCGGCGGCCTGGAAGAACTGGAAGCCGAGCACATAGACGGCCAGCACCCGCTGGCCGATGGTGGGGAGCTCCAGCCAATCCCGCTCGACGAAGACGTGGATGAAGCCCTGCATCCACCGCACCCGCTGGCGGACGAAGCCGGCCAGGGTGGCCGGGGTCTCCTCCCTGGTCACCAGCTCCTCGATGTAGACGACGTCGACCTTGAACCCAAGGACCGAGGCGAGGATGCCGATCTTGCAGTCCTCGGTCAGGCAGTCCTCGTCCCAGTAGCTGCCGTGCCGCCGGTGCAGGGCCTCGAGGAACTCCCGGCGGAAGAAGACCGTGTTGCCGCCGAGCGGCATGACCCTGACCGCCGCCTGAAGCTTGAGGCGGGACTGGAACCACTTGAAGTACTCCAGCACGTTGGCGACCCGCCACCAGGCGCTGGCGTGCGTCTTCCACCACCGACGAACCCTGGCCAGCCGCCCCGACGGGAGCGGCAAGGTGTCCGGGTCGGAGGCGAAGTTCATCAGCTGCACGCCGCACTGCACGATCCCCGCCCCAGTGGCGCGGAACCGGTAGTCGACCAGCTTGAGCAGGTCGGAGTGGAACAGGTCCTCGGCGTCGGCCACGCCGACCCAGGCGTACGGGATCTGCAGCTCGTGCAGCATCTCCACCGCGGCGTTGAGGCCGATCGGCTTGTTGTGGACCTCGGTCTCCTCCGGATAGGGGCACACCAGGACCCTGCCGGGGTGCTCACGCGCCTTGCCGTGGGCGATCGCCGCCGTGCCGGGGTCGTCGGGGTGGTCGATGATCGGCACCACCCAGTAGTCGGGGTGGTCCAGCTGCGCCAACCGCTCCAGGGTCTGGCCCGCGACCGCCTCCTCGTGCCGCATCGGGACCAGGATCACCCCGAGGAGCCGAGGGGCGTCCGGCGCACCGTAGCGGTGGGGGTCGTTGTGCTCCGGCCGCCACCACTTGTAGAGCTGGAACGCCAACGTGGTCGCGGCCACCAGGATCATGAAGGCCGAGACGACGAAGATGAACCCATCGGTGAACAGCACAGCCGACAACCCGGCCAGCGCCGCCCCCAGGATCAGCCACCACAGGCGCCGGGAGGTGGCGGCGCGGTTCGCCGCGTGGCGTGGACGCAGGCGGGATCGGGCGGAGAACGACCAGTACTTGTCCGAGCAGAAGTTCACCACGCCGCCAACCACCAGCAGGCTCCAGTAGGCGACAGACGAGCCCGTCGACGGAGCCACGACCGGGAACAGGGCGATACAGAGCAGCAGGCTCGCGCCCCGGGCGAGGTGGAACCGCCCCCACCGGCGCCAAGGGCCGACCCCGGAGCCGGTGGTCCGCCGCCGCCAGGTGAGGCGGCCGTTGGCCACGAAGTTGAGCTGCAGGGTCGTGACCGCCTGGACCGCGTTGGCAACCCCGGCGGCACACCCGATCGCGATGAGCAGCTTCAGCAACCCGTGACCGACCAGCGCGACCGAACCTCCGATCAGCGCGAACAGCCACTTCTCCCGACACCAGAGTCTCGCAAGGATTCGGCCGAACAGAGTTCACCCTCCGTTCTCGGACCGCCGGCACAGCGGTCACCGCAGCTATCACGGTGACGGCCCGTGAACAGCTCTCCAGCGCGAGCGGAGGCGCACTGGCGACACGGAGGGTGAAGCCGTCTGACGTCCTGACTACCCGGCCGGCCGGGCCACTAACGTCATGTCCGAGCCCCCGAGCGGTCAGAGGAGATAGCGGGCGACCTAGGGTGAATCGCCTGCCAGCGGCCGCCGCCCGACTTGCCAAGTCGGGCGGCGCGCCGTGCCTTTCGTGGGTGTAACGCCACTTCGGTCCGCTGCGCTTCTCCTCTTGAGAGTTGGCAGGTGTGGGGAGGACGCCGTCGGATCAGCTAGGGCATCTCCCGACAGCGAGCAAGGCCGATATGGTGCAAGCTGACGCCGCGCCAGCACCAGGCCACCGGGACGCTCCTGCGCCTACGGGCGCTGCTGAGGAGCGGCGCAGGCCCGTGCCGGACAGCAACTTGCTGCTCGGCGGGATGATCGCGTTGTTTGTCGGCACCTTCGTGTGGGTGACCTGGCTCACCCACGCCAGGTTCGGCAGTTTCGGCTTCGACCTCGGCATCTTCGACCAGGGCGTCTGGTTGCTGTCCCGGTTCCGGGACCCGTTCGTGACGATCCGCGGGCTGCCTCTGTTCGGCGACCACGCCTCCTACATCTTGGTGCTGGTCGCCCCCCTGTACTGGCTGTGGCCGGACCCGCGGCTGCTGCTGCTCCTCCAGGCCGTCGGCCTGGCCATCCCGGCCGTCAGTCTCTATCTGATCGGGACGCGGCGCCTGCACAGTCCCCTTGCTGGTCTCGCCGTCGCCGCCGCCTATCTGGCGTTCCCGGCATTGCAGTGGGCCGCGGTCTGGAGCTTCCACCCCGAGACCTTGGCGGCTGGCTTCCTCGGCCTGGCCGCCCTGGCCGCGGATCGACAACGCTGGCGACAGATGGCCGTCTGGCTGCTGCTGGCCCTGGTGTGCAAGGAGGACGTCGGGCTGGTGGTGGCCGGATTCGGGGTGCTGCTATGGACCACCGGGCACTCATCGGTCGGCCGCCGCACCCTCGCGGCCGGGCTGGGCTGGTTCCTGCTGACCGCCCTCATCCTCATCCCGTTGGCCAACGGCCGTCCCAGCCCGCATCTGGAGCTCAACTTCGGCATCACCGGCTCGGGGCCGTTGGCCATCCTGGCCGCGGCACCCACCCTGGCCGGCAACATCTGGAGGAACCTCACTGACGGCCAGGGCGACGCCTACCTGCTGCTCATCTTCATCCCGCTCCTGGGGCTGCCGCTGGTGGACCCCAGGTGGCTGCTGCCGGCCGCCCCGCCGATCCTGCTGAACCTGGCCGCCACCCACGGCTACCAGCAGGAGATCCGCTACCAGTACCTGGCCACCGCAGCACCGTTCCTAGCCCTGGCGACCATCGCCGGCCTGCGGGTCGTGGCCCGCCGCCAGGTGGTCCTGGCCAGCCTGCTGGTGGCCCTGGTGGCCGTGGCCGGGTTCACCGACTATCGGGTGGGGCCGGCGCCGTGGTCCAAGGACTTCCCCCGTCCGGCCGACGCCGGGCCGATCAACGACGCCCGCCGTCAGGCGCTCGGCCTCATCGACCCCACCGCCCCTGTCAGCGCCCAGTACAACCTGGCCACCCATCTCGCCCACCGCACCAGCATCTATGAGTTCCCCAACCCGTTCACGGCCCCCAACTGGGGCTTTCCCGGTGACCAGCACCAACCGGCGGAGATCCAGCGCCTCCGCTATGTGGTGGTCGAACGCCCCCTCCTCGGCGAGGCCGAGGCGGCCTTGCTGGACCAGCTCCGTGGCCAACCACAATGGCGCACCCTGTTGGACCGGCAAGGCATGGTTGTGCTCGAACGCGTTGGGCCATGAGGCATCACCGACGTATACGAACGTGTAACGCAGCCGATGGCGCTGACGCTCTACTAGGCAGCAATCGCCTCACTGTCGCGCCCCCCGGGTCCTGCCGGCTGTCTTGTGAGGAGGTCCCCCACCTACCAGCAGCGGCTTCCCGCACCCCATCCCCCACCGTTTCAACCGAGAGGTCGCTGCACCCCTGAGGCCTACAGCTTCAAACCGACCGGTCAGCAGCCGCGGCCGAACCGCGTGTTCATGGCCCTTTGCCTTTGCCCTGAGATGGCGGGAGCAGGTGGCTGTCTTGTTTGTCCTATACGTGGCGCACGACCAGGAGGCCGTGCGCAGAGCAGAAGGTAGGGATCGATGGCCAAGCACGTGAAGAAGGCATCGAGGCGACCGGCGGCCTGGCTGATCATGGTTGCCCTGATGGTGCTGGCCGGCGTGAGTGTCGGGCAGCTCGCGTCCGCCACCACGACCGGGGGAACGACCACGACCACGGCCAAGGAGACCACCACCACGGCCAAGGAGACCACGACGACCTCTGGGGCCACGACGACCTCTGGAGCGACCACAACATCCGGGGCCACGACCACCTCGGGGGCGACCACGACCACGGTGAAGGGCACCACCACCACCGGCGGGGCCACCACCACCTCCGGAGCGACCTCAACCAGCGGGGCGACCACGACCAGCGGGGCCACCACGACCACGGTGAAGGGCACCACCACCAGCGGCGCGACCAGCACCTCCGGGGCGACCACGACCAGCGGGGCCACCACGACCACGGTGAAGGGCACCACCACCAGTGGGGCGACCAGCACCTCGGGGGCCACGACCACCACGGTCAAGGGCACCACGACCACAATGAAGGGGACCACCACTACGGCCAAGGAGACGACCACCAGTCGGGAGACGACCAGTAGCTCGGTTGGCGGCACGGTCTCGTCGGCTCCGACCAGCTCGATCGGAGGCGTGACGACCACCCAGGCCGGTGGCGGGCTGCCCTTCACCGGGGCTGCTTCCCTGCCGATGCTGTTCGGCGCCCTTGCCCTGCTCGGGATCGGTGGGGCGAGCCTGCTGGCCGGATCCCGTCGCCGTCGCCGCGCCTAGCCGAGGCTGGGATTGCGCGTGACGGCAGGACCCGCAAGGGCGGTGGTCCCCCGACCGCCCTTGCGGGTCCCTGACCCGCCGACAGCGCCGGTCCATGGGTGAGGAGTTGCATGTCAGCGCCGTGACGATGTCCGGGAACCCCCGATCGGACCAGTTGGCCAACCTGTGGCCGAGCGGCGACGCCGCCGTTGCCTGCCGCGCACCGATGTGCAGCGCACCGGCGCTCACCGTGATCCTGCCTTGTTACAACGAGGCCGGCCGGCTGCCCGGGACGCTGCGGGCGCTGCTCGCCCACCTGTCGGCGGCCCCCGGCGAGGTCGAGGTGCTGGTGGTGGATGACGGCTCGACCGATGCCACCCTCAGCGTGGCTGCGGCCGTGGCCGCGGCCGACCGGCGGGTCCGGGTGCTGTCCTATGGTCCCAACCGCGGCAAGGGCTTCGCGGTGCGGACCGGCATGCTGGCCGCCCAGGGCGAGCTGGTGGTGTTCACCGACGCCGACGGCTCCTACCGTCCCCGCGACCTTGACCGGGTCGTGGCCGCGCTTGGCCAGGCGCCGGTGGCGATCGGCGCCCGCGCCGGTGCCGCCAGCGGGCCGGTTGCTCGGCGGGTGGCCAGTCGAGTCTTCAATCTGGCCATCCGGGGCGCGGTTGGGCTGCGGTTCGGTGATACCCAGAGCGGGCTCAAGGGGTTCCGGCGAGCGGCGGCCCAGCAGATCTTCAGCCAGGCCCGGGTGGACGGCTTCGCCTTTGACGTCGAGGTGTTGTGGCTGGCCCGCCAGCTGCGCCTGGAGGTGGCCCAGGTCCGCGTCCAGGCCTTGGAGCGTCACGGCAGCAAGGTCCAGATGGCGACCGATGCCCTGGAGATGCTCGGTGAGCTCTGGACAGTCCGGCGGGCCAGGACGAATGCAGCCGACGGCGCGGTGGGACCGGCCCCGATCGCCTCCCCCGAGGCGACCCTCGGTGCTGGCGACCCGCCGCCGGCCGTGGTGGCCACCCCGGCCGGCCCGCCACCCGCCCTCCAGGCCAGCTGA
>Ga0307415_100000169_pt1 | contig 28958 bp, 24 predicted proteins | sample DK1Cmetagenome_FD_204524 | JGI IMG/M metagenome (GOLD analysis project Ga0307415, IMG submission 204524) | Maize rhizosphere microbial communities from greenhouse at UC Davis, California, United States - DK15-C-2 | ecosystem: Host-associated > Plants > Roots > Rhizosphere > Soil | place: USA... | reverse complement strand
ACGCCAACCCGACGCGTCGTATCAGCGGGCGTTTGGCCATGCCATGGGCTCCTTGGAAGAGCCGCCCGCTACGAACGGGCGGCGATCAGGCCAGGCTATGGCCGCTCACGGCGCACCGACGCACACCATGTCCGGCACCCGGCCGCGGTGACATTTCCACGATGTCACGCTTCGCGGAGCGCGGCCGCCGGCGCGGCACGGTAGGCGTGCGCCAGCGGCCCGGTGATGGCGGCCGCGGTGGCCAGCACGGCGACGGCCAGGCTGGCCACCGTACCCTGAACGATCGCGGCCGGCGGCGCGGCCAGGACGATGCCGCCCAGCCATGTGACGCCGGCCCCGACGGCGCCGCCCGCGGCACCGATGGCCAGGCCCTGCGCTCCGAGCAGCCGGAGCAGGTGTCGCCGCGACCAGCCCAGGCTGCGCAGGGCGGCCAGCTGCGCCTGCCTTTCCAGGTAGCCGAGCGTGACCACCTGACCGGCCGCCATCGCGCCGATGACAACGGTCAACACGGCGATCGCGATGTGGAAGGGCCGGACGCGTCCGCCGAGGTAGACGCCGAGCACGGTGAGATCGAGACTGCCCCGGAAGGCCTGGGTGACGAGCAGCACGAGGCCGAACATCGCGGCCCCCAGCGCGACCGCGACGGCTCCGAGTATCGCCTCCCGACGCCACAGCCCGACGATGTCACGCAGCCCGACGGTCGCCGGTCCGTACGGCAGGCGGCTGCGCCGCACCCGTCCCCGGCGGACCATCCCCTCGGCCGTGCCGCCGCGGCTGGCCGAAATCGCCGGCGGCAGGGCGGCGACGGCCGAGACCACGAGTGCCGCCGGGATCGCCGCCGCCACCGTCCACCCCAGCACGTGCCCGCCGAGCCAGCCCACCAGGGGCGCGCCCAGGAGTACGGCCAGCACGCCGACCGTGACGCCGAGCATCAGCATTTCCAGCACGATGAGCGACCCGACCCGACGGGCGGGCCAACCCAACGCTCGCAGGACGGCGAACTCCGCCCGCCGGCGCCGTACCGAGATGTACGCGGTGAGACTGACCAGAATGGTGGCCGTGACGAGCGCGATCGCGAACACGGCCACGTTCTGGGTGCTGACGGCCTCGGTGAATCGCAGTGCGACTCCCTTCACCGCCCACGGTTCGCCGAGGGTCAGCGCCGGGCGGCCGAACTGTCCGGCCGGCAACCCCACCGATACGTCTTGCGGTGACGCGCCCTTGACCACGTCGACCCGCAGCCCGGTCGCGTCGTGGATGTCGGCGGCCACCCGCGCCAGGCGGGCCCGGGCGGCCGGACCCGGCTGGCCGACGTCGGCCAGCTTGACCCGGATGACGGACAGGTACGCGTCGCCCGGGCGATTGGAGAATCGCGTGGGATCGGCGAGCCAGGCCGCGCCGTCCAACGTCGTCAACACCAGCGGAGGCGAGTTGAGGTAGCCGCCCAGCGAACGGTTGGGCAGCAGCGGCCGGCCGCCTGGGAGGTGAGCGACCGGCGCGGAGTAGGTCTCCAGCCGTCCGCCCGCGAGCGGATCGAAGCCGGGCAGGCAATCGGGATCGTAGTGCCCGACGGGCTCCCAGTAACGGTTGCCGGTGAAGCGCTGGTAGGTGTGCGGGGTGACCGAGCGGAACCAGGTGTCGCGCGCGGCCGGCGGCGTGGCCAACTGCTCGCCCGGGCCGACCAGCCGGAAGTTGTTGCGGTCGTACACCGAGAGGTCGGCCGGTCGCGGCACCGCGTTCAGCCGGCCGTCCGGGCCCGCCCCGTAGCCAACGTCGCCGATCGACCACATAGGCCACTCGTCGACGTCCTGCGCGACGCGGGGCAGATGCTCCGCGTACAGCTCGGCCGCGGTCGTCGTTTCGACCCGGACGTCCTGCCAACCGGCCAGGCCCGTCGGGCTGCCGCCGGCCAGGACGGCCGCCGCGTCGTCGGCCCGCGCCAGCCGGCCGGTCAACGTCTCGTCCACAAAGGAGCGTTCGCTCACCAGTGCCGGGATCCGCGTACCGGGCGGGTCCCGGCCGGGCAGAGGCTGGGGGACGTCGGCGCGGTTCAGGTACCGGCCGGTGGTGACGCACCGGTCCAGGCCGGCGAGCCGCGCCTCGGCGACCGGGTCGATCCCGGCTATCACGATCGGTTGGAGGATCTCCAGGCCGTAGCCGGGCGGGTCCTCGGCGGGTCCACAACGATCCTGCTCACACACGATCGGCGCGAAGCAGCTCACCGGGTACCCGCAACCGATCCGACGGCCGCGCACGGTCAGGACGGCGTTCCGCGACCCCTCGGCGTAGCGCACCACGCCCTCGGCCGCCACGACCAGGTAGTGCGTCTCCACGGCGTAGGTGGACAGGCCGGCGTCGGCGGTGGACGAGACGCTGAACCGGTATACCGCCAAGGGATCGCCGACCGGCTCCGCGGAAAGGTCGGTGCCGAACCCGCCGGCCGGCCAGTTGACCGCGCCGGCCACCGCGACCGGCGCCGCCACCGACACCCCGGGCACTTGTCGTATCGCTTCCAGCTGACCAGACGTGATGCCGCCGTGGGCCAGGGCGCTGAGAAAGTTCGAGCGAACCAGCCCGCGTTCGTCCTCCAGCTCCGTTGTCGAACCGGCCGGGCGGACCAGCAGGTCGTACGGGGTGTTCCAGGTGCGGGCGATGTCGCCGCTGAGCTCGGTGGTCACGGTTTGCGAGGTGCTGACCAGGGTGACGAAGCCGAGGGTGGCGATGAGCAGACCGCCGCCGGCGAGCAACGTGGCCGTGCGGCGACCGAGGAGCTGGCGCAGTGCGAGCCAGAGCATCCGGCTACTCCAGGCTCATGAGGTCGAGGCTCGGGGCGGCGTCGACCGGACGGTCGCCGGCCACCCGCCCGTCCACCAGTCGCACGATGCGACCAGCCGTCGCCGCGACCGCCGGGTCGTGGGTCGCCACGACCATGGTCAGCTCGAAGTCGGCCCGTACCGCGTCGAGCAGGTCGAGCAGCGACTCCGTGGTGGCCGCGTCCAGGTTGCCGGTCGGTTCGTCGGCCAGCAGGAGTCTCGGGCGGCCGAGGAGCGCGCGGGCCAACCCCACACGCTGTCGCTCGCCGCCGGAGAGCCGTCCCGGCGGGTGATCGAGGCGCGCCCCCAGCCCGACCGCGGCCAGCAGATCGCGGGCATCGCGCTCGAGCCCGCGCCGGCTGCCCCACGGCAGTCGGGCGGCGACCACGTTCTCCAGGGCGGTGAGCGCCGGAAGCAGGTGCGGGTCCTGGAAGACCAGGCCGACGTGCCGGGCGCGGTAGGCGGTCAACGCTCGTTCCCGCATGGCGTGCAGGGGTTGGCCGAACACCTGCACCTCGCCATGCGTCGGCCGGTCGAGACCGCCGATGAGATTCAACAGCGTGCTCTTGCCCGACCCGGAGGGCCCGGTGACCGCCACGGACTCACCGGGTTCGATGACCATCGACACGTCGCGCAGCGCCCATACCTCCCCGGCACCGCTCGGATGGACCCGGCCGACCCCGGTCAACCGGATCCCCGATGACGGGGTGGCGGGCGCCCTGCCGTCACGCGAGTCTGGCAACATGTTCCTCCGCCTTCCGGCCGGCCGGCGTGGCCACAATCGTTTCGGCCCGGTCGCGGATGCCGGCCAGCCAGCGCACCTCCGCCTGGGTGCGCGCCACCTCGGCCTCGACCGCCTCACGCTGGAAACCATCGCGGACGCGACCGCGCATCTCTCGCAGCGTGCGTAGCGCTGCCGTGCGCTCGTCGAGGATCGTCTCGGCCAGTTCGGCGAACCGATCCGGTACCGCGATGCGAGCCGCGGCGAGCCGCACGACCAGCTCGTCGCGCGGTCCCGGGCGCTCGAGCCAGTCCTGGGCCACCTTCCGGCCCCGGGCCGTCAGCAACAGCAGCTGCCGGTCCGGACGCGTGGCCTGCCGTACGCGCGTCACCGTCACCAGGTTGTCGCGCTGCATGCGGCCCAGCGTCAGGTAGACCTGACTGGCCTTGGTGATCCACAACGGCCCCAGCTCACCGGCGAGCCGCGCCTGCAGCTCGTATCCGTGCGCCGGTCCGGCGAGCAACAACGCGGCCAGCGCGCCCCGCAGCGCCATGGGTTCTAGAACCCGCCCGCCATGCGGTGACTACTCATCCGATGACTAATAACCATGTCCGAACTCTAGGCCACGTCGCGAGATCTGTCGAGAAAGCCGTGACGTCGCCGGGAATCATCTCGTACGGGTGAGGGTCGGGCCGCGCGTCGGGTGCTAGACCGGGCTTGTGTGATGCCCGATGCTCGCCAGCAGTCACGAAGGGAGCCCACCCGTGAGCACGATCACCACCAAGGACGGTACGACGATCTACTACAAGGACTGGGGCGAGGGCCCGGTCGTGACGTTCTCGCACGGCTGGCCACTCAACGCCGACGCCTGGGACGGCCAGATGCTGTTCCTGGCGCAGCACGGCTACCGCGTCGTCGCCCACGACCGGCGCGGCCACGGCCGGTCGAGCCAGGCCTCGTCGGCCAACGACATGGACGGCTACGCCGACGACCTCGCGACCGTGATCGAAACCCTCGACCTCTGGGACGTCACGCTGATCGGTCACTCGACCGGCGGCGGCGAGGTCACGCGCTACATCGGGCGGCACGGCACCGCGCGGGTCGCCAAGGTGGTCCTGGTCGCGGCGGTACCACCGCTCATGCTCAAGACCCCGGCCAACCCCGAGGGCCTGCCGTTGGAGGTGCTCGACGGCCTGCGTACGGGACTGTTCAATGACCGGTCCCAGTTCTACAAGGACCTCGCGCTCCAGTTCTACGGCGCGAACCGACCGGGGGCCCAGGTGTCCGAGGGGATCCTCGATCAGTTCTGGCTGTGGAGCATGCAGGCCGGGCTCAAGAACGCGTACGAGTCCGTCAAGGCCTTCTCGGAGACCGACTTCACGGAGGATCTCGAGAGGTTCGACGTGCCGACGCTGGTCATGCACGGCGAGGACGACCAGATCGTCAACGTCCACGACTCGGCCCGCAAGTCGGCCCGGCTCATCAAGGGCGCTCAGGAGATCTACTACCCGGGTGCGCCGCACGGCGTCACGGCCACGCATCAGGATCAGGTCAACGCCGACCTGCTGGCCTTCCTGCGGAACTAGCCGCGAAGCGGCGGGAGGTAGTCATGAAGATCGTCGTTATCGGCGGCACCGGCCTGATCGGTTCGAAGCTGGTCACGAGGCTGGGGGAGCGTGGGCACGACATGGTGGCGGCAGCACCGAACACCGGGGTCGACACCCTGACGGGTGTGGGCCTGACCGAGGCGATGGTCGGCGCGTCCGTGGTGGTCGACGTGTCGAACTCGCCGTCCTTCGAGGCCAGCGAGGTGATGCGGTTCTTCGAGACCTCCACCCGCAATCTGCTGGCCGCCGGGGCCGCGGCCGGCGTCGCCCACCACGTGGCGCTGTCGGTGGTGGGGACGGAACGGTTACCCGAGAGCGGCTACCTCCGAGCGAAGTTGGCTCAGGAGCAGCTGATCGAGAAATCCTCGATCCCGTACTCGATCGTGCACGCGACCCAGTTCTTCGAGTTCGTGCGCGGCATCGCCGACGACGCCACCGTGGACGGGACGGTCCGGGTGGCCCCGGTGCTCTTCCAGCCCATCGCGGGCGACGACGTCGCCCACGCGGTCGGCGACATCGCGATCTCCTCGCCGCGCAACGGTCGGGTCGAGGTGGCCGGGCCCGAGCGGTTCCGGATGGATGAATTCTTCCGGGACGCGCTGGCCGCCCGGGGCGATCCGCGGGAGGTTGTCACGGACCGCCACGCCCGCTACTTCGGAGCCGAGCTGAGCGAGGGCTCGCTGGTACCCGGCGGTGAGGCGGTCCTCGCCCGGACCCGTTACGGCGATTGGTCGGGCCGGACGGAGGTCGCGCGGTAACGCGTCCCGCCCGGCCCGACCATGTCGTCAGGCGTCGGCCGAACTGCGCTGGTCGGCCGGGTCGACCGGGGGCCGTTGCCCCTGTTCATCCCGCTGCTGTTCCCGCAGATGGGGCGGCGCGATGGCGCGGGCCACGTGATAGCCGACGATCGTCACGATGGTCCCGAGCGCGATGCCGCTGAGCTCGAAGCTCGAACTGAACACCAGCGACGTGTTGCCGATCGCGATGATGATGCCGGCGGCCACCGGTACCAGGTTGATCGGGTTGCCGAAGTCGACCCGGTTCTCCTTCCAGATCTTCGCACCGAGCAGGCCGATCATGCCGTAGAGGACGACCGTGATGCCGCCGAGCACGCCGCCCGGTGTGGCCGAGATGACCGCGCCGAACTTGGGCGAGAAGCCGAACAGGATGGCCACCGCGGCCGCGACGTAGTACGCGGCGGTGGAGTAGATCCGGGTCGCCGCCATGACGCCGATGTTCTCGGCGTAGGTCGTGGTGGGCGACCCGCCGACCGAGCTGGTGATCATCGTGGCCACGCCGTCGGCCCCGATGGCGCGGCCCATGACCGGGTCGAGGTCGGTGCGCGTCATCTCGGCCACCGCCTTGACATGGCCGGCGTTCTCCGCGATGAGCGCGATCACGGCGGGCAGCACCAGGAGTACGAAGGCGATCTTGATGTCGGGCAGGTGCCAGCCGGCCACCTCGCGGCCGTCGGGTCCGACGCTCGTCTTCGGAGGGAACCCGAACCACGGTGCGTCGGCGACGCCGGACCAGTTGACGCGGTCGTGGGCGGTGGCTTCCCCCGCGCCGGGTAGCACGGACGTGATCGGGCCGGACGCCCGGTCGAGCAACCAGGACAGGACGTAGCCGAACAGCAAGCCCATGAAGATCGCGATCCGGCTGATGAACCCGCGCACGCCGATGGCGACCACGATGACGAAGGCCATCGTGGCCAGCGCCACCCACTGGTCCTGCGGCCAGTAGATGGTCGCCACCACCGGGGCCAGGTTGAACCCGATGAGCATCACCACGGCACCGGTGACCACGGGCGGCAGGACGGCGTGCAGCACGCGGTACCCCAGGAAATGGATCAACAAGCCGGCCAGCGCGAGCACGCCACCGGCCACCAGGATGGCGCCGGTGACGTTGGCGGACGTGCCCTCCTGGGCCCGGATCGCGGCGACACCACCGACGAACGACGCGGACGTGCCCAGATAGCTGGGCACCTGGCCGCCGACGATGAGCAGGAAGCAGATCGTCGCGATGCCACTCATCATGATGGCCAACTGCGGGTTGAGGCCCATGATGAGCGGGAAGACGAAGGTGGCGCCGAACATCGCGACCACGTGCTGTGCACCCAGACCGACCGTGCGCGGCCAGGAGAGGCGTTCGTCGGGACGGACCACCTCACCCGGGGGCGGGGTCTTCCCACCGTGGACGACACGCCAACCGAACGCAGCCATGTGCCCCTCCTGTCAAGTCGCAACGGATCACGTGAGAATGCTCCGATGTGACCCACATCTCAAAGGCGAAGACTGTCAACATGTGCCGGCCCGGTTGGCACGTGTCGCCAACCCGGGTGGCGCGTTCACGTCATGGTCCCCATCAACCACACATTTCGCCGGCCGCCCGGCCGCCGGTACGGCGGGTAGGCCGCTCGAGGTTTAACCGCGGCCGCCGGTGATACCAGGGGGAGCATGGCCGCACTCACATCCGAGGTACTGATCGGTCGGCTGGCGGACTGGGGCGTGGACACGGTCTTCGGCCTGCCCGGCGACGGCATCAACGGCATCATGGAGGGGCTGCGCCGTCAGTCCGATCGAGTCCGATTCGTGCTCGTGCACCACGAGGAGGCGGCGGCGTTCATGGCCACCGCCCACGCCAAGGCCACCGGACGGATCGGGGTGTGCCTGGCGACCTCGGGGCCGGGCGGCATCCATCTGGCCAACGGCCTCTACGACGCCAAGCTCGACCACGCTCCCGTCCTGGCCATCACCGGAATGCAGGAGACACCGGTGCTCGGCACCGGATACCAGCAGGAGGTCGACCTCACCCGGCTGTTCGCCGACGTCGCCGCGTACAACCAGCTCGTGGTCAATCCGGCCCAGCTGCCCGCGCTGGTCGACGCCGCGATCCGGACCGCGTACGCCCGGCGGGGCGTCGCCCATCTGAGCGTGCCCAACGACATCCAGATCGCCGAGGCCGACAGCGACCCGTACGCCCATGTGGCTCCGGCCCGTCCACCCGCGACCGCGCCGATCTATCTCGCCCCACCGGTCCGCCCGCGCGACGAGGATCTGCGTGCCGCGGCGGCCGTGCTCGACGCCGGCGACCGCGTGGCCATCCTGGCCGGAGTCGGAGCCCGCGGCGCGGGTGGTCTGGTCGAGCGGTTGGCCGAAGCCCTCGACGCCCCGATCATCAAGACGCTGTCGGGCAAGATGGTCGTACCCGACGACTCCCCGTTCACGACCGGCGGCATCGGCCTGCTCGGCACCGAACCCAGCGAGGAGCTGATCGATGAGATCGACACGCTGGTGATGCTCGGTACGAACTTCCCGTACACCAAGCACCTGCCCGAGCCGGGAAGGGCTCGCGTCGTCCAGGTCGAGATCGATCCCACCCGGGCCGGGCGGCGGTTGCCGACGGACGTGCCGCTCATCGGGGACGTGGGCGCCACCCTGGAGGCCCTGTTGCCGATGATCCGGCAGCGTACGCCGCGCCGCCTGCTGCCCAGGTACCAGGAGAAGATGAGCGCCTGGCGGGCGAAGATCGCCGCGCTCGAGTCAGGAGACCGCGACCCGATCGCCCCCCAGTACCTGGCATCGCTCCTGGACCGGCTGGCCACGGAGGACGCGGTGTTGACCTGCGACTCGGGGACGGTCGCCACCTGGGCCGCCCGGCACTGGCACATCCGCGGCCGCCGGGAGTTCTACCTGTCGGGCAACCTGGCCACGATGGCCTGCGGCCTGCCGTACGCCATCGCCATCCAGATGGCCCAGCCCGGCCGCCAGGTCATCGCGTACCAGGGCGACGGCGGCTTCGCGATGCTGATGGCCGAGTTCCACACCGCCGCCGCCTACGACCTGCCGGTCAAGGTCGTCATCAACAACAACAGTGCCCTGGGACAGATCCTGTGGGAGCAGATGGTGCTCGGCTTCCCGGAGCACGGCGTCCGGTACGGCCAGCCACAGCCGGACTACGCGGCGTGGGCCCGTGGCTGCGGCGGCTTCGGGGTGCACGTGGCCAAGGCCGGCGACCTGGAATCGGCGCTGCGGGAGGCGTTCGCCCACCGCGGCCCGGCGCTGGTCGACGTGGCCGTCGACCCCAACGAGCCGCCCATGCCGGGCAAGGTCACCTACGAGCAGGCCCGCAGCTTCGCGATGGCCTTCCTTCGAGGCCAGCCACACCGCGCGGCCATCGCCACCACCCTGTTCAAGGACCGGATCCAGCAGCTCCGGGCCGATTGATGCCGTTGGATCGGCGCGCGCCCGTAGTATGGGTTAGCATCGATGGATGATTCGTCCGCTCATGCGTATCCTTGTGGCAGTTGCGGTGGTCGCGGCGATTGCGGCGTCGACGTCGCCCGCCAGCGCACAGGTCGCCGGAGGCTTCAACTTCGCCCAGCCCCAGACAACCGCGACCAACCTGGCCATCCCGTGGGGGCTGGCCTTCCTTCCCGACGGCAGCGCGCTGGTCAGTGAGCGCAACAGCGCCCGCCTGCTGCAGGTGCGACCCGGACAGGCCCCGCAGGTCCTGGGTACGGTGCCGGGGGTGGTCGCCGGCGGGGAGGGCGGCCTGATGGGTCTCGCGGTGTCCCCGACGTACAGCCAGGACCAGTGGGTGTACGCCTACTACACGGCCGCGTCGGACAACCGCATCGTGCGGTTCCGGCTGGGCGCCCTCGGTACCCAGCAGGTTGTGGTGAGCGGAATCGCCAAGGCGAACATCCATGACGGCGGTCGTATCGCGTTCGGGCCGGACGGCCTGCTCTACGCCGGTGTCGGCGATGCCAACAACACGGCCAACGCGCAGAACACGCAGAGCCTCAACGGCAAGATCCTGCGGATGACGCCCACGGGTGGGGTGCCGGCGGGCAATCCCTTCGGCAACCTCGTCTACAGCTACGGGCACCGCAACGTGCAAGGACTGGCCTGGGATGCCCAGAACCGGCTCTACGCCACGGAGTTCGGCCAGAACACCTGGGACGAGGTCAACCGGATCGAGGCCGGCGTGAACTACGGCTGGCCCATCGTCGAGGGCATGAGTACCAACACGCAGTTCCGCAACCCGATCGTGGTCTGGACGACCGCGGAGGCGTCCCCCAGCGGTGTCGCGTTCGCCAACGGCCACCTGTTCGTGGCGGCGCTGCGCGGCCAGCGCACGTGGGTCGTGCCGCTGACGGCGACCGGTGGTGCCGGTACTCCGATATCCGAGCTGCAAGGGCAGTTCGGCCGCCAGCGCACGATCGCCCGCGGGCCCGATGGATGGCTGTGGATGATGACGAGCAACCGCGACGGCCGCGGAACGCCGGTCGCGACCGACGACCGCATCGTGCGCATCCCGCCGGCCAGCACCGGTTCCACCGTGTTCTTCGACAACTTCGAGACGGCCACCGGTTGGACGGTCAACCCCACCGGTACGGACACCGCCACGACCGGACAGTGGGTCCGTGGCGACCCGGCCGGCACGAGCAGCGGCGTCACGTTGCAGCTCGGTACCACCGTCAGCGGCACCAACGACCTGGTCACCGGGGCGGCCGCGGGTACCGGGGCGGGTGCGTTCGACATCGACGGCGGGACCACGACGATCCAGTCGCCGACGATCACGCTACCGGCGACCGGCAATCTGTCGCTGTCGTTCTCCTGGTATCTGGCGCACCTGAACAACGCCAGCACCGCGGACTTCTTCCGGGTCTTCGTGGTCACGGGTACCACCACGCAGGTCTTCCAGCAGCTCGGCGCGGCCACCAACCGCGCCGGTGCGTGGGCGACCGCGACCGTGAGCCTGAACGGCTTCGCCGGGCAGACGATCCGTATCCGCGTCCAAGCGGCCGACGCGGCGACCGGGAGCCTGGTCGAGGCCGGCGTCGACGATGTCCGGATCACTCAGTCCTGAGCGTGGAGGTTCGGGCCGGCGGCGATGATCCAGGTGTATGCAGGGACCCCCTCCAAACACCTTCTGTTCAATAGGGTGACCCTACCGACACCCCGGGCCCTGGTCTGGCGTCGCTGAGGATCCCAGCGCGAAGGGACTGTCCACTACGGACGGGTTCCGAACTCCGGGATCGTGAGCGAGCCGTCCGGGGCCAGGGGGAAGCCGGGGTTGTGGGCGACCTCCCACGCGTGACCGTCGGGGTCGGTGAAGGCGCCCGAATAGAAGCCCAGGTCCGACATCGCCGCGGGCTTGGTGATCGTGGCGCCGGCCCGCTCGGCCGCGGCCAGGAGCGCGTCGACCTCATCGGGGGAGCGGACATTGTGGGCGAGCGCCATGCCGTCAAATCCACTGGTCGGTTTGGCGTCCGCGAGGCCGCAGTCCGCGGCCAGCTTGTCACGTCCCCACAGCACCAGGCCGAGACCGCCCGCCTGGAAGAAGACCGTCTCCTCGACCTCTTGACCCCTCCAGCCCAGGGCCTCGTAAAAGGCTCGAGCCCGGGGCAGGTCGCGAACGCCGAGGGTGATCAGGCTTATGCGCTGCTCCATAACGGATCACGGTAGTCGCGTGGCGATCTGTTCGCCGATCGACTGCGCCCCCGACAGATGACGCGGACGCGGCCCAAGGCGGGCTGATCATGATGCTGATGCATTTGCATCAATCACACATCGTGTAAACCATAGGTGCTGCGTGTCGCCGCGGGCCGGCACGGAAGGAGGAGACGGTGACTGGATCCGACGGGGCGGACGCCGCGTCGCCCGATCCGGTCCCGCCGCGGCGGCGGGAGGTCTTCGAATCGGCGCTGGTGGCGGGCGCCGTGATCGCCGGCGCGCTGTCCACCGGCTGGCCGGAGAACGGGTTGCAGTGGATCTTGTTGGTCACGGCGGCCGTGCTGGGAGGCCTGGCCCCGCGTGGACCGTTGCGCGTCCGCCTGCGCGCCGGCCTGCAGCCCGTGCTGCGGCGGCTGCGCCCGCGGCGGTTGCGACGCCCGCTGGTGCTGGTCGTCGTCGTCGTCGTGGCCGCCGGTCTGGGCCGGCTTCTGCTGCTCAGCCCGGACGTCACGGCGTGGGCGTCCGCGCGCCTGTTCGGGTGCCCCAATCCGACCCAGGTGCAGGTTCTGGCCACACCGGAGGGCCTGACCGCGGCGCGGGAGATGGCCGACCGGTTCGCGACCGAACAGGCGGGGGAGCGCCACGGATGTGCCCCGGTGCGGCTGTACGTGTACGCACATCCGCTCGGCACCGCCCGGGCCGCGCTGGCCCGGGGCTGGACGGTCGACGCGCTTCGCACGCTGGGCCCGCGCCCCGACCTCTGGCTGCCGGGCTCCGGCCGGTCCGACCTGGGCACCCCGGGCCTGACGTCGAACGGTCTGCTGCCGGCCGCCGAGCCCACGCTCGTGGCCACCACCCCGCTGGTGCTCGCCGTCCCGGCCCAGGCCGCGCCGCCCGATCTGGTGGCCCGCCGGGACTCGTTGCGGTGGGCCGAGGCGCTGGACCTGCTCGACCGTCTGCGGTGGAGCGTTGTTCGGCCCGATCCGGCGCTGTCGCCGGCTGGCCAGCTGGCCACCGTCGCGATGTACGCGAGCCGCGGTGGCGCCCCACAGCGCCTCGCCGACCCGGCCTCCGCCTCCACTCTGGTCGGCCGTACGGACGCGAGAGGAATAGAGAACCGCATCGCCGACGGGCTGGACGGCAACGGGTATCCCCTGAGCGACGCGGTCGGGTTGCTCTGCCACCAGTGGCGGTCGCCGGCTCCGCGGGTGGCCCTGGTCGTGACGGAGCAGCAGATGGTCCGGTTCAACGCCGGCCGCCCGATCGGCGAGCAGTGTCCGGAGGGCGGTGGCGCACCCGCGCCGGCCCAGCGGCTGCTGGCGGTCTATCCGGTGGACACGCTCGGCCTCGAGTACCCGTTGGTCACCCTGTCGTGGCCGCGGCGGTCCACCGGCCAGCGCGAATGGTCCGAACGGTTCCGGACCTGGCTGACCGGCGAGGCCGGCCGGCAGGCGCTCAACGACGCCGGCCTGCGGCCGCCGGCCCGCCCGGTGGGGCACCCGCTGACCGAGGCGCTCGGCGTGCTGTCGGGCGTGGCGTACCCGCGGGTCACGCCGGCGCCGGCGGTCCTTGACCGGGTCGATCAGATCCAGGCGGCGGCCCAGCGGCCGGGACGCGTCCTGCTCGCCCTGGACGCCTCCGGGTCCATGCGGCGCGCCGTGGGTGGCGCCACCCGCTACGCCGTGGCCGCGGCCGCGGTGAACCGGTCGTTGGCCTTCATGTCCGATCGGGACGAGTTCGGGTTGTGGGTGTTCCAGGGATCCGGCCGGCCGCCGGAGGAGCTGGTGCCGGTCGGCCCCGGCGGTGAACGCGTGGCCGGCCTGCCCCGCCGGGAGGCGACCACCCGCGCCCTGGGCGACGTGCGGCCGGGCGGGGACACACCGCTGTACCTGGCCATCGCGCGTGGTGTCGCGGCGCTCGGCCCGCCCGACCCCGCGCGGGTGAGCGCGCTGGTCGTCCTCACCGACGGTGAGGACCACGGCAGCGGCATGGACGCTGCCGACCTGGTCACGGCGGTGCGGGGCAGGGGTGTGCGCGTGTTCGTCGTGGCGATCGGCGAGGCGAGCTGCGCGACGCTGGCCATCCGCGAAGCGACCCGGGTCACGGCCGGCGGCTGCGTCGTGGCCAGCCCGGGCGACGTCGAGGCGGAGTTGAGCACGGTGTTCCGCCTGTTGTGGGGAGGACCCTGAGATGGCGAGGCGACGAGTGAATCGCGGGTGGCTCGGACGGCACGCGGGGGTGGTCGGGTTCGTGGTTGGTGCGGGCGCGGGGATCCTGGCCACGGCGGTGATCATTGTCTATGTGGTGCCGGCGCTGCGACCCGGACCGCGATGGGAACCCGGGACGCTGGTCATCCTCAGCGGGACCGATGAGGGCTTCGGCGGTCAGCGGCAGTCGCTGATCGACCAGTGGAACGCGCTGCCCGACCGGCCCGACGCGGAGATCATCCCGATCGCGGGCGGCACCACCGCGCAACGGGCCGAGATGGTCGATTACGCCCAGGCGGGCGGCCGCGGCGTCGACATCTACAACCTTGACGTGACGCTGATCGCCGAGTTCGCCGACTTCGGGTACCTCCGTTCACTGGACGAGGCGACGGTGGACTTCGACGGCTTCCTCCCGGGGCCGCTGCGCACCTGCCGGCGCGGCGACCGGCTGTGGGCCCTGCCGTTCAACACCGACGCGGCGCTGCTCTACTACCGCACCGACCTCGTCCCGGCGGGGCCGGCGCCGACGAGCTGGGCCGGCATCACCAACACCATCGAGACCGTGTTCACGGCCCGGCGGACCGATGAGCGTCTGGTCGCGGGATACGCCGGCCAGCTACGCGATTACGAGGGACTCACCGTCAACGCGATCGAGGCGATCTGGGCCGCCGGGGGTGAGGTGGTCGACGACTCGGGCGATGTCGTCGTCGACTCACCGGAGGCGCGGGAAGGGCTGCGCCGCCTGGCCAGTGGGCTCTCGGCGGGCAACCCGCAACTGGTCCTGCCGGATTCGCGCGAGCACGACGAGAGCGGATCCACTCAGGCCTTCCGCGACGGTCGGGTGGTCTTCATGCGCAACTGGCCGGTCGCGTACCGGAGCCTGCTGGCCGGCGGCGAGTCCAGCGCGCCGGCCGTCCCGTTCGACGTGGCCCGCATACCGGGCCGCAGTGTGCTCGGTGGCCAGAACCTCGCGGTCGCGGCGACCAGCGACCAGCCGCGGGCCGCCCAGGAACTGATCCAGTTCCTGACCGGCCCGCGCAGTCAGCAGATCCTGTTCGAACGCGGCGGTTTCGCCGCCACCCGCGAGGTGGTCTACTCCGACCCGGCCGTCCGCGCGAACTTCCCGTACGCCGGCGCCCTGCTCGACGCGATCCAACAGGCCGACCTGCGGCCGGTGACGCCGTACTACGCGTTGTTCAGCGAGGTCTTCCGGCAGGGCGTGCGCCAGGCGTTGACCAACGGCGGCGAACTGCCGCCGGGCTTCGCCAACCGGCTGGCCAACGCGCTCAAGGGAATCACGACCGAGTAGGCCGATCCTCGCTTCACCTTGGTTATCGTGACGAGGACGCGACTAGATCGAAAGGAACAACGGATGTGCACTCAAGGTGGCGCCGGGCACATCGGCAGCGGGGATGCCGCAGGGGCCCCGACCGCGCCGGCCGCGCCGGCCGCACCGGCCGCACCGGAGTCGGTAGAGGGCTCCACGCTCAGCCGCCGGATGGCGCTGGTGGGCGCGGCGGCCGTCACCGCCTCCGCGGCCCTCGGGGGTACGGCCCATGCCAATGCGGGTGCGCCGTCGGGGAGGCGGCGCGGCCTGCGTGATCTCACCTATCCGTTGACCACGACCTTTCCGGCCTTCGCGCCCGGCGAGGAAGCGGCGCGGCGCACGGTCGCGACGATCGCCGACAACGGGTACTACATGCAGGAGTGGCGCGTCATCGAGCACATCGGCACGCACGTCGACGCGCCCGGGCACTTCACCGCCGGCGGTCGGCTGTCTCCCGAGCTGCAACTGTCCGAGCTCATAGTCCCCGCGGTGGTCGTCGACATCGCGGGCCGCGCGGCCCGCGACCCGGACACGACCGTGACCGTCGAGGACCTCCGTGCCTTCGAGCGCCGACACGGCCAGATCCCGCGGAACGCCGCCGTTCTCATGTACTCCGGATGGGGCGCCAAGGTCGGCGACGCCGACGCCTACCGCGGCACCGACGCCAACGGCACGCTGCACTTCCCGGGTTTCAGCCCGGACGCGTGCGAGTGGCTGTTGCGCCGTCGCGGCATCCGCAGCCTCGGCGTCGACACCCTCAGCATCGACCCGGGCAACTCCACCACCTTCGACACGCACCTGATTCTCACCGGAGCCGACCGCTACGGGCTGGAGAACCTGGCCGACCTCAACCACATCCCGCCGCGGGGCTCCACGATCGTGGTCGGGCTCATTCCGTACCAGGACGGCTCCGGCGGCCAGGCCCGCGTGTTCGCCTCCTGGTGATCACAGCGATGGGGCCCGGGGGCTACTTGCGGACGCGGCCGGCTCAGGTGCCGGTTGCGTCCACCGTGGCGGCGTCGTGTTGGTAGATCCAGGCGGCCCCGTCCAGTGCCAGGGTGGCGGATCCGGACGCCAGCCGGGCATCGCGCTCTTGTTGGGCCGGGCCGTCGGGGAGGTGGAACAGTGTCTTGTTGCCGGTCGAGATCGCCTGCAGCCGGGCGGTACGTGGGATCCGCAGACGCTCGTACCGGCGGAGCGCGTCGACCGGGTCGGATCCGGCGTCGGCCAGGCAGGCGGCGAGCGTGGCCCCGTCCTCGATCGCCTGGGCCGCCCCTTGGGCCATGAAGGGCAGCATGGGGTGGCAGGCGTCACCGAGCAACGTCACCCGACCGGCCGACCACCGGTCGAGTGGCGCCCGGTCGAACAGCGCCCAGATGAACGTCTCATCGACGGCCGTGAGCAGTTCGCGAACCTGTGGGTGCCAGCCGTCGAACGCGGCCAGCGCGCCGGCGAGGTCGTCGCGGTCGGTCCATGACTCCCGCGTCCAGGTGTCCTGTTCCACGACGGCGACGAAGTTGACCAGCCGTTGACCGCTGACGAAGTAGTGCACGAAGTGCCGCCGAGGGCCCAACCAGATCTGCGTGCTGACCTCCAGCGACAGTCCGCGCACCCGCTCGGCCGGGACCAGCCCGCGGTAGGCCACGCAGCCGGTGAACCGGGGGTGCTCGGGGCCGAACAGCTCGGACCGCACGCCGGAGTGGATGCCGTCGGCCCCCACCAGGACGTCGACCTCGACCTCGGCGCCGTGGGCGAAGCGGGCCCGCACGCCATCGCCGTGATCGGTCAATCCGACCAGCCGATGCCCCAGGTGGATCCGGTCGGCCGGTAGCGCACCGGCCAGCGCGGCGAGCAGGTCCGCGCGGTGCACCTGGTAGTACGGAAAGCCGAACCGGGCTTCGATCGTCTCGGCCCACGGCGTGCGGGCCAGCGTGCGGCCGTCATCCCAGCGGCGCTGGTGCAGTTCCACGGGCTTCACACCGGTACCCGCGATGGCCTGTCCCAACCCGAGGCGGTGCAGGATGCGCGAGGCGTTCGGGCTGACCTGGACACCGGCGCCGACCTCACCCAGTCCGGACGCCCGCTCGTACACCCGCACGTCGAAGCCCGCCGCCAGCAGTGACAACGCCGCGCTCAGACCGCCGATCCCTGCGCCAACCACTCCGACCGAGATCCCCGGCGCGCTCATCGCCCCCCCATCGCCCGGCGCGGACAATCAAAGGTGCACAGTACTGGCGCTCTCAGCAGCGGGCCAGCCACAGCGGACCGCGGGGGCGCAATGTGATCCCAGCCATGATGGTCGGGTCGCCGGTCAGGCGGGCCAGGCGTCCGTCGCAGAACGGCTCGAGCGCCGCGATCAGCATGCGCCGGGCCAGATGCACGCCCAGGCAGGTGCGTCGGCCGGCGCTGAACGGGATGAAGCCCCACGCCGGTCGGCCCTCGGTGAACCGCTCGGGATGGAAGCCGTCCGGGTCGCGCCACAGCAGGGGATCCCGGTGGGTCAGGTACGGCGAATAGAGGATCAACGTCGCGGCCGGTATGTCGACGCCGGCCACGGTCGCGTTCCGACGCGCCACGCGGCTGCCCAGCCAACCGGCCGGGTAGAGCCGCAGGACCTCGTCCAGGACCGCGGGCAGGTGTTCGGGCCGGCGCCATGTCGGCGCGCCGGCCAGGTGCCACAACGCCCAGGCGAGCGTGTGCGTCGTGGTGTCGTACCCGGCGGCCAGGGCGACCCGGGCCTCCTCGACCGCGTTGTCCATACCGGACAGAGCCGCGGCCAACGATCCGACCGGCGGGTCGGCCAGAACGCGCGCGATGGCGGCGTCGACGCGGCGGAACAGCCGCGGGCGCGGCAGCAGGGGAGCGGGGTTCGACCGGTGCAGCGGGGCCAGAAACCGCGCCAGCAGCGGGTCGGGCAGGCGCCCGGCGAAGAAGGCGGTGTTCAGCATGTCGCGGACCGCGCGGGCCGACCATTCGAGGGCCTCGAACACGCCCGTCACCAGGTGGCGCTCGACGACGGGTTCCAACGGAACGCCGGCCACCGCCCGCGAATGGAAGTGCGGGTTGAGCTCGGCCCGGCGGCGGTCGTGCGCGGGCACATCGCTGCCCACGACCCCACCGGACAGGTACGGCGTGAGCCCGGCCAGACTGCCGCGACTGCGGAAGGTGTCGAGATCGCCCAGGACGGCGCGGTTCCAGTCCGGACGGTAGCCGACCACGACCGGCCGCCACAGCCGCAGTCCGAACACCGGTCCGGTGCGCGCCCCGGCGGCGAGCAGGTCCAGCGGGTCGTGGGTCCACCGCCACAGGTGACCCAGTAGCGGTGTGTCGGCCGGCGCCGGCAGCGGGGTCACCGGTAGGTCCTGCCCTTCCAGCGGGCGGTGCGTCGCAGCGCGAGCGCGTAGACCGGCATCGCGGCCGGCGCGGTGACCGGCACGAGGGCCGACTCGGCGTACGCGCCGCGCCCGGTCTTCGCGTTGACCAGGACCCGCTCGACGAGGCCGAGCACGGCCGCCCACCGCCAGGCCCGGCTCCGTCGCCAGCGAAGCCAGGGGACCGTGTACGCCGCGACGTTCCACGCGTAGCTCGCGACGAGGGCCAGGTCGCGGGCGCCGTGCGCGGCCCGCAGGCTCTTGCCGAGTCCGCGTACGGCGCAGCGGTAGCCGTCGTACATGCGGGTCGCGACCAGGTCTCCGCCCAGTGCCAGCCCGAGCTTGAGCCCGAGCTGTCGACTGCGCCGAGCCAGCGCCAGATCCTCGACGATCCGGTCGGCGACGGCCCGGTGTCCGCCGACCAACTCGTACGCCGGCCGGCGGAATGCCAGCAGCTGACCGTTGGCCGCGGCCGCGGCCGGCACGGGCGCGTCGAGCAGGCGGTACGGCAGGAACGCGAGCAGGTTCTCGTCGATCAGCGGAACGAGCAGGCGCTCGCCCAGTGACCCGGTCAGCTGGCGGGGGAACACCGAGAACACGTCGGCCCGCTGCCGGCACACCTGCGCCCACACCGCCTCCAGCGCACCCGCCCGCAGCCGCACGTCGGCGTCGCAGAAGATCAGCAGGTCACCGGTCGCCGCCGCGGCCAGCTGGTGGCAGGCCCAGTTCTTGCCGATCCACCCCGCGGGTGTGGGCGACCCGCGGAGCAGCCGCAGGCGCGGATCGGCGAAGGCCGCCACGGCGTCCGCCGTGCCGTCCGTCGACCCGTCATCCAGGACGAGAATCTCGTCGGCCGGCTGCCGGAGCAGCCCGGGCAGGGAGCGGGGCAGCCGGGCGGCCTCGTCGCGGGCCGGGACGAGGATGGACGTGCGCGGCCGCCCCGCGACCCGATCGCCGGCACCGAGCGTGGGGAACGCCCGAAGATTGCTGGCCAGCCCGGCCACCTTGACGGCGTGGAAGGTCAGGACGAGCGCGCTCAGGAACGCCATCGGAGCCGTCCCGCTACCGCGTCGATGCGCTCATCGCGGCTGCGCCGCCCGCGCAGCACCGGCCGGAAGCCGGGCAGTGGCTGGCGTGGATTCCCGGTCGCGATCAACTCATCCACATAGGACAGTTGGGCGGTCAGCCCGGCCGCCAGCCGCGCGCTCACCGCCCGGACGGGCCCCGAGCCGTCGACGACGGCGACGGACACGTACGCCTCGGGCGCCTCGTGCCCGCGCAGCGGCGTCCGGGTGGACACGGCGCACAGCGGTACGTCGGCCCGGCGGGCGTACCAGGCGGCGCCGTCGGCGATGGGACCGAGCCGACCGGGTGGCCGCAGCTCATCCTCCGGAAAGATCACCAGCACGCGGCCGTCGGCGAGATGGTCAAGTCCGCGCCTCGGTTCGCCGGTGCCGAACGCGCCCAGCCGGCGGGCGAAGCCGTACCGCTCGAGGTTGGCCTGGAGCATGAGCAGGCTTCCCCGCCGGCCGGCCGAGTCGAGCACGACGGCGGCCAGGAACGGGTCCCACCAGGTGTGATGGTTGGCGGCCCACACGAACGGGCCCGGCGGCAACTCTCCCCGCAGCCAGACCCCGCGCAGGCCGCGGCGCGCCATGGCGCGAAAGCCCCGGCACAGGATGGTGGCGACCGGGTCGCGGCGCTCACTCATCGTCGCCTCCGGCCGCCGATGTCGGCTGTTGACGTCGCCACAGGAGCAGGGTGAGCGTGACGAGGGCGAACCCGAAGGCGAAGTCCTCGATCGGAATGTCGGCCGGGAAGCGGATGCCCGACGTGGCGGCATCGCTGTAGGACACCACCGGCGCCGTGCGGTGGGTCAGCAGGCCGTCGACCGGGATCTGGAAGCCCAGAACGATGGCCATCGTCCCCCAGTACCGGGTCTCCCGGAACAGCCCGGTGCGGAGCACCGCGAGCTCCAGGCCCACCACCGCCATGGACGCGGCGATGGCGGCGATCGTGTACTCACCGGCCACGCTGGCCTGCCTTGACGGGGCGGCCCCGCTCGACCGGCCGGCGGGAACGCCGGCCCAGGACCTCGAACGTGAGCAGCGCACAGATCGGGACGACCACGAAGAACAGAAGCTCCTCAATGGGCAGTCCGAGCAGCCGGACGCCGAGGACGTACCGATCGGCGAACCACCAGTGGCCGCGCGTCGTGGCCACCAGATCCCAGGCCAGGTACACCGCCATGACCGGCAGGATCGCGGCCGCGAGCCGGCGTGGCCGGCGGTAGACCCGGGCCCCGAGCAGGAACTCGAGGGGCAGCGTCAGGACGACACATCCGGCCAGGATCAGGAGATAGCGCGTGGAGCCCGTCACAGTGTCGCCTCCACGGCGCCGACCAGCGGCGGATCGTACCGCAGCGGGCGGCGCAGGCTGGCCGGCAGCAGCCACGGTTCATGGACCGCGCGGCCGGGGATGTCGGCCAGTTCGGGAACCCAGCGCCGGACGTAGGCGCCATGAGGGTCGAACCGCAGCGCCTGCCGGAGCGGGCTGAAGCGCCGGTACGGCTTGGTGTCGGTACCGGTGCCGGCCACCCACTGCCAGTTGCCGAAGTTTGTTGGCCACGTCGGCGTCGAGCAGCGACCGGGCGTACCAGTGCGCGCCCCGTCGCCAGTCGATGCGCAGGCGGCTGGTCAGGAAGGACGCGGTGATCAGTCGGGCCCGGTTGTGCATGAAACCCTCGGCGGCCAGCTGACGCATGCCGGCGTCCACAATGGGCACACCGGTGCGCCCCTCCTGCCAGGCGGCGAGAGCATCGGCGTCGTCGCGCCAGTCCTCGCGGACGTGCGGCCGGTACGACTCGCTGCCGAGCGCCGGGAACGCGGCGAGCGTCTGGTGGTAGAAGTCGCGCCAGCAGAGCTGGCGGGCGAAGGCCTCCGGGGCGGCGCCGGTCGCCGCCAGGACCGACAGCGGCGACACGCACCCGAAGTGCAGGTACGGGCTCAGCCGCGACGTCGCGTCGGCACTGAGCATGTCGCGCGCCTCGGTGTACCGGAAAGCCTCACCGACCCAGGCGTCCAGCCGTCGCCGAGCCGTCGACTCGCCGCCCGGGAACCCGTCGCCGCGCCGTCCGGGTACCGCCGGCCAGGCACCGCGCGGAATATCGTCGGGGATCGGGACGCGGCGCGGAGCGGGCAGTTGAGCGCGGAAAGGGTAGTCGCACCAGGCGCGCCAGTACGGCGTGAACACCCGGTACTGACTGCTTCCGGTCGCCGGCCGCAGAACGCCCGGTGGTACCACGGTCACACCGTCGTGCGGCGTCACCGCGATGCGGTGGGCCGCGGCGGCCTCGGCCAGGCGGCGCTGCCGGCGCGCCGCGTATGCGCTGGCGTCGGCGGACAGCATGATGCTGCTCGCCCCGGCGGACCGGGCGGCCGCGATCGTCTCGCTGACCGGGTCGCCGTGCCGCACCACGAGGTCGCCCCCGCGCTGGCGCAGCGACGTGCGCAGGTCCTCCAGCGACTCGATGAGAAAGCGCTGCCGTCCGGGCGAGGTCGGCACGCTGGGGTCGAACACGAACAGCGGCACGACGCGCGCGGCACTCGTACAGGCGGCCTGCAGCGCGGGGTTGTCATGGACCCGAAGATCGCGGGTGAACAGCATGACCGCGGTCGACATCACGCCACCCGCGCGGGCACGGCGACCGGAGTGCCGGCCGGGGTCAACAGGCACCGCATCGCCACCGCGACCCGGCGCCGGTTGGGCACCACGGCCCGCCGGGCGAACACGTCGTATCCGGCCCGCGCGACCTCGTCGAGGATGCCCGCGTACAGGTGGAAGGCGGTCCGGATGCAGGCCTGCGACGCGCTCGCCAGCATCGGCACTCCCGGCGCGGCCGCCTCGTAGTGCGCCCGGGCCCGGTCCACCTCGTACTCGATGAGGGCCCGGATGGCCGGCCCGGCGGCCCGGCGGTCGGTCGCCTGGCGCAGATCGTCCGGTGTGACGCCGAACCGCTCTATGTCCCGCAGCGGCAGGTAGATCCGGTCGCGGTCGAGATCCTCCGCGACGTCGCGGATGAAGTTCGTCAGCTGGAACGCCAGTCCCAGCTCGCGGGCCGGCGCTCGGGCCGTCGCCGGATCGGCCGGCGCCAGTATCGGCAGCATCATGGTGCCGATGACGGCGGCCGAGCCCTCCATGTAGCGCAACAGGTCGTCGTAGTCCGCGTAGCGGGTCACGCTGAGGTCCATCGACATGCTGTCGAGAAACGTCGCGAAGTCGTTGGTGTCCAGGTCGAACGCCGTGATGGTGTGCAGGACCGCCGGCAGGATCGGATCGTCGACGTCATCGCCGGCGAGCCCGGCGAGGAAGCGTCGCGACCACTCGTGCAGGCGTCGGGCCCGCTCGTCGACCGGCGTGCCGTCGGTCCGGTCGACGATCTCGTCGGCGTAGCGGGTGAAGCCGTACAGGGCGTGGACGTGCGGCCGCTTGTCGGCCGGCAGCAGTCGGGTGGCGAGGTAGTAGGTGCGGCCGTGCCGGCGGTGCAGTTGCCGGCAGCGGGCGTAGGCAGCGGCGAGGCGAGGCTCCACGGCAGAATCCAAATCGACTCAGAAAACGACGCAACTTGTAGTCTACGGTAGTCTGGGTACGTGGCAAGTGACACCCATCGCGGCCCGGCTCTCACCGCGGCCGTGAGGCCCGCGGCCGAACCCGGCGTCGACATCGCCGTCCTGCTGGAGGCGACGCTGACCCGGTTTCTCGATACGGCCACCGAGTCGCTCCTGGCCCTGGACGACGAGCTGCGCCCGCTGGCGCGGGCCGTCCGCGACGCCGTGACCGGCGGCAAGCGGCTCCGGCCGACGTTCTCGTACTGGGCCTGGCGCGGCGTGGTCGGCGACGGGGCGCCGCTGCGGCCGGTGCTCCCGGCTCTGGCCGCCCTGGAACTGCTGCACGCCTTCGCCCTCGTCCACGACGACGTGATGGACGGTTCGGCCACCCGACGGGGGCGGCCGACCACGCATCGTGCTCTGGCGGCCGCGCACGCCGATCGCCGACTGCGCGGGGATCCGGAGCGGTTCGGGCAGGCCGCGGCGATCCTCGTGGGCGATCTCTGCCTGGTCTGGGCCGACCAGATGATCGCCGCGGCGCGATGGGCCGGCGTGCCCGGCGAACGTCTGCTGGCCGCCCGAGGTCAGTACGACCGCATGCGGGTGGAGGCGATCGCCGGTCAGTTCCTCGACGTGGTGAGCGAGTCGTCGGAGAACTGGTCGGTGGAGCGCGCGATGCGAACCGTACGGCTCAAGACGGCCGCGTACACGGTCGTCCGCCCGCTGGCCTTCGGAGCCGCCCTGGGCCGGCCGGTTCTCCAGGCCGTGCGGGACGGCTACACGCGGTACGGGCTCGCGGTGGGCGAGGCGTTCCAGCTTCGCGACGATCTGCTCGACGTGTACGGCGACCCGGCGGTGACGGGCAAGCCGGTCGGCCAGGACCTCGCGGCGGGCAAGCGGACGGTGCTCCTGGAACTGGCCCGTCGACGGGCCACTCGCCGTCAGGCCGGCCAACTGCGACGTCTGCTCGCTTCGGGGACCGAGGCCGACGTCGGGCGTCTGGCGGCGCTGATCGGCGAGACCGGTGCGACCGCTCAGGTACGGAAGATGATCAGCCAACGCGTCACGGAGGCGGTCGCGGCGCTGGAACGGACGCCCATCGACCGGCGCGCGCGGTCGGCGTTGACCGACCTCGCCGCGACCGCGGCCTGGCGCCTGACCTGATAACGTCCATCCGGTGCTGTCCACTGTGGTGTTCGCCGGCGAGCGCGGTGCCTGACGACGGGCTGCCGGCCGGCGCGGTCGCGCGCGTGCTGGGCGTGTCCGTGACCACATTGCGCACCTGGCATCAGCGCTACGGCCTGGGGCCGAGCCTGCACCGTCCGGGGCAGCACCGCCGGTACACCACCGAGGACGTGGCCCGCCTGCTGACCATGACGCGCCTGACCGGTGCCGGCGTACCGGCCGCCGAGGCGGCCCGCGTCGCGGCCGGTGGGGCGGCCTTTGGGGCGGCACCGCCGGCCGAGGCGGCGCGCGACGGTGGTGGATACGCGATACCGGTGGGCCGGGCCGACCCCGCGGCTCGCGGGTTGGCCCGGGCGGCGATGCGTCTGGACGCCGCGACCATGCGCAGCGTCATCATGGAGGCGATCGGCGGCCGCGGCGTGGTGCCCACGTGGGACGCCATGCTGGTCCCGGTGCTCGTCGGCATCGGAGAGCGGCAAGCGGCGACCGGGCGCCTCATCGAGGTGGAGCACCTGCTGTCGCGGTCCGTGTCGGAGGCACTGGCCGCGGTGCCGCGCCCGACTCCGGGCCCGGTCGACCGGATCCTGTTGGCCTGCGCGGACGAGGAGCAGCACAGCCTCGCCCTCGAGGCCCTGTCCGCCGCTCTGGCCGAACGCGACCAGAGATGCCGCCTGCTCGGCGCCCGTGTTCCGCGAGGCGCGCTGGCGGACGCGGTCCGGCGCGTCGGACCCGCGGCCGTGGTCCTCTGGTCGCAGGCCGAGGCGACGGCGAACCCCGACCAACTGACCGCCACGCTGGCCGCTCGGCCCCGACCGCTGGTGATCGCGGCGGCCGGGCCGGGCTGGTCGGCGATCGACGTCCCGGCCGGCGTCGAGCGACCGGCCAGCCTGACCGAGGCGCTGGACCTGATCGTCCCGCTGGCCCAATGATCACCGCAAATGGCACACCATGACACGTTTCTGGCGAGTCCAAGACTGATACCATTTCGTAACGCCCTGCCGGCGGCCGTACGACGCCTTGATCCGCGCCCCCGAGCGTCGGCAGGGCCCGACGGCGCAACACGATGGCGCCGACCCGACCATCCACAACAGACGGCCGTTGGCCGGTGGGTGGTTATGGGAAGAGCCGGTAGAAGCGCCAGGTCGGCGTCTGGATGGGCAGCACGTCGACGGCTCGGAAGCCCGCTTCGGTGGCGTAGCGGCGAAGGGTGGCGGTGCGCATGACCGCGCCGGTGGCCGCCGTCTCGGGGTCACCCATGGCGCCGGGTAGGCAGGACACAACGCTCCAGCCGTAGTGATACCGCTCCACATCGGAGGCTGGCGCGGTGAACTCGTCCTCCACCCGTTCGTCGATGATAATCACCGATCCGCCATCGGCCAGCAGTTCCCGTACCCGGGACAGCACCTCGACCGGGCGGGCCATGTCGTGGAAGCCCTCCAGGATCGTCACCAGGTCGAAGGGGCCGGACAGGTCGGCCGTGCCGGCGTCGCCGACGACGAAGCGGACGCGGTCGGACAGTCCCTCCGCCGACGCGTTGTGCCGGGCGTCGGCGATCGCCTTCGGGTCGAGATCCAGCCCGACCACGCCGACGGCCGGGTAGGCCCGGGCGATGGCGATGCTGGACCAGCCCATGCCGCAGGCCAGGTCGGCCACTCTGGACGGTGGCTCGGCGCGCAGTCGGGCGTCGACGTCCGCGATGGCCGGCAGCCAGACGCTTCCCAGATAGCTCAGGTAGATCGCACGGTTGTCGGCGGCCCGACCCTCGGGCTCCCACGGCAGCGGCGGTGGGGCCGTGCCGGTACGGAAGGCGTCGACGAGGTCGGGCAGCGGGCGGGCCGCCCGGACGATGTCGATGGCGCGGTGGCCGCCGTAGCGGGGATCGTCGACGTCGGCGAGCACCGCGGCGTGGGCGGCCGGCAGGCGGTAGCGGCGGTCCAACGGTTCGGCGCCGGTGTCGTCGACCTCCAGCAGGCCGCTGGCGGCGTGGTGTTCGAGCCACTCGCGGGCGTACCGCTCGGCGGTCCGGCTGCGGTCGGCGAGTTCGGTGGAGGTGGCCGGACCATCGTCGCGTAACGTCCGGTAGTAGCCGAGCCGCACGCCCAGGTACACGGTGAAGAGTTCGAGAGCTCCCAGCGCGTTGCGGAAGAGCCGGTCGCCCAGCGCGTCTGTCGGGTCGTCCATGAATCGCGAATACTACGCGACCTGCGCCGACCGGCGCCGTACGGTCCGGCTCGATTACCCGACCGGCCCACATCGCTGTGCCGGCCCCGCCGTTAGCGTCGGTATACGCAACCGATGCGGGGAGGGCCCAATGGCGCGGTGCCGACTGGTCGCCGGACTCCTGCCGTCCGTCGTCGCCATCGTCCTGCTGACCGGCTGTGGCCTGTTCCGGGCCGGCGCGCCGGTCGCGGCCCGGCAGTTCGCCACCGAGGCGCTCGCGGCCCGGCAGGTCGTACACACCGCGGTTCAGGAGCTTGACGCGGCGGCGGCCAACCGGGCCCTGACCGGCCTGCGGGGAATTTCCGACGATGCGGCCGCCGTCTCGCGGCAGGCCGGCACGGCCGAGGCACGGACCGCCTCGCGGCAGGTCGCGAACGCCCGGCGCCAGGCCGAGTTGGAGGTCCGGACCGGATGGATGGACGAGGTCGCTCAGTACGGACGGGAGAAGGTCAAGGAGCAGCTCCGCAAGGCCGTCCGGCGGGCCGCCTGCGATGTGGCGCACGAGATCCTGGAGAACCGGGTCGAGCCGGACCTCCGCCAGCACGCCGCCCGCGTCGCGCTGTACCTGAACAACCGGCTGGGCGACGCATCCACAGTGGAGCAGGTCACCGCCGCGGTGCTGGACGACTTCAACCTGCTCGTCGGTCTGGACCCGGCCGACGAGTACGATCGCGAGTCGATCATCTATCTGGCCGAGGCGGTATTCTGCCCGGACGCGGTGGCCGCGCTCGCCCCGCAACAGTTCGGGTGGGGCTTCAACCTGTTGGGTACTCCGGTCACGGTGGTCGACTCGAACAACCAGGCCGTGGGCCAGCTCAGCCCGAACGCGATCGTCCGGGTCACGTGCACCCTCCGTTGGTTCGAGGTTCAGGGGCCGTACGGCACGACGAGCGACCTGTGGGACTTCGTCGGCCCGGGCCTGGTCCCGGACGCCTACCTCTACACCGGGACGAACGAGCCGGTCGCCGGACCCTGCTGACCTCGCGTGGGGCAGCCCAGGCTTGCCAGGCGCAGGCCGTTGTCACCGAAGTACAGCGTGAGTCCGAGCGGACCGACCATCAGGTAGTCGAACGCTTCCCCCCCCCGCGTCGTCCGCGCTGGCCCACAGCACGCAGAAGACGGCCAGATAACGAGGCAGCCGCAGCCCGTACACCGACCGGACCTTCTCCTCGACGGCCGGGAACCGGTCCCACATCGTTGACAGCTCCGCCCGCCGCCGCGCCTGCGCATTCACGGCGGCATGGTAGCGCCCCCGCCCGAGGGTGACGACATCGTCTATGGGGTGTCCGCACACGTCGGGTCGCCTGCGGCGCGGTCAGAACGGTGGGGTGTCGGTGTCGGTGGCCGCCGGTGCCGGTGCCGGTGCCGGTGCCGGTGGTGGTGGTGGTTGGTCCAGGCAGCTGGCCGGGTTGGCCCACATGCTGGGCCAGTAGGGATAGGGGTCGGCGTCGTGATCGCGCAGGGCGGTGGCGGCGGGGTCGGGCAGGGTGTCGAGTTCGGGTGGGGGTTGGCGGTGGTAGCGGTGGCCGAGTCGGCTGGTCCATTGGACGTGGCCGGGCCGGTGCGGGTGGTGGTGTAGCCGCCAGCCGTGTTCGCGTAGCCGGTGGTGGCTGGGGCAGGGCATTGTGAGGTTGGTGTCGAGGGTGGGGCCGCGGTGGGCGTGTGGGCGGCTGTGGTCGGCGTCGCCGCGGTGGGCGGGCGTGCGGCAGCCGGGGAACGGGCAGCGGCGGTCGCGGACGGCGATCCAGCGTCGCAGGGCTCGTCCGGGCAGTCGGGCGGTGGGGTCGCGGTTGGGCGGCCCGGCCCTGGTGGTGGCCAGCCGGGTGGTGATCTCGGCGAGCACCCGGTGCCAGCCGCCGCCCGGGTCGGGCAACCCATTCGGCCCGGCGCGTCGGTGTTGCAGGGTGGTCCACATGGGGTCGGTGACCTGGATCCACACCTCGCCCCACATCCCGGTCGCGGCGCCGGGTGGCGCCTGGGCGTCGGCGGGGCGGGTGCGTAGGGGCACGATGGCCTGTGGGGTGCCGTCGGGGCCGGTGCGTACGCACCACCAGGACATGCTGTGGGCGGTGGCGATGGCCCGGGCCAGTTCGGCGTGTACCGGGCCCCAGCCCAGTAGTTCGCCGGGGCGTCGGTCCCATCCGGTCAGGGTGCCCAACCCGACCCACAGCCGCAGCCCACCCCGCCGCGGTGCCAGCCGTGCCGCGACCAACGCCGAACCCGGGGCCGTGCTTGTCGGCGCTGGCTCCGCTGGCGCGGGCGCCGTTGCCGTCCCGGTCGGGGCGTTCGGCCCCGTGTCGGGGCCGGTGTCAGGGCCGTTGCCATTGTCTGGGCCGGGGTCGGGCCAGTCGTCGGGCCAGTCGTGGTAGTCGACGGGTGGTTCGGCGGGGGTGGGGTCCTCGTCGACGCTGTCGCTGTAGGTCTCGTCGAGGAGCCGGG
>Ga0307415_100000168_pt1 | contig 29060 bp, 21 predicted proteins | sample DK1Cmetagenome_FD_204524 | JGI IMG/M metagenome (GOLD analysis project Ga0307415, IMG submission 204524) | Maize rhizosphere microbial communities from greenhouse at UC Davis, California, United States - DK15-C-2 | ecosystem: Host-associated > Plants > Roots > Rhizosphere > Soil | place: USA... | reverse complement strand
CGCCGTGGCGGGCCCCGCCCCCCCCCCCCCCCCCAACCCCCCCCCCCGCCCCGCCCCCCCCCCCCCGCTTCTCTTTGTCCAGATCTTATCCAGGATGATCGCGATCCTGAGGACAATCGTGGAGCCCAACTGCACGTTTGTCCCGAGGATCGTGATCTCCCATCCTCGCCCAGCCCTGGCTACGACCCCTACCTGAATAGCTAGTCCCGCGGGTGTGGCGATCTTGAAGTTGGCGTTGTGCCGGTTCAGGCGGGGTGTCGGCGGGCTTTTGGGGGGTTTTGTGGGGCCTGGCGTGACGGCGGGACCCGACGCGTCGTTCCCGGGTTAGCCGTCACCATCGGGGTAGCCTGCCGATAGACGCCATGGCGCTCGCGCGGCGCCAGACACGCCGAGTCAGCCGTGGCGAAGCCCTCACGCCGCCGCGGCGGCCCGAGCAGCACCCCGGAGACCCGTGCATCTCAAGAGCCTGACGGTCAAGGGTTTCAAGTCCTTCGCGTCCGCGACGACGCTGAGGCTGGAGCCGGGGATCACCTGCGTCGTGGGCCCCAACGGTTCCGGCAAGTCCAACGTCGTGGACGCCATCGCCTGGGTTCTCGGCGAGCAGGGGGCCAAGGCCCTGCGCGGCGGCAAGATGGAGGACGTGATCTTCGCCGGCACCGCCGGCCGGGCGCCGCTGGGGCGGGCCGAGGTCACCCTCACGATCGACAACACCGACGGTGCGCTGCCGATCGAGTACACGGAGGTCTCGATCACCCGGCGCATGTTCCGTTCGGGCGAGAGCGAGTACGAGATCAACGGCGACTCGTGCCGGCTGCTGGACATCCAGGAGCTGCTGTCCGACTCGGGCATCGGGCGCGAGATGCACGTGATCGTGGGCCAGGGCCAGCTCGACACGATCCTGCACGCCAAGCCGGAGGACCGCCGCGGCTTCATCGAGGAGGCGGCCGGCGTACTCAAGCACCGCAAGCGCAAGGAGAAGGCCCTGCGCAAGCTGGAGTCGACGCAGGTCAACCTGAACCGGCTCTCCGACCTCACCGCCGAGCTACGCCGCCAGCTCAAGCCGCTGGGCCGCCAGGCCGAGGTGGCCCGGCGCGCGGCGAGCATCCAGGCCGACCTGCGCGACGCCAAGCTGCGCCTGCTCGCCGACGACCTGACCACGCTGCGGGCCACCCTCGATCGGGAGGTCGCCGACGAGACCGCGCTGCGCCAGCGGCGCGAGGAGGTCGAGGAAGCCCACGAGCAGGTCCAGGCCCGCCTGGCCGACCTCGAGACCGCGCTGGCCGAGGACGCGCCGGTGCTCGCCCAGGCCCAGGAGACGTTCCTGCGCCTGTCGACCCTGCGCGAGCGGATCAACGCGACGTACCAGCTCGCCACCGAGCGGCAGCGCAACCTCACCACCGAGCCCGAGGAGGAGCGGCCCGGCCGCGACCCCGACGAGCTCGAGGCCGAGGCGGAGAAGTTGCGCGAGCAGGAGCGCGAGATGCGGGCCGCGCTCGCCTACGACCAGAGCCGGCTCAACGAGGCGGTCGAGGGCCGCCAGCAGATGGAACGGCGGCTCGCCGAGGCCGAGCAGGCTCTGGTCGCCGCGGTCAAGGCCATCGCCGACCGTCGCGAGGGGCTGGCCAAACTCGTCGGCCAGGTCAACGCCCTGCGCACCCGTTCCGTCGCCGCGGCCGAGGAGATCGCGCGGCTGGACACCTCGCTCGCCGAGGCGCGGGCGCGGGCCGAGCAGGCCCAGGAGGAGTACGACGCGGCCGCCGACGGCGCCTCCGAGGCCGATCGGGGCTCGGTCGAGCTGGACGAGCGCCACGCCGGCGCCGTCGCCGCGGCCGAGGTGATCGCCGGCCGTCTGACCGAGCTGGGCAACGCCGAGCGCGCCGCCGAGAAGTCGTCCGCCGAATGGAAGGCGCGCGAGGAGGCGCTGGCCCTGGGGCTGCGCCGCAAGGACGGCGCCGGCGCCCTGCTGGCCAGCGCCGACCGGGTGCCGGGCCTGCTGGGCAGCGTGGCCGCCCTGCTCACGGTGGAGCCCGGATGCGAGGCGGCCCTGGCCGCGGCGCTGGGCGCCCTGGCCGACGCGGTGGCCGTCTCCGACGTGTCCGGCGCCGCCGCCGCGATCGAGATGCTCAAGGCCGACGACGCCGGCCGGGCCGCGCTGCTCATCGGCGGCAGCGACATGCCGGCCAAGGGCGACCGTCCGGCCCTGCCGGAGGGCGCGCGGTGGGCGCTGGACCTCGTGGGCTCGCCGGACTACCTGCGCCCGGCCGTGGTGCGGCTGCTGCACGACGTCGTGTTCGCGCCCGACCTGGCCACCGCGCGGACCATCGCCTCCTACGCGCCCGAGCTGCGCACGGTCACGCCCGAGGGCGACGTCCTCGGCGCCTACGCGGCGGTCGGCGGGTCGTCCAAGCTGCCGAGCTTCATCGAGGTGCAGGCCGCGGTCGAGGAGGCCCGGACCCGGCGGGCCGAGAACGAGTCCGGCCTGGCCCGCATGCGTGAGGAGATCGAGCGGGTACGGGGCGAACACGCCACCGCCCGGGACGAGGTCGGCCGGGCCAAGGCGGCCCGCAAGGAGGCCGAGGGCCAGCGCAACACGGCGGCCCGCCGGCTGGCCGAGCTGGGCGCCGCCGTGCGGTCGGCCCGGGCCGAGGCCGAGCGCGTCGCGCGGAGCCGGTTCGGCGCCGAGCAGGCGCGCGATCGTGATCTCGGAGGCCTGGCCGATCTGGAGGAGCGGCTGCGCAACGCCCAGGCTACGCCGATCGACACCAATCCATCCACAGTGGAACGTGATGAGCTGGCGGCGGCCGTGCCGAGCGCCCGGCAGCACGAGATCGACGTACGGCTGGCCGTGCGCACGGCCGAGGAGCGCGTCGGCGCGCTGTCCGGCCGGGCCGACGCGCTGGCCCGCCAGGCCGCCGCCGAGCGCGACGCCCGCCGGCGGGCCGAGGCCCGTCGGGCCGCCCGCGCCCACGCCGCGACGATCGCGGCCGCCGTGGTCGCCGGGGCCGAGGTGGCTCTGCTGCACGCCGGCCGGGCCCTCGTGCGGGCCGGTGAGCAGCGCGACGCCGTCGCCGAGGCCCGCGCCGGGCGCGAGGCGGAGCTGGCCGGCGTACGCGGGTCGGCCAAGCAACTCGCCGCCGAACTCGAGCGGCTCACCTCGAAGGTGCACCGGGACGAGGTCGCCCGGGCCGAGCAGCGCATGCGCATCGAGCAGTTGCAGGCCAAGGCCGGCGACGACTTCGGCGTCGACGCCGAGACGCTGATCACCGAGTACGGGCCGGACTTGTATGTCCCGCCGAGCGGAGCCGACGTGGCGGCCGCCGAGGCCGAGGGCAAGCCGGTGCCGCAACCCGTCCCGTTCGACCGCACGGCGCAGGAGAAGCGGGCCACCAAGGCGGAGAAGGAGCTGGCGCTGCTGGGGAAGGTCAACCCCCTCGCGCTGGAGGAGTTCGCGGCGATGGAGGAACGGTTCAAGTTCCTCTCCGAGCAGCTCGAGGATGTCAAGGCCAGCCGCCGCGACCTTTACAACATCGTCAAGGACGTCGACGAGCGGATCCTCGAGGTCTTCTCATCCGCGTACGAGGACACCGCCCGCGAGTTCGAGGCGGTCTTCGCGGTCCTGTTCCCGGGCGGCGAGGGCCGGCTGGTGCTCACCGACCCCGAGGACATGCTGACCACCGGCATCGAGGTCGAGGCCCGCCCGCCCGGTAAGAAGATCAAGCGGCTTTCGCTGCTCTCGGGCGGGGAGCGTTCGCTGACCGCCGTGGCGTTGCTGGTGGCCATCTTCCGGGCCCGCCCCAGCCCCTTTTACGTGCTGGACGAGGTCGAGGCGGCCCTCGACGACGTCAACCTCGGTCGGCTGATCACGCTGTTGGAGCAGTTGCGCGGGCAGAGCCAGCTCGTCGTCGTGACGCACCAGAAGCGGACCATGGAGGTCGCCGACGCGCTCTACGGCGTGACCATGCGGTCGGGCATCACCACGGTCATCAGCCAACGCCTCCGCGACGTCGAGGCCGCCTGACCATCGAGGCCGCCTTGATCGTGAAGGATAGGTGCCCACCCGTGGACACCTAACCTTCACGATCAACGGTGCGAGGCGCTGAGACCGCCGCGACTTCCGTGGCCGGATAGGCCGGCAGCCCGAGCAGCGCGAAGACCACCCCAGCGCCGAGGACCGCCGCGAGGCCCAATGCCACGGGCGCGATGGTGGGTCGGTAGAGGACCAGGGCGGCCAGGATCGCGGCGACGCCGGCGGTCAGCGCGAGGACACCGGCGACCAGGCCGGTCGGCATGCCCAGGCGGCGCAGCCGGTGGGAGGCGTGGTCCGTGCCGCCGGAGAACAGGGTCCGGCCGGCCCGCTGCCGGGAGACCACCACCAGCGTGGTGTCGATCACCGCGACGAAGGCGGCCAGCAACAGCACCGCGGCGGCCGGCGCGGCGCCCGCCGGTGCGACCGAGATGGCGCAGGTGATGAGGAGGAAACCGATGAACAAGGACCCCGCATCGCCCATGAAGATCCGCGCGGGGGGCCGGTTGTGGACCAGGAATCCCACGCAGGCTCCGGCCAGGCAGGGCAGGAGGATCGCCGACGGTCCCGCCCCCAGCCACAGGGCGGCGGCGCCGAGAACCCCGGCCGTGGACGCGACGATCGAGGCGGCCGCCGCGTCCATGTTGTCGAGCAGGTTGAACGAGTTGGTCAGCACCACGACGCAGGCGACGGTCACGGCGGAGTCCACCCACCAGAGGCCGGACAGCGGCAGTCGGAATCCGACCAGCGCCACCGCCGAGGCGACGGCCGACTCCACCAGGAGCCGGGTCGACGGGCGCAGCGGCGTGATGTCGTCGGCGAGGCCGAGGCCGGCCACGACCAGCGCGCCGCTGACCAGGACCGTGGACCGCCAGGTCCACCCGGACCAGGTGCCGACCACCGCCGCGGCACCCACCGTACCCAGCACGATGCCCAACCCGCCGAGGTAGGCCGTCGGTCGCGCGTGCGCCTTGGTCGGCCCCGGATGGTCGGTCAGACCGAGCCGGAGAGCCAGGCGCCGCAGCGGTTCGACGCTGACCGCGGTGATTCCCGCCGCCAGCAGCACCGCGGCGCCGCCGGCCAGCGCCGGGGTCACGCCGGGACCAGTCGTCCGGTCGTCTCCGATTGCCCGGTCCCGACCGCCTCGGCCAGGGCCTGTACGACGGCGTCGCGCAGCGCGTCACGCAACGAGTAGCGCGGGGCCCATCCGGTGAGCTGGCGCAGCTTCGCCGTGTTGGGGACGCGGCGTTGCATGTCCTCGAAGCCGACGCCGTAGGCCTCGTCGTACGGGATCAACTCGATGCGTGAACCGCTCCCCGTCTCCTGGATGACCATCTCGGCCAGGTCGAGAATGGTGATCTCCTCCGAGCAGCCGACATTGAAGGTCTCGCCGACGGCCGCCGGCGTGTCCAGCAACGCCATCAGGGCATCGACCACATCGGACACATGCGCGAAGCAGCGGGTCTGCTCGCCGGTGCCGAACACCGTCAGCGGCTCGCCGTGGATCGCCTGCCGGACGAGTCTGGGCAGGACCATCCCGTAGGCGTGACTCTGCCGGGGCCCCACCGCGTTGAACAGGCGGGCGACGATCGTCGGTAGCGCCCGTTCGCGGTAGTAGGCGTTGGCCAGGATCTCGTCGACCGCCTTGGCCGTGCTGTACGCCCACCGGACCACCGACGGGTTGCCGAGGATCCGTTGGGAGTTCTCGTCCAGCGCCCCGCTCGAGTTCTTGCCGTATATCTCGGAACTGCTGGCGAGGAGGATCTTGCGCCGGTACCGGTGGGCCGCCTCGAGGACGATCTCCGACCCGCGGATGTTGGTGGTCAGCGAGCGCAACGGCTGATCCACGATCAGTTGCACCCCCACCGCGGCCGCGAGATGGACGACGGCGTCGCACTGGTGTACGGCCTCGTCGACCACGAGCTCGTCCAGAACCGAGCCCTGGATCAGGTGGAATCGGGGATGTTGGGCGGCCGAGTCGAGGTTGGACGGTCGCCCGGTCGACAGGTTGTCCAACGCGACCACCGAGTCGCCGCGCCTGAGCAGGGCATCGACCAGATGCGATCCGATGAACCCGGCACCGCCCGTCACGAGATACCTCATGCCGCCTCCGACTGCACTCATAGGCGCTGGCCCGCGCCCTCGTAGGATCCCATCTTTGCCTGACATAACCCGGCGAGTCGCCGAAATGGGACTAAGTTGGGTACGAACGATCGGAGCCCACGGTGTCCACGGCACAACGACTGCGGGTGCTGCGAGTGATCACCCGGATGAACGTCGGCGGTCCGGCTCGCCAGGTCGCCACGCTCGCGGGCGGCCTGGACCGGGAGCGTTTCGAGCAGGCGCTCTGCACCGGCTTCGTCGACCGCAGCGAGGCCGACCAGGACTGGATGGACACCGTGGATCTGGACATCCGCCGGATCCCGGGTCTCGGGCGGGCGGTCCGACCGGGCGACGACGGGCGAGCGCTGGCCGGCCTGGTCCGCGAGATGCGCCGGTTCCGGCCGCATATCGTCCACACGCACCTGGCCAAGGCCGGCGTGCTGGGCCGAGCCGCCGCGGTCGTCGCCGGCGTGCCGGCACGCGTGCACACCTTCCACGGGCACCTGCTCCACGGGTACTTCTCGCCCCGGGCCACGCGCCTCGTGGTGGCGGCCGAGCGGATCATGGCGCGGCTGTCCGAACGTCTGGTCGCGGTCGGGGATCAGGTCCGCACGGATCTGCTGGCGGCCGGCATCGGTCGTCCCGGGCAGTACGTCGTTGTGCCGCCCGGGACCGAACTGCCCGTGTTGCCCGATCGGGCGTCGGCCCGGCAACGACTCGACCTGCCCGCGGACGGACCCGTCGTCATCTACATCGGACGGATCACGCGCATCAAGCGTCCCGATCGTCTCATCGCGGTGGCCCGGGCGATGCCGGACGTGACGTTCGTGGTCTGCGGCGGGGGTGACCGGTACGACGAGACCGCCGGCGCCGCCGCGGATCTGGCCAACGTCCGGTTGCTCGGATGGCGGCTCGACCTGTCCGACATCTACGCGGCGGCCGACGTCGCGCTGCTGACGTCCGACAACGAGGGCACGCCGGTATCGCTGATCGAGGCCGGCCTGGCCGGAGTACCGGCGGTCGCGACCCGGGTGGGCAGCGTGCCGGACGTGGTCCTGGACGGCGTCACCGGCCTGCTGGCCGGCCCGCCGGCCGACGATCGTGACATCGTCGACGAGTTGGCGGGGTGCGTGCGCCGGTTGCTGACCGACGAGGCGCTCCGCCACCGCCTGGCGGCCGCCGCGCACGCGGGTGCCGCCGCCCGGTTCAGCCCGGAGCGGCTGGTCGGCGACATCGATCGGATCTACACCGACATCGCGGTCCACCACGGTTGGTGGCCGGACCCGGTCCGGCCCGGGGCCGGCGGCGGTCAGAGCGTCTCGACGACGCTGCCCTGGCACCGGTGACGCGTGTCGAAGACGTAGCGCGCCTCGGCCACCACGGCGTCGTAGTCGAACGCGTCGTGGTCGGACAGCACCACGACGACGTCGGCCGCCGCGAGCTCGTTGCGGCTGAACGGCACCAGCGACACTCCGTCGGGCAGCGGTTGGGTCGCCTGCGCGTACGGTTCGACGGCCCGGACGTCGGCGCCGAGGCTGCCGAGTAGCCGGGCCACCTCCAGAGCCGGCGACTCGCGGAAGTCGCCGACGTTGCGCTTGTAGGCCAGGCCCAGCAGCAGGACGCGGCTCCCGTTGACCGAGATCCGGCGCCGGTTGAGCCCTCGCATCACCCGCTGCACGACGTACCCCGGCATGTGGTGGTTGATCTCGTCGGCCAGCTCGATGAACCGCGACTGGATTCCGATCTTCCGCTTGACCTGCCAGGACAGGTACGCCGGGTCGATCGGTAGGCAGTGCCCGCCGACGCCGGGGCCGGGGGTGAAGGGCATGAAGCCGAAAGGCTTCGTGCCGGCGGCCGCGATCGCCTCCCAGACGTCGGCGCCGAGTTCCCCGGCGAAGATCGCCAGCTCGTTGACCAGGGCGATGTTGACGTGCCGGAACGTGTTCTCCAGCAGTTTGGTCAGCTCGGCGGTGCGGGTCGAGCCGACCTCGATCGTGCGCGCCACCAGCCGGTCGTAGAACGACCGCACGGCCTCGAGCGAGGCCGGGTTGACCCCGGACACCACCTTGGGGGTGTTCTCCAGGTGCCATTCGGCGTTGCCGGGATCAATCCGCTCCGGGCTGTACCCGAGCCAGAAGTCGTCGGGGGTCCGCAGGCCGCTGCCCTCCTCGAGCAGCGGGCGCAGCAGTTCGTCCGTGGTACCGGGATACGTGGTGGACTCCAGGATCACCGTGCAACCGGGGCGCAGGCGCGAGGCGATGGCCCGGCCGGCGTCCTCGATGTGACGTAGGTCCGGTGCCCCGTCGCGCAAGGGGGTCGGCACCGTGATCAGGCAGACGTCGAAGCCGGCGATGTCCGCGTAGTCGGTCGTGGCGAAGTAGGCCCCCGTGTCCAGTGCGGCCTGCAGGCGCTCGCTGGCCACATCGGCCACATAGGAATCCCCGGCCTCCAGCTTCTTCACCCGTTGGGCGTCGACGTCGACGCCGATCACCCGGTACCCCACCTCGGCCGCCCGTATGGCGAGCGGAAGTCCGACATAGCCCTGACCGACCACAGCGACCAGTTCCGTTCGCTGCGCCGCCGTTTCCGGCCGCGCGGTGCGTGCGGACTTGACTGCCACCGTCCCCATGAGACCTCCTCGAACTCGGCCGTCGCGTGGGCGACCACGCAGGACCACGATATGGGGGAAATGCACGTTTCGCCGTTGTTCCGGGAGTACGGCCGGTAATGTCAGCCCAAGCATCGAGCGGGTTCCCACAGTGCGCCCGGTGTCCGCGGGAGGCCTGAGGCAGTGAGGATCGTGGTTACCGGTGGGGCCGGGTTCATCGGTGCCAACCTCTGCGCGGAGCTGGCCACCCGACCCGGCATCGACCGGCTGACCGTGCTTGACGACCTGAGCACCGGCGACGAGCGCAATCTGTCCGGTGTGGACGTCGAACTGGTCCGGTCGAGCATCCTGGATCAGGACCTGGTGCGCCGGGTCGTCCGCGGTGCCGACGCGGTCGTGCACCTGGCCGCGCGCCCGTCCGTGCCCCGATCGGTCGCCGACCCGATGACCAGCCACCACGTCAACGCCACCGGCACGATGCACGTGCTGGAAGCCTGCCGCGAGCACGGCGCGTACCTCGTGGCCGCGTCCTCGTCCTCGGTCTACGGCGATGCGGCGACGCTGCCCAAGCACGAGGACCTGCCGACCCGGCCGCTCAGCCCCTACGCGGCCAGCAAGCTCGCCACCGAGGCGTACGTGCTGGCCTACGGCGCCACCTACCGGATGCCGGTGCTCGCCTTCCGGTTCTTCAACGTGTACGGCCAGCTCCAGCCGGCCGGCCATGCGTACGCCGCGGTGGTGCCGACGTTCATCGACGCGGCGCTGCGGGGTCGGCCGCTGCCGGTGTACGGCGACGGCCGGCAGACGCGTGACTTCACCTACGTCGGCTCGGTCGTCGAGGTCCTGGCCGACGCGATCCTGCGCCGGGTCGGCTCGGACCGGCCGGTGAACCTGGCCTTCGGGTCGCGGACGTCCATTCTGGACCTGGTGGGCGAGTTGGGCGGGCTGCTCGGCCGAATGCTGGACATCGAGCGGCGACCGCCTCGGGCCGGTGACATCCGCAACTCCCAGGCCGCCGACGGCCTTCTCCGCGAACGGTTCGCCGGCCTCTCGCCGGTTCCGCTGGCCGTCGGGCTGGCCCGCACGCTCGCCTGGTACGAGGGCCTCTCCACATACGGAGACCGGGTCGCCGCGACGGCCGAGCCCGCGGGCACCTCGCGACCCCACCGGTGATGGCGGGCGGCGTCACGATGCGCGCGCGCACCGAGCTTTCGCCGAATGGCGCACGGGCGACGGTTGCGGTCTGCGTGGCTGCCGTCATGGCCGCCGCCTACCTCGCGTGGCACCGGCCGACGCTCGGCATGGTTGCCCTCACCGCGCTGCTGAGCGCGCCGGTTGCCATGGCTCGTCCCGATGCGTTCGCTCCCGCGTTGGTGCCTCTGGTCGCGCTCGGGGCGGCGTTGTCGTGGGACTACCTGATCGTCGCGGTCGGCATCGGTGCCCTGGGTGCGGGGGTGCTGGTCAGGTGCCTGGCGCAGGAGGCCAGTCGCCTACCGGCCCGGCTGGGCTGGTCGGTCCCGTGTGTCGCCGTCCTCGCCACGCTCCTGGTACTGAGCGTGGACCCGGACCCGCGGATGCCCACCGTGGCCGGCCTGCCGACCGATCTGGCCACGCTGTTGCTGGGACTGGCGCTTGTGGCGGCCACCAGCATCGTCGCGCCCGGACCGGGCGGCCTGGCCCGCACGGTCGTGCTGACCGGCGCCGCCATCGGCGCCTACGCACTGGCGCTGGGAGACTACGCGAGCGGCCGTCTCGTCGGCCTCGGCCTCAACCCGAACTACCTCGGCGCCGCACTGGCGGTGTCGCTGGCGGCCGGCGTGGCTCTGGTCCGCGGCGAGGGGCGACTGCGCTGGCTCATCCCGGCGACCGTGTGTCTCGTGGCGATCGTGCAGACGCACTCCCGAGGAGCGTTGGTCGCGGCCGGGGCGGGGGTGGCGGTAGGCCTGATTTCCGGTCGACCGCGACGGTCGCAAATGGTCGGAGCGGCCATCACGCTCGCCGCCTGCGCATTGCTGTTCAGCGTCGCCAACCCTCTCAAGGACATCGCGTTCGGGTCACGGGCCGAGCTGGAATTGAGTGCCAACAATGCCATCCGGACCCAGGTGGCTCAGGTGGCACTTGATCTCGCGGTGGAACACCCGTTGCGGGGGATCGGGTACGGGATGTTCCCGTTCGCGGCGTTCGCCGACCCGCAGCTGAGGACCTTCATCAACACCCACAATGACTACTTGCGTCTCGCGGCCGAGTCGGGTGTTGTCGCGTTGCTCCTCTTCCTCGCGTTGCTCACGGCGGCCGTGACGACACGCGGCGACACCCGCCTCATCCCTCTGCGAGCCGTGGTGGCCACGGGCGCGGTGACGCTGCTCTTCGCGAATACTCTCTCCAATCTTCTGGTGAGCGGCGGCTTCTGGATGTGCCTGGGCTGCCTGCTCGCCGCCCGCCTCGCGGCGCGACGCCGCCCAACCAACGACCCGGTGGTACCGGTACGAACACCACTGAAAAGGTGAGCACACGTGACAGACACCATGAGCGAGGTCAAGGCGGGCGAGCGGTTCGCCTTCGGAGCGAACTGGATGTCGTTCGTCCGCCTCGTGGACGAGGCGCGGATCGCCGCCGCCATCGCGTCGCTCACCGACACCCTGCGCGCGGCGGATCTCTCCGGACGCTCGTTTCTCGACATTGGTTGCGGTAGTGGGCTCTTCTCGCTCGCGGCCAGCCGCCTCGGCGCGCGCGTGCACTCGTTCGACTATGATCCGGACTCGGTTGAGGCGACCACGAATCTGCGCAACCGGTTCGCGCCCGATCACGACTGGATCGTGGAGTCGGGCTCCATCCTGGACCCGAGCTACCTACGGCCCCTCGGCCGCTTCGATGTCGTGTACTCGTGGGGCGTCCTGCACCATACGGGCGCACTGTGGACGGCGCTCGGCAACGCCGCCGATATGGTGGCGCCCGGCGGCCATCTGTTCATCTCGGTCTACAACGACCAGGGGCGGGCCAGCCGGGTGTGGCGTCGGGTCAAGGCGCGGTACAACCGCTCGGGCCGGCTCGTCCGGGCCGTCCTCATTGGAGGTAGTCTGCTGGTTCTCGGACGGCGCTGGCCGGTAGGACTAGTTCTCCGGGCCATCCAGGGCCGTCGCCGCGAGCATCGGGTCGCCGGGACGCGGCCGCCGATCCGAGCGCGGGGGATGTCGCGCCGTCACGACCTGGTCGACTGGGTCGGCGGATATCCGTTCGAGGTGGCTCGGCCCGAAGAGGTTTTCCGGTTCGTCAGCGACCGGGGTTTCGAGTTGCGCCACCTCCGGACCTGCGGCGGGGGCCTCGGCTGCAACGAGTACGTCTTCGAACGCGTCGCCGGAGCGCACCGGTCATAGTCGCAGGAGTTTGGAGAGGCAACATCAATGAAGGCGCTCCGAACGGCCCGCAAGTTGAAAATCGTGCTCGTCGTCGGGACGCTCGACATTGGAGGAACGGAGGCGCAAGTCGCAAAGTTGGCGATTGCCCTCCAGGCATTGGGCCACGAGGTGTCGGTGCTTGCCATGGCCGCGGGTGGGCCCTGGGAGGATGCTCTCCGATCGTCGGGTGTTCCGTTGCGGGTCTTCCACTACCGCGGCCTCCCCGGCTGGCGATCGATGCGGAGGGAAGGGCGATCACTGCGCCGGGAGGTGGGCCAACTTCTGGGATTGTGGTGCCACCTGAAGGACCTGCGCCCCGATGTCTGCCACGCGTTCCTGTTCACGTGTTACACCCACGTGTTGCCGCTCGCCCGGGCGGCGGGGGTCCCGGTTCGGATCAACGGTCGCCGAGGGGCGTCGCCATCGACGCCGACGGGCGTCGTGCGAAAGGTGCTCGACTACCTCGGCGATAGATCCTCCACCGGCTACATCTGCAACTCGCATGACGGAGCACGCGGGCTGACCCGCGGGGAGGGTGTGCGTCCCGGCCGCATCACTGTGATCGAGAACGGTGTCCAGATCCCAGCGGTGGCGGCCGCCGTGGAGTTGAGTCCTCCGTCCGGCATCGTGGTCGCGAATCTCCTCGCGTACAAGGGGCACACCGACCTGATCGAAGCGCTCGCGATGCTCCAGGCCCCTCCGCGGATGTGCTTCGTCGGCGAAGGCCCGGAACGGGTGCGCCTCCGCGCGCTCCTCGAGGCCCGCGGTCTCGAGAACACCGTGGAGCTCGCGGGCTTGGTGCCGGACGCTCATCGACGGCTCCCGGCCTACCAATTCGCGGTGTCGGCATCGCATACCGAGGGGCTGCCGAACGCGGTCCTGGAGGCGATGGCGGTGGGCCTTCCGGTGATCGCTACAAGGGTCGGCGGCGTCCCCGAGCTCGTCGAGGACGGAGTAACCGGCTTGCTCGTGCCGGCGCATGCACCGGGTGCGTTGGCCGAGGCCATCGCGCTGGTGGTAGGCGACCCTCGGCTGCGGGTGAGGCTCGGCACGGCGGCTCGTCGATCCGCCGAGAGGTTCAGTGTCCCGGCCTGCGCACACAAGCACGAGGCGACCTATCTGGCCCAGCTCAGGTGAGCACGCCGGAGCGACAGTTCACGCATACTGTAGCGACGCGCGTGGTCCTACTCGTCCTCGGTGGGATCACCAGTGTCGTGATTGCTCGGTCGCTCCAGCCCGAGGGTCGGGGTACCTACTACGTCATTGTTACGGTCGCCGCCACCGCACTGTCTCTGGGCCATCTCTCCGTCGAGCAGTCGCAGGTGTGGCTGTGGACCGGGCCGGACAACCGACACGCGGTCGCGGCCAACAGCGTCGTGCTCGGCCTGTCGGTTGGCGCCGCGTCGGCGCTGGCTGCTGCGGTGGTGCTGTTGGCGATAGGTCCTGGCCGGCTGCCGGCCGCGGGTCACCCCCTTCTGGCCATCGCGCTCGCCGCGATTCCGTTCAGCATGGTCGTGCTCTATCTCAACAGTGTGCAGATGCTCAGGGCCCGTTTGGACGTGGTGAACCGGGGATTGCTGCTCGCCGCCACGGTGCAATGCGGGTTGCTGCTATCGGTCGGGGCTGCTGGCCGACTGTCGGTGGCGTGGGTGGTCGGAATATGGGCGCTGTCGGCGGGGCTGCCCCTTCTCGTGTTGATGCCCGGTTCCGGCGTTCGGATCGCGAACCGCGACTGGTCGTTGGCACGCCTGGCGTTGGGCCGGGGTCTGCGCTACCACGTGGGATCCGCTTCGCTGTTCCTGCTGTTCCGGGTGGACGTCTTCATTCTCAACGGACTGGCGTCGGCAGCGGCGGTTGGCATCTACTCGTTGGCGGTGGCGGTCGCCGAGCTGACCCGCCTCGTCACCGACTCGATCGCACAGGTCGTGCTACCGCAGCAGGCCGAGAGCGTTCGTGACCGAGCCGTCGCCATCACGATCAGAGCTACCCGTGTGACTACCCTCGTCGCGCTCGGGCTGGTCGGCTTGATGAGCTCGACGGCCCCGCTGCTCGTTCCGGCGGTCTACGGTTCGGCGTTCTCCGCCAGTGTCAGCCCGCTACTCGGGCTGGCTCCAGGACTGTTCGCACTCGGTGCCACGAGGGCAATCGGTGCCTACCTTCTGCGACTCGACCGGCCGCTGCTCGGCTCGGCCATCGTCGTCGCGAGTTTGCTGCTCAACGTGGTGCTGAACCTGGTGCTGATTCCGTCGTACGGCGTGACCGGGGCTGCCGTGGCGTCGAGCGTGGCGTATTGCATGCTGGCGCTGGCGCAGGTGGTGTGGTTTCTGCGAGCCACCGCGACCCCACCTGGCGAGCTGCTGCCCACTCGCGAGGAAGCGCGACGTCTGTGGACCGTGCTGCGCCGAACCCCAGCCGCGGTGGGGTCCGGCAAACGCTCAGTGCCCTCCTAGCACCGACGACGATGCCCGCCTCGGTGCGCCCGGTCGCACCCTCGGCGGATCCAGGAAAACGCGGAACCACAGTTCGGCCTGGACGAGCGCCCATAGTCGCCGGCTCTCGTCGCGGCCCTGCTCATGACGATGGAGCATCGCGAGCACCGCGTCGGGGCGAAACAGTCCGCGCTGCTTGGCCGTGGCGTCGGTCAGCACGCTCCAGAGGAGGTCGCGGAGGTCTGTGCGTAGCCAGGTGGCCAGCGGAATGCCGAAGCCCATCTTCGGACGGTCGATCACTTCAGGTGGTAGCCATGGTGAGACAGCCCGCTTGAGGAGGTATTTCGTCGTCCCGCGGTTGATCTTCAGGCCGGTCGGCAGCCGCGCCGCCCACTCCATCAGTTCGTGGTCGAGGAAGGGCGAGCGGGCCTCCAGCGAGTTGGCCATCGTCGCAATGTCCATCTTGGCCAGAAGATCGCCCGGCAGGTAGGTGTGTATGTCGGTGTCGATCAAGCGACCTAGAGCGTCCGGTGCGGTCGAGCTCGCATACGCGCGGTCGAGCAGGTCCAGGCTGTTGATGCCGGCGAGTTCGGACCGCACGTCGTCGGTGTAGAGACTGTGTTTCTCGGCCGCGGCGAAGATGGACATGAGCGAGCCGTACCGCTCCGGCGCCGGTTGAGCGAGCAGCCGCATCGCCGAGCCCAGCCGGCGCGACAGGCTGCCGCGTTGATCCCGCGTGGCCAGTGCGCTGGCGCACAGGGTGAGCAGCCGGCGCGCGGGCGCGGTTGGTATCCGACCGATCCGCTGCATCAGGGCGTAGCGCTGGTATCCACCGAAGCACTCGTCGCCGCCGTCGCCGTTGAGCACCACCGTCACGTGGTCGCGGCTGAGTCGAGCCACGTGGTAGGTGGGAATTGCCGATGGGTCGGCAAACGGTTCGTCGTAATGCCAGGCGAGGTCGCTGAGCAGGTCGGGATCGCACCGATCCAGCACGAACTCGTGATGCTCAGTTCCGTATCGTTGAGCGACCATCCGTGCGTACGCCCGCTCGTCGAAGGGCGCTTCGGCAAAGCCGATGCTGAAGGTCCGAACCGGATCGACCCCGAGCATCGACATGGCTGCCACTATGGCGCCTGAATCCACACCTCCGGAGAGGAACGCGCCCATGGGGCGTTCGCCGACCAGGCGGATGCGGACGGCCTCAAGCAGCAGTTGCCGCAACTCGTCGGTCGCCTCGTCCTCGGCCACGACCGCTCGCGGGGTGAAATCCAGCCGCCAGTAGGGACGTATCCGTGTCCGCCCGTCCTCCCAGATGAGCAGGTGCCCCGGCGGGAGCTTGCCGATCCCCTGATAGATCGACCAAGGAGCGGGAACGTACTGAAAGGTAAGGTAGTGGTGCAGCGCGGTCAGATCCAGGCGCCGGACGAACCTGTGGTCCTCCAGCAGCGCTTTCGCCTCCGACGCGAAGTGCAGTTCGGCACCGTCGCTGCGCCAGTACAGCGGCTTCTTGCCGACACGGTCGCGGCCGAGCAGCAGCCGACGCCGGCGCTCGTCCCAGATGGCGAATGCGAACATGCCTCGCAGGCGAGACACGAAGTCGTCACCGTGCTCTTCGTACAGGTGCACCAGACACTCGGAATCGCCGGCCGTGGTGAAGCGGTGACCTTTTTCGATCAAAGCCTTACGCAGTTCGGGAAAGTTGTAGATCTCACCGTTGAACACGGCAACGACCGATCCATCCTCGTTGCGCACCGGCTGCTGACCGCCGGCGACGTCGATGATCGCCAGCCGGCGCATGCCGAGCGTCACCCGGTCGCCGGCGTAGTGCCCGTCGCCGTCGGGTCCGCGGTGTGCCAGCACCTCGCACATCCGCTGTACAAGCGTGGCGTCGGCGTGGCCCACCACGCCCGCTATACCGCACATCGCGTTCTCAGCAATTCGTTGTAGATGGCCGCGTACCGCTCGACCATCGTTTCGGCGTGAAGGTTGGCCCGGCTCCATTCACGAGCGGCGACGCTCAACCGCGCACCCTCCTCCGGGTCGCGGAGTACTCTCTCGAGCGCGTCGGCCAGCGCAGTGGGATCCGCTGGTGGCACCAGAACTCCTCGGCCGTTGGCGAGCAGCTCCGGCGTCCCGCCGACCGCGGTGGCCACCACGGGCCGGCCGGCCGCCATCGCCTCCATCACCGCATTGCTCATCCCCTCGGTCAGCGATGGCAGGACGAACACGTCGGCCCGGGCGAGCAGTCGCTCTATATCCGTCCGCGCGCCCAGAAACCGAACGTCGATGCCGAGCCGGACCGCCCGGTGGCTCAAGGCACCACGCTCGTCACCGTCGCCGACCAGGACCAGCGTGCAGGGCAGCCCTCGGTCGCGCAGGAGCGCCGCGGCGTTCAGCAGGTGATCCAGGCCCTTGTACGACCTGAGATTCGCCACGCACAACACGACCGGATGCGCGGTGTCCAACTCGGCCGGCATCACCTGGTCAAAGGCCGCGGGGGGAAGCCCGTTGTAGATGACGGCCAGCTTCCGTTCAGTGATCTTTTCTGAACGGCGGACGTCATGCGCGACCGCCTCGGAGTTCGCCACCAACAGGTTGGTGAACGTGGTCGCGATCCGCTCGCAGAGGACGAACAGGGGTCGGCCGCGCTTGAAGTCACCAAGGCTGCGCCGGCCGGCAACGACGACCGGCACCCGGGCCAGGAAGGCGGCGGGCGCGGCCAGCACGTAGCTGTGGAAGAGGAACGCGTGCACCACGTCGGGGCGGAGCCGTCGCAGTTCATGGACGAGGCGGAGAAAGGTCTTGAGGACGCGCAACGGCGTGGCCCATGTGCCGGACGGCCGACGTAGGTCGAGGTTGACCAACGGTACGCCGGCCGCCCGGATGGTTGCCTCGTGAGGACCGCCGTCGAAGAGCACCACGACGAATACCTCGGTCCCGAGCCGATGCAGGCCCTCGGCCAGCAGGGCCACCTGCTTCTCGGTGCCACCCAGGCCGAGTTGGCCGATGATGAGACAGACCCGGCGTGGCTTTGATCGAGCCAATGTTTCAACCCGGCGGGCCACCGGACCGGCCGAGGCCGGGTGCTCATCCATGTGACCAAGGATATGCCGTGAGATATCGGATTTGGGTTGGTATATCCAAAGAGGATCGGCCCGTCGGCATTGGACCCACCTTCGGACCAGGTGGAAGCTGTCGGCCGGTTCGATGTCGCGAAGCGAGTCGGCGTACAGGACCGCCTTCCGCTCCCGCGTGAAGTAGGACATCGGCCGTGCGTACCGCGCCGTACTCACGGAGGTGCACCAGGCACTCGGAGTCGCCGCCGCTGACCAGCCGCCGCATCTCCATCATGTGCGCCTCGGTGTGCAAACCAGAGTCATCGGGCCCACGTAGGAAAGACCCCCACCATGCGATGGACCACCTCCGGGGTCGCGCGCCGGGCCTCCGGCGCGATGCGGCCGAAGTGATCGGTTACTCCACCCATATTGGGACTAAAACTATCTTAAGCTGCACCTACGGCAGGCTGGTTCGCCCGATTTGGAAGCGGCGAGCACTCGGTACGGATGTGGGGGCGGGCCACCAATGGATCTTCTTGACTATGCGCGAGTCCTGCGGCGGCGTTGGTGGCTCCTGACGGCCGCCACCGTTATCGCCGTCGGTCTGGCGGTCGTGGTCACGATGCGCATGCCGCCCCAATACGCCACCACCGTGACGTTCTTCGTCACGATGCCGGCCACCGGGGTCTCGGACGCGTACCAGGGCGACCTGTTCTCGCAGCAGCGGGTCAAGTCCTACGCCGATCTGCTCACCAGCGACCGGCTGGCCCGCGCGATCGGGTACCGCGACGGCCTCGACGCGGAAGACGTGCGTTCGCGGGTGGCGGCTCAAGCCGTGCCGAACACCGTGCTTCTCCGGGCGACCGTCGTGCACGAGTCGCCCCAGCAGTCGCAGCGGATCGCCGACGTGCTCGCCACCGAGTTCATCGCGCTCGTTCAGGCACTGGAGACGCCGCCCGGCAGCCGCACGCCGTCGGTCAAGGTGGAGGTGGTGGGTGGACCACGCCTCGATCCCACGCCCGTCTCGCCCCGTCCGGTCCGCAACATCGGCCTGGCCGCGCTGCTCGGCCTCATCGTCGGCTCGTCGGCGGCGGTGTTACGCGAGGTGCTGGACACCACCGTCAAGTCGGTCGAGGCGTTGCGCGAGGTCAGCGCGTCCCCGGTGTTGGGAACGGTGCCGTATGACGGTGGGGCCAAGAAGGCGCCGCTGATCGTCGCCGCCAGCGCCCGGTCGGCCCGGGCGGAGGCCTACCGGCGGCTACGCACGAACCTGCAGTTCGTTGACGTGGACGGTCCGGTGCGGGCGATTGTGGTCACCAGCGCCGTGCCCGGCGAGGGCAAGTCCACAACCGCGTCGAACCTCGCCATCGCATTTGGCGAGGCGGGCAAGCGGGTCCTGCTCGTCGACGCGGACCTTCGGATGCCTCGGGTCGCCGAGTACCTGGGGTTGGAGGGCGCGGTCGGCCTCACCAACGTGCTCGCCGGTCTGGTTCCGGTGGGGGACGTGGTGCAGCAGTGGGGCCGCGGTGGTCTGTGGGTCCTGCCCAGCGGGTCCGTCCCGCCCAACCCGAGCGAGCTGCTGGGGTCGCAGAACATGGCCGACCTCGTGGAGTCCCTCCGGGAGGACTTCGACATGGTGATCCTGGACGCGCCCCCGCTGCTGCCGGTGACCGACGCGGCGGTCGTGGCGGCGAGATCGGACGGCGCCGTCCTCGTGGCGCGATCCGGCCGGACGACCCGCTCGCAGATCGCGGGGGCAATCGATGCCCTGCGCGCCGTGGACGCCCGCGTGCTGGGTTGCCTGCTCAACATGCTGCCGCCGGCCCGGGGCGACGCGTACGGCTACGACTACGGCTATGGCTATGGGTATGGCTATGGCTATGGGTACCGCGGCCTGGCGGCCCGGGACGCCCAGCGGCGCGATCCTTCCCACCGGGTCACCCCGTTCGCCGATCGCCACGTCGGTCGCGGGGGGAGCCACGCCGCCGATTCACCCGAGGAAACGAGGGCGGTCAGCGCGTCGCGAGCAGATCGACCATAACGTCGATGGTCTCCTCGCTCACCCGGCGCGCGCAGTCGCGGAACGCCGCCAGCGGCCGGCCCACCGGGTCGGGGAGATCGTCCTCATCGGCCGTCACGGGCTGGAACTCGGCCCGCGCCAGGTGGGCCTCGACGACCAGCGCCCGGGCCCGCTCGACCGGCGGCGCCGCCGGCAGCCTGGTCGCGTCGACCGCCGCGGCGAGGCGACCGAACTGACGCACCGTGAAGGCGCGGGTGGCCGCGGCGGGAACGGCGGAGACGCATATCGTCCGCTGTGGAGCGTCAGCGGTGAGGATCAGGTCGGCCCGTGCGATCACGTCGGCCATGAGTTCTCGGCTGCGGAAGGCTTCGTCGTCGCCGCCCAGCTCCCGCAGGACCGTCGCCGTGTGCGGATGCATCGGCAGGCCGGGGTGGGCATGGGTGCCCACGCTGGACACGTCGAAGGCCTCGGCGTGCGGTCCCAGCCGTTCGCGGAGGGCCCGGCGCAGGAGGTGATGGACGAGGGGCGACCGGCATAGGTTCGCGTGGCAGACCACGAGTATCGCGAACCTGCTGTGATCGGGCATCGGCCACGTCCTCCACTACCGGCGTTGCCGCCACCATAACCTTCACGGTCATGGTGGCGGCTCGACGGCGCGAAGGCTCAGCCGCCTTCGGCGTGGCGGCTGCGGCGGCGAACCGCGAACGGCAGCCACAGCAGGAACGCCCCGGCGATCACGGCCGCCGCACCGATGACGATGGCCGCGGTCAGGCGGGATCCCGTGATCGGAAGGGCACCGCTGTCGCCCTGCTCCTCATCGGTGAGGGCCTCCTCACCGGCGACCGTCACCGTGCTGGTTTGCGTGGCGCCCGACTCCCGGCCGACCGCCGTGATGGTCGCCACGCCGGGCTCGGTCAGTGTGAGGGTGGTGGACCAGTTGCCATTCGCGTCGGTCGTCGCCGTGGCCAGGGCCCGCCGCAGCGTTGGCGCCCGCGGCGCCGACCGACCCAGGTGACCCAACGCGTTGGCGTAGACGACGGTGATGTCCACGATCTCATTGGCCCCGAACCCGGTGCCGCTGACCTCGACGGCGTCGCCGGCGGCCACCGCACCCTCCGACACGGTCATGTCAACGACACCAGCCGGGTAGGGGTCGGCGGAGGCGACGCCGGGCGCCACGAGCACGGCGCTGATGGCTACGGCGATTGCCAGAACTCCAGTGCGCATATCATCCCCCGTGGTGCACAACGGCAATATCAGGACACCGTGAGGCTAGCGCGGATGGCGGCAGGCGACGGCCGATTCGACGGTGATTGCCCAGGGTTTCACTCCAGGCGTCGTCCAGAGGTGCGGGCGCAACTCGGCCGACGCGTCCGGCGGGGGCGTACCCGTGAGAAGCTCGATGTCCAGTGTGGCGCCCGCGCCCGGTGTGAGATCTACCGTGACGACGCCCACGTGGCGCCGCCGCTCGCGGCCCGTGCCGATCCCGATGGCGCGACCATCGCGCCGGGCCCGCACGACGGAACCGCCGGCGGGACTGAAGACCATCACGTTCGTCCGGACCGTGTACCTGGGCACCAGGTCCATGACGCCGACCACCGAGTCCGACAGTCCGGTCGGCGGGGCCGTCGATCGCAACGTCACCCGTAGCCGCAGCGCGCGGCGACCGTCGGCGCGACACGTTCCGGGAGTCAGGCTGGCCGAGGGCGCGAGGTAATAGCTGAGCTTCGCGCCGGTTCCGTCGTTGAGGAAGACGCCGACGACGGGCCGCGCTCCGTCCTGCTCGGGCAGGGATCCCTCCAGCACCGTGCCGGCGATGAGCGCCCGATCGGCGGCATCCGCGCTCCACACCAGGATCCGGCGCTCGGCCGCCGCCCGGGCCAGTTCCTCGAGCGCCGCGGCCGGGTCGGCGCCCCCGTGGGTCAGCGCCTCGAACGCCGCCCTCGCCGCATCGGCGAAGTACAGGTCCTGAGCCGGCGGCGACAGCCGTCCGTACACGTCGGACAGTAGCTGGTCCACCGCGTTGTCGGCGGTGAGACGGCCGCCCGACGGCAACGCGACGGGTCCGGTCGCCCGGAGCAGATAGCCCAGGGCCACGGGGTCCGTCGCCACGACGCCGTCCACGACCACACCGGTGCGGCGACGGTACATCTCGCGGGCCAGCGCGGCGGTCGTGGGAAAGTGCGGGGTGAAGTTGACGTCCGCGGGGTACCGGCTCATCCGGTCGGTGTAGAGGCGACGCATCGCTGGGTCGAGCCCGAGCACGGGGGAGTCGAAGTCACCCAGGTCTCGCCCGGCCGTGCCCTGTGAGACCAGCTGGATCCGTCCCCGGTCGGCCCGGACGACGGCGAACGCGTTGGGCGCGCCGCCCGTCGCCCGTACCTCGGCGAGGTTCTGGAACAGGACAAGGTACGTGCGCGGCCCGTCCGCGCCCAGCATCCGCGGGAGCAGTGCGGTGGCCCGGGCGGCGGTGGCGATCTGGCTCGCCGCACCGTCCACCTCGTCGCGCAACCTGACCATGCCGCGCCGAACCGGGCCGACCAGCCCTTCCAGGTCCACGCCGGCAATCGTCTGCCGGGCCTGCTGCATCGCCACATCGGCCGCCGCCACTCGAGGGGCCGCCCGGGCCAGCGCCGCGATGTCCACCCGGCCGTCTCTGGGTGCGAGCGCCGCCGGGTCGACCGAGTCGGCCAGCTCAACCAGCGGCGGCAGCACGTCGCTGGCGAGATCGTCGAGGACCCGCGCGGCGGTCGCCACCGCGGCCAGGTCGTCACCGACGACCGGGGCCCGGCTGGCCAGCCGCCACAGCATCCCGGACGTGTTCGCCCGCGCGGCCGCCGTCTCGCCCTTGAGCGCGTCGAGCGTCGCCCGGGCCGCTTTCACGTCACCCGCGGTCATCTGACCGCGGAGGGTGCCCATCAGGGTCGCGGCCCGCTGGAAGTGGTCCCGCGCCCGGAATCCGCCGACGGCCACGAGACCGGCGGCCGCGAGCGTGGCGCACAACAGCGCGACCGACGCGAGGACCAGCCGCCGACGCAGCGGCCGTTTCTGGCGCCGAGTGGCGCCCTCATGATCCGGCATCCCCTTACCCCCGTGACCAAATCGTACGTTTCGTCCGCATTGCCGGGCGGCACCCGACGGTGTGGTCACACGGGCGATCTACGGGCACGCGGGTCGGTCGCGTCTCGACGGCGTCTGGGAGGATTTGTTGATGGCCTCCGAGTACTGGTTCGTCCTTCTCTTCGTGCTCCTGCTCGCCGTGGCGTTGGTGGTTCCGCTGGCCCGCCGCGCGCGCAGGCGCCCGCCGGGGGAGGCCGAGGAGGCGCCGCGGGTCACGCGCGCGCCGGAGACCAGACCCAAGACCACCGCGCCGCCCAAGGTGACCGGGCCGCCCAGGGCCGCCGCCCCGCCCAAGGCGGCGCCGGAGGTCGTCGCGCCGCCACCGGTCGAGATCGAGAAGCCCGCACCGGAGATCGAGACGCCGGCGCCCACGGCGGGGCGTCTGGTGCGCCTGCGCGAGCGGCTGTCCCGCTCGCAGAACCTGGTCGGGCGCAGCCTGCTCGCGTTGCTGGCCCGGGACAAGCTGGACGACGACACCTGGGACGAGATCGAGGAGACGCTCATCGGGGCCGACGTAGGAGTCGAGGCGACCGGGGACCTGGTGGAGCGGCTGCGCTCGCAGGCCCGCGTGCTCGGCACCGGCTCGGCGTCGGAGCTGCGCGGGCTGCTCGCCGAGGAGCTGCTCAACGCCCTCGACCCCGGCTCGGACCGGACCCTGAGGTCGGTCCCGCACGACGACTCGCCGGCCGTGCTCCTGGTGGTGGGGGTCAACGGGTCGGGCAAGACGACGACCTGCGGCAAGCTCGCCCGGGTACTCGTGGCCGACGGCCGGTCGGTGGTGCTCGGGGCCGCCGACACGTTCCGGGCCGCGGCGGCCGACCAGCTGGCCACCTGGGCCGGTCGGGTCGGGGCCGAGGTCGTCCGCGGCCCCGAGGGTGGCGACCCGGCGGCGGTCGCGTTCGACGCCGTCCGGCGGGGCATCGCCGACAAGGCGGACGTCGTCGTGATCGACACCGCCGGCCGGCTGCAGAACAAGGTCGGGCTCATGGACGAGCTGGGCAAGGTCAAGCGCGTGGTCGAGAAGCATGGCCCCGTCGACGAAACCCTGCTCATCCTGGACGCCACGACCGGCCAGAACGGCCTGGAGCAGGCCCGGGTGTTCACGGATGTGGTCAAGGTGACCGGTGTGGTGCTCACGAAGCTGGACGGGACGGCCAAGGGCGGTATCGTGATCGCGGTCCAGCGCAAGCTCGGCATTCCCGTCAAGCTCGTGGGCCTGGGCGAGGGGCCCGACGACCTCGCGCCGTTCGAGCCGAAGGCGTTCGTCGACGCGCTTCTCGGGGACGACTAGGGGTTGGTGGTGCGGCCAGGGGTGGTCCAACCGGGAAACGCCAATGCCGGAGTGGCGCAACCGGGTGCGCCGGCGGTGGGTCAGGCCAGTGTGGCGCCGGCGGTCGGTCAGGCGGCCGTGGGTCAGGCCGCGGTCGGCCAGGCGAGCGTGCCTCCGGTCAGCGCCCGGCCGTCGGCGCCGCCGGAGATCCCGCTCATCGGGGGCAACACCAGCACGGTCGTCCGCGTCGGGGACACGGTGCGGCGCAACTCCGGCCCGTGGACCCCGGCGGTGCACTCCCTGCTGCGCCACCTCGAGAAGGTCGGCTTCACCGGTGCTCCGCGGGCGCTCGGCGTCGACGAGCGGGGCCGGGAGGTGCTGTCCTATCTGGAGGGTGAGTGTGGCTCGTACCCCCTGCCCTCCCACTGGGTGACCGATCCCGCCCTCACCGCGGTCGCCACGATGCTGCGGCGGTTCCACGACGCGCAGTACGGCTTCCGTCCGGCCAGCGGCGCCGTGTGGCGCTCGTTCGGCCCGCCGCCGCCGGGTACCGAGGTGATCTGCCACCACGACGCCGCGCCGCACAATGTCATCTGGCGCCCGGACGACACCCTGGCGTTGATCGACTTCGACCTGGCCTCACCGGGCGCCCGCATCTACGACGTGGCCTACGCGGCCTGGACCTGGGTTCCCCTCTTCTCCGACCGCGACTCGGTCACCCTCGGATGGCGCAAGCCGGACCGGCCGCGGCGGCTGCGGCTCTTCGCCGACGCGTATGGCCTGATCCCGCGCGACCGGCACCGACTCGTGGGCACGATCCGGGCGCGCATCGTCGACCACGTCGAGGGCATCCGTCGCATGGCCGCGGCCGGCGAGCCGGCCTTCGTCCGTATTGTCCACAGAGGACACCTGCGCCGGCCGATGCGCGACCTGCGCCTCATCGACCACGAGCGCGCCCTCCTGGAACACGCCCTGCGTTGACCAGGCCGGTGTCGCTGTCGTTCGAGGTGACGCTGTGGCGCGCACTGGCGGTGTTCCGCCTGGCCACCCTCGCGTACGCCACGCTCCTGGTCGCCCGCAACTTCGGCCGCTTCGACCATCCGTACGCGGCCTGGGTGGTGGTCGCGCTGATGGGCGGTTGGAGCGTGCTGACCATCTCCGGGTACGCCTCCCCGCGTGGCCGGGCCGGACCGCTGCTCGCGGCCGACCTCGTGGTCACGGCCGCCATCGTGCTCTCCAGCAAGTGGGTCGAGGGTGCCGACCTGCTGGCCCACGGGACGCCGACGCTGCCGGTCACCTGGATGGCCTGCCCGGTGCTGGCCGTCGCGGTGTCCCGCGGCCGGTCCCAGGGTGCGGCCGCCGCGGTCGCCATGGGCGCCTGCGACCTTGTCGCCCGTGGGGTGTTCAACCAGGCCACGTTCACCGGCACGGCGATCATGGTGATGGCCGCGCTCGCGGTCGGGCATGTGGCGGGGCTGGCCAGCCAGACCCAGGAGCAACTGCGCCTGGCGGCCGAACGGGAGGCGGTGACCCGCGAGCGGGAACGGCTGGCCCGTGGTATCCACGACTCGGTGCTGCAGGTGCTCGCGCTGGTGCAGCGCCGCGGCGCCGAACTGGGCGGGGAGGCGGCCGACCTCGGCCGCCTGGCCGGCGAGCAGGAGGCGGCACTGCGTGCGCTGGTCGGCCCGTCCTGGAACGGGGATCCGGTGCCGGTGGGGCTCGACGACCTCCGGATGGTCCTCGGCCGGTACGCGGCCCACGATGTGTCGCTCTCGGCGCCGGCCACCGGCGTCTGGCTGCCGGCCCGGACGGCGCACGAGCTGTCCCTCGCGGTGGCCGCGGCCATCGAGAACGTTCACCGCCACTGCTCCGACGGCGCCCGGGCCTGGATCCTCATCGAGGACGAGCCGGGGGAGGTGACCGTGACCGTGCGCGATGACGGGCCGGGCATCCCGGCCGGCCGGCTCGAGCAGGCGGCGGCCGAGGGTCGCCTCGGCCTGGCCCAGTCGGTGCGCGGGCGGATACGCGATCTCGGCGGCGCGGTGACCGTGACCAGCGCGCCGGGCGAGGGCACCGAGATCGAGATCAGGCTGCCCCGCGTCCGCTCCTGAGGCGCGTCCATTCCTCGCCGGCCCGCTACGGTGTAGCCGTGGTGTCGCAGGTCCGCGTGATGGTGGTCGATGACCATCCGATGTGGCGCGACGGCGTGGCCCGCGACCTGGCCGAGGCCGGGTACGACGTGGTGGCGGCGATCGGCGAGGGAGCGCAGGCCATCCGGGTCGCCGCCGCGGTCCGGCCCGACGTGGTCGTGCTCGACCTGCAGCTGCCCGACGTTTCCGGGGTCGAGGTGATCCGGGAGCTGCTGCCGGCGCATCCGGCGACGCGGGTGCTGGTCCTGTCGGCCAGTGGCGAGCAGAGCGATGTGCTCGAGGCGGTCAAGGCCGGGGCGACCGGCTACCTGCTCAAGTCGGCCAACCGCGACGAGTTCGTCGACGCGGTGCGGCGGACCAACGAGGGCGAGGCGGTCTTCACGCCGGGCCTGGCCGGTCTGGTCCTCGGCGAGTACCGGCGGCTGGCCACCGTGCCGGCCGGAAGCGGCCCGACGGCGCCGACGCTCACCGAGCGGGAGACGGAGATCCTGCGCCTGGTGGCCAAGGGCGTCTCGTACAAGGCGATCGCGCAGCGCCTCGGCCTGTCCCACCGGACCGTGCAGAACCACGTGCAGAACACGCTCAACAAGCTGCAGCTGCACAACCGGGTGGAGCTGGCGCGGTACGCCATCGAACAGGGCCTCGACTCCTGACGGCCTCCTGATCGCCTCTCCCTGGACGCTCGGCGTGTCGCCTCGTTCGGGCGTGTCGGCCGGTTGGCGGTATACCTCTTCTGTCGCATCTGCACTGCGCACCCGGACGCACTGGTGTGTCGAGGGATCCCCCGCCACGCCGGCTCCGGCGGGATCCGGCACCGCCCGCCACCCGGGTCCCCGGCGACACGCCGGACGCGCATAGGTGCGCAAAGCAGATGCCGCGGGGACACATACCTCCCCCGGCTCCGACACGCCGACGCAGGCCGACACGCCGACCAACGAACCGGATCGCGCAGGCGCGAGGACCAGCGCAGAGGATCAAGCCGCGTGGCGGGCCGTCTCGTGGCGGCCGAGGGCGAGGCCGATGAGCGCGGCGAGCACGCACAGCATCGACGTGACCTGGAAGATCTCGTGGTACTCGCCCAGCAGCGCCGCCTGTACGGCCCTCTCGTAGTCCTCCACGGCCTTCTGGTACTCGGGGGTCAGCCCGGCGGTCGGCAGCGGCGGCACCAGGTTCGCGGTCAACTCCTGGAACCGGTGCAGGCCCCACGAGGTGAGGGCGGCGACACCGATGAGCATGCCCATGGTGCGGGCGACGACGACCGCGGCCGACGCGATCCCGTGCTGGACCGCGGGCACCACGCGGAGGATGACCGACGACAGCGGGGCGATCACCAGGCCCAGACCGAGGCCCGCGATGGACAGGTCGATGTCCATGCGGGGCATCGTGTACGTCCCGACGGTGTACCGGGCGGCGAGCACGTCGGCCGGCCAGCCCGAGATGAGCCAGTAGCCGCCGGCCGCGATGGCGAAGCCCACGAACGTGATGCCCCGCTCGCCGAGGCGGTGCGCGAGCCAGCCGCCCAGCACCGCGCCGACGGGCAGCGCGATGAGGAACCGGGCGAGGATCAGGGAGCCGGCCGCCGCGTCCTTGGCCAGCAGAGTCTGGGCGACGAGCTGTACGTCGACGAGGGTTACCATGAGCGCCGCGCCGGCGATCAGGCTGGCCGAGAGCGTGGCCACGAACGGAGCCTTGTCCACCCCGGTCAGGTTGATCAGCCGGGTGCGGGCGAACGCCTCCCACAGCACGAAGAGCACGAATGCCGCCCCGCCGGCGGCCACGGTCGTCGGCCCCCAGGGTGGCAGGACCGAGGCCTCGGGGTCGGGGTTGTAGAGGCCGACCACCAGCAGGCCGAGCGAGATCGAGAGCAGCAGGCCACCGATGACGTCCACCCGCCGCGGCGGCTGGTTCGGATCGACGGCGCCGCGGCGGGGCAGGGCCCGGTGCACGGCGACCATGGCGAGGATCGCCAGCGGCACGTTGACCCAGAAGATGCCGCGCCAGCCGACGATCAGGGCCAGGCCGGCCCCGTACAGCGGCCCGAGCACGCTGCCCAGCTCCTGGGCGCCGCCGACGGTGCCGAGGATGACCGGCCGCCGCCTGGGCTCCCAGAGGTCGCCGACCAGCGCCATGGTGACCGGCAGCAGCGCGCCACCGGCCAGACCCTGCAGCGCCCGTCCGGCCACGACCTGGGGCAGGTCGGTGGCGATCGCCGTGACCAGCGATCCGACCGCGAAGCCGGCCAGGCAGATCTGCAGCACCACGCGCCGGCCGTACCGGTCGGAGAGCCCACCCAGCAGCGGCATGCCCGCGACGTACCCGAGCAGGTAGCCGGTGATGATCGGCGTGGCCCGCTCGAGGTGGTTGATCGGGATCGTGAGGTCCTCGGCGATCGTGACCAGGACCGTGACGACAACGTAGGCGTCGAGCGCGGCGAGCAGGACGGCCGCTCCGCCGACGCCGATCGCGGTGCCGCGCCGGCCCGGGACCGGCACCGGGCCGGTGGCCGTGGTCTGCGTCGTGGGCTCAGACCGGGGCACTGACGGTCACCGGCACGTCGATGGCCGAGACGTTCACAGTGATCGTGCCGGGCGTACCGGTGCGTCCGGGCACCGTGAGGATGCCCTTGAGCAGGTGCTTGGTCTGGGCGTCCAGCCAGAGCTTGCCGGTCACGCCGTCGGGCACCCCGGGCACCAGCGAGCCGACCAGGGCGCTGTCCAGCTTCACCGACACCCGGTAGGTGTCCTTGCCGTCGACCGTCTCCTTGGCCTCGGTGGTCGGCTGGCCCGCGGTGGCGATCAACTTCGGGATGCCCCGCTGGGCGTCCAGGATCGCCGACGGGTCGTAGATGGCCGCCGCCTGCGCGGCCGGCACCTCGTTCCAGCCTC
>Ga0307415_100000167_pt1 | contig 29155 bp, 23 predicted proteins | sample DK1Cmetagenome_FD_204524 | JGI IMG/M metagenome (GOLD analysis project Ga0307415, IMG submission 204524) | Maize rhizosphere microbial communities from greenhouse at UC Davis, California, United States - DK15-C-2 | ecosystem: Host-associated > Plants > Roots > Rhizosphere > Soil | place: USA... | reverse complement strand
CGGAGAACCGGTCCAGCCCATCCCGGCGGTCCAACGGCCGGGCATCCTGGCCGTAGACCAGCCGACCCGCCTCATACAGGGCGGCCAACAGCCGGGCCTGATGATGGGCCACCAGCCGGTGATGGGCCGAGAGCACCTCGAACACGTCCGCCGGCGCCAACCGCGACAGCTGCACCCCGTCCAACGCCGCCGACAGCGCCGGGCCGGGCGGCAGGCCCGCCACCCCGTCCGGCAACACCAGCGGCATCACCGACGGCTCCACCAGCCCGACCTCGGACACGCGTACGAGACTACCCGACCCCACCGACAGAACCAGCCCGACACGCCCAGCCGAACCGCGAATCAAAGAGATTGGTGATCAGTCCATTATGGAGAAGGATCGAGTGACTGGTCGCGCCAGGAGTGGCGGGGTTCGTATCCGATGACCTCCCGGGCCCGGCCGATCGCGAGCAGCGTCTCGAACTCGCCGATCTCGCGGGTCAGCGGCACGTCCGGATAGACCTCGCGCATCAGGTCGACCGAGGGACGTGGCATGACCGTGTCGGCTGCCGCCACGATGAGGCTCACGCTGCCCCGCACCGGGGCCTCCAGCGCGAGGCGGCAGGACGCGGCGACATCGCGCGTGTCCACGTATCCCCACAGGTTCCACTTGCGGGCGTACGGGTCGTCCCACGTCGGCGGCAGGATCCGGTAGTCGTCCGGCTCGAAGATGTTGGTGAAGCGCAACGCCACGAACGGGATGCCGGACCAGCCGGCGATCTGTTCCGCGGCCGTCTCGCTGACCACCTTGGACAGTGCGTACGTCGTGGTGGGTACCGGGTAATGCTCCTCGTCGATCGGCGCGTAGCGGGGCGGCTCGTCGAACGGTAGCCCGAGAGTGGTCTCGCTGGACGCCCACACCACCCGGCTCAGCCCGAGCTGCGCGGCGGCCAGGAAGACGTTCACGTTCATCGCCGTGTTGGCGTTGAACGTCACGGCGGGCGTGTGGATCCCGGGCGCCGGGATGTTGGCCATGTGGACCACGGCGTCGGCACCCAGCAGCGCCTCCACCGCCTGGCCGTAGTCGGTCAGGTCGGCTCGCATCACGCTGTAGTCGCGGGGTGGCACCGCGATGTCGGTGGCGGCGACCTCGTACCCGTGGTCGAGCAGGTCGCGCATGACGGCCCGACCCGCCTTACCGGTGGCCCCGGTGACACAGATCTTCACCGGGCCATCATTGCTTGTTGGCGCTCGCTCCGCTCGCGCGGGCCCTTGACGTGGGCTCGGACCGTACGGATCGCCTCGCTCGGTTGGGGCCGGTCGCGGAGCCGGGCAGGTACGGTGACCTGATGGCCATACTCGATCTCTACCGCCGCAGCGTGCGGGCCTTCGTCGACCGCGCCGACACCGTAGGACCGGACCAGTGGGGCAACCCGACACCGTGTACCGAATGGGACGTACGGGCGCTGGTCAACCACATCGTGTACGAGCAGCGGTGGTCGGTGCCGCTGTTCGCCGGAGCGACCATCGCCGAGGTCGGCGACCGGTTCGAGGGTGACCTGCTCGGCGACGACCCGTCGGCGAGTTCCCGGGCGGCCGCCGATGAAGCGCTCGCCGCGGTCGAGGACGAGGCCGTGCTCGACAGCACCGTGCACCTGTCCTTCGGCGACACACCGGCGTCGGAGTACCTGTATCAGCTCTTCGCCGATCACCTGGTCCACTCGTGGGACCTGGCCGTCGGGATCGACGCCGACCGGACGCTGGACCCCGACCTGGTGCGGGCGTGCCTGGAGTGGTTCGGCGACCAGGAGCAGACCTACCGGAACGCGGGGGCGATCGGGCCGGCCGCGCCGCTGCCCGACGACCCGTCCGACCAGGATCGCCTGATCGCCGCGTTCGGCCGCGACCCCCGCGCCTGAGCCCGGGCTTTCGTAGCCCCCACCCGCGCGGATGGGTCGATGAGACCAATCCGACATCGGGGCACCCGGACGGCCCTGTCCTCCGAACACCCACTGACGGCGTTCACCAGCGCCGCATCACCCAAGTGGGCGGAGGACTACCAGCATGAGATCCAACGTTACTCCCGCGAGCACGGTAGGGGGTCGGCGTGCGAGCCTGCGCCGCCGCGCCGCGCTCGTAGCGGCCGCGGCGATCGCCGTCGGCACAAGCCTGTACGGGCTGGGGCCGGGTGGCGCGACCGCGTCCAGCCACCGCGAGGCGCCGCTGATCGCCGCCGACCCGGCGGCCGACAACACCGACCTGTACGCGTTCGTCAGCCCCGAGCGGGCCGGCTACGTCACATTCATCGCCAACTGGATCCCGTTTGAGGAGCCCAACGGCGGGCCGAACTTCTACCCGTTCGCCACCGACGCGCGGTACTACATCAAGGTCGACAACAACGGCGACGCCATCGAGGACTCGACGTTCCGGTTCACGTTCACCAACATCGACAACCGCGGCAACGACACGTTCCTGTACAACAACGGCCCGGTCACCTCGCTCGACGACCAGAACCTGCTCTTCAAGCAGGTCATGAAGGTCGAGTCGAAGTTCGGCGACGGCCCGTGGGTCACCCGCGCCACCAACGCCCCCGTGGCGCCGTCGCGGGTGGGCGCGGCCTCGATGCCCGACTACCAGAAGCTGCGCGACCAGTCCGTGTTCACCTTCCCGGGTGGTTGGAAGGGCTTCGCCGGCCAGGCCGACGACGCGTTCTTCCTCGACCTGCGCGTCTTCGACCTGCTCTACGGTGGTGACCTGAGCGAGGTCGGGCAGGACACGGTGGCCGGCTACAACGTCAACACGATCGCTCTGCAGGTGCCGTTCAAGGACGTGGCCCTGAACGAGGACGTGAAGCGCAACCCGGTCATCGGCGTGTGGACCACCACCGAGCGCAAGCGCGTGCGCCTGGCCAACGGTGGCGGCTCGGGCGGTTGGGTCCAGGTCTCGCGCCTCGGCCACCCGCTGGTCAACGAGGTTGTCCTGCCCGCCGGGCTCAAGGACGCCTTCAACGCCATCGGGCCGGTCAAGGACGCCGGCATCCCGGCAGTGGTCAAGCGGGTGACCGAGCCCGAGGTGCCCAAGCTGATCGAGGCCATCTACGGGATCCCGGCTCCGGCGACCCCGCGCAACGACCTGGTCGAGATCTTCCTGACCGGTATCACCACCAAGGCCGGCGGTCCGATCAAGGCCGACCTCAACTCGCAGCTCAACAACGCCGATGTCAACCCCCGCAAGTTCCGCCCGTCGGAGATGCTGCGCCTGAACCTGTCGGTTCCGGTCAGCGACAACCCGAACCGGCTGGGCGTGCTCGCGGGTGACCTGCAGGGCTTCCCGAACGGCCGCCGGCTCGCCGACGACGTGTTGGACATCGAACTGCAGGCGCTGGAGGGCGCGGCGCAGACCGGCAAGCTCGTCGACGCTCTGGCCGCCGGTGACGCGGTGGACTCGAACGACAACGCGTTCGGCGACAAGTTCCCGTACGTGGCTCTGCCCAACGCCGTCGCCGTCAACACGGTCGGCGGAGGCACCCGCGCCGGTTCGTCGGACCAGTCCGGCTCGACCGACCCGTCGCAGGGGCCGGCGACCTCGCTCGGCGGTGACAGCGACGTGATGCCGATGGCGATGACCTTCGGCGGCGTGGCGGCCGGCATGGGCGCCGTGTTCCTCACGCTCTGGTGGCGCCGGCGCCGCAGCACCGGCCGGCACGCCAAGCAGTACGAGAACCCGGCCGACCTGACGATCCCGCTGCAGCAGTAACCACACTCGGTGCCGCCCGGCCACCCGGCCGGGCGGCACCCCCGATCCCGTGGGGGTGGATGCGATGAGTTCGGCCAGTTCTCGTGCTGTGCGAGTGACCGTCACGGTGGCGGTCGCCGCGGTGGCCCTCGTCCTCGTCGGCGGCATCGTCGGTCGTATTTCGGGCCCGTCGCCGGTCTCCGCGCGGGCCGCCGATCAGGCCACGACCGTCGACCGCCTGGAGCAGAGCATCACCCGCGCGCAGGACCGGCTCCGCAGGGTGCCGGGGGACTGGCGCACCTGGGCCGGACTCGGCATGGCGTACCTGGAGCGCGCTCGGGTCACCACCGACCCGGTGTGGTACGCCAAGGCCGAAGACGCGGTGCGCCAGTCGCTGCGCGTCCACCCCAAGGGAAACACCGAGGGCCTCACCGCCCGGGGGGCCCTGGCCAACGCCCGCCACGACTTCGGCGCCGCCCGCACCGACGCGCTGGCGGCGGTGACCTCCAACCAGTACTACTCCGAGGCCTACGCGGTGCTCGCCGACGCCGAGACCCAACTGGGCAACGTGAAGGCGGCGACCGCGGCCGTGCAGCGCCTGCTCGACCTGCGGCCCGGCCTGCCCGCGTACGCCCGGGCCTCCTACGACCTCGAACTGCGGGGCCGAACCGACCAGGCGCGCGATCTCATGGCCCAGGCCCTGGCCGCCGCGGTCGACCGCTACGACATCGCGTTCTGCCGGACCCAGCTCGGCGACCTGGCGTTCAACGCCGGCGACCTCGCGCGGGCCGACCTCGAGTACACCGCCGGCCTGGCCGCCGATCCGTCGTCCATCACGCTCCAGCGGGGCCGGGCCCGGGTCGCCGCCGCCCGCGGTCGGATGGACCAGGCGCTGGCCGACTACGCCGTCATCACCCGCCGGGCCCCGACGCCGTCGCACCTGTTGGAGTACGCCGAACTGTCGCGGGCCGCGGGCCGGGACGCGGCGACGCCGTTGAACCTGGCCGCGGCGGCCCACGAGCTCTTCCGGGCCAACGGCGGCATCGACGGCCTGACCGGCGCCGCGCTGGCCTGGGCCACCGGTGACCCGGCTCGGGCGCTGGCCGAGGCGCGGGCCGAGTGGTCCCGCCGCCGGCACGTCGATGTGGCCGACACGCTGGCCTGGTCCCTGCATCTGTCCGGAAAGGACACCGAGGCCCTGCGCTACGCCCGACGCGCGCACTCCTCCGGCGCGCGGTCGGCCGTGTACGCGTACCACCTCGGCATGATCGAAAAGTCGCTCGGCTCGGTCGAGCCGGCCCGCCGCCACCTGCGCGAGGCGCTCGCCATCAACCCGTACTTCTCGCCCGTCGACGCCTCGCTGGCGCGCCAGGCCCTGACCGAACTGGACTCACGATGAGGCGCTTGCTGCTCGCGCTCGTACCGACGGCCGTGCTCGCCGTCGTCCTGTGGCCCGCGTCGCCGGCCTCGGCGCACCCGCTCGGCAACTTCTCGGTCAACCAGTACGTCGGGCTGACCCTGCGGCCCGACCGGGTCGACGCGACCGTGGTCGTCGACACGGCCGAGATCCCCACCCTGCAGGAGCGCCCGGCCATGGACGCCTCCCGGGACGGCACGATCTCGCCGTCCGAGCGCGCCGCCTACGCCGGCCGCACCTGCACCACGGTGGCGTCGGCCCTGCGCGGTCTCCAGTGGACAGTTGGGCGGTCCGAGCTGACGTTGTCGGCCGGGGCCGGTGGGCTCGAGGTCTCCCGGCTGGTCTGCGTCCTGTCCGCCCCGGCCCGCCTCGACCGACCGGCCTCGCTCCGCGTCGACAACGGCTACCTCGACGACCATATCGGCTGGCGCGAGATCGTCGCCGTCGGCGCCGGCCTGCGGATCGTCGAGTCGTCGGTACCCGCTCGTAGTGTCAGCGATGAGCTGCGCGCCTACCCGTCGGACCTGCTGTCGTCCACCTTGGACGTGCGGTCGGCCGTGGTACGCGTGGAGCCGGGCTCCGGGTCGGCCGGCTCCGCAGCCCCCGTCACCAGCGGTGGCGATCCGCTCTCCCGTTGGATGGCCGCCCTGGACCGGCGCTTCACCTCGCTGGCCGGCGGAACCCTGACACCGCTGGTCGGCCTGCTGGCCGTGGGGCTGGCCATCGTGCTCGGCGCCGGCCACGCCGCCCTGCCCGGCCACGGCAAGACCGTGCTGGCCGCCTACCTGGCCGGCAAGCGGGGCCGGCGCCGCGACGCGCTGGCCGTGGCCGGAACCGTGACCCTGACCCACACCGGAGGCGTTCTCGTGCTCGGCCTCGTCCTGTCGGCCGGCACCGCCATCGCCGGCGACCGGATCATCGCCTGGCTGGGGCTGGTCAGCGGCGCCATCGTCCTGATCGTCGGCGCCGGTATGCTGCGCGGTGTCCTGCGCCGCCGACGGCTCGGCCGAGTCGACGGGCACTCGCGTGGCCACGCCCACAACGGCCACTCGCACGATCACTCCCATGACGGCCACGGCCACTCCCATGACGGCCACTCCCATGACGGTCATGGCCACGACCACGGGCACGACCATGGCCACGAGCACCATCATCATGGCGGCGGTCGCCTCGGGCTGGCCGGAATCGGGCTCGCCGGCGGCCTCGTGCCCAGCCCGTCCGCCCTCGTCGTGCTGCTGGCCGCGATCGGCCTGGGCCGTACCGCGTTCGGTGTGGTCCTGGTGGTCGCCTACGGCGCCGGCATGGCGGCCACGCTGACCGGTGCCGGTCTGCTCCTGCTGGCCCTGCAGCGCCGGCTGTCCCGGGCCACGGCCCGCGGTCGGGCCTCGGCGGGCGGCCGGCTGGCGGCCGGCGTCTCCCGCGCCGCGGCCCGCCTGAACGCCGCAACCCCCGCCGCGACGGCGGCGCTCGTCCTCCTGGTCGGCGCCGGCCTCGCCGCCCGCGCCGCCGCCTCGGTCCTCTGAGCCGGCGGGCGCCCGATACGCATGCAGAGAGATCGCGATTACGCGTACGAATGTGCAGTATGACTGCGCGATCGTACGCGTAATCGCGATCACGGCACCGTCGGTACCGAATGCTCCCGCGTCTCCTCCGTCACAAGGTCAGCTTTTCCCAGCTGAAATCCGCCTGCCATGTGTAATCCGCCGCGGCGAACCTGTGAAATATCTCAGCCACGCCATCGAGTGTGGGGACCTCGGTACGGAAGTGGCGCTCGGGCGTCCCCTCGCGATACTCCAGGCCCCAGAGCCGCTCGTCCTTCCATCGGCCCACCTGGATGTACCACCCGTCCGGACGCTCAAGGACGGCAAACCAGTTTCGTCGGTCCAGGCCTTCCAGCACCGCTTGGATACTTGGGAGGTCGGGGTCGTACACGAGCGATCCTCGTTCAGTGGACAGGCGTACCCGTGGGGCGTTCAACATGGCCGGTGGATGCGTCAGCTCCCCGTAGGCATCAAAGCAAACGAGGCCCCGAGTGCCGGCGAGTGGGCGAACAACACCGGCGAACTCGTCAGCCCTCGGCCAGATCACATTCAAGCTCAGGACCCGATCCGAAGGCTCCGGTGTGACGCTCCACACCGAACCTTCGAGATCGTCGTCGTCCAGGTCCTCGAGCGCCGGATACCGCGCCAAGAGCTCATCGTAAAGAGCCAGTAGCTCGGCGTTGGGGTCGAAGCCGGACGAGTCATCGGCTTCGTACAGTGCATCGAGCTTGCGGTTCGCGATGTCGACGGTGATCGGTTCCCTCTCGAACCACACGGTCATGTCATAGCTCACCGTCGACTCCATGGGCAGCGGGCCCGAAGCGGTCCGGTGCGGCTGGCGCGGGGACTGGCAGACCGGCTCATGGGCGAAGTCTATGCGGGCTCAGGTGACCAGGCCGCGCCGGAAGGCCTCGACGACGGCGGCCGCCCGGTCGCGCACGCCCAGCTTCTCGTAGATGTGCAGCAGGTGGGTCTTGATGCTGGCCTCGCTGATGAACAGCTTGGCGGCCGCCTCCCGGTTGGTGGCGCCGTCGGCGATCAGCTTGAGCACCTGCAACTCGCGCTGGCTCAGCACGCTGGGCGCCGGCTCGCGGACCTTGCCCATGAGCCGGCCGGCGACCGTCGGGGCCAGCACGGCCTCGCCCTTGGCGGCCGCCCGTACGGCCCGCAGCAGATCCTCCACCGGCGCGTCCTTGAGGAGGTAGCCGGTGGCGCCGGCCTCGATGGCCGGCAGCACGTCGCTGTCGGTGTCGAACGTGGTGAGGACCAGGACCCGTACGGCCGGCGCCTCGCGGTGCAACCGGCGGATCGCCTCGACGCCGTCGACCCCGGGCATGCGCAGGTCCATCAGGACGACATCGGGCCGCAGCGCGGTGGCCCGGGCGACCGCCTCGGCCCCGTCGTGCGCCTCCCCCACCACCTCGAACTCGGGGCTGCCGGTGAACGCGCCGCGCAGTCCATCCCGGACGATCGGATGGTCGTCCACGATGAGCAGGCGGATGGTCGGTTCACTCATTGCCTACCCTCGCTCCCGCGTTCGGCGATCATCCGCCGTTGTGGTCAGGGCCTGTAGCCTCGCGCGTATGCTCACGAGCCCGCCTCCACGGTCAGCGCCGGAACGCTCGCGTTGATGACGGTACCCTCGCCGGGCGCGCTCTCGATCTCGAGCCGACCGCCGACCCGCTCGATCCGCTGCCGGATCCCCCGCAGGCCGTACCCGGTGCCGTCGGCCGCGATCCCGCCCCGCTCGACGTCGTCAACCACGAAACCCGCACCGTTGTCGCGGACGTCCAGCATCACCACATCGTCCAGATAGGATAACGTGACCGCGACCTCGCTGGCCTTGGCGTGCTTGGCCACGTTGGCCAGCGCCTCCTGGGCGACCCGGAACAGGGCGATGTCTATCTCGGCGAGGACCGGCCGGGACTCCCCCACCGTCTCCACCCGCACCGGCACGTCCGAGGTCGTCGACCAGCGCGCCGCGACGTCGGTGATGGCGTCGGGCAGCCGGGCCTGGTCCAGCTCGCGCGGGCCCAGCGCCGCCACCGAACGGCGGGCCGCCGCCAGGCCGTCCCGGGCGAGCACCTTCACCTGGTCCATGTGGTGCTGCCACACCTCGGATGCTCGCGGGACCGGTCGGCCGCCTGCACCTGCGTGATGATGCCGGTCAGGCCCTGGGCGATCGTGTCGTGGATCTCGCGGGCCAGCCGCTGCCGCTCGTCATGGACGCCGGCCTCCCGCGCCTGGGCGACCAGTTGGGCGTGCAGCCCGGCGTTCTCGGCCATAGCGGCCTGGAGCTCGGTCACCAACCTCATGCGTTGGTGGCTCTGTTCCGTGTAGCGGTAGCCCAGAAGGCCGAACCATCCGATGAGGAACGTCTGCAGGGCGATCACCACGAGCGTGAAGACGGCCCAACTGACGTTGTTCGGCACGCCGCTCGGCACGACGTTGACGAGAAGGGACGTGACGAAGACGCTGATGAACGCCCAGACCGGCGGGAGGATCTCGTACGCCTGGACAAAGCCGATGGCCGCGAACACGAAGAAGATCGGTTGCCGGGCCATGAGCACGCCGGCCAGCGCGGTCTGGACCCCGACATAGACGAGCATCGGACCGGTCCGATCCGTCCAGGCATCCGACCGCAACGTGTACATGGACAGCGCCCACGCCGCGGTCAGCCCGACCAGGGCCGCCGTGCCGAGCCGCTCGCGGGTCGTCTGGCCCGGCGTCAGCAGGGCCAGCGTGGTGGCCACGCCGAGCAGGATGTACGGCAGCGGGACCAGAATCCGGTACAGCGGCTTTCCCGGCGCCTCCGCCACCGCACTGGACCCGGTCGTCATGGCCACCACCCTAGGCCTCACTGCCACCGGAACAGACGGGCGGAGAGGAACCCGGTGACGGCGGCGTACCCCACCAGCACCGTGACCGCGAGCAGCGGCGGCCACCCGCCGTCGCTGGTGACCCGCATCGCCTGCACGGCCGCGCCCAGCGGGGTGAAGTCACCGATCCGGACCAGCAGATCCGACATGGCCTCGCGCGGCACCCACAGCCCGGCGAAGAACATGAGCGGGAAGAACAGCAGGGTGCCGACGGCGCTGGCGGCCCGACCCGACGGCACGATCGCGGCGATCAGCAGTCCGATGCCGAACATCGCCAGGGCGGTGAGCAGAAACGCCAGCACGAAGCCGAACGGCTGCCGAGGCGGCCGGACGTCGAAGGCCACCATCGTGGCGGCGAAGACCACCGCGACGGTCACCACAACGGTCGCGATCTGGACGGCGAGTTGGGCGACCAGTACCCGGACCGGACCGACCGGCGTGGCCGCCAGCCGCCGCAGGATGCCCGCCTCCCGGTACGCGGCCAGGGTCAGCGGCGTGACCCACAGCGCCATCCCGGCCACGCACATGGCGACCACGATCGTCACGTACAGGTCGACCACCCGCAGCCCGCCCAGTTCGGGCGCCGGCGTACGGAAACTGGGGATGCTGCCCAGAATCAGGATCAGCGCCACCGGGAAGACGACGCACCAGAAACAGGCCATCGGTTCGCGCAGGAACAGCCGCAGCTCCACGGCGGCCAACCGGGTCAGTCCACGCATGACGGTCTCCTCAGCTCACGGGGGTTTCGGTGTCGAGCCGCCGGCCGGTCAGGGCCACGAAGGCGTCGTCGAGGCTGGCCTGCTCGACCCGCAGCTCGGCGGCGATGATCTGGTTGCGGGCCAGCACGGAGGTGACCGCGTGCACGAGGTTGCCGGTGCCGGTCACGACGACCTGGCCACCGTGCCGGGTCACCCCGGTGACCTCCGGCAGCTCGGTGAGCAGAGCGTCGTCCAGCGGCGACAGGGGGCGGAACCGTATGCGCTGCTCTACATCCACTGTGGATACCAGCCCGGCCGGCGTGTCGACCGCCACGACCCGACCGGCGTCGATCAGGGCGACCCGGTCGCAGAGCCGTTCGGCCTCATCCATGAGGTGGGTCACCAGGACGACCGTCACGCCGCGGTCCCGGATCTGCTCGATCAGGTCCCAGGTGTCGCGGCGGGCCTGCGGATCCAGCCCGGTGGTCAGCTCGTCGAGCACGGCCACCCTCGGGCTGCCGACGAGCGCGAGCGCGATGGACAGCCGCTGCTTCTGTCCGCCGGACAGCTTGCCGAACCGCGCGGTCTCCTTGTCGGAGAGCCCGAGTTCGGCCAGCAGCGCCCGCCAGTCAGCCGGGTCGTCGTAGAACGAGGCGTAGAGGCGCAGCGCCTCGCCGACCTTCAGCTTCTCGGGCAGCTCGCTGTCCTGCAACTGCATGCCGAGGCGACGGCGCAGCTCGGCGCCATCGCGGCGAGGGTCCAGACCCAGCACCCGGATCTCGCCGCCATCCGGGACGCGCAGCCCGGCGACGCACTCCACCGTCGTGGTCTTGCCCGCCCCGTTGGGGCCGAGGATGCCGAAGATCTCGCACTCCTCGACCGTGAACGAGATCCCGTCCACGGCGACCTGCCCCCCGTACCGCTTGCGCAGGTCGCTGACCGATATGACCGACACTCTGGACCCTCCTCCGCTGGTGATGGCAACCAGCGTGCGGGGTCCAGGGACCGGCCCGGATCGACCGGCCCGCCCCGTCCGTGGTGGATTCCGCGGTCCACCGATCGGTGTCCGCCTCCACCATCCGGTGGATGCGCCGCCCGTCTACGCCGAGGATCTTGACGCGAACGCGGCCGCCTCGGCCCGGTTGCGCAGGCCCAGCTTGGCCAGCACGTTGCTCACGTGATGCGACGCCGTCTTGGGGCTGATGAACAGCCGAGCGGCGATCTCGGCGTTGGACAGTCCGAGCCCGAGGAGGCCGAGCACCTCGCGTTCGCGTTGCGAGAGCTGATCGACCTGCTTCGGTCCGGTCCGGCCGCGGACGCCCCACGAGCGCAGCAGCGCCGCGGCGATGTCCGCGTCGGGCCGCGCGCCGATGCGGTCGAACACGTCGAGGGCGGCCCGCGCCTCCGACCGGGCCACGAGCGGCTGCGTGTCCGCGACGAGCCGGGCCAGCGCGACCCTGGCCCGGGCCGCCTCGAGCGGCAGACCGGCCTCGCCGAACGCGACCAGCGCCGCCTCCAGCCGACCGGCGGCGAACTCAGCCGAGCCGGCGACGAGCCCGTCGGCGAACGCCGCGTACGCCCGCAGCATGGGTACGGCGGGATCGCCAGCGGCGGCGGCGATCTGTTCGCGGATCCCGGTCGCGGCATCAGGCCGGCCCGCGCCGACCTCCATCTCGACGAGCAGCGACAGGACCGGTACCTGGGTCGGCCCGTGGCCGTGCCGGGCGAGGTGACGGCGGACCAATGTCGCGGCGATGTCGACCTCCCCGCGGGCCCGGTGCAGGCCGGCCCACGGGCGTACGGCGGCGGAGTCGTGGTCGTGGCCGGCCAGCAGTCGCTCGGCCTCGTCGAGGCGGCCCTGCAGGACGCGCAGACCGGCCAGCCGTACCATCGAACCCGACCGCAGACCCGCATAGCTTTCCGCGTAGAGACGCAGCGACCGATCCAGTTCGTGCTCGGCCTCCGGCCATCGCCCGGCGGCGATGAGGATCCCGCCGTAGTACATGCGGCAGATCGCCGACGCCCAGGCGACGTTGGACCGGCCGGCCAGCGAGTTGGCCACCGTGGTCCACTGCTCGGCCCGCCGGACGTCCAGCGCCATCTCGCAGGCGAGCAGCATCTTGCAGTAGATCTCACCGGCCGCGGTCGAGCTGACCACCTCGCCACCGCGGGCGGCGGCGGCCGACTCGTCCAGATGGCGCATGCCCTCGCGGAACCGTCCTCGTTCGACCAGGGCCACGCCCGCGTAGGCCAGCGCGTCGAACTCCAGGTCGGCGTCGCCGTGGCGGCGGGCGATGTCGAGGGCGGCCGCGATGTGCCGGTCCTTGGCGTCCCGGTCGTCGGTGGCCAGCACGCAGGCCAGCTCGACCCATCCCCGCTCCGGACAGTCGCCCGACACCTGGGCCAGGCGGCGACCGCGCTCGAGCCAGCCGCTGGCGACGGCCAGGTTCGCGTGCACGGCCGCATAGTCGAAGGCCAGGTGATAGGCCGCGAGCTTCGCCGGGTACCGGGTCTCTCCGCGGGCGCGGAAGCCGGCGTACGCGCGCTCGCGCAGGTCGATGGCGGCCGCGTAGTCGCCCTGCCGGTAGCGGACCTCGGCCAGCCCGTCGAGGGCCTCGGGCGACCCGGTCTGGGCGAGGGCGCCCTCGAACGCGACCAGCGCGTCGTCCCACCGGCACTCCCGCACCGCGGCCCGGCCGGCCGCCACGAGTTCGTCGGCGGCCACCTGGTCGCCCGGATCCATCGGCGGATTCTCCCACAGAAATCAGGCACCGAATGGGGCATCTGACCCATGCTCGCCGGGCGTCGGCGCTCCACCCTGGACACCGTCGGACGAAGGGAGCCGCGACAATGGCCGATGCCACCGAGACCTTCCAGATCTCCGCCGACCAGGCCGAGATCTACGAATCCGCGTTCGTACCCGCGATCTTCGCTCAGTGGTGCGCGCCGCTGCTGGACGCGGCCGCCGTGGAGCCGGACCAGGCCGTCCTCGACGTGGCCTGCGGCACCGGCATCCTGGCCCGCACCGCCGCGGACCGGGTCGGTCCGACCGGGAAGGTGATCGGGATCGACCTCAGCGAGGGCATGCTGACGGTGGCGCGGCGCCTGGCGCCCGACATCGACTGGCGGCAGGGCGACGCGGCGCGGCTGCCGCTGCCCGATGGCGAGGTCGACGTGAGCCTGTGCCAGTCGGCGCTGATGTTCATGCCCGACGCCACTCGGGTGCTGCGGGAGATGGCCCGGGTGACCACCAGCGGTGGGCGGGTCGGTGTCCAGGTCTATGCCAGCCTCGCCGACCAGCCCGCGTACGGTCCCTGGGTCGCGATGGTGGCCCGCCACGCCGGGCCGGACGCGGTGAACCTGCTGTCCACGTACTGGGTCCACGGCGACCTCGACACGCTGCGGGGCCGGTTCGACTCGGCCGGGCTGGAGGTCACCACCGTTCGCACCGTACGGGGAACCGCGCGGTTCGCCTCGGTCGAGCAGATGGTCCGGACCGAGGTCGAGGCCACGCCGCTGGTCGACCGCCTCGGCGATGAGGTGTACCGACGCATCCTCGACGAGTCGGCCGAGATCCTGCGGCCGTTCCAGACCGAGACCGGGGCCGACCTGCCCATCGACGCCCACCTGGTCGTGGCCCGCAGGCCATGACGAGGTCGCACTGAGCGTGTCGGACGTAAATGCCAGTTCGATCCTTTGTCGGCACTCCTGGATATTGAACATCGATCGGTCGCACCGTATCGGCCACCTTGTCGATCGGATAGCATGAGCCCGATGATTCCGCGCTCATTGGAATGGTGCCCGTGTCGGACCATGGTCAGCTCAATGTTGTTCTAGAAGCAATGCTGCAGATTCCGACGCTCGGCGACTCGGACGAGCGTGACCGGCTGGTGGAGGACGTACAAAAGAAGCTACGCCGTCCGTTGGACGCCGCCCGCTTCGCCGATGCTCGGCAGGACCTTTCCTCTTTGGCCCGTGCGTGCCGGGACCGCTCTGGTGGGTTGCGGGCATTTGCCGACCTCGTACATCGGCGGGAGGCGAGTGAGAAAAGCGAGCGTTTGGTCGCGCTGGTCGATGGGTTGCTCCAGGCGGAGGTCCTTTCGCCTCCCGACCGGGACACGCTGCGGGCCTATCTCGCGGATGTAGCGGTCGGGCACATCGCCACCGCGGTTGGCGACCTGGTCGAGGCCGACCAGCTACGCTCGCTCGAGAGCTGGGTCGACGTCCCGACCGCGATCCGGATGTTGGAATCGCTTCCCGAGCCCGACGACGGAGTTCCCCAGCTGCTGGTCTTCACCGACCGCTTGGCCAACATCGTGGCCGGGTGGACGGCGAACAACCTCCGAAGGTGGACCGACAGGGTGGCCGGAGGGCTGGGCGTCGATGAGGCCTCGTTGGCCAATCTCAGGGCGGTCAGCGCCCGGGCCGTCGCCGGCGGGCGGCTCGCCTCCGGCCAAGCGGGGCAACAAGGGCCATCCACCGGGGAGCAGCCGCCGCGACCGCGCCGGTCCGATGAGTCCGGCCTCGTCTGGGGCGGCGTTCCGTTGCGCAACCGCCATTTCAGCGGTCGTGATGCGCTGCTAGACCGACTCGGTGAAGCCCTGCGAATGAGCGCGAAGGCGTCGGTCCTCCCGCAGACCCTTCACGGCATGGGTGGCGTCGGCAAGACCCAACTCGTGCTCGAGTACGTGTACCGGCACGTCGACGAATACGACATCGTCTGGTGGATCCCGTCCGAACAGATCTCGTCGGTGCTCTCCTCGCTGTCTCAACTGGCGGCCCGCCTGGGCTTGATAGCCTCCACAGAGGACAGACAACAGACGGCCCGGAGCGTGCTTGACGCCCTGGCCGGCGCGCAACTGTCCTGGTTGCTCGTCTACGACAACGCCGACGACCCGGCGGCCCTGGAGCCATTCATTCCGTCGACCGGCGGACACGTGGTGGTGACGACCCGCAATCGGGAGTGGGCCACCGTCGGTCACGCGGTCGAGGTCGACGTCTTCGAGCGCCACGAGAGCATCGAACTGTTGCGGCGGCGCACCGGCGACGAGCACAACGCGCCCATGATCAACGATGCCGACGCCGAGGCGCTGGCCGAGAAGCTGGGCGACCTGCCTCTCGCGCTGGAGCAGGCGGTCGCCTGGTATCTGGCCACGGCGATGCCGGTCCGGGAGTACATCGGGCTGCTCGACAGCCGTATCAAGGACATCCTTTCCGAGGGCAAGCCGACGGGCTATCCGCTGACGGTGGCGGCGTTCGTCACGTTCGCCGTTGAACAGTTGCGGGAGAAGGCCCCGGCCGCGGCGCAACTCTTTGAGCTTTTCGCGTTCCTCGGCGGCGAGCCCGTCTCGGTTTCGCTGCTGCGGCGAGGCGGCGACGCCGATCTCAGCGAGCCGCTTCGCGGCACCTTGGGGTCCCCCATCCCGACCAACCGAACGGTCCGCGACCTCAACCGGTACGGCCTGGCGAAGGTGGACGCACTCCAGCGGGTGCAGGTGCACCGGCTCGTCCAGCGCGTGCTGCGGGACAGCCTTCCCGAGGACCTGGCTGACCAATCCCTTCGCAATGCTCAACGGCTGCTCGCCAAGGCCGACCCCGGCGATCCGGACGAGAATCCTGATGTCTCACGGGAGGACATGGGCCCGCACATCGAGCCGGCTCGGCTGATCCACGCCCCCGATCTCCGGGCGCGGCAGGTCGTGCTGCATTACTCCCGTTACCTCTACGTCACTGGGGACTACGAGAACAGCCTGCGACTGGCGGAGCGGGCCGGCGCCGCCTGGGCCGCGGACCCGTCGCATGCGGGTTTTGGTCCGGACGGTGAGCTGACGTTAATGGCTCGTAGCCAGGCGGCCAACGCGCGGCGGGCGCTCGGCGACAGCGCCGAGGCAGCGGTCATCGCGCGTGACACCTACGACCGGTTGACCCGCAACCCCGCGCTGGGACCGCGCCACGAATGGACGCTGATCACCGGAAATCAGGTCGGTCACGATCTGCGCATCAAGGGCGCTTACCTGGAGGCGCTCGAGTTCGATCTCCGGTCCGTGGCCCTGCACGCCGAGATCTTCGAGCACGACAGCAGCTACACGCTGCGGGCCAAACGGAACCTCGGCGTCGACTACCGCATGGTTGGTCAGTTCGCCAAGGCGTACATCGTCGACGAGGAGATCGCCTCCCGCTGGCGGGACGTGCGCGCCAACGATCCGCGTGCGCTGGAGGCGTATATGAACCTGGCCCGTACGTGTTACGGCCTGGGCGCCTACCGACTCGGGCTGGAGACTTTGGAGCGGTGGCAGCAGCCGCTCCGGGAAGCGCTGGGCGCCGAGCACAGTCAGGTGCTGCTCGCCGGACGCACCCAGGCCATCCTGCTGCGCAAGCTCGGTCGTCTCGACGCCGCGCTCGACGTCATTCGCGATCATGAGCAGCGGACCACCAGGCGCTTCGCCGGACATCACGAATTCGCGGTGGCGGCCACGGTGAGTCACGCCAACCTGCTCCGCGAGCTCGGGCGCCTTGATGACGCGGCCAAGGCGATCGAAGACGCGCTGGCCCGCTACCGCGAGCACTTTGGCGATCATCACCCATTGACGCTCGTGACCCAGGTCAACGAGGCCATCCTGCGCCGTGCGCGCGGTGAATCGGCACAGGCCCGCGCCCTCGACGAATTTTGCTTCACCTCCCTGGCCGAGGTGCTCGCACCCGACCACCCGTACACGATCTGTGCGGGCGTCGGCCTCGCGACGGATCTCGCCCGCGCGGGTGAGCACGAAGCGGCACTCGACCTTTCGACCCGGATGCTGGAGCTCAGCCAGGCCACCACGGGCGGCGGCCACGAGGCTCGAAACGGAGCACAGCACCCCTACCTGCTCATGCGGAAGATCAACCTCTCACATGATCTCCGGGCGGTCGGACAAGATCAAGATGCGGACGCTCACTTTGCGGCGGCCCTCGCCGGGCTGAAGGAGTCATTGGGCAATGATCATCCGGAGGTCCGGATGATCGAGAGGGGGGAACGAACCGAAGGCGACATCGAAGCGCCACCGACCTAATAGGACGGCCTCGGCGCGCGGCCGAACGGCTGCGTACAACCGTCATGAGGATGTGTCGATCAGCCGCTGCAGGTCCGGACGGTCGACGGGTTGCGGGAACCCGTTACGGGTCGTACCGGTGGGCGCAGTGGTCGCCGCCGTGCACGACGACCACCGGTCACCTCAGGCACTCTGACGGCGCCGCCTTCCAGCACAGCCTAGCGGTTGGCGGGCGAAAGCATTAACGGTCAGGGCGCCGATGCGAAAGAACCAAAGGCGGAGATGACGCCATGCGGGTCGTCCAGGCTGGTCACCAATCGATTGATGCAGCGGGCGATATTCGAATCAGCGTCGGCGAGAAGATGCCGCAGCGACGCATCCGTCACGTCGATCAGTGGAACCCAATCATGATCGACGGATGGAGGGACCGAATGGGTTTCCACTTGTGTATCGACCTCCAGATGTATTGATCTTGAAGGCGAACCAGCCCTCCAGGCGTTCTTGGACGCAGTTGGTCCGCTTATGATACGCAACTTACCATCCAAGCAGCGGGGTGCGGCCAAGTCGAAGGGTCTTGACGGAACTTGACGGCGCTGGACGAGGAAAATCAGAGACGAGTCGGGGAATGAGGCCGACTGGGCTAGTAATAGCCGGACGAGGCCAGACTGATGAGGTTGGCGGGTGGCTCGATGCCGATGTCCACCCGCTGGCCGCTTGCGACTGCGATGACAGTGGGGTGATCCGGACCGAGGGTGCGACCGAGACTGGCAAGAACCTCAGCGACCAGGGCGTCGGCGCCGGAGGTCTCTCCAACGGCACGGCGGTCCATGGCCAGGTTCGCGGCGGCCACCAACGTGTCGGGATGGTCGGGGCCTCGGACCACAAGGGAGTCGTGGTATGCCTGCTGGGACATCCTGTGTGCTCCGGCGTAGTCCTCGGCCAGCCACAGATCACTCGCAAGCCCGATGGCTGCGGCAATGGTGAAGGGATGTCGGTCACCAACCATGGCCCTTAGCGCCTCCCAGGCAACTCTGTCTGCCCGACGCGCCTGCCGTCGCTCACCCTGGGCGCGAAGGATGACGGCCAGGTTGACCTCGGCGGCGAGCGTAAGCGGGTTGCGAGCCCCGAAGATGCGGCGGTAGGCGTTCTCCGCAAAGGTGGCGTGAGCGTGCGCCTCTCCGAGGTCCTTGCTGTGACGCACCGCCAGGGCGTAGCTCATCGTCGCGGCCAGCGAGTGCTCATGGTCAGCGCCATAGATCTTGACGCACTCATAGTGGTGTTGCCGGAGCCGCTCGACCGCCACCAAGAACTCGCCGAGGCCGGCGTGGGCCAGGGCCACCGTCCGGCCAGCCAATAGCGCTGCGGCGTGCGCGGGCGCCACCTCGCGCCAGACATCCAGGACCGGCAGCAGGATGTGCAACACATCGCGGTACCGGGCCAGGCCGTACATGTCATCGGCCAGCGCACTCGCGGACAGCAATGTCCGCACGTGCCGGTTGCCTTCGGTCGACAGGTGAAGATCCAGGTCTCCGGCATCGATGGCCCGAGCCTGCTCGAAGCGCCCAAGGAAGCGGAGACTCAATCCGACGTTGTGGCGGCATGCCGCGGTGCGGCGGTCCGCCTCGCCCCACCGCTCCGCGTGGCGCCGGAGCGCCTCCTCAGCGACATCAAGCGCATCCGAATACGCACCGGCGATGTGAAGATCCGCGGTGATGCTCAGTGCCATCGCCAACGCGTACGGGTGGTCGTCGCCAACGCGGGCCCGTAGCCGCCGCATCGCGTCATCGGTCAAGCCCCGCGCCTCGTTGTATCGCCCGATGTCCCGGCACGCGTTGGCCCACTCGTGGGAAGCCAGGAGGACGAGGTCATGGTCGGCACCCAGGAAGTCGTCCTCGCGCCACGCCGCCACCGCTGCCTCCGCGAGTCGGCAAGCGTCTTCGTGGTCCCCGATAAGGGACCGATATCGGATCTGATTGAGCACCGTCCGCTGGGCCTTCTCGGATCGGGACTCGATCAACCGACTGGGAACGACGTGGGTGGCCATGTCCCGATGCGACTCCCACGAGGCCAGGTCGTCCGGCCAACCAGGGTCGGCCGCCGCCAGAATCTCGTGGACGCTCTTCTGAGCCCGGTCCAGCGCGCTGGGCGTCATCCACTCGCGCAGCATGAGGCGTGTCAGCGGTTGTACCTCCACGTGCTGCTTGCGGGCGTTGAGGCGCATCAGTCCCAACCGGCTAATGTCGGCGATCAACCGGCGAAGCTGGTAGGGGTCTTGAAACGGGCGAGCCGAGCGGCCGGGGGCCCCGTGCGCACCGCCGCTGAGGAGCAGTGTGATCGAGACGGGGCCCGACCCGAACCAGGCGAAAATTTCCAACACCGTTACGGCCAATGGGTTGCCCGCCGCGAGCTGACCCAGCGCGAGCCGCAACGAAGCGGCGACCGTGTGCGGGTAATGACTCGGTTCTCCGGCGGCAAGCAGCGTCGCGTCTCCCTCGAAGAGTTGGGCGATGAGGTCGGTCCAGGGCCGGGAGGTTGCCACCTGGAGGGCAGCGATCTGGTCCAGCGCGAGTGGGAGCAGGCCAACCGCATCGGCCAGGCCCTCGGCCTCGATCTTGGTCAACCGATCGTCATGCATGCGCAGGAATTCGATGGCCTCGGCCCGGCTGAAGTTGGTCACTTCCAGAGAAGTGGTTGCGTTCTCGTGCGCCCAGGCCGGATCGCGCGTAGTCAAGATGACGTGCCCGCCGATGGCAGGAATTATCCGTCGTATCTCGTCCGCCTCCGCCGCGCCCGCGGGGCCGGCGTCGTCCAATACGAGTGCATAGGTAAGCGTCCTGGACTCGAGTAACCCGAGGAGCGCGACGATCGTCTGGGAAACGCTGTGCTGCATGGTGATGCCCAGTCGCTCGGCAAGCCTCACCATTGATCCACGTGCCTGTTCGGGGCTTTCGGCCGGCACCCACCAGATCACCGTGTACGAGCCAGAATTCCTCTCGAGGTACTCGCGAGCGAGCTGAGACTTGCCCACACCGTTAAGTCCATACAACACAAGCGGGGAGTGGGGGTTGGTGCCAAGTCGATCACGCATCCCATCCAAGAGAAGTTCTCGACCGACAAATACCGGGTTTCTGTACGGAACTCCCACAACCGGACCAATCGGGACCGTCTGTCGCGGTGCGCGGACGGGTGCGGGGAACAGCTGCAGTTCCGGCGACACGCGGCCGAGGGTTTGGGGCGTCGCTTGGAGGGTCGGCGTATCTGTTGATTGCCCACCCGCCATTCGGATCTGGGCCGAGTTAGCGGCGAGCCAGAGCGCGTGGAATCGCGATATAAGCGCGCCACGGTCGGGTTGTCTGTCCGACATCAAGGCGAGCGTGACCACTATCGAGCGAACCTTGGCCCACGACGGGACCGACGCCCCCCGCAGGGCCGAGCCGACCGTTTCGTGGGATGCGGGCTCGGACAGATCGTGGTTCCTACGAATCCTGGTGCTGATGACCCGCGCGCCGGGACGGCCCGCCGCGTCGTAAAGAGAGTGCAGTGCATCAACGAAGTCACGCACTGGTCCCGGAGGTACCCTGTCGAGTCCCGGCGGCGAGATCGCCACGCACCACACTCCAGAAGGCGGCAGTTATCGTCAAGCAGCGTCAAGGATGACACGGCTCGGCTCGCGCAAACAAGTCGAGTCGAATCCGACGCGAATAGCACCCTGACCTGGGCCGTGATCCTATTCGGGTCGCAGCCGATCAGCGCTTCTGTTGCTTGGACGCCGCCTACGAATGAATGCCCGGCCCTATCATGGCATCCACCGGGTCCACGAGCGTTGACGCTAATGCCGACACGACCACATTGGGTCTTCGGCGCAATCAACCACGGTGTGACTTGATCGTGACTACCGACACACCTCGAGCGCCAGACCCGCGCAAGCAGGGCCCGACCTGCTGATAATGAGCGTCGTGGGCGGTCGTGTGGCGTTGCGGATCAGGCGGTCGCCGCATGGCCGGCCGGATTTGCCGGCTTCGGTCGCGTCAGGTCCCCCCAAATCGCCGCGGCCGGACGTGCGCCGACCTCGTCGGCTCATCAGCGGGTCCGCCCTGGACAATTAGCGCAAACAAAGCGCAACGACCCATGCTCAATTCCCGCGAATCGGCACGAGCAATCGGGGCGCCGCGAGCCGCATCCTTGGTGTCGTCGTGACACACCGGTCATCGGGATGGATGGGACATGAGCCGCACGATAATGACCAAGCGGGCAATACTTGCCCTGGCCGCGCGACCGGCAACAAGCGCCGCGTGCCTCCCGGCAACGATCGCTCGGCCCGTCAGCGGCGGAACTCCATGATCCAGTTTGTCTCCCCAGAGCGCTCCCGGGTCGGGCGCGTAGGCCTGCTCCCAGCGGGCGGACGTCGCGGTGATGTCCGACCAGATGAACCTGACCATCCCGCCACCGAGGAACGCCGCCGGCCCGATGACCTCATCGTGGCCGAGACCGCGACAACTTGACGAAGTAGTCCTCTCAAGCCTTGTGAGGCAACTACTTCGCCGCAGTTGCGCGGATCTTGAACCTCTCAGGAGCGGTTCCCCGCCAACATCAGGGGGATGCCCTCGCGGTACGTCGGCACCGTCGGAGCCCAGCCCAGCTCGCGCTTGGCCTTGGCGTTGGAGACGCGCATCGAGGTGGTCATCAGCGTGTGGACGAAGGGGACCGCTCGCAGCAACCAGGTGGGCACGCGCCACGGCCGGCGCGCCCCGAGCTCGGACGCGAGCGTGTCCAGGTAGTCGGCCCAGCGCACCGGCTCGTCGTCGACGATGTTGTACGCCTGTCCGGCCCGCCCCTTCTCCAGGGCGGCCACGGTCGCGGCGGCGGCGTCCTCCAGGTAGATGAAGTTGACGAACCCGCCGCCGGAGGAGGGCACCGGCATCCGGCGCTTGCGTACCAGGTTGATGATCATGCGCATGAAGCTGTCCTGGCCGTAGAACAGGCCGTAGCGCAGCGCGATGCCCTCCATCTCGTCGGCCGAGAACACCTGCTCCTCGGTGGAGCCTATGGCCGCGACGGCGTCGGCCACCGGCCCGGTCCCCGGCTCGGCGAACGCGTCGTCCTCGGTGATCAGGCGCGGGCCGTGGTCCCGATAGCCGTACCCGAGCATGATCGACTGGGTGACGAAGCGGTGGGCGCCGACGGCTCGGGCGGCCGCGAGGAGATGGGCGGTTCCGGTGGTACGCAAGGCGTTCGTGCCCTGCATCGCATCCCGCATCTTCGTGGTGCCCAACGAGGTCAACTGGTGCATGACCGCGTCGGCCCGCACGCCCCGCACGGCGGCGAGCAGGTTGTCGCGGTCCATCACGTCGGCGACCACGGCCTCGGCGCCGGCGTCGCGCAGCCGCTCGGCATTGGCCTGGGTGCGGGTGATGCCGACCACCTCGTGGCCGCCGGCGATGAGCTGGCGGGTCAGCGGCGTGCCGATGGCGCCCGAGGCGCCGGCCAGGAGGACTCTCATGGCTCCGGTCCCTTCTTCAGGTCTCACCGTTGCGACGAGATAGCCGGCCGGGCATGTGACGGCCCGGGCGGTGTGTCGCATCACACAACGACGGCCTGGCCTGCCCGTCGATTCAGTCCACTGTGGGCCATTCGTGGACCGGCACGTTGCTGTGCATGTTCTCGATGTAGCGGCCCAGCATGACCCGCAGCGCCTCGGCCCGGTCCAGGTGGTCGTGCGCCTCCAGCCGCCGCACGGTCTCGACCTGCCAGGCCGCCCCGTTGCGCTGGCGCAGGCACCGCTGCTCGACGATGCCCAGCAGGCGGTCACGCTCGCCCGGGTCGACGCCGAAGGAGTCCAACCCCTGGTACGCCATCGGCAGCAGCCGCCGCAGCACCAGCTCGGTGGCCGGCAGGTACCCCATCCCGGGCCAGAACTGCTGCGCGTCGATTCCCTTCGCCGCCGCCCGGTGGAAGTTCTCCTCGGCCGCGCTGAACGACATCTGCGACCACACCGGACGGTCCTCGCGGGCCAGCGTCCGTACCAGTCCAAAGTAGAATGCCGCGTTGGCGATGATGTCCACGACCGTCGGCCCGGCCGGGAGCACCCGGTTCTCCACCCGCAGGTGCGGTCGCTCGCCCACCACGTCGTACACCGGCCGGTTCCACCGGTAGATGGTGCCGTTGTGCAGCCGTAGCTCGGCCAGCCTCGGGGTGTCGCCCCGTGCGAGCACCTCCGTCGGGTCCTCGTCGTCGCAGAGCGGCAGGAGCGCGGGGAAATACGTCACGTTCTCCTCGAACAGATCGAACACCGACGTGATCCAGCGCTCACCGAACCACACCCTCGGCCGTACCCCCTGAGCCTTGATCTCCTCCGGACGGGTGTCGGTCGCCTGCTCGAAGAGGGGGATGCGGGTCTCGCGCCACAGCTCCCGCCCGAGCAGGAACGGCGAGTTGGCGCCCACGGCGATCTGCACCCCGGTGATGATCTGGGCGGCGTTCCAGTGCGCGGCGAACTCGGCCGGCGTTACCTGCAGGTGGAACTGGGTACTCGTGCAGGCCGCCTCCGGCATGATCGTGTCGGCCTGGATGGCCAGCCGCTCCACCCCGTCGACCCGGATGTTGAGGTCCTCGCCCCGGGCCGCGAAGATCTGCTCGTTGAGCAACGCGTACCGGGGGTTGGCCGACAGCGTGCTCCCGGTCAGATGCTCGCGACGCAGCGTGGGCAGGATCCCGATCATGACCATGTGCGCACCGATGGTCCGCGCCTTGCCCTCGGCCGCGTTCAGGCTCGCCCGGACCTGCTGCTCGAACGCGGCCGGACCATCGCCGGCCAGCCGGCGCGGTGCCACGTTCACCTCGATGTTGAACTGGCCCAGCTCGGTCTGGAAGTCCGGGTCGGCGATCGCCTCCAGCACCTCGGCGTTGCGCATGGCCGGCTCGGCCCGCTCGTCGACCAGGTTCAGCTCGATCTCCAGGCCGGTCAGCGGCCGCTCCGCCTCGAACCGGTTCTCCCGCAGCATCTGGGCGAACACGTCGAGGCACTGCCGGATCTTGTGCCGGTACGCGGCCCGGTCGGCGCCGGTGAAGACGCGGCCTTCGATCTCCTCACCCATTCCAAGAGCGTCCCACAAAGCGCACATGACCGCCTTCGCGCGATCGGACCACCAGTGTTACGGTCATCCGGCGGACGTGAGCGGAGGGACGAGGCTACGGCGCTCAACCGCAACGGCGGGTGATCGCCGAGTCCTGGAGCGACGGTAGGCCCTGGGAGGACGGCGTGGCCAAGCACCAGCGCGTGGACGAGACGTACTACCGCATCCTCAACACCTCCGCCGGACTCTTCGCCGAGAAGGGCTACCTCGGCACAAGCGTGAACGAGCTGCTCGAGCGGGCCGGCATGACCAAGAACGCCTTCTACTCGTATTTTCCGTCCAAAGAGGCGCTGGCCGTCGCGGTCGTCGACAACACCAAGGCCCAGTGGCCGCCGCTGATCGCCCAGTACGAGGCGTTGCGGGCGTCGGCGGTCGACACGGTCATCGCGCTCACGTTCGAGGTCGCCGACCGCCTCGTCGGCGATGTCGCGGTGCGGGGCGGTGTGCGGCTGTCGCTGGAGCGCGACACCATCAAGACTCCGGTCGCCCCGCCGCTCGACGGGTGGGTCGAAGAGATCGAACGCCTTCTCTCCCCGGCCGGCGAGTGGGAGCTCATGGGCCTGAGCGCGCCGGCCGACGTGGCGGCCCGGGTCATCGTCACCTGCCTGCTCGGCACCCTCTACGCGTCGCCCGGCGGCGCCGACATCGGCAAACGGCTCACCGAGGTGTGGACGGTCATCCTGCCCGGCCTGCGTCCGACCCCCGACCCGGCCGCCCGGATCGCCACCGGCCAGTCGCTGCGCGAGCGGGCCCGGGCCAACGCCGCCGCCGTCGCCCCCACCACGATGCTGCGGATCCTCGACCCCTCTTGACCGGACCGCGTCGCCCGCGCGAGAAGGCCCGCGATCATGAGGTTGGGCACGCAAAATAGCGCCGATCATGGACCTAGGTCCATGATCGGCGCAGTTTAGGAATGGGCGGTGGGGCGGACGTGGGTCAGCCAGATGAGGCCGAGCACGGGTAGGACGAGGGGGACGAACCCGTAACCGCGGCCGTAGAAGGACCAGACCGTCTCATCGGGGAAGACATCGGCCGCGACCAGGCTGGCGGTTCCGACGACGAGGACGCCGGCCAGTTCGAAGGCGCAGCAGACCAGGGCGAGCCGCTGGCCGCCGCGCCCACCCCGGATCAGGCCGAGCATCGCGACGAGGTAGATGGCGGCGGCCACCGCCGAGAGCAGATAGGCGGCCGGCGCCTGGTCGAACCGGCTGGCGATCTGGAAGCCCGCGCGCACGCCGGCCGAGAGCGCGAACAGCCCGTACAGGCCGATGAGGACCCGACCCGGCCCGGCATTGACCGCGGTGCGGGGCTCCACCTCGGTACTCATGCCGGTACCCACACCTGGCGCAGGCGCAGCGTCAGCACGGCCACGACGATGGCGGCGACCCCGGCGATCACCGAGCCCCATCGGGTCCGTTCCATGAACGAGAGCAGCGTGGCCAGCGGCAGCACGGCCACCGAGGTGGCCAGGTACCCGATGAACGTGCCGAACTGGTCAGGTCGTTCGCCGCCCACCATGCGTACGGTGGCCGCCACCGCCTGGGCCAGCAGGACGAGTTCGAGGGCGGCGAGCGCGACGACCTGGCCGGCGCCGAGCCACCGCTCCCGGGCCGCCGACACGAGACACCATCCGCCGACGAGCAACGACGCGACCATCACCACCAGGGAGAGCTCCGCGTACACGCGATGCAGCCTAGTCGCTCCTCGTGAACCCTTGACTCACAAGCGGTCCTACGATGGCGGGCGCGCGGGCCCACGATCCGAGGGGAGAGGCGGCGAGGTGATCACGACGGTCGACTACCACACGGCCGGCGAGCCGTTCCGCATCGTCACCGGCGGCGCACCGGAGATCCCCGGTGCCTCCGTGCTGGAACGGCGAGGGGCGGCGGCCACCGGGACGGCCGACCGCGTCCGCGCCCTGCTCTGCAACGAGCCGCGCGGCCACGCCGACATGTACGGGTGCTTCCTGGTGCCGCCGGACGACGGCGGCGCCCACCTCGGCGCGCTGTTCTGGCACAAGGACGGCTTCTCCACCGCCTGCGGGCACGGCACGATCGCGCTCGGTGCCTACGCCGTCGACGCCGGACTGGTCGACGCGCCCGACGACGGCGAGGTCGATGTCACCGTCGACGTGCCGAGCGGGCGGGTCGGCGCGGTCGTGTACCGGGCCGGCGGGCGGACCCGATCGGTCGCGTTCCGCAACGTCGCCTCGTACCCACTCGCCCGGAGTCTGAAGGTCTCCACGTCGCGGGGGGACCTGACCGTCGACCTGTCCTACGGCGGAGCCATCTATGCCAGCGCGCGGGCCGCCGACCTCGGTCTCGCCGTGACACCGGAGCGCCTCGGCGAGCTGGTCGCCGCCGGCCGGGAGGTGCGCGACGCCCTCAACGCCACCGACGCGGCCCGCCATCCCACCGAGCCGCGCCTGCACGGGGTCTACGGCACTATCTGGTTCGACGACCTCGGCCGCACGCCGGACGGGCCGCACCAGCGCAACTGCACCGTCTTCGCCGACGGGGAGGTCGACCGGTCGCCGTGCGGTTCGGGGACGAGCGCGCGGCTGGCCCTGCTGCACGCCGACGGCGGCATCGGGCCCGGCGAGGTGCTGCGCCACGACAGCGTCATCGGTACCACCTTCACGGCCCGGGTGCTGGGCCGGGTCGACGGCGGCGTGGCCACCGAGGTCCGCGGCTGCGCCTACCGGACCGGCCGTCACACGTTCGAACTCGACCCGGACGATCCTCTGGGAGTGGGGTTCCAGCTGCGATGACGCCTCCACTATGGATAGACGAGGCCCGATTGCGGGCCGTCCTGCCGTACCGGGTCGCGGTGGCCGCGCTCGGCGAGGCCCTACGGCGCCCGGAGACCACCAGCGGCACGCCCCCGCGGCAGGTGATCAACGCGCCGTCCGGTCAACTGCTGCTCATGCCGTCGGTGCTGCCGGACTTCGCCGGCGTCAAGGTGGTCACCATCGCCCCGGACAACCCGGGCCGCGGCCTGCCCCGGATCAACGGCGTGTACGTGCTGTTCGACCCCGAGACCCTCGTGCCGGTGGCTCAGTTCGACGCCGCCGCGCTCACCGCGGTGCGTACGGCCGCGGTCTCGGCCCTGGCGGTCGACCGCCTGGCCGCGCCGGACGCCTCCCGGCTGCTCGTGTTCGGCGCCGGACCGCAGGCCCACTCCCACGTCGAGGCCATCGCCGCGGTTCGCCCGCTGCGGGCCGTCGCGGTCGTGGCCCGGCGGCTGGCCGCGGCGGTGGTGGAGCGGGCCGAGGGCCTCGGCGTCGAGTCCCGGGCCGCCGGGGTCGAGGCGCTCCCCGGAGCGCACATCGTCGCCTGCTGCACCACGGCACGGGAACCGCTGTTCGACTCGTCATCGCTTCGACCCGACGCCACCGTCGTGGCCGTCGGATCGCACGAGCCGGACGCCCGCGAGGTCGACGCCGCCCTGGTACGGCGGGCGACCGTCGTCGTGGAAAGCCGGTGGAGCGCGGCCACGGCCGGGGACCTCGTGCTGGCCGGCGGGCTCGACGATCTGGTGGCCGGCGACCTGACCGACCTGGTGGCCGGCCGGATCCGGCCGGAGACGGGGCGGCCGCGACTGTTCAAGAGCGTCGGCGAGGCGTGGGAGGACCTGGTCGTGGCGGCCGCCGCGTACCGCCGACTGTGATGTGATGGAGCGCATGGTTGAGATCGCGGTCACCGGCGCCACCGGGCAGTTGGGCGGGCGGATCGCCCGCCGGTTGGCCGAGCGGGGCGTGGCCCAGCGGCTCGTGGTCCGGGACGCGGCGCGCGCGCCCGACCTGCCGGGCGCCGAGGTGGCGGTGGCGGCCTTCGGCGACGCCGACGCGATGCGGGCCGCGCTCGACGGGGTGACCACCCTGATGTTCGTGTCCGCGTCCGAGGTGCCGGACCGGGTGGCCATGCACCGGACCGCGATCGACGCCGCGGTCGCGGCCGGCGTGCGGCGGTTCGTGTACACCTCGTTCGTGGGCGCGGCGCCGGAGGCGACGTTCACGTTCGCCCGCCACCATTGGCACACCGAGGAGCACCTTCGGTCTCTCGCCGCGGATCACACGATCCTGCGCGACAACCTCTACCTCGACTACTTCCCGCTGATGGTGTGGCCCGACGGCGTGATCCGCGGCCCGGGCGGCGACGGGCGGGCCGCTCCGGTCGCCCGGGACGACATCGCCGACGCCGCCGTGGGCGTGCTGCTCGACGGCTCCGGTCACGGGGGCCGCACCTATGACCTCACCGGACCGCGGGCGCTGACCCTGCACGAGGTCGCCGCCGAGATGAGCCGCGTCACCGGGCGCGAGGTGAGCTACCACGACGAGACCGTCGAGGAGGCGTACGCGTCACGGGCCGGCTTCGGTGCGCCGGACTGGGAGGTCGAGGGCTGGGTCACCACGTACGTCGCGATCGCCCGCGGCGAGATGGAGCTGGTCACCGACCACGTGCGGCGGCTGGCCGGTCACCCGCCGATGACCCTGGCCGAGTACCTCGAGGCCAACCCGCCCGCCTCGTCGTGATGTAAGCAGGGGCACCCTACAGCTCAAAAAGTGTCTGTAGGGTGCCCCTGCTTACATCGCTGAACAGCTAGCGGGAGCCGAGTCTCCAGGTGACCCAAGGTGGCCGTACGGATGCGGCCAGTGGTCGCCCGCGCGTGTCGGTCAACTCGAGCACGGCCTGGATCCGCTGCGCGGTGGCCACCTTGTCGCCGGGCTCCTGCTCCAACAGCGG
>Ga0307415_100000166_pt1 | contig 29307 bp, 27 predicted proteins | sample DK1Cmetagenome_FD_204524 | JGI IMG/M metagenome (GOLD analysis project Ga0307415, IMG submission 204524) | Maize rhizosphere microbial communities from greenhouse at UC Davis, California, United States - DK15-C-2 | ecosystem: Host-associated > Plants > Roots > Rhizosphere > Soil | place: USA... | reverse complement strand
ATGGCCGGATGACGGCGAAATCGACATCATGGAGCAGGTCGGCGCGGAGCCGAATCTCATCTACGCCTCGCTACACACGGGGCTGTTCAATCACACTCGAAACACGCAGCGCAGCGCGCAGAGGCCCGTGCCGACCAGCTGCAGCGCGTTTCACGTTTACCAGCTCGACTGGCGCCCCAAGTCCATCACGATTGGAGTCGATGGCCGGGGCGTTTTGCGCGTCCTCGACGACCGACCCGGCGGCAAAGGCGCGTGGCCTTTCTTCACGCCCTTCAACATGATCCTCAACCTGGCGATCGGGGGCGATTGGGCCGGAGCAAAGGGCATCGACGATGATTCGATGCCGCAGCAAATGGACATCGACTACGTCCGCGTCTGGCAGAACCGATAAGGCCCGTCCTTGACTAGCGGCCGTGATTGCGAAGACAGACCCGCCTCGAATGAGAACAACACTTATCCTCGCCCTGGCGGGCGCGTCCCTGACTGCGGGCTGCCAACGGATCCCGGTCAACCTGGCTTCGCAATTCGCGACTCAAACACAGGCAGTCGAACGATCCACCGGTGGTCGCCTAGGCGTCGCGCTTGTGGATCAGTATGAAAGCGTGCTGCTGGAGCATCGCGGCGACGAGAGGTTCGCCTTCTGCTCCACGTTCAAGCTGTTCCTCGCAGGCATGGCCCTGGACGGAAGCAGGGCCGGCGCCTGGTCGCTTGACGACCGCCTTCCCCTCGCCAAGTCAGACATCGTCTCCCACTCGCCTGCGACCGACACCTTTCTTCGGCAGGGCTCGATACCGATGGGGGAGGCTGCGCGCGCTGCCGTCGTCCTCGGTGACAACACAGCTGCAAACCTACTGCTTAGGAAGATGGGCGGCATCTTCGCCTTCAACGATTGGATGAAACGCCATTTCGACAAGACGACCCATCTGGATCGGTACGAAACGGCCTTGAACCAGAACCTCGCTGGAGATGTCCGGGATACCTCCACGCCCAACCAGATCGCGCGCAGCGCGGCGGGCCTGGTCCTTGGGCATTGGCTGCCGGACGAGGAACGGCAAACTCTGCGCGACTGGCTGGTCGAAAGCGCGACGGGGTTGGATCGCATTCGGGCCGGCCTTTCGCCGGAATGGATCGTCGGCGACAAGACCGGCACTTGCGGAGGCGCCGGCCGGAGCAGCTACAACGATCTGGCATTCATCCTGCCCAATGGTCCGAAAGGCGAGGGGTATGTGTTCGCGGTCTATCTCGACGATCCGAAGGCCGAGGCCGCGGATGCCAATGCGGCTATCGCGAGCATCGCCCGTGCCGTGGCTCCCGTCATCGGTTCGAGGTAGGATTCGGTTGAGCTCGCAATTCACCGAAATGATTGGATTTCGTGCCGGCGGCACATTATGTACCGTGCGATATGAATAAACCTGAAGCGATTCCCTGCCGCGGCCGGCCGCGCGAATTCTGCGTCGATCGTGCGCTCGCGGAAGCGCTGCGTGTCTTTTGGGAAAAGGGCTACGAGGGCACGTCGCTCAACGATTTGACCGAAGCGATGGGGATCACTCGCCCCAGTCTTTACGCGGCGTTCGGCAACAAGGACTCCCTCTTCCGCAAGGCGCTCGATCTCTACGAGAAGGAGAAGCTCGCTTATATCCGGCGGGCGCTGGAGCAGCCGACTGCGCGGCAGGTCGCCGAGGTCATGCTTCGCGGATCCGTGGACAATGTGATGAGCTCAAACCAGCCGCATGGATGCATGGGCGTGATCACGTCCGTGGCCTGCGGACAGGAAGCGCAGTCGGTCCGCGAGGAAGTCGTCAAGCGGGGCGACGCAGGCAAGCGGGCCCTGACCGAGCGCTTCATCCGGGCGAAGGAAGAGGGCGACCTGCAACCGCATGTCGACCCCGAAGGTCTCATGCGAGTCCTCATTGCAATGCTTCAGGGCATTTCGGTCCAGGCAACCCAGGGTGCCACCCGTGACGAACTCGATCGGCTCGTGGATACGAGTCTTTCTCTCTGGCCGAGCGCCTGAATTTATACCCACGATAAAATTTTTTATCGCCCGGTACAGAATTTTTCTTGACGTCACTTACCCGACATTTTACTGACCGGTACAGAAATCGACGACAGAAAAAGGGGTAACGATTCTGGCGAAGATCCTGGTCTAAGGCGAGCTGACCACCGCCGAGAGAAATCAACATCAACGTTAGCTGATCACGGCGAAGCCTGAGCTTCGCTGGACAGATTTCGTGTGCCCGGATGAGCTGCGCGCCGTGAGACGCCGTCTCCGGCGAATGACGACGCTCGTCCGAAAAAAGGGAGAAGAAAATGGCATATTTCGCAAAGATCGAAACGCAGGATTCCCAGCCGATTGCGCTCCCTGCAAGGGTGGCCTCGAAGGCCGATTTCTCGGCACTCGAATGGTCCGTGATCCGCTTCGCGCGGGTCGACAGGTTGTGGACGATTCGCGCCGCCGGACGAATTCGTCGCTTCTGGAGTTGGCTTCTCGCTCGCGGAAATCCGGAACTCGCCGACCCGAAGCTCGAGGCACTTCGCCGGATGGCGGTTCTCACCTGGCATTTCGGTTTCACCATACCCGGCGAAGATGTCGCCGACTTCCTCTCCGCCGGCTTCTCGCCGGACCAATATGAGCTGATGGCCGGCTCCATCAATTCGGCCCTCGCAGGCAAGCGAAGGATTGCTGCATGAACATGATCACCAAGGTTGCGTCCGACGGCGACGCAAAGCCGCTTACCGTCAAGATCGCCAACCGCCCCGCGTTGCGACGGGCGGCAATGTACGGAACTCCTCTGGTCGTGCTCGCCGCGGCCGTCGCCTTGTGGAACAGCGATCCCTCCCCAGCTGCTGCTCCACCAACTCCCATGGTGACGGTCGCGGCACCCGTGCAGAGCGAAGTGAACCTCTGGGATGATTATGTCGGCCGCTTCGAGGCCAGCCGCACGGTCGAGGTTCGCCCGCGAGTCTCGGGCCAGATCGTCGCCGTGCACTTCAGGGACGGCGCCATCGTCCAGAAGGGCCAGTTGCTGTTCACGGTCGATCCGCGGCCGTTCACTGCGGCCCTTGCGGAAGCGCGCGCCGGAGTTTCGACCGCGCAGGCCCAGCTTTCCCTGGCCGATCTGAACCTGGGACGGGCGCACCGCCTGCTCGAGGCCAATGCAGTGTCGCAGGCGAATGTCGACCAGCTGACCGCAGATGTGCGGACCGCCCGGGCGGCACTCGCGGCCGCACAGGCGGTTGTCCGGCAGCGCGCGCTCGAGGTCGAGTTCACGCAGGTCCGCGCGCCGATCGGCGGACGCATCTCCGACCGCAAGATCGACGCCGGCAACATCGTCAGTGCGGGCGTAGACGGCGGCACGTTGCTCACCACGATCAACGCGCTCGACCCGATCTACTTCACGTTCGACGTTCCGGAATCTTTGTACCTCAAGGATTCACGCGAGCGCCGCGCCGGAGCCCAGGGCGACGTCGCTGAAATCCGTCTCCAGGACGAAGCGACCTACAATTGGCGCGGGACGCTGGACTTCACCGACAATGGCATCAGCCAGAATTCGGGAACCATCCGAGCCCGAGCGGTCGTGCGAAATCCCGATTACTTCCTGACTCCCGGCATGTTCGGCAACATGCGGCTCGCCGATGGCAGGACCAAGCCGGCGCTGCTCATTCCCGACGCGGCAATCCGCACTGATCAGGCGCGCAAAATCGTGCTGGTCGTCGGCAAGGACGACACTGTGGCGGCGAAGCCGGTCGAGACCGGGCCGCTGGTCGGAAACCTGCGGGTCATCCGGTCCGGCATCACGGCCGCCGACCGCGTCGTGGTGCAGGGCGTACAGTTCGCAATGCCGGGCGCGAAGGTGAAGCCGCGCGTGACGCAGGTTCGCCTCGCCGAAGGAAACATGCCGAAGGAAGCGCAGCCCGAGACGCCCAGCGCGTCGCAGGCGACCCTGGCGGCCCGATAAGAGAGTTTTCTCGATGCAACTCAGTCACTTCTTCATCCGACGGCCGATCTTTGCCGGAGTCATCGCGATCATCATCACGATCGTCGGGGCGTTCGCCTACATCGGGCTTCCGGTCTCGCAATTTCCGGACATCGTCCCGCCGACGGTTACAGTCAGCACCTACTACCCGGGCGCTTCGGCGGAGACTGTCGCGGACACGGTGGCGGCGCCCATTGAGCAGCAAATCAACGGCGTCGACAACATGCTCTACCAGTCGTCGCAGTCGACCGGCGACGGGCGAGTGACGATCACCGTCACGTTCAAGCTCGGCACAGATCTCGATACGGCGCAGGTGCTCGTCCAAAACCGGGTCGCGCTTGCTCAGCCCAGCCTCCCGGAGGAGGTGCGCAGGCAGGGCGTCGTCGTGCGCAAGACGTCGCCGTCCTGGTTGATGGCGGTCAACGTGCTGTCCCCCGACGGCTCGCTCGATCGCGGCTACGTTTCCAACTACGCCCTGACTCAGCTCAAGGACCGCCTGTCACGCGTCGACGGAATCGGCGACGTCTCCATTTTCGGCGCTCGCGACTATGCGATGCGTGTCTGGATCGATCCGGGGCGGGCCTCGACTCTCGGCCTCACCGCGGGCGAGGTCGTCGAGGCCCTTCGCAGTCAGAACGTCCAGGTCGCCGCCGGCACTGTCGGCCAGCCGCCGTTCAACACGGGTGCGGCGCAGCAGCTGAACGTCGAGACCCAGGGTCGATTCAAGACGGCCGACGAGTTTGCAAACATCATCATCCGAACCGACCCGTCCGGAGCGATTACCCGACTTCGCGACGTTGCCCGGGTCGAGCTCGGAGCCGAGGATTACGGGGTCAATGCCTATCTCTCCGGCAAGGATTCCGTGATCCTCGGCATTACCCAGCGGCCGGGCACGAATGCGCTCGCGGCGGCGGAAGGCATCAAGGCTCAGCTTGCGGAGGCGTCCAAGACGTTCCCGAAGGGCCTCGAATATCGGATCATCTGGAATCCGACCGAGTTCATCAGTGAATCGATGACCGCCGTGCAGGAGACGCTTCTCGAAGCACTGGTCCTTGTCGTGCTCGTCATCATCGTATTCCTGCAAAGCTGGCGCGCCGCGGTCATTCCGATCGTCGCGATCCCGGTCTCGCTTATCGGCTCGTTCGCGGTGCTCGCGTCGCTCGGATATTCGCTCAACACTTTGTCGATGTTCGGGCTGGTGCTCGCCATCGGAATCGTGGTCGATGACGCCATCGTCGTGGTCGAGAATGTCGAGCGAAACCTCGAACATGGATTGAGTCCGAAGGAAGCGGCGCATCGCTCGATGGACGAAGTGTCGACGGCCCTTGTCGCGATCGTCCTTGTGCTCTGCGCAGTGTTTGTGCCGGTCACCTTCCTCACCGGAATCACTGGCGAGTTCTACCGCCAGTTCGCGGTGACGATTGCCGCTTCTACGGTCATCTCGCTGCTGCTGTCGCTGACTTTGTCTCCGGCGCTCGCCGCGCGGCTGCTGAAGCCGCGGAGCGATCACCGCGCCGAGCATAGCGTCATGGGGTTCATCCACCGCGCCGGCGACCGTTTCAACACTACGTTCGGCCGCCTGAACGAGTGGTACAGCAATTTTACCCGGCGCATCCTCCACGCTCCGAAGCGCGCACTGGCGATCTATGCCGGGCTCGTCGGACTGACCGTCGGTGTGTTCTGGTACACTCCGGGCGGCTTCATCCCGGCACAGGATCAAGGCTACGCGCTCGCCGCGATCCAGCTTCCGCCCGGAAGCTCGATCGAGCGCACCGATGAAGTTCTCAAGAAGGCTGTCGGCAAGCTGCTGAAGGTGCCGGGCGTCGATCAGGCGGTGATGTTCTCCGGCTTCGACGGAGCGTCGGGAACGCAGGCGTCGAACGCCGGTGCGGCCTACGTCACCTTCAAGCCGTTCGACGAGCGCGCCGGGACCGATCGGACCGAGCTCAATATCGAGAATGACATGCGTGCGGCCTTGGCCGACATGGACGAAGCGTTCGTTTTCGTCATTCCTCCGCCCGTCATCCAGGGCGTCGGCAACGGCGGCGGCTATCGCATGATCGTGCAGGACCGTCAGGGTGCCGGCTACGAGGCGCTCGAGCAGGCAGCCCAACAGCTGATCGGCGAGGCGCACCAGAACAAGGGCCTCGCCAACGTCTTCACCCTCTTCAACACGGCGACACCGCGCATCTTTGCCGACGTCGATCGAGCGAAGGCGGACATGCTCGGCGTGCCCACCGAGCGGGTGAACGAGACTCTGCAGGTCTATCTGGGGTCGGCCTATGTGAACGACTTCAACCTGCTGGGCCGTACGTTCCACGTCACCGCCCAGGCGGACGCCCAGTACCGCGACGACACGTCCGACATCGGTCAGCTCAAGACTCGCTCGAACAGCGGCGCAATGGTTCCCATCGGGACGGTCGCGACCTTCGAGGACAAGACGGGTCCGTATCGCGTCACCCGCTACAATCTGTTCCCTGCGGTCGAGGTCGATGGCGACACGGCGCCGGGCTATTCCACGGGCCAGTCGCTGAAGACCATGGAGAAGCTTGCCGCGGGCCTCCCGCAGGGCTTTTCCACCGAATGGACTGACATAGCCTTTCAGCAGAAGCTCGCCGGCAATATCGCGGCGGTGATCTTCGCGCTGTCGGTGGTATTCGTCTTCCTCGTGCTGGCCGCGCAGTTCGAAAGCCTGCTCCTTCCGCTGGCGATCATCCTCATCGTGCCGATGACATTGCTCGCGGCGATGACGGGCGTGAACCTTCGCGGGCTGGACAACAACATCCTGACGCAGGTCGGCCTGATCGTGCTCATCGCGCTCGCGGCGAAAAATGCGATCCTCATTGTCGAGTTCGCCAAGCAGGCGGAGGAGCGCGGGCTGACGGCCATCGATGCGGCAGTCGAAGCGGCGCGCTCGCGGTTGCGGCCGATCCTGATGACCAGCTTCGCGTTCATCCTCGGCACCGTTCCGCTGGTGATTGCGAGCGGTCCGGGCTGGGAGCTTCGCCAGGCGCTGGGCACGGCCGTCTTCTTCGGAATGATCGGGGTCACCGCGTTCGGGCTGATCTTCACGCCGGTCTTCTACGTGGCGACGCGAACTCTCGGTGAGTGGCTGGCGCAGCGCCGCGGTCGGCCTTCGGAGCAGGAGCCGATCCTGCTTCCGGCGGAATAAGGGAAATCAACATGAAGTCTATGACGAGCATCGCGCTGGCGCTTGCGCTGGCGGCGTGCAGCACCGGGCCGGACTACGTCCATCCCACAACGACCGCTGCTGCTGCGGGGCCGTTCGTGGCCGCTAACTCCCCGGCAGTCTCGCTCGCGCCAGTGCGGGACGATTGGTGGCGTCTGTACAACGACCCTGTCCTCGACGGCCTGATCGCGGACGCACTCGCGCACAACACCGACGTTCGAGCGGCCGTCGCGCGGCTGGCGCGGGCACGCGCATCGCTCCGCGAAGTGAAGGTCGACCGTCTGCCGCAGGGCGGTGCCAGCGCTTCGGCGACGCGCGGCCGGGATGCCGGCGAGACCGATGCCACGACCCGCTTCGATGCAGGACTCGAGGTCGCATACGAAGTCGACTTGTTCGGCCGAGTCCAGCGTGGCGTGGAAGCCGCGCGCGGCGATGTCGGAGCGGCCCAGGCGGACGCCGACGCGGTCCGAATTGCGATCGTGGCCGATACAGCGCGGGCCTATGCCGATGCCTCGAGCGCTGCAGAGAGGCTCGCCGTCGCGGAGCACATCGTCGACCTGCTCGACGAGTCTCTTCGGATCACGGAGAAGCAGGTCGAGATCGGCCAGACCACGCGGCTCGACACGGCGCGCATCGCGGCGCTTCGTAACCAGCGGCAGGCGGAAATCCCGGCCATTGCTGCCGAACGCGATTCCGCATTGTTCCGGCTGGCCACCCTGACGGGACGCCCGCCCTCCCAGCTTCCGGCTGCAGCGGGCTCCCGAAAGTCATCGCTCGACCTCGCCCGGCCGATTCCTGTCGGCGATGGTGCGCAGCTACTCTCGCGGCGGCCCGACGTTCGCGCCGCTGAGCGACGACTGGCGGCGGCGACAGCCAGGATCGGCGTGGCGACAGCCGAACTTTATCCGCAGATCAGCCTTGGCGCATCGGTCGGCTCCAACGCGGGCAGCGTCGGCAACCTCCTCAGCAATCCCATCGGTTTCCTGCTCGGTCCGCTGATCAGCTGGTCGTTCAGCGATCGTGCCCGGGCACGCGCGCGGGTCGCCGGTAGCGAGGCGAGCGCGCAGGAGGCGCTGACCCAGTTCGATGGCACGGTCCTCCGATCGCTCGAGGAGACGGAGACGGCGCTCTCCGCTTACGCCAACGCACTTCGCCGACGGGAAGCGCTCAAGGCGGCTCGCGAGGAGGCTGGCGTGGCGGCCCGGATCGTCCGTGCACAGCAGCGCGAGGGCCAGGTGGACTCGCTCGCCCTTCTCGATGCCGAGCGGACCTTCGCGGAGTCCGAAGCGGATCTTGCCGACATGAACGGCCAGGTCGCGGATGCCCAGATCAACCTGTTTCGGGCGCTTGGAGGGGGCTGGACCGGAGCCGGAGAGCGCGTCGCAGCAAACGCAATCACAAAGGTTATTCCCGACTCGAAATGATTTGCCGTACAATCGAATTTCTTGAGTGGCTTTCGTCCGAGGAACCGGTGACGGCCTATCGCCTGTACTGCTTTTCCGAACTGACCGGGCGGGTGACCAAGGCCGAGGAATTCGAAGCCAATTCCGATGAAGAGGCTATGGCGGCGGTTGGGGCGCGCAAGATGCCGGTCAAGTGCGAGTTGTGGCATCGTGACCGCCTGGTGGCGGAGCTCGATCCCCGCGACATCTGACGCACCGCGAGGCGGTTGCCGATTGAACAATCAACATACATTCTGCGGTGGATGCTATCCGCCCACGATCCCAGCATGCTCGCCTGGTTTGTCACCGGCGCTTACTTTGTCGGAGCGGCACTGACGGCTGTCGCGGCCCACCACGCCGCCGACAGAACCGAGCGTCATTTCTGGATTGGCTGCGCAGTGCTGCTCGTACTCCTTGGCTTCAACAAGCAGCTCGATCTGCAGGGATACATCACGACAGTCGGTCGCTTCCTGGCCCGCAGCGAGGGGTGGTACGAACAGCGGCGCCTGGTCCAGGCCGCCTTTGTGACCGCCCTGACTCTGATCGCGGCCACCTCGACTGCTTGGCTGGCGGCTCGGCTGCGGCAATCCGGACCATCTGTAAAGATTGCCGCGCTAGGCATCGTCTTGCTCTTCACTTTCGTCCTGTGGCGCGCCGCATCCTTTCATCACATGGACATCTGGGTGACACGCAATATCGCCGGCATGCGCAGCGGCTGGTGGCTCGAGCTCGCCGGGATCATCGTCATCGGATTGTCTGCGATAGCCTCATTTCGGGGGAACCGAGCGACACTCGCCTGATTGTACCTTGTAAGGCGAGGGATGAAATTCACTGCATGATAGCGGCTCTGACCTTCGCACACAGGCTCCGGGCCTAACGCCGTTGCAGGCAGCCTTGCCTCCCGAACCGCAGAGGCCGGCGATCGTCGTGACGGCGACGGCGTTGCCCGATCCGGCGGCCGAGCGTGCCTATTCCGTCGAGACAATTGATAAGAAGCGCCTCTGGAACGCGCCGAGCACGCAGCTTGATCAAGTCCTGAAGGACGTTCCGGGATTGCAGCTTTTCCGCCGCTCGGACGCTCGTAGCGGGCATCCCACGAGCCAGGGCGTGACGCTCCGCGCGCTTGGCGGAAATGCCTCCAGCCGGGCCCTGCTCGTGCTCGATGGTGTCCCTCAGACGGACCCGTTTGGCGGGTGGGTTAACTGGCCGGCATACGATCCGATCAGCCTGTCCGAAGTGAGGGTCGTGCGCGGCGGAGGAAGCGTGGCCAACGGTCCGGGTGCGCTCGCCGGAACGATTGAGATGCGCAGCCGTGTCGCCGAGGACTTATCCGGCGGGCTGGAGGTCGGCAGCCGGGAATCGGTCGAGGCGCGGCTATTCGCGGGGCTCCCGCTCGGAGGGGGGACGATGGGTATCTCCGCGCGAGGCGCGCGCGGGGACGGATTCATCCCGATAACCGCCGGCACGCGCGGACCGGTGGATCGTACGGCGCCGTACAAGGAGGCGAGCGTCCGCGCCTATTGGTCTGTACCGATAGGGCCCGACGTTGACATTCAGGCCAGCGGCCTCGGCTTTGTCGATCGCCGGGATCGCGGTGTCGACTTTACAGGGAACCGGACGAACGGCGCGGATGCCTCTGTGAGAGTGGCAGGACGCGGTCGCTGGCAATGGTCCGCGCTCGGCTATGCTCAGTGGCGCGAGCTTTACAGTAGCTTCGCGAGCGTCAACTCCGACAGAACAGCGGCGACGCGCGTTGCGCTCCAGGATTCCGTGCCGTCGCACGCATTGGGTGGAAGATTCGAAGTTCGACCACCATTGAAGGCCGGTTTCGAGCTTCGCCTGGGCGGCGATTTCCGCGCAACCGAAGGCGAATCGCGCGAGCTGTTCAGCTATGTCGGGGGCGAGCCGACCCGGCGCCGGCGAGCTGGCGGAAATAGCGCGACGGCCGGGCTGTTCGCTGAGGCGGCCGCCGACTTCGGCGGGCTGACGTTGAGCGGCGGCGCACGCCTCGATCGCTGGCGGATTTCGGACGGCAAGCTTCTAGAGCGGGTCATCGCGACGGGCGCGCCCCTGCGAGAGGATCGGTTTGGGGAGAGGTCGGGTTGGCTTCCGACGGCCCGCGCCGGCGCGGTGTTCGAAACGGGCGGCTTAAGCTTGCGATCCGCAGCCTATCTTGGTTGGCGGATGCCGACGCTGAACGAACTGTTCCGCCCTTTCCGCGCCGGAGCAGATGCCACTGCTGCCAATCCGCTGCTGGACCCCGAACGCCTGCGCGGCGCCGAGCTTGGCGTTCGCTACGACCGGCCAAATTTCAAGCTGTCGGCGACGGCGTTCGTCAACCGACTGTCCGATGGAATTGCGAATGTGACCCTCGGCCACGGACCCGGTGTCTTTCCGGGCGTCGGCTTTGTGGGGGCGGGCGGCTCTTATCGCCAGCGGCAAAACCTTGATTCAATTCGGGTTCGCGGAATCGAAGCATCCGCGGAAGTACGGCACGGCGAGTTCACTACCAATCTCGGCCTGAGCTTCACCGATGCGAAAGTCGAGGGTAGCGGGCCGGCGGGCGAGCTGGATGGCTTGCGGCCGGCGCAGACGCCGCGCTTGATGCTGAACGGTGGACTGTCATGGCAACGCGGGCGCAAGTCTGTGTCGATCTTCTTGCGACATGTCGGAACGCAATTTGAAGACGATCTCAACCAGGACAAGCTGAAGCCCGCGACAACGCTCGACGCCTTCACCGCTTGGCCCCTAACCAGTCGGCTTCAGTTGATCGTCCGCGCTGAAAATTTGTTCGACAAGCTCGTCGAAGCGGGCATCGGCGGCGACGGTTCGGTCGAACGCGCGACGCCCAGGACACTCTGGATCGGGCTGCGATTCAATTCCGATTGAACTGGGATCTCAGCGTTTTTCAATACTTTCGAGCGTTTCGCGAAACGGCACTAAACTGCATCAACCCTAATCGTCCTAACCCAGGTAAAACAGTTGAACCGCTGTTGCCGGAGCGGGTTTGCCCCTTGCTACGAACTGTAGCCGATCAGGAGGAAAGCGATGCCTGAGACGAAGAGTAAGCGTGGTTTTGCAGCAATGGACCCCGCCAAGCAGCGGGAGATTGCAAGCAAGGGCGGCAAGGCGAGCCACGGGGGAGGACGCCGGGCCAACAGCAGCCGCTAACCGACTGCGCAGGAAGCGGGCTTGGCGCCGGGCGGAATCCCCCTCCGCCCGGCGCCTTCTCGTGCCGGAACGGTCGTGACACTGCCGCAACCGTGCAGCATTACGCTGCGTTGACCGGCCACCAATGTATCGATCGAACCTCAATAATCGCGACAAGGGCAGCGCGATCGTCGCGGTCGGCGCCATCCATGCAGCGCTCCTTTTTGCCTTCCTGCATCTTTCGGGGAAGGTGGACCTTAGCGATCCGCAAAGCGTGATCCGGGTGTTCGACGTGGCTGAAGTTCCACCGCCTCCGCCGGAACCGGATGTGCCGAAGCCGGCAGAAGAACAACAGAAACCAAAAGAAACGGAGGGCGCCGCAGCTCCGGAGAACATCAAGAGCCAGGCGACTCCCGTCGTCGCGCCCAAGCCGCGTATTCAGTTACCGATCCCGGTGCCGGTGACTCCGACGGAGACTCCGAACGAGGGCGCTGCTCCGACGCAGGGCGCCGGCAATCGGCCAGGGACGGGAACGGGGGCAGGCGGTACCGGGACTGGCACGGGCTCCGGCGGTTCAGGAAGCGGAACCGGCGGCGGGGGGGACGGCATTGCTGCGACTCGCACCCGCCTCGCAACTGCGCCGCTCCGGGGACGAGATTTTCCGAGCCAGCTTCTGGACGACTGGCCGCGCGGCGCCTGGGTTTACATGCGATTTCGCGTGGACGCCTCCGGCAACATTATCCAGTGCATCACCGATCGAGGCACTGGGAATCCGAGAATTGACGCGGTCATCTGCGACACGGCGCGTCGGCGGCTTCGCTATCGGCCTGGGGTCGACCGAAACGGAAACCGTGTTGCAGATTGGGCCGCATACGGGCAGGCGCCACCGCGATAGCCAATAGGAACAAGCTGATGATCGAAGCCGAATGGTGGGAATATGACAGCGTCGACGAGATGGCCGACGCAGTGGCTGGAGACGTAGGCTTCATCGTCGAGAGTGCGGTCGATGCACGTAATGCGTCGTTGATCGCAATTCCCGGGGGCAGTGCCGCTCAGCCGATCTTTCAGGTGCTGGCGGCAAAGAAACTGCCGTGGAAGCAATTGACGATTATTCCGACCGATGAGCGGCTTGTGCCGATGGACGACGAGCGGAGCAACGTTCACGCGATTGCGAAGACGTTTCTTCCCAACGGTGCGCGCGTCATCCCGATCGCAGCCGACATCGCGGACTACAAGCTTGCCGGCAATTCGGCGGACGCGCGCTTGCAGGACCTGCCCTGGCCGCCCGACCTGGTCTGGCTCGGAATGGGTGAGGACGGACATACGGCGGCGCTTTTTGCGGGTCCCGATCTGCAGGATGCGCTCGATGCTCCCAAGGCGCGGCGAGCGGTCGGGGTCATGCCCGATCCCATGCCTCAGGACGCTCCCGTACCTCGTATTACCCTGACTCGTGCCGCGATTCTCTCCGCGCGGACGATCCTGATCACGATCACCGGCGACAAGAAGCGTGAGCTTCTAGAGGGCGCGATCGAGGATGGGCAAAGCTCCAAATTGCCTATCGGCCGCCTTCTCGCCGAACTGGACCAGCCGATCGACATTCACTGGGCGCCGTGAGCACCGTTCGCGCGGACAGAAAGGCCAGTGTCCTTCGACTGACGCTCGACAATCCGCCGGCTAACGCATTGTCCGTCGCGGTCATCGAGGCGCTCCAGGCGGAGCTCGACGAAGCGCGTGACGACAAGGCAATTCGAGTTATCGTCATTGCCGCTGCGGGAAAGCTGTTCTCGGCCGGGCATGACCTCAAGGAAATGACTTCGCATCGCTCCGACGCCGACGCCGGCAGGGGCTATTTCGAGGAGGTCTTCGCAATCTGCTCGCGGCTGATGCAGTCGATCGTGAATCATCCCAGGCCGGTCATCGCCGAAGTAGACGGCATTGCGACGGCCGCCGGTTGCCAGTTGGTCGCGTCGTGCGACCTTGCCGTCGCCTCGGACCGTTCAAAGTTCGGCGTGAATGGCATCGATGTCGGCCTATTCTGCGCGACTCCCGGCGTGGCGCTGACCCGGGCGGTCAGCCGCAAGCGCGCAATGGAGATGCTGCTCACTGGCGAGATGATCGACGCTGCAACCGCGCTGGACTTCGGTCTGGTGAATCGCGTCGTGCTGCATGACGCTCTGACCGAGACCGTGAACGAGCTGGCGCGAACGATCGCGTCGAAATCACCGACTGCGCTCAAGCTGGGGAAGGCGGCAATCCACCGGCAGGCCGGCTTGGATCTTCCCGAAGCCTACAAGCACGCGTCCCGGACGATGGTCGAGAACATGCTCGCGGCTGACGCGGAGGAGGGAATCAGTGCCTTCTTCGAGAAGCGCCCGCCAGCGTGGCGTGAAGACGCCTAGACCTGGTCGAGCGGCTTTCCGCGCGTCTCCTTCAGCCAGATTAGCGAAACGACGATCGGCATCGCGGTGAAGAAGACCGCGTACCAGAGGCTCGCGTAGATATCGCCGGTGATCGTCGCCAGCGCGAAGCTGGTCACCGGTAGGAAGCCGCCGATCCAACCCGTGCCGACGTGATAGGGCAGCGACATTGCGGTGTAGCGAACGCGCGTCGGGAACATTTCCACCAAGGCAGCCGCCTGCGGGCCGTAAAGAGCGGTTGCCGCGACCGCGAGCACCATCAGCCAGAAGAAGATCACGGGGAGCTTCATCGCGGCGGGATCGGCCTTCGCCGGATAGCCTTCCGCCGACAGTGCCGCTTTCAATTTGCCTCCGACATCGTCCTTCAATGCCTTGACCTGCGGACGGGTGAGGAAGCGGCCCTCCGACACGTCGATCCGTTGATCGCCGACGGCTACGATGGTTCGTCCATCCTGGGAGGTGGCGTTGCGATAGGAGATGCCGGTTCCGGCGAGCAAGCTCTTGGCGATGTCGCAGGCGCTCTTGAACTGCCGCGTGCCCACGGGGTCGAACTGGACGGAGCAGGTCGCGGGATCGGTGTACACGATCACCGGCTCCCGGCTGTGCGCTTCGACGAGCGCGGGATTGGCGGCTCCGGCAATGGAATGGAAGGCTGGGAAGTAGGCGACGAGGGCCAGCAACATTCCGCCGATCATCACGGGCTTTCGACCGACCTTGTCCGAGAGCCAGCCGAAGAAGACGTAAAGCGGGGCGCTGGCGACGGTCATGGCCAGGACGAGGGCGTCTTTCATGGCGTCCGAGACCCCCAGCGATCTCGTCAGGAAGACCTGGATGTAGAAGAAGCTGAGGTACCAGACCGCGCCCTGCGCGCACATGAGGCCGAAGAAGGCGATGAGGGCGCGCTTGAGGTTGTCCCAGCGGCCGAACGCCTCGCGGAGCGGTGCCTTGCAGACCTCGCCTTCAGCCTTGAGCTTGGAGAAGGCCGGGCTCTCGGACAGCTTGAAGCGAAGCCAGACGGAGACGATCAGGAGGAGGATCGAGACAAGGAATGGCACCCGCCATCCCCAGGTGAGGAATTGCTCTTCGCCAGTCGCGGTGCGGGTCCCGAGGATGATGAGCAGTCCGGCGATCAGTCCGAAGGAAGCGGTGATCTGGATCCATCCGGTCGTGGCGCCGCGACGATCATTGTCCGAATGCTCGGCGACGTAGATCGCGGCGCCGCCATATTCTCCGCCGAGCGCGATCCCCTGCAAGATGCGCAGCAGGATCAAGAGGATCGGCGAGATGATCCCAGCGGTGGCATAGGTCGGAAGGACGCCGATCAGGAACGTCGATCCGCCCATCAGGCTGACGGTCGCGAGGAAGGCGCCTTTGCGGCCCAGACGGTCGCCGATGACGCCGAAGATGATCGCGCCCAGCGGCCGGAACGCGAAGCCCGCAGCAAAAAGGGCCAGGGCGGCGATCAGTCCGGCGTTCGGATCGAGTCCAGCGAAGAACACTTTCTGGATGGTCGTCGCGAGCGATCCGAAGATGAAGAAGTCGTACCATTCGAAGGCGGTGCCGGCGGACGACGCAGCGATCACGCGCTTCATCGACCAGGGCTTTTGCGTCTCTGCCGCTGCGACCGTGGCCATAGCCGTTCCCCCTTGAACCGAGCCTAGCTGCTATGGGCGGCGTCGCAAGCCTGTCAGGCGGGCGCCTTCTGGAACTCGCGGGCCCCGGCAAGGAGGGAGTCGACAACCGCCGGGTCGGCGAGCGTCGACGTGTCGCCGAAGCCGCTTTGCTCACCCTCAGCAATCTTGCGCAGAATCCGGCGCATGATCTTCCCCGATCGCGTTTTCGGAAGGGCTGGCGCGAACTGGATCCGTTCGGGAGCCGCCAATGCGCCGATTTCCTTGCGGACTTCCTGGTTCAGTTCGCGACGGAGCTCATCGCTGCCCTGTTCGCCTGAGTTCAGCGTCACATAAGCGTGGATCGCTTGTCCCTTGATGTCGTGCGGAAAGGCGACGACCGCCGCCTCCGCGACCTTCGGGTGGGCGACGAGAGCGCTTTCCACCTCCGCGGTGCCGACGCGATGGCCCGACACGTTGATCACGTCGTCGACGCGGCCGGTGATCCAGTAATAACCGTCATCGTCCCGGCGACAGCCGTCGCCGGTGAAATAGAGACCGGGATAAGTCCTGAAATAGGTGTCGAAGAAGCGAGCGTGATCGCCCCAGACGGTGCGCATCTGGCCGGGCCATGAGGCACCGAGGCAGAGGTTCCCGCTGGTCGCGCCTTCCAGCACCTTGCCCTCGGCATCCACCAGCAGGGGGTGCACGCCCGGAAGAGGCCGAGTTGCCGAACCGGGCTTCATCGGCGTCGCCCCCGGGAAGGGCGAGATGAGTGCCGCGCCGGTCTCGGTCTGCCACCACGTGTCGATAACGGGGCACCGGCTGTCGCCGACGGTGCGCCAATACCATTCCCAAGCTTCCGGATTGATCGGCTCGCCGACCGTTCCGATCAGGCGAAGCGACTTGCGGCTGTAGCGTTTCACCGGCTCGTCGCCCTCGCGCATCAGGGCGCGGATCGCGGTCGGCGCGGTGTAGAAGATCGTCACTCCGAGCCGGTCCACGGTCTCCCAGAAACGGCCGAAGTCGGGATAATTGGGGACGCCGTCGAACATCACGCTTGTCGCACCGTTCATCAGCGGCCCGTAGACGACGTAGGTGTGGCCGGTGATCCAGCCGACGTCCGCGGTGCACCAGAAGACGTCGCTCTCGCGATAATCGAACACCCAGTCGAAGGTCGTCGCCGCCCAGACGGAATAACCGCCGGTCGTATGTACGACCCCCTTCGGCTTTCCAGTCGAACCCGACGTGTAGAGGACGAACAATGGGTCCTCCGCACCCATCATTTCCGGTTCGCAGTCGGTCGGCAGTTGATCGCGCATCGCCGAATAGCTGATGTCGCGACCCTCTTTCATCGGAACGTCGGCTCCGGTCCGGGTTACGACGATCACCGTGGAAACGTCCCGATGCTCTAGCGCCTTGTCCACGTTACGCTTGAGCGGGATAACCTTGCCGCCTCGGCGCCCTTCGTCGGCGGTGATAACCGCACAGGAATCGCAATCGGCGATTCGCCCTGCGACGCTTTCCGGCGAGAAGCCTCCAAAGATGACCGAGTGGATAGCCCCGATCCGAGCGCACGCGAGCATCGCTGCTGCCGCCTCGGGAATCATCGGCAAGTAGATCATCACGCGATCACCGCGTCTGATCCCTCGCTGCTTCAGAAGGTTCGCGAAGCGGCAAGTCTCCTCGTACAGCTCGCGATAGGTGAAGCGATGGCCGTGCCCCGGCTCGTCCGCCTCGAAGATGATCGCCGTCCGATCGCCATTCTGCTCGAGGTGCCGGTCCAGGCAATTGACCGACAGGTTCAGCTTGCCGTCCGCGTACCAGCTGATGTGGAAATCGTCCTCGCGGAACGACCAGTCGCCCGTTTGTTCGGGGAAATGGTACCAGTCGAGTCGCTTGGCCTGCTCCGTCCAGAAAGGGTCGGCATCGAAGTCGGCCTGCGAGTAGAGAGCGTCGAGCTCCGCGGGCCCTATGCGGCCGTTGAAATCATCGGGAACGGGATGGACGATTTCGTTCATGCATTTTCGCCCATGGTCGCCATGTCGATCACGAAGCGGTAGCGCACATCGCCCTTTTTCATTCGATCCCAAGCCTCGTTGATCTGGTCGGCCCGAATGATTTCGACCTCGGAGTGAATTCCGTGCTCGGCGCAGAAATTGAGCATCTCCTGAGTCTCCGGAAGGCCTCCAATCAATGAGCCCGCCACGGAGCGATTGCGCATTGCGAGAGCGGCGCCGTGGAGGCCGGGAAGCGAATCGATCGCACCTACGATCACCATCGTTCCGTTCGGCCTTAGCAGGTTCACGTAAGGGCCTACATCGTGGCTCACCGGAATGGTGTTGAGGATGAAATCGAAGCGACCGGCGGCATCGGCCATGGCTTGCTCATCCGTGGAGAGAAGAACGTCATGAGCGCCGAGCTCGCGAGCGTCCTCGCCCTTTTCAGGCGAGGTCGTGATCATCGTCACATGAGCGCCCATCGCGTTCGCAAACTTGACACCCATGTGACCCAGGCCGCCGAGGCCTGCGATCCCCACTTTCTGACCCGAGTCGACGCCGAACTTTCGGAGCGGTGAGTAGGTCGTAATCCCCGCGCAGAGCAGTGGCGCGCCGCGGCCGGGATCCAACGCCTCGGGGAAGTGAAGGACGAACTCCTGACGGACGACGATGTGATCGCTGTACCCGCCTTGCGTTGTCGAGCCGTCCTGCTTGTCGATGCCGCTGTAGGTCAGGACCATTCCGCCATCGCAGAATTGCTCGTGCCCCGCCTTGCAATGTTCGCAGGTGAGGTCGCTGTCGACGAGGCATCCGACGGCCGCCCGATCGCCGACCTTGAACCTCGTGACCGCAGAACCGACCCCCGTGACCGTGCCGACGATCTCATGCCCGGGCACCATCGGGTAGAGGCTCATGCCCCAGTCATTATGGGCCATGTGGAGGTCTGAGTGGCAGATTCCGCTGTGGCTGATCTTGATGGCCACGTCCTCGGGGCGAAGTGCCCGCCGCTCTATCGTGAGTGGCTGGACCGGCGAATCCGAGCTCGTAACGCCAAAGGCTCGCGCCGTGGTCGCCTTGTCGGTTGAACCTGAAATAGCCGGTTCGAGAGTCGGAGTCGTCGTGGCCATGTCAGCCTCCCTATCTTGCCCGGTCGAGGACTCTCCTGGCTTGCAGGAGGTGCGGCCGGTCGACCATCCGGCCGCCTACGGACAAGACGCCGGCGTCCGGGTCGGCGTCGAATGCTTCAACAATAGCGCGCGCGTGCTCTACTTCGCCTGCCGTTGGGGTGAAAGCCGCATTGATCGCGGCGACCTGAGCGGGATGGATGGTGAGCTTGCCGGTGAAGCCTTCGCGAGCGGCGGCTTCGGCCTCGGCTCGGAGGCCTTTCTCGTCCTTGAAGTCGGCAAAGACTCCGTCCACCGGCTGGACTCCGGCGGCGACTGCGCCTGCCAGGCAAAGCGAGCGGGCCATCCGGTATGTGAAGCTCAAACTTCCGTCGGCGTCGTATTTGGATGATGCTCCGAGTGCGGCGGACAGGTCTTCCGCGCCCCAGCTCATGGCTGCGAGAGTCGTTTTCGGGTCGCGGTAGCTGAGCATTCCGAAGAGACTCGCGGGGGTCTCGGTGACGATGGCGTGGATCGGGATGTTGCCGGTGCGGTGCGCCAGTTCTGCGATGTCCGCTCCACTTTCCGCCTTGGGAAGGACCACGCCATGAATGCCGGCGATGCCGAGCATCTCGAGGTCCTTGCGATGCTCGTCGGTGCGCAGCGGGTTGATGCGAACCCACCATAAAGGTCCACCGGTGCGCTTGCCGAGGCCCTTGAGGACCTGACGGGCAGCGGCTTTCTGCTGCGGCGCGACGCTGTCCTCGAGATCGAAGATGACTGCGTCCGCTTCGCTCTCGATTGCCTTGCCGATCTTCTTCTCGCTGTCCGCCGGAACGAACAGCCAGCTACGCGGCTGGCTCATTGCGGTTTCTTGAGCAGCAGGGCCGAGCGGGTGCATTCGCACACCAGCTCACCCCGCTGGTTGTAGCTGCGGTGCGCCCAGGTGACGATGCCCGCGTTCGGCCTGGAATTGCTTTCCCGAACCGCGATGCATTCGCTTTCCGAACGAAGCGTGTCGCCGACGAACACCGGCTTCGGAAAAGTCAGCTTGTCGTAGCCAAGGTTGGCGACGAGCGTTCCGAGCGTGGTGTCGTTGACGCCGACTCCGATCATCAGGCCGAAGGTGAAGATGGAATTCACGAGCGGCTTGCCGAACTCGGACTTGGCTGCCGCCTCATGGTCGAGGTGCATCGGCTGGGGATTGTGGGTGAGCGTGGAGATCAGCAGATTGTCGGTCTCGGTGACCGTGCGCGTGATCGAATGCTCGGCGCGGTCTCCCACATTCCATTCGTCGAAATAGCGTCCGGCCATTAGCTTTCTCTATTCAGCCAGCAGTATCTCGGCAACGGCCTCGGTTATTGCCGAACCATCGAGCCGATAGGCCGCGTAGAGGTCTGGAAGATTGCCGGTCTGCCCGAAACGATCGACCCCAAGCGGGGCAACCCGTTGGCCGAGGACGCCTCCCAGCCAGGAAAGGGACGCAGGCGCCGCGTCGGTAATAGTGACGAGGCCGGCGTTGCGGCCAAGCTGCGACAGGAGCTGTTCGATGTGGCTCTGCTCACGGCGACCGCTCCAGCGTTTCGCCTGGGCGGCGGTCCAGTGACGGTGAAGCAGGTCCGGTGAGGTGACAGATAGAAGGCCAAGGCCGGGCAGGTCCTCGCGAAGTTCTTCCCAGGCGGCGAGGGCTTCCGGCATGACCGCTCCCATGGCGATGATTGCGGCTTCCGAGCCGTTGCCCGGTTCGCGCAGCCAATAGGCGCCCTGAAGCGCGCCTTCGCGCCAGTCGTCATTCTCGCGCTCGACCTGGCGGATGCTTCGCGTCGAGAGGCGCAGATAGGTGCTCTCGCCGTCCGGATCGTCGATCAGGCGGAATGCGAGCTCCATCATCGCCGTCAGTTCGTCGGCAAAAGCGGGCTCGTAGTGGCGAAGGCCCGGCTGGCCGAGCGCGATTAGGGGCGGGTTGATCGACTGGTGCGCGCCGCCTTCGGGCCCGAGCGTGATCCCGCTCGGCGTTGCGACCAGAAGGAAGCGCCCATCCTGGTAGCAGGCGTAATTCAGAGCATCGAGTCCGCGAGCGATGAAGGGATCGTAGAGGGTTCCGATCGGCGCAAGGCGCGATCCGAACAGGTCTCCGGCGAGACCTGCGGCGGCTAGCATGAGGAACAGATTGTTCTCCGCGATGCCGAGCTCGATGTGCTGGCCTTTGTTGGCTGCTGACCATTTTTGCGCCGACGCAATCTTTTGTTTTGCAAAAACGTCCTCGACAGCCTCTCGCCTGAACAAGCCGCGCTGGTTCACCCAGGCGCCGAGGTTGGTCGAGACAGTGACGTCGGGCGACGTCGTGACGATCCGGTCGGCGAGCGTGCCGCCGGCCTTGGCAATTTCCAGAAGGATGCGGCCGAACGCTGCCTGCGTGGCCTGCTCCTCGCCGCTGGGGACGGTCAGAGCCGGCGTTTCGATCTGGCCGAAGCCGCGGTTGCGCTTCTCGCGGGCGATGCGGCTCTTGTCGATCAGAGCCTCGACGCCCGGGCGGGCATTGTCGCCGACGCTTTCTAGCGGTTCCCATTCCTGACCCTCAGCGACGCCCATGGCTCCGCGCCAGGCGGTCATCTGGGTCGGGTTCATCAGGCCGGCGTGATTGTCCTTGTGACCGGCGAAAGGCAGGCCGAAGCCCTTGATCGTCCAGGCGATGAAGAGGGTTGGGACGTCGTCCTGTGCGGCGTCGAACGCCTCGACCAGCGACTCCATGCAATGGCCGCCGAGGTCGCTGAACAGGCTCGCGAGCGCGGCATCGTCGTGCGCCTTGAGGAAGGCGACCGCACCTTTGCCGAGATCCGTCTCAATCCGCTTCCGCAGCGCTTCGCCGCCTTGGTAGTGAAGCGCCGAAAGCTCCGCGTTCGACAGCGCTTCGAACCAAGCCTTCAACTTCGGATTGGCGTCCAGTGCTGCCTTCAGCTTCTTGCCGTAGCGCAGCTCGACGACGCGCCAGCCGCAGGAGCGGAAAATTTCGTCGAAGCGTTCGAACATGCGATCGGCGCTGGTCGCGTCGAGGCTCTGGCGGTTGTAGTCGACGATCCACCAGAGATTGCGGACGTCGTGCTTCGCGCCCTCGATGAGCGCCTCGTAGATATTGCCCTCGTCGAGCTCCGCATCGCCGATCAAGGCGACGAAGCGGCCCCGGTCGGCCTCGTCCATCATTCCATGCGCGGTCAGGTAATCCTGGATGAGGCTCGAAAAGGCGGTGATCGCCACCCCGAGGCCGACCGAGCCGGTGGAGAAGTCGACCGGGATCCTGTCCTTGGTTCGGCTCGGGTAGCTCTGCGCGCCGCCGAAGCCGCGAAAGTTCTCCAGCGCCTCGCGGCTCTGCGAGCCGAGCAGATAATGGATGGCGTGGAGCACCGGCCCGGCGTGCGGCTTCACCGCGACGCGGTCGTTTGGCCCGAGCGCGTGGAAATAAAGCGCGGCCATGATGCTCGTCATCGAGGCACAGCTCGCCTGGTGTCCGCCCACCTTCAGTCCGTCGGCACTCTCGCGGACGTGGTTGGCGTGATGGATCGTCCACGCCGACAGCCAGCGCAGCCGGTCGTCGAGGATCTTCAGTGATTCGATGTCGGTCGCGGCGGGTTTCAGCATTGCGCGGGACTAGCCGAGCGGCCGGGGAAAGCGAAGCGGTGTTCAGCGCCGGCGCAGGACCGCCACGGCTCCGCCGGTCGCTGCAAGGTCGACCTCGATCGCTTCCGAGGCGGTCACGCTGCGGCGTTCGCGACGCGTCGAGTCCGGCTTGTCGCCGTCGAACCACAAATCCGCGCTCCACGACCCACGGCCGAGGAATGATAAAGGGACGCTGACCTTGCGGGCGGACTCGCCGTTCATGGCACCAAGGTACCAGGTCTCTCCCTTGCGCCTTGCGATTACGATGTACTCGCCCACGTCGCCGATGACGTATCGCGTCTCGTCCCAGCTGGTCGGCACGTCCCGGATGAAGGCGAAATCCGCAGGGCTTGCCCGGTACATGTCCGGACTGTCCTGGAGGCTGGTCCAGGGGCTGTTGAAGACGACGAACATCGACAGGTTATGAGCCCGCGTCGTCTGGACCATCGGGAGGACCCAGCGCACCTCGAACTCCGCCGGGCTCACGTTGACGAACCCGCCGGGGAGGTAATCCATCGGCCCGAGCACGCCGCGCGTGTAAGCGAGCATGACATTATGCTCGGCGGTCGGGCGGTTGCTCCACTTGTTGTATTCCGAGCCGAGCACGCCCTCCTGGGTGATGTAGTTCGGATAGGTCCGGGCGAGGCCGCGCGGGACGAACGCCCCGTGAAGCTCGATCATCAATTTGTGGCGAGCGGCGGATTCCAGGACTTTCTCGTACCAGCGGACCATCTCCTGATCGTCGCGATCCATGAAGTCGACATTCACGCCGACGATCCCCTGCGCCTGAATGTAATCGAAGGCGCGCTCCATGATCGGATCGAGCTCTCGCCAGTCGATCCAGGTCCATAGCTTCACGCCGCGCTTCCTGGCGTGGTCGGTGACTTCCTTCAGCCTGAAATTGGGATTGTCGGCGAAGAGGTTGGCCTTCGGGTCGAACCCCGGTGCGACGCCCGAGCCCGCGTACCAGCCATCGTCGACCATCACATATTCGAGGCGGTTTTCGGCAGCGAAGTCGATGTGCGCCTTCATGCTCTTCGTGCTGGTCACGGGGAGCGTCTCGCCACCGACTCGCCCGCCGCTAAGCCAGTCCGAGGCCGCCTTGCCGGGCTTGATCCAGCTCGTGTCCTTGAGGCGCGACGGCGTCGCGAGATTGTCGACGAGGTTGGACTGGGCGAACATCCCGGCCTTGTCGGCAAGCATGATGACTCGCCATGGCGTCCGGATCGGCTCTCCCAGGCGGGTGCGAGCGGCGATGTCGGGATTGCCGGGAAGCGGCGAGAGCTTCGTGACGACCCCGAGGCCATCTCCGCGGCCTTTCAAATATGCCGCGGGATAATCGAGCAGGTCCGATTCCGTGATCAGGAAGGCGGCCTGGCCCGTTTCGCACAGCAAGGGCAAATCATAGAGATTGTGCTCGCGGATGCGCCCGGCCTCGACAGGATCGAATTCGCCTTCATGGGCGTTCCCGAAGCGGCCGGGGTTGAAGCCCCAGCAGATGTAGCTCCTCGCGAAATTGAAGCTCGTGTCTTCACCGGTGACGATGGCGCCGTCGGTCTTCGGCTGGACCGGGATCACGGTGCGGAGCGCGACCCCGTCGTCATAGGCGCGAAGGACCAAATCGATACGCCGCGTTTGGCCGTCGATCAGATGCAGGACGGCTTCGTTGAAACGGTCCCGGACGCTCGACGCCTTCCCGGTGACCGGCCGCCACTTGTCGTCGACACTGCGCCGCTCAATCCGATCGATCCCCGAGCTCTCGCCTAGCGGGCCGCTCTGGAGAGACAGCGATACCGGAGAAGCCAGGATGATCGTCTCGGAATCGCGGGAGACGGAGTAGGCAGGACGGCCTTTCGCGTCGAAGCTCAACGAGATCGCATTGCGCCCGTCGGGGGAGCGAACGGTTTCGGGTGTGGACGTGGCTTGAGCGCTCGCCCGCGCGCCGAGCGAAAGGGTCACCATCAACGCCAAAGCCATGCGAAGATTCATGCTCTTCCCCCTCTTGACGGATTAGCCGAGGGGAACGGACGCGGAAAGCGGCGCGCGTTGCCGCTGTTGGAAATTATCAGAGGGGAAGTTGACCAAATTGACTGTGCGGAGCGGCTGCGAATGCTCCGGATGTTCGCACTGAGGGAGGTGTTTCCGGCGCGCTTCCGAAGTTCGCTAAGTTCACCCCTCAACGCGCGTGTGCGAACGCGCGCAATGAGAGACGGGAGGCGTACGATAGTCATCTGCCAACCTAAGGCACGAAATCGGGCCTGTAGGACAGCCTAATGTCTGTTTTGGGTGGTTAGCGGACGCTTCGCTGTTAGGCTTGCCGGATGAAATCGCCTTTTCATAGAAGCGACGGACCTCCGGCATGGGATCATGCCCGAGCGGAGAAGCTACTAGGTTCAACCGTTCTCGTTGGGCTGACCTACGAAGAGCCGGCTGGGCAGCGACAGGAACAGTTTTACGGCACCGTCATGGCCGCGGACCCAGAGGACGGGATCACGTTGAGGTTAGAGGGTAGCCGCTCCGGCGAATTCTACACCCTTCCCCCTGCCTTGCAGGCGCTCTTTCCTGCGAAGCCTGGCGAATATCGGTTGCGCGAGACGGGTGAAGTCGTCGTGGACCCAGATTACACGACCACTTGGACGTCTACGCGGTCTCACAACTGAAGGTTCTGCAATGGGTGGAAAGCTGACCCTCGGCTGCTAACGTTCAAGCGTGGCAGACTGGACGACCGGATACACTCGATCAGAGCTCGATGCAGCGCAGGATCGCTTCAGTCTTCGATTTCCTCCCGACTTAGTCGAACTTTTGCTTGACCGCCGTCCGAGCGAGGGATGGGACTGGCGAGCAGACGATGCAGGAATCCGCCGCGCGCTTGAATTCCCGCTGAAAGGGCTGCTGTACGATCTTCAGCACAACGCCCTCTGGTGGCCAGAGTGGGGAGAGAAACCGGCTTCTGCTGACGAACAAGCTGAAGTTCTTACGGCAGTCGTCAAGGCCGCGCCTCGTCTAATCCCGCTCATCGCGCATCGCTACATACCTGAGGAGCCGCATGAAGCAGGCAATCCTGTGTTCTCCGTTATGCAGTCGGACGTGATCTACTACGGGGCAAACCTCACCGAGTATTTCGCCAACGAGTTCGGCGGAACCCATCAGGTCGGTCCTGTGCGCCGCATTCCATTCTGGTCCGAGCTCGTCGAGCGAAACTGTTAGCCTAGCTGGCGCCTAAGCCGCTGCAGCCTCGTCCTGCCCAGCGTCGTAGCGTGCCTGGGCCTCATGGATTGCGCCGACATTGTCCAAGGCCCAGGTCGCAAGGCCGCAGATCGGTTTCTGGAGCGAGTTGCCCAGCTCGGTGAGCTCATAGTCGACGCGCGGCGGGATTGACGGCGTCACGGTGCGGTTGACCAGGCCGTCGCGCTCGAGGTTGCGCAGGGTAAGCGTCAGCATTCGCTGCGATACGCTGGGGATCTCTCGGCGCAATTCGTTGAACCGCTTCGGTCCCTCGCCGAGCGTCTGGACGACGAGCACGGTCCACTTGTCGCCAATGCGCGACAGCAACGTGCTGATGGTCCGGCAGACGGGGTTCGATGGGTCCTTCATTTCGCAGTTACCTTCCTGTTCCCGCCGCACAAATTTGTTCTCAGGAACCAAAAAAGTGCGTTCTTGCGGGTGATTCACTGATAGTTATTTAGCGTGCCTCGGTAACAAATCAATACTTAGGAGGCATTAGTGACCATCCTGCATATCGACAGCAGCATCAACGGCGAGAACAGCGCCAGCCGCGCCATCAGCGCGAAGATCGTGGATCAGGTGAAGGCTGCGCAGTGGGGCGAGCAGCTTGTCTACCGCGACCTTGCTGCTGAGCCTCTTCCGCACCTGACTCTCGACGCGTTCGCGGACACTTCGGTACTCGACGAATTCCTCGCCTCCGACACGGTCGTAATCGGCGCACCCATGTACAATTTCACTTTGCCCAGCCAGCTCAAGGCCTGGCTCGACCGCATTCTCGTTGCCGGGCGTACCTTCCGTTACACCGCCGAGGGTCCCGAAGGCCTCGCGGGCGGGCGCCGCGTGATCGTCGCGCTTGCCCGAGGCGGCGTTTACGACGCCGGATCGCCGGCAGCCTCGCTCGAGCATCTCGAAAGCTACCTGCGCGGCGTCTTCAACTTCATCGGCATCGAGCCGGAGTTTGTCGCCGCCGACGGGCTCAACTTCGGTCCTGAACAGCGCGAGAAATCGCTGACTCAGGCGCTCGGCGAGACTGTGCGCCTGGCCGCTTAGGTCCGGGGCGTGGCTGCTTCCTCCCCGCCGTTGCCCCATTTTGGAGCCCCGGGCGTTTCGCTCCCCACGCCCAGGGCTATTCTTTTCAAGTCACACCAAGGAGTCTGCCTGTGAACAGCGATCGGATCGGGGCCTTTTCGCCCGTCATGCTCAGCATCCTGCGGATCATGACGGGGCTGCTCTTCCTCGAGCATGGAACGCAGAAGTTCCTGTCGTTTCCGGCAGGCAAGATGGCCGGGTTTGGATGGACCTTCGCCGGGCCGCCAGCCTACGCCGGGATCATCGAGCTGGTCGCGGGGGCATTGATCGCGATCGGCCTGTTCACGCGTCCCGCAGCCTTCATCGCTTCCGGAACCATGGCGGTGGCCTATTTCATGGTTCACGCGCCGCAGAACTTCTTCCCCATCAACAATATGGGCGAGGCGGCGATCCTCTACTGCTTCGTGTTCCTGTACCTGTTCTTCGCCGGTCCGGGACCGATCAGCGTCGACGCGAAGCTGGGCGGTGACAATCGCTCGGTAGCTTGACGCGACTCTCGGCGAGGAGCAGCTAGCCCGCCGCCGGTGCGCGCCTCGGTCCGCGCGCCTGCCCGTCAGCGTCTCACCGGCCGGCATGGGGGTTCGGCATGATCAGGCATGCGATGATTTTCCTTGCTGCGACGGCAGTATTGGCGGCTCCGGCAATCGCAGGTCCTGCGGAGGAGGCCACGGCAGCTGTCACGACCTGGCTCGACAAGTTCAACGCCGGCGACGTCAACGCGTTCAAGGCCGCGCACACGCCGGATACGGTGATCGTTGACGAGTTCGAACCGTACCTGTGGACCGGCGCCGGCGCGCCGCAACGCTGGCTGGAGGATTACGGGAAGGACTCGACGGCCGGGGGCATCACGGGCGGCCGCCTCGACTATGCCGCGCCGCTTCGCGCCTCTGCCAACGACACGATGGCCTACATCGTGCTTCCGACCATCTATCGCATGACCCAAGGCGGGAAGGCGAAGTCGGCGGCCGGCACCATGACCTTCGTCATGACCAAGGTCGGCAACGACTGGAAGATCGCCAGCTGGACCTATTCGGCCCCCGCTCCACAATAAGAGCTAGGAAAGGAGCCTGAGCGGGTTTTCCAGCAACGGCTTCAGCGACTGCATGAAGCTCGCGGCGTCCCAACCATCGACCACGCGGTGATCGCAGCTGAGGGACAGGTTCATCCGCTTGCGGATCTCGATCTCGCCGTCGACGGGGACAATCTTGTCCTCGATCTTGTTCACGGCGACGATGGCGACCTGGGGCGGATTGACGACCGGCGTCGAAGTGATCCCGCCCATCGGGCCGAGGCTCGAAATAGTGAAGGTCGCGCCGCTAAGCTCTTCGCGCGTCGCCTTGCCCGTGCGGGCGGCTTCGGACAGGCGGCCGATCTCGGACGCGAGCTGCCAGACCGATTTCGATTGGGCGTCGCGGATGGTGGCGACCATCAGGCCGTTCGAGGTCTGGGTCGCCATGCCCATGTGCACGGCCCCGTGACGAGTGACGACCATGGCTTCGTCGTCGAACGTCGCGTTGAGCATCGGCCAGTCTGCGAGCGCTCGTGACATGGCGGTGATGAGGAAAGGGAGAAGCGTCAGCTTGGGATTATCGCCGCGGTCGCGGTTCATCATCTGACGCGCTTCCTCGAGCGCGGTGACGTCGAATTCCTCGACCAAAGTGAAGTGCTGGATGCGCCGGTTGGCCTCGGCCATGTTCTCGGCGATCTTGCGGCGAAGACCGACGACCTTGATCGCCTCGTCCTTGCGCGGAGCAGCAGCGCTGCCGCGGGTCGAGACGCTTCCGCCGTTGTAGAGCAGGTAGGCGTCGAGGTCGGAGTGGCGGATGCGGTCGCCGGTGGTTTTCACCTGGCCGAGATCGATGCCGAGGTCGCGGGCGCGAGCCCGGACGGCGGGGGAAGCGAGCACGTGTGCCTGCGCCGGCTCCTTGCCGGCGACTTCCGGCTCGACGCGCGGCGTCGGGGCAGGCGCAGGCGGCGGGTTTTCTTCGATCGGGGTGACCGGGAGCTCTTCTTCCTGCTCCGGCGTCGGCTTGATCGCGCCGTCGCCGAGCGGGCGCTCTTCCTTGCTCTCCAGAACCGGTGCGGGCGCCTCGTCGGCAGGCGCAGCACCTTCGGTCTCGATCACCGCGAGCACCGAGCCGATCGGAATCTGGTCGCCGACTTCGCCCGCCAGCTCCACGACTTTGCCGGCCACGGGAGATTCCATTTCCACCGTCGCCTTGTCGGTCATCATGTCGGCGATCTGCTGGTCTTCGGCGATGGTGTCGCCGATCTTGACGTGCCAGGCGACGATCTCGGCCTCGGCAATGCCTTCGCCGATGTCCGGCAGCTTGAATTCGTATTTCGCCATCAGTCTGCCATCACTTTCTCAAGCGCCCTCTTCATGCGCTTCGGACCAGGGAAGTAAGCCCATTCGTAGGCATGCGGGTAGGGCGTGTCCCAGCCGGTGA
>Ga0307415_100000165_pt1 | contig 29375 bp, 27 predicted proteins | sample DK1Cmetagenome_FD_204524 | JGI IMG/M metagenome (GOLD analysis project Ga0307415, IMG submission 204524) | Maize rhizosphere microbial communities from greenhouse at UC Davis, California, United States - DK15-C-2 | ecosystem: Host-associated > Plants > Roots > Rhizosphere > Soil | place: USA... | reverse complement strand
ACCGTGACGGGTCGGAGCCCGGCCGGCTGGAAACACGATGACGTTCGAGGCATCCCCCTCAGGCCGAGGCCGGCGTGTGGTCGGGGGGGCCGAGACCCCACGCCGGCCTCAAAGCGTGGAGGCTGCTCCGCCGCGGCATCGACGGCCTGACCAATCCGTGCCGAGATGCGGCAGGGCGCACGGCGGCTAGTCTCCGCGACTCTCCGGTCAGTACCAGCCGTTGGCCTGCCAGAAGGCCTTGGCCCGCTCGGCGGTGCGGTAGCGGCCGCGGACATAGGCGCGGAAGGCCCACAGCTGGCGGCCGCAGTCGGTGGTGGCGTAGTCCTGGCCCAAATAGAGGATGCGGTTGCCCAGCAGCAGCTGGCCGAGGCCGAAGGCGGTGGAGGTGGGGTTGTCGGCGGTCGGGTCGCCGCTGGACTCGCGCAGGATGATCCAGCGCTCGGCCGCCGAGGTGCCCGACAGGTCACAGCGGCCGCCCGACCCCCCGGCGGGAGGCCCGCCGGCGCCGGCGCGAGCGCCCGCTGCTGCCCGCTGCCTGGCCAGCTCCTCCTGGCGGATCAGGCGGCGCAGCTCGGCCGAGCGGCGGCGCAGGGCGGCGGCCGCTCCGGCCAGGCGGGCCAGGCGGGCGTCCAGCTTCTGCTTGGCCTGCTGGCGGACGGCCCGGACCTGCTCCAGCTCGCCCAGCTGGCGCCGCACCTTGGCCTCGGCGGCGCTGCGGGCCTGCTCGGCCTCGACCATGGCGTCGTGGAGCCGGATCGATCGCCTGCGTGCCAGCTCCAGGCGGTGAAGGACGTCCTGGTCGGCCCGGATCACGTAGCTGAGGGTGACCGCCCGCTCCAGCAGGTCGCGCAGGTCGCTGGCCTGGACGACCACAGACAGCCCAGACACCCCGCCGGTCATGTAGGCGCGGCGGACCTGCCAGGCCAGCCGGGCCTCCTGCCGGCCGACCTCGTCGGTCGCCGCCTCCAGGGCGGCCAACGCCGCCGCCCGACGTCGCCGGGCCGCCTCCAGTTCGCGGGTAGCCGCGCCCAGCCGCGCCCGGGCCACGGCGACGGCCAAGTCGGCGGCGGCCAAGGCGTCGGCGACCGCCCCGGCGTCGGCTCGGGCGTCACCCAGCACCGCCTCGACCGCCCCCAGACGCCGGCGGGTCTTGTCGAGCTCGTCCCGATCGTCGGCGGCCGCGGGGTGAGACAGCAGCAGCAGCGCCGCGACCACGGCGGCCACACAGCGCCGCCGAGCCGGTGACCACCGCGCTCGCGTCCTCGACCGTGCCGGCATGATCGGGCCATTCCGTCAGATCGCCAGGATTCGGGCTGCGTACTCTACCGCGGCGGCGCCTGAAACTGTGGGACCCGGGATGGGCGAACCTGCGCCGTCCCGCCGCGGGTCGCTGCCCGATGGCCCGTATGAAGCGCCGATCTTTGCGTAACGACGGCACACCGTGCCCGTGACCGGTGTCACTTACATGCGCAGCGCTGCTGTCTACGCTCGGCCGAGCGGGCGCTGAGATGCTCGGGCTGTCGAGCAGATGTAGTTGAACGTTTGCAGTGAGTGGGGGCCTGAAGATGGGGACCAACGCGAGCACAACATCCTCGGAGCTCATGCGCACGGACGATCCGATCTTCCAGCCGCTCCGCTTCCGTAACCTCGAAGTGAAGAATCGCGTGTTCCGGTCCAGCATTTCCGGGCGTATCGACAATTACGACGGCTCGGGGACGCAGGCTCGCATCAATTGGGAGGCGAAGTTCGCCCGAGGCGGGGTCGGCGCCATCATCTCGGCGCACGTCCCGATCAGCGTCCGCGGGCGCATCCTGCCCAACTATGCGCACATCGATCGCGACGAGCGAATCCCATTCTGGCGGCGTCTCGGCGAGCGGGTCCACGAATACGACTGCAAGTTCATCCTGCAGCTGAGCCACGGCGGCCGCCAGCAGGACTTGGCGGGGGTGGAGAATTTCGAGAAGCCGGCGCTGAGCTCGACCGACCGGCCCGACCCGTTCCACGGCCTGCCCTGTCGGCGTATGACGGTCGAGGAGATCCACCAGACTGTGCAGGACTTCGCCGCGGGCGCCCGCCGGGCGCGCGAGGCCGGGCTGGACGGCATCGAGCTGCACGCCTGCAACGGCTACCTCATCACCCAGTTCCTGAGCTCGGGGATCAACGACCGCAGGGACGACTATGGAGGCCCGCTCGAGAACCGGGCCCGATTCCTGCTCGAGATCATCCATGCTATCCGGCGAGAGGTCGGCCACGACTTCCATCTCCAAGTGAAGATCAGTGCCGTCGACCACAACAACGCGATCATCTTCTGGGACCGGAAGGGCAACACGCTCCCGGAGTCGGTGCGGGTCTGCCGATGGGTGGAGGAGGCCGGGGCCGACGCCCTGCACGTGTCCACTGGCAGTCTCTTCCCCCATCCCCTGAACCCGCCCGGCGACTTCCCGATCGCCGACGTCGTCCGGAACTACGACACGATGTTGTCCAGCGGCCGGCACGTGCTCCGCAACTATCTCCTGTTCCGCTTCCCACTGACAGCGCCATTGATGGCCTTCCTGTGGAAGCGGACCGCGGGCGACGTCGTCGAGGGTGTCAACGTTGCCGACACCGCCGAGATCAAGCGGAACGTCACGATCCCCGTGCTCTGCACCGGGGGATTCCAGAGCGCCTCGTCCATCCGCAGGGTGTTGGCCGAGGGCAGCTGTGATGGCGTCTCGATCGCCAGGCCGCTGATGGCCAACCCGGACCTTGTGCAACTGTTCGCCGCCGGCCGTGATCTGCCCGAGCGGCCCTGCAGCTACTGCAACAAGTGCCTGGTCAACGTGCTCGAGAATCCACTCGGCTGCTACGACGTGCGCCGTTACGACGGTGACTACGACGCGATGGCGCGTGAGCTCATGTCCTTCTTCGCGCCTGATGGCTTCGCCCAGGCATCCACAGCCTGAGGGAACCGAGTACGAAGGGGCAGGCAAGCGCGCTCTGTGCGACGGACGGCGCTCCTCGGCGGTGTCGAACGGCAGGCTCGTCTCCTGGAGCGCGAAGCCGCAGATGTGGCTGTCGAGGGTGGAGAAGGCGTGGGCGGCCAGCTCGATCGAGAAGCCGCTTTGGCGGAGGGTTCCGAGCACGGCGTCGTGGTGGCGCAGGGTTGCCGGGCCAGGTGAGGTCCGCGAGTCCATCAGCCCGATCGCCCAGGGATGGCGCGACAAGATTTCACGGGCCGAGATGGCCCGGTGGCGCATGGCCGTCTTCCAGTCGACGCCCGCGGTGGGCAGGTGGATCTGGCTGAAGAGGAGGTCGATCATGCCGTCCAGGAGGTCGGCCTTGTTGGCCACGTGGTTAGCAAGCGGCGGAGGCGGCGGGAAGGTCGCCGGAAGCGGCCGGTGGGGTTCTCGGACCAGTCTCGGGCAACCGGCACACCCCCGGAGACGTCTCGCTCCACCGAGCAGCCATCGTCGCCGGACTCGGGTTGTTGGTCATGTTCCTGCTCGCGTTCGCCAGCTTCTCGGCCTTCGAGGGCCTGGTCGTGGAGGGAGATGCGACCAGCACGGCGGGCAACATCGCCGACCATGAGCTCCTGTTTCGCAGCGTCACCTGCGGCTTGTGATCGTCGCTGGGCTCGATGTGCTAGTCGCGTGGGCGCTGTATGTCATCCTGCGGCCCGTCAACCCGCCCTCGCCGTGCTCGCGGCATGGCTCAGGGTGGCCTATGCGGCTGTGTTCGCGGCTACCTGGTCGATAGCTTCGGCGGGTTCCTCTCCAAGAGCTACGACGCCAACGTCGCCCTCCTCACCTTTCCCGGAGAGGTGCTACTCATGGGCTGGCTCCTGTGGAGAGGTCAGCGACCGCAAGCGCCAGCGGTTCCGTGAGGTCCGCGCTGGGGCCGCGACGCATCGAGTCTGCGGTGGCGATGGCGAGAACGACCAGGACGACGCGGAGCCAGCCCCCCCGGCCCCAGGCGACGCAACGCTCGCCGGGCAGGCGGCACCGCTCCTAGGATGACGGTGGCATGAAGGAGCTGTCGGCAGCGGAACTTGCCGACCTCGCCGGCGTGACCGAGGCCGAGGTCCGGCGGCTGGTCGACCTCGGCATCCTGGTGACCCGGCACGGCGCCGCCCCGTTCCTGGAGGCCGACGCGCAGAAGGTCCGCCTGGCCACCGCGTGCCAGCAGGCCGGGCTGCCGATGGCAGGGATCGCCGCGGCGGTCCAGCAGGGTCGGCTGTCGTTCGCCTTCCTGGAGGCGGCCCCCTACCGGCGCTGGGCGGTGCGCTCGACGCGGACCTACCGGCAGGTCAGCCAGGAGACCGGGGTGCCGCTGGAGCTGCTGGGTAGCTTCCTGGAGGCGATGGGGTTCGCCCGGATGGCACCCGACGAGCCGGTGCGGGAGGACGAGCTGGAGGTGATGCCGCTGCTGCAGCTCGGCCTGTCCAGCGGCTTCCTGGACCGGGTCTGGTCGACCCGGCTGGGCCGCGGCTACGCCGAGGGCCTGCGCCTGATCGCCAGGGTCGAGAAGGAGGTCTGGCAGGCGCGGTTCATAGCGCCCCTGCTGGCCTCCGGCGCCGACCAGCAGACCGCCCGGGAGCGGGCCTCCCAACTGTCCGGCGACCTGAACTTCTCCGCCCTGATCGACCGCACGCTGCTGGCCGCCTACCGCCGCCAGCAGGAGCTGTCCTGGATCGAGCAGCTGGTCGAGGACATCGAGGTGGCGCTGGAGGAGACCGGCGTGCTCGGGCGGCCCGCGTGGGTCCCGGCGATGTGCTTTTTGGACCTGGTGGGCTACACCCGGCTCACCGAGGAACACGGCGATCAGGTCGCCGCCGAGCTGGCCGGCACCCTGGCGGTCCTGGTGGAGCGGTCCTCGCGCGAGCACGGCGGGGTGCCGGTGAAGTGGCTGGGCGACGGGGTGATGGTCTACTTCCGCGACCCCACCGGGGCGGTGCTGGCGGCACTGCAGATGGTGGAGCAGCTCCCGCAGGCCGGCCTGCCGCCGGCGCACGTCGGGGTGGCGGCCGGGCCGGTGGTGGTCCAGGCCGGCGACTACTTCGGCCGCACCGTCAACCTGGCCGCCCGGATCGCCGCCCATGCCAGCGCCAGTCGGGTCCTGGTGAGCGAGCGCGTGGCCGAGCGGGCGCCGCCCCAGGGGGTGACCTTCGTCGAGCTGGGGCAGGTGCAGCTACAGGGCATCGCCCATCACGTCCGGCTGCTGGAAGCCCGCCGGGCGTAACGTGACAGCTCAGCAGATGCAGCGCATTGTCTTGCGGCAAGGCAACCGCCGCTGAGGGGAGCCACCGTGTCATTGGGCATCCGAGCCAAGATCCATTGGGTGCGGTGCAAGCTCCACATCCACCGCTGGCGCCCTGAGAAGGACTACCAGGGAAGTGGTGTCGCGAGTGCCGGGACTGCGGCACCGTGAGTGGAATGTCGATGTTCCCGCCAGGCGTCTCGTAGGACCCGTGGCCGCGCTGGGGCCGCAGCCCGGCCGTGAACGGCCGGAGCGCCTCGGACAGCCACGGCGAACCCCAGGCATCACCTGACCAGCTCAGCCACCCTTTCTGGCCGACTCCCGCAGGCCAGGGTCACCGGCCGATTCGCCTCCACGGTCCCGGGCAGCCAGCGCAGACGCAGGGCGCTTCGCGGTTACCGCCCCAGGTGTGACGCTCCGTTCGACATGCGCTGAAGCAGGCTGGCCGCTGCCGGCGGGGTCCGCGGCTTGCCCGTCGGGGTCCCAGGAACAAGGGCGGTCGCGCCTGCCGCCGCGGCCGAGCTGGGTTTGCCGGGGGTGAACAGCCACACGTCGAACAGGTCATCCAGCTGCTCGCCCGAGATCCGCTCGGCCAGCGCGATGAACTGGCTGGTGGTGCCGTTACCACCGGCCTTCCTGGCCGCCCAGGCCCGAAGGATCCGGAAGAAGTCTCGGTCACCGACCTGGGTGCGCAGGGCCTGCAGGTCGTGGCACCACGAACATAGACCGCGTCGTTGAACAGGAACGGAATGCCCGGATCGCCAACCACAACGTCCCAGAACGGGTCGTCGCCGGGGATGTCGTTGTAGAAGGAGTCGAAGACCTCCTGGGTGGTCCCAAGGCCCTCACGCTCGCCCCACAGCCACTCGGCGTAGGTGGCGAAGCCCTCGTTCAGCCACATGTGCTTCCACTCGGCCAAGGCGACGCTGTCGTCGAACCACTGGTGGGCGTTCTCGTGCACCACCAGGAGGTCGCCTTCGACCGGATCGGAGAAGGAGGACCCCGGATAGATCGAGCGGGTCTGCACCTCCAGCGCGAAGAACAGGTCAGGGGCGTCGTACACGATTCCCCCGCCGGTGGAGAACGGATAGGGCCCGAACTGCCCGGACAGGAACTCCAGAATCTCACCCTGGCGGGCCAGCGAGGCGTCCGCGATCTCCCCGAAGGTCGGCGAGGCCGGGTCCTCGGGTTCGGCCGGCTCGCCATACAGGTCGGGCTCGACCGCGTCGTACATCCGCAGCCCCTGGGCCGTCCGGTAGCTGCGCAGGTCGAACTGGCCGATCGTGGCCGTGGCCAAATAGGGCGCCATCGGGGTCCGGCGCGTCCCAGACCCAGGTGGTCCTGTGGTCGTGGGTCCGCCGCCCGACGAGTCGGCCGTTGGAGATCGCCTCCAGCCCCGCCGGCACCGTCACGACGAAGGTGAAGGCCGCCTTGTCCGTCGGGTGGTCGTTGAGGGGAACCAGTTGGCCGAGCCCTCGGGCTCGCTCACCACGACCGCGCCGTCGTCGGTGTGGATCCAGCCGTAGGGCAGCGGTTCCTCCGGGACCGACAGGTCGATCTGTGTCCTGGGTACGCCGTCGTAGCGGACCACGGTGGTGAACCGCCGCCCTTCTTCAGCCGGTGCGTAGGGGTAATGGTCAGCTCGTGGTCCTGGCTGCGAGCCCAGCGCGCCTTCCGTCCGTCGACCCGGACCGAGCGGACGGTCAGACCCTGGAAGTCGAGGTTGAACCGGCAGAGCGTCTCGGTCGCCGGGCCGAGATCGTCGCCACGCCGGCGAGGCGGTCCGTCGCCGGGTCATACGACACCTTGAGGAGGTAGTGGGCGACGTCGTAGCCGCCGTTGCCGTACAGCGGGTAGTAGTCGTCGCCGAGGCCCGGAGCGCCAGCGTGGCATCGGCCGTTGCCTCCGCCCTGGCCGGGCGACGCGCCGGCCGGGGTCACCACGGTGGTCAACAACATCGCAACGAACGCCGCCACCAGATGACCGCGCGTAGATCCTAGCCGCCCAGAATGTACTCTTTGCGGGGTAACGCGAGAAGACCTCGGTATCCGCGGCGGGCGCCGTCGCCACCGGTGTCACCTCGGGTCCGCATGGCTAGAATCCGGCCATGGCTTCCTACACGGTCAACCAGCAAGCAGTGGCATGGGCACGCCAGCTCATCGACGCCCGCCAGTACGTGCTCAAGAGCGTCTGGAACGACGTCCAGCCCGCCGCCGAGGACGAGAACGCCTACCTGGAGTCGCATTCCTGGGAGGAGTACGCCCAGTGGCACCTGGCCCTCACCGACGGCGCCACCGACGAGACTAAGGCCAGGTACGCCTTCGTCTACGGCGACTTCCGCCGCCTGCACCGCATGGGCTTGATCGCCTGCCTGTACCGGGCCGCCGAATGGCGCCACAAGGAGGTCGAGCTCGCCGCCCACGACCTCCTCCAGCACCTCGACAAGCGCAGCGGCTGACAGTTGTCGTCGGGCACGGCCGGAGAGTAGGGAGTCCGGCATGCTCCGAGGCTAGAGCCGTCCTGAGCCTGCCAGTTCGAGGCTGAGCATGCGGTTCGTAACTCGATCGCCGGCGATTGACCGTCACCCCCGCCCCATCTAGCCTCGGCCGAAGGCCGACCGAACATCTGGATCGTTGCAGGAGGACGGCGATGCTCATCACCACCACCCCTGGCGTCGAGGGCCGCCCCGTGACCGAGTATCTGGGCGTCGTCACCGCTCAAGGCGTGCTCGGGGTCAACGCCTTCAAGGACGTCGGCGCCGGCATGCGCAACATCTTCGGCGGGCGGTCCAAGTCCTATGAGAACGAGCTGGCATCCGGGGTCAGCGACGCGCTGGCCGAGCTGGAGCAGCAGGCGGCCCACCTGGGCGCCGACGCGGTCGTTGGCGTCGACCTCGACTATGAGACCGTCGGCAGCAACATGCTGATGGTCAGCGCCTCCGGAACGGCTGTAAGGCTGGGCTGACGGCTCCAGGGCACGACGCTCGTGACGAGGGCTGGGAACGGCTGCAGCGGCTCGACAAGATCGTGTTCTCGCACGCTGCAGCAGGTGGCCTGGCCCAATACGCGGATCCGCGGTCAGGACATGGTCGGGGAGATGTGGGCACGCTCGGGAGCTTGCCTGCCCTCCGGTCCGGCGCGAGACTGGGATCATGGCGGAAGACGATCTCGCGGGCTCGAACCTGATCCTGCCTGCGGCATCGCCCGCCCCGCGGCGGCTCGTGGTCGTGGTCGTGGACGGTGCCTCGCTGGGCATCATGTCCTTTGCGTTCGGCGTGTTCGACGCGGCCGTGTACTACGGCGCGCTGCCCGAACTCGATGTGCGCATCGTCTCCGGCGAGCGGGACGCCGCGATACGCGGCGGCAGCTTGACCTACGAGGTGCCCTACAACCTCGACGCGATCCGCGAGGCCGATCTGGTGATCGTGCCCTACTGGCGGGATCCGGCCGAACACCCGCCGGAGCCGCTGCTGGAATCCCTGCGCGGGGCGCACGCCGCGGGGGCACGGGTGGCCGGCCTGTGCTCCGGGGTGTTCGTGCTGGCCGCGGCCGGGCTACTGGACGAGCGCCCGGCCACCACGCACTGGGCGCTTGCTGGGGTCCTCGCCCAGATGTACCCAAAGATCCGCGTCCGCGCGTCGGTCCTCTACATCGACGACGGTGACATCCTCACCGCCGGCGGTGGTGCCGCCGGGATGGACTTGGCCCTGCATCTGATCAGGACCTCTCACGGTGCGGTTGTGGCCAACCGCCTGGCCCGAAGCATCGTGGTACCACCCCACCGTCCCGGCGGGCAGTCGCAGTACATCGAGTCGCCGGTACCCGAGCTTGACCAGGACGACCCCGTCGGCGAGACGATGAGCTGGGCGCTCGGGCGGCTCGACCAGATCCTGCCGATCGACGTGCTGGCCAATCGGGCCCGAATGAGCAGGCGCAACTTCGACCGGCGCTTCCACGAGCTCACCGGGACCGCACCGGCGACCTGGCTGACCCATCAACGCGTGCTTCGCGCCCAACGGCTGCTGGAGTCCACCCGGCTGTCCGTGGAGGAGGTGGCGCGGTCCTGCGGATTCTCCTCGGCCGCAGCCCTGCGCCCCCACTTCCGGCGACTTGTGGGAGTTGCTCCGGCCACATACCGCGACACCTTCAGCGCGCTGTCCTGAGGCTGTCCTGAAATCGTCGCTCGTTGGCGAGATCCCCGGTTCCGCCCTCACCCGGACGCTGACACGCTCTGGGCGGCTTCACCGCAGAGCCAGGCACACGTCGTTGATGCGAGGAGACAGGTCGTGACCGATACCGCCGTCCGGCCGTTTCGGATCGAGATCCCGCAGGCCGACCTGGATGATCTGGCCGAGCGGTTGGCCCGGACCCGCTGGGCCAACGAGCTCCCCCCTCTGGACCCCGGCGGTCCCCAGACCGGCCCGGTCCCCCCCGGCTGGGACTACGGCGTCCCCCTCCGCTATGTCCAAGACCTGGTCAACCACTGGCGCCACCACTACGACTGGCGGGCCTGGGAGGCCAAGCTCAACCAGGTCCCGCAGTTCACCACCACCATCGACGGCCAGACCATCCACTTCGCGCACCTCCGCTCGCCCGAGCCCGACGCCCTCCCGCTGATCCTGACCCACGGCTGGCCCAACACCTTCCTGGAATACCTGGACCTGGCCGCCCCCCTCACCAACCCCCGGGCCCACGGGGCCGACGCCGCCGACGCCTTCCACCTGGTCATCCCCTCGCTGCCCGGCTTCGGCTTCTCCGGCCCCACCACCCAGCCCGGCTGGGACGCCCTGCGCACCGCCCGAGCCTGGGCCCAGCTCATGGCCCGCCTCGGCTATGGGCGCTACGGCGCCCACGGCAACGACGCCGGCGCCATCGTCGCCCCCCTCCAGGGCCGGGTCGACCCCGACCACGTCCTCGGGGTCCATGTCACCCAGCTCTTCTCCTTCCCCACCGGCGACCCGGCCGAGCTGGAGGGCCTGACCGCCGACGAGCTCGGCCACCTGGCCTTCCTCCAGGGGTTTGTGGAGCGGGCGGTCCACGACAAGCTCCAGGCCGCCCAACCCCAGACCATCGCCCACGCCCTGGCCGACTCCCCCGCCGGCCAGCTCGCCTGGAGCGGCCAGCTGCTCGGCCACGCCCTCAGCACCGACCACCTCCTGACCAATGTGGCCATCTACTGGCTGACCAACACCGCCGCCTCGGCGGCCCGCTTCTACTACGAGAACCACCACGCCACCCACCCCACCGAGCCCACCACCGTCCCCATGGGGCTGGCCAGCTTCGCCTACGACTTCCGGCCCCTGCGCCGCTTCGCCGACCGCGACCACACCAACATCATCTCCTGGAGCGAGTTCAACCGCGGCAGCCACTGGGCCACCCACGACGCCCCCGACCTCCTCACCAGCGACCTCCGCCAATTCTTCGCCCAACTCCGCTGACCAGGTCCGTTCCTATTCCCGCGGGCGGCGGCCATACTGGCGGGCATGGCTGGGGAGGTCCGGGGCTCAGCGCTCGTGGGCCGGGCGGTCGAGCTGGGCCGGCTCGACGTGGTGCTGGAACGGGCCGAGCGGGGCCGCCCGCAGGTGGTGTTGGTGGCCGGCGACGCCGGGGTGGGCAAGACCCGCCTGTTGCTGGCGCTCGCCGAGCGGGCGCGTCGGCGTGGGGCGCGGGTGCTCGCCGGCGGCTGTGTCGAGCTGGGCGACATCGGCCTGCCCTATCTGCCCGTGGTGGACGCGCTGCGCGAGCTCGCCGACGACCCGGAGGAGGCCGGGCTGCTGGCCGGCGCGGCCATGACCGCGCCGGCCCTCGGTCGGCTTCTGCCCGGGGTCGAGCCGGCCGGGCCCACCGGTGAGGACCCGGCCAGATGCAGGTGCTCGACGCGGTGCGGGCCGTGCTGGTGGGCCTCTCCGAACGGACGCCGGTGCTGCTGGTCGTCGAGGACCTGCACTGGGCCGACCGCGCCACCCGCGAGCTGATCGGCTTCCTGGCCCGGGCGCTGCGGTCGGGTCGGGTGACGTTGGCGGTCAGCTACCGGTCCGATGAGCTGCATCGGCGCCATCCGCTGCGGCCGCTGCTGGCCGAGCTGGTCCGGCTGTCCACGGTCGAGCGGCTGGAGCTGGCCCCGCTCACCCGGGCCGAGCTGACCGAGCACCTGGAGGCGGTCGCCGGCGCTCCGCTGCCGGCGGAGCAGGTGGAGGGCATCTACGCCCGCTCGGAGGGCAACCCCTTCTACGCCGAGCAGCTGCTGGCCGCCGGGGCCGGCGACGCGCGGGTCGAGCTGCCGGCGACCCTCGCCGAGGCGCTGCTGGCCCGGGTCCAGGGGCTGTCCGAGTCGGCCCGGCGGGTGCTGGGGGTGGCGGCGGTGGCGGGCCGCCGGGTGCCCCACCGGCTGCTCGCCGAGGTTGCCGGGCAGCCCGACGCCGACCTGGAACAGGGCCTGCACGAGGCGGTCGGCGCCGGGCTGCTGGCGACCGACGCCGCCACCGGGAGTTACGCGTTCCGCTATGCGCTGCTGCAGGAGGCGGTCTACGGCGACCTGCTGCCGGGTGAGCAGGTGCGCCTGCACGCCGCCTACGCCCGCCTGCTGGCCGCCGGCCCCGACGGCGCCGCGGCCGAGCTGGCCCACCACTGCCTGGCCAGCCATGACCTGGTTGGCGCGCTGGCCGCGTCGGTGCGGGCGGCCGAGGAGGCCGAGGCGGTCCTGGCCCCGGCCGAGGCCCTGCGCCATCTGAGCGTCGCGCTCGGACTGTGGGAGCGGGTGCCCGAGCCGGCCGCGGCCGCCGGCTTTGACCGGATCGAGCTGACGCTGCGGGCGGCCGCGGCCAGCGCCGCCGGAGAGCTTCAGCGGGCGGCGAGCCTCGCCGAGGACGCGGCCAGGACCGCCAACGCCAGCACGGACCTGGCGCGGGCCGCCAACGCCTACGAGCGCCTCGGCCTCTACCTGTACGTCGCCGGCCGGGTCGAGGAGGCCCTGGCCGCCCGCGCCCGGGCGGTGGAGCTCGTGCCCGCCCAGCCGCCCACTCGACTGCGAGCCCGGGTGACGGCCGCCATCGCGATGGCGCTGATCGACGCCAGGCGGCCGGCGGAGGCCCGCCGCTGGTGCGACGAGGCCCTGGAGGCCGCCCGCGGCGCCGGCAGCGCCGACGAGGAAGCCGACGTCCTGATCACCCTGGGCGTGATCGAGCAGTACGACGACCCGGCCAAGGCCTGTTCGCTGTTCGCGGCGGCCCGAGCGCAGGCGGCCGGCGCCGGCAACCCGGAGATCGAGCTGCGGGCCCTGTACGACCTGGCCGAGGTGTCGAACCAGCTCGGGGACCTGGCGACCGCGTGTGCCGCCGGCGACGAGGGCGCCGCGCTGGCCGAGCGGACCGGCCTCGGCTGGTCCCCGGTCGCGATCCTCGCGCGCCGCGCGCAGCTCAAGGCCCACTACCGGGCCGGTGACTGGGACGAGTGCGAGCGGCTGCTGGCGGCCGTTCCCGAGCTGACGACCCTGGCCGTGGCCGAGGTGGTCGCGCAGGGGCTGGGGGTGCTGGTGGCCCGCGCGCGACCGGCCGCCCCCGCGCGGCTGCGGCAGCTCATCGGATTGGCCGGCGCCAACCCGATCCTCGACCGGGACGTCGCCGTCTGGGAGGCCGAGCTGGCCAGCTGGCAGGGCGACCTGGAGCGGGCGCGGTCGGCCATCCGGCGCGGGCTTGCCGCCGCCGACGCGGTCGAGCACTTCGACCAGGCGCTGGAGGGTGCCTGGGTGGCCATGAACGGGCTCTCGGTCGAGGCCGACCGCGCCGACCGGGCCCGTGTCGCGGGCGACACCGCGACCCTGGCCGACGCCACCGCGGCCGGACGGGCGCTCCTGGTGCGGGCCCGCGCGGACGCCGAGCAGGCACATGGGACCGCCCTGGCCCATGACGTGCACGTCCGCGGGCGGCATGCCAAGGCGGAGGCCGAGTGGACCAGGCTGCAGGGTCGTTCCGACCCGGCGCGCTGGCAGGCCGCCGTCGAAGCCTTCTCCTACGGCAACGTCTACGCGGTTGCTCGCTGCCAGTGGCGGCTGGCGGAGGCGCTGGCCGGCGCCGGCGACCGGGAACAGGCGACCGCCGCCGCCCGGGCGGCGCATGCCACGGCCACCAGGCTCGGGGCGGCGCACCTGCAATCGGCCCTCCTGGCGCTGGCCCGCCGCGGTCGCCTCGACCTCGGCGTCGGCCTGCCGGGACAGCGGCCACTGGCCGGCCTCACCCCACGCGAGCTCGAGGTTCTGCGCCTGCTGGTCGAGGGGCGCTCCAACCGTCAGATCGCCGAGCAGCTGTTCATCAGCGGCAAGACGGCCAGCGTGCACGTGACGAATCTGCTGGCCAAGCTGGGCGTGCACAGTCGCCTGGAGGCCGCCGCCATGGCGCGCCACCTCGGGCTGGAGGAGCCCGCCGGGCCCGAAGTTAAGGCACCCGGGTCGGCGACCTAAGGTCTTCGCCTCAAGACCGGCGGCCTCCTTACTCCCTAGCGTCCACATCGCACGCGGCGACCGACGCCGCTGACGCGAGGAGGACACCATGCCGCGGTACCTGGTCGAGCGCAGCTTCCCCGACGGGCTGGCCATCCCCATCGACGACGGCGGGGCCAAGACCTGCCAGGTCGTCGTCGACGGCAACGCCACCGAGGGGGTCACCTGGGTCCACTCCTATGTGACCACCGACAAGCGGACCACGTTCTGCGTCTACGACGGCCCCAGCCCCGAGGCCATCCGCCGGGCGGCCGAGACCAACCGGCTGCCCGTCGACCGCATCACCGAGGTCCGGGTGCTGGACCCGTACTTCTACTCCTGAGCCCGAGAAGGCATCCATGTCCAAGCTCGCCCGCGCCCTGTCGCTGGCGGCCATGCTGGCGGCCATGCAGCTGGCCGGCCTGACCGCCGTCGCCCAGGGCCATGCCACCGACCAGGCCACTCAGCGGGAGCAGTCCACCGGTGACGCCACCGTCCGGCGGGTGCTGGCCCGCGAGCGGTTCTCCAACCCTAGCCCAGCGCCCACCCAGGCGACCAGCCCGACACCGCCCGCCGCACACAGCAGGCCGGCCCCTGCCCTGTGGGTGCTGGCCACCGTCCTGACCCTGGCCGCCGGGATCGCCGCCCTGGTCGCCCGGCGCGCCACCCGCACCCACCGCGACGAAGCAGGTCAGGTGCCGGCCTGATCGCTCTGGTCCGGCACCAGGATCAGCTTCCCGCGAGCCCCTGACTCGAGGATCCGACGGTGCGCGACCGCCGCCTCGAGCAGGGGCAGCTCCTCGCCGACCACCGGCGTGAGGGCGCCGCTGCGCAGCTTGGCCGCCACCCCCGCGAGCGCGCCCACCGTCTCCGCCTCCGAGGCGTTCCACAGGGCGGTCCCCATGACGGTCGCCTCCTTGATCATGGTGAGCCGCGGGGTGAGCTCCAGGCGTCCCCGGCTGCCGACAACCACCACCCGCCCGCCGGTGGCCAGCACGCCCAGGTCGTGCTCCAGGTTCACGTCCGCCAGCATCTCCACCACCACCGAGACCCCGTGGCCACCGGTGATGCCGGGCAGCTCGTCCAGGTACCCGGGCGCCGAATGGTCCAGGACGTGGCCGGCGCCGGCCCGGCGGACCACCTCCATTCCCGCCGCGGACCCGGCCGTGCCGATGACCACCGCGCCGGCGTCGGCGGCCAGCTGGGTGGCCGGCACCCCGACGCCACCGCTGGCGCCGTGGATGAGCACGGTCTCGCCCGGCTGCAGGCGGGCCTTCTGGAACAGCGCGCGCCAGGCGGTCACGCAGGGCACCCCCACGGCTGCGCCCTGGCCGTACGACAGCGTGGAGGGCAGCGGATGGACCGCCGCCGCGTCCACCACGGCCAGGTCCGCGTACAGGCCGGAGCAGCCGGGCGTTCCCAGCGCCGCCACGAAGACCCGGTCCCCCGGCGCCACCTCGTCCACCCCGGCACCGACCGCATCGACCACGCCGGCCCCGTCGAACCCGGGCGTGTAGGGCAGCTCCGGGGTGAAGAAGGCGTAGGTACCGGTCCGGATGTAGGTGTCGGCGGGGTTGACGCCGATCGCGCGCAGGCGCACCCGGACCTGACCGGTCGCGGGCTCCGGCACCGGCAGCTCGCGGTGCTCCAGGACCTCCGGCCCGCCGAACCGCGACACCTGGATGCCGCGCATCAGGCCTGGTTGCCGGGTGCCTCGGCGCCCTTGGTGTCGGCGTGCTCCAGCAGCGTCCTGCGCGGCGGGGTGAACATGTCCACCTCGAAACACGAGGACTCCAGGGTGCGGGCGCCGTGCGGGACCCATGGCGGGATCACCGCCACGTCCCCGGGGCGCATGGTGCGCGACTCCCCGTCGAGATGGAACTCGAACTCGCCCTCGAGCACGACCACGATCTGCTCCTCCTCGTGGACGTGGGTGGGAGCGACCGTGTGGGGCGCGAACGACACGAAGTTGGCCATCGCGTTCCCGCCGAGCACCGGACGGAACGACAGACCGGGGACGAACTCGACGGGGTCGATGTCGTCGACCCTGACGAAGCGACCCGGCCCGGTGGGCACGCCTTGGGCCTGCGTGCTGAAGTGGGCTTCACCGCTGCTGCCGGTCATCTCGGCAGCCTACCCCGAAGTTGGAGGTTCCCGGCAAGGAGGCGCACTGATGACCGAGCCGCTCCCGAACCCCGAAGGGATGCTGCGAGCGCTGGCTCAGAGGTGAGCTGGATCCAGATGGCCAGGCAGTAGACCGACCGTCCGGAGACTGCATCCATGCGCGGGTTTTCGAGCTGCGGGCAGGAAAACCCCGGGGGATTCCGGTTCTGTGGGGCGTGCGGGTCGCCGCTGGCCGACGTGCCGCGCCAGCCAGAGGGCGAGGAGCGCAAGGTCGTCACGGTGCTGTTCTGTGATCTTGTGGGCTTCACGTCACGCTCCGATCGGGCCGATCCCGAGGATGTCGGGGCCATGCTGCGCCCCTTCCACCGCCGGCTGCGCAGTGAGATCGAGCGCGTCGGCGGCACCCTCGACAAGCTCATCGGGGATGCGGTCATGGCCGTGTTCGGCGTCCCGGCGGTCCACGAAGACGACCCGGAGCGGGCGGTGCGGTGCGCGCTGCGCATGCTTGCCGCGATCGCCGAGCTGAACCAGGCCCATCCCTCCCTCGAGCTGGCGGTGCGGATCGGCATCAACACCGGCGAGGCGCTTGTCTCCCTTGCCCGCGGTACTGACAGCGAAGGCGTGGTCGGCGACGTGGTGAACACGGCGGCGCGGCTGCAGGGAGTGGCGCCGGTCAACGGGGTGGTTGTCGGGGAGGCGACCTGGCGGGCCACCCGGACGCTGTTCGCCTACCACCAGCTCGCCCCTGTCCAGGTGAAAGGCAAGGCCGAGCCGCTGCCGATCTTTCGGGTGCTGGGGGCCCGCAGCCGGCCGGGCGTGGATGTGGCCGAGCGGCCCGCGACGCCGCTGATCGGCCGCGGTGAGGAGCTGGCCACCCTGCAACGCTGCTACCGGGAGGCGTTCGGCGAGCACGCCGTGCAGCTGGTCACGATCCTCGGCGAGCCCGGGGTTGGCAAGAGCCGGCTGGTGCGGGAGCTCGCCGGCTTCGTCGATGCCCAGCCGGAGCTGGTCGCCTGGCGCCGGGGCCGCTGCCTGTCCTTCGGCGAGGCTGTCGGCTTCTGGGCCCTCGGCGAGGTCATCAAGGCCCAGGCCGGCATCCTGGAATCGGACGACCCGGGGGTGGGAGCGGCCAAGTTGGACGCGGCGGTCCGGGCTGTCGCCGACGACGCCTCGGAGCGCGAGTGGCTGAAGGCGCGGCTTGCCCCGCTGGTGGGGTTCGCGACCGCCAGCGAGACGGCGGCCAGCCGGGACGAGTCCTTCATGGCGTGGCGGCGTTTCCTCCAGCTCGTGGCCACGCGGGGCCCTCTGATCCTGGTCATCGAGGATCTGCACTGGGCCGACCCGGCCATGCTCGAGTTCCTCGACCAGCTGCTGGACCAGGCGGGCACGGCCGATCTGCTCGTGGTGGTCACGGCCAGGCCGGAGCTGCTCGACCGTCACCCGGGCTGGGGGACGGGACGGCCCAATGCGACCACCGTGTCGCTGGCCCCCCTCGACGACGAGCGGACCGCGGTGTTGCTCGGCGCCCTGCTCGGCCAGTCGATGTTGCCGGCGGAGGCGCAGTCGCTGCTGCTGGAGCGAGCTGGCGGCAACCCGCTGTACGCCGAGGAGTTCGTTCGCCTGCTCACCGACCGGGGGCTGCTGACCGGGCACGGCAACCTGGTGTCCGTGTCCGACCTGCCATTGCCGGACACGGTGCAGGCCTTGATCGCGGCGCGCCTGGACAGCCTCGCGCCGGAGCACAAGATCCTGCTCCAGGGCGCCGCCGTGTTCGGCAAGGTGTCTGGTCGGGAGCGCTGGCCGCCATGGGCGGCGCCAGCGAAGCGGAGGTCCGGGCCGGTCTGGCCCAGCTCGAGCGCAAGGAGCTGATCCGCGCCGCGCGGCGGTCGGCGGTGGAGAACGAGGCCGAATACAGCTTCTGGCATGCGATCGTCCGCGACGTGGCCTACGCCCAGATCCCCAGAACCGGCCGTTCCCGCCGCCACCGCGTGGCCGCCGAGTGGATCCAGGCCCTCGCCGGTGACCGTGTGGCCGACCGCGCCGAGCTGATCGCCCACCACTTCACCCAGGCGCTGGTCCATGCCCGCGCGGCCAGGGAACCAGGTCTGGCGGAGCTGGAGGAGTCGACCCGTCGCGCGCTGGTGCTGGCCGGCGACTCGACGATGGGCCTGGATGTGGCCGGGGCCGAGGCCTACTACCGGCAGGCGCTGGACCTCTGCCCGGCGGGCACCCCGGGGCGCGCCCGGGTGCTGGCGCGCGCCGCGCGGGCGGCGTTCCAGGTCGGCCGGGTGGCCGAGGCAGCCAGCGGCTACGAGGAGGCGATCGACGGCTTCGCCGCCGAGGGAGACGTCGTTGGACAGGGTGAGGCGCTGAGCCGGCTGTCGTCGGTGCTGTGGAACCAGGGGGAGACCCGTCGCACCCGCGACGCCCTGGTCCGTGCCGTCGAGCTGCTGGAGGGTGCCCGTCCCGGTCCGGAGCTATGCTCGGCCTATGCGCAGATGGCCATGGACCGGGTGATGTCCGGCCACCCCCAGGAGGCGCTGGGCTGGGCGGACAAGGCCCTCGCCCTGGCGGACGAGCTCGGTGGGCTGCCCGAGGAGCGGCTACGGGCCCTTGACTCCCGCGGGGTCGCGCGCGGTGATCTCGGCGACCTGGGCGGAATGGACGACCTGCGCGCGGCCCTCGCCATCGGCCTGGAGATCGGCGCCGGCTTCGACACGGCGGTGGTCTACAACAACCTGATCGAGCCGCTGTGGCTCACCGAGGGTCCATCCGCGGCGCTGAAAACCTGCCAGGAGGCAATCGAGTTCAGCGAGCGGCGCGGGCTCGTGGAGGGCAGCGCCTGGATCCGGTCGGCGACCCTGACCTCGCTGCTGGACCTTGGCCGATGGGACGAGGCGGTGGACACCGCCAACGCCGTGATCGGCTGGGAGCACGACCACGGCGGCCAGTACATGACACAGATGGCCCACCAGATCAAGGCGCAGGTTCTGCTGTGGCGGGGCGAGGTGGACGCCGCCACCGTGCTGGCCCGGGAGTTCCTGCCACGAGCGCGCGCGATCGACGACCTGCAGTTGCTCGTGCCGGCGCTGGCCGTCGCCGTGGCCGTTGCACATGCGGCCGGCGAGCACGCCGCCGCGCGCGGCCTGATCGAGGAGGTGCAGCGGGTGGTCGGCGACCGGGACGGAGGGCGCTGGTACCTGAGCCAGCACGTCGCAGAGCTCGCGCGCGTCTGCGTGGCCCTCGGCCAGCGGGTCACCGGCGAGGCGTTGGCCGCACAGGCCCACGCCGGCGTCGCCCGCCACCGGCACGGGCTCCTGGCCGCACATGCCGTCCTCGCCGAGGGCCGCGGAGAGCTACGACGGGCGGCGGCCCACTACGACGAGGCGGCGGCCCACTGGGCCGACTACGGCCACCAGCTGGAACGGGCCTCGGCCCTCCTCGGCGCCGGCCGGTGCCTGCTCGCCCTCGGCCGGCCGGAAGGCCAGCTCCGGCTCCAGGAGGCGCGGGCGGTGCTGACTCCGCTGCGGGCCTGGCCGCTTCTGGCCGAAGCCGACGCGGCACTGGGGAGTGCGAGATGGACAGGCCGGCGGACTTGACCTTCACATTGGTGTCAAGCTCTACGGTGGCCGTCGGGAGGAGGACAGATGCGAATCGGGGAACTCGCCAGGCGGTCGGGCACCAGCGCCCGCTCGATCCGGTACTACGAGCAGCGGGGCCTCATGGTGGCCCGCCGCGACCCGAACGGCTACCGCGACTACGACGAGGCCCACCTGCGGCTCGTCGCGGAGATCCGCTCGCTGCTCGTCAACGGGTTCGATCTCGAGGAGATCCGCCCGTTCGTGGACTGCCTGCACGCCGGCGTCCAGACCCGGCGGGCCTGCCCCGGCGGCATCGAGGTCTACCGGCGCAAGCTGGCCGAGCTGGACTCGCGGATCGGGGAGTTGCAGTCGCTCCGCGACCGGGTCGCGCGGGAATTGCGCTACCTGGAAGCCGGCGCGGGGCCGGGCAAGGAGGCAACCGGGTGATCACCGACCACCGCGTTCTCACCGTGACCGAGGCGACCTTCGACCGCGCCGTCCTCCAGGCCCGGCTCCCGGCCCTGGTCGACTTCTGGGCCAGGTGGTGCCCGCCCTGCAAGTGGCTCGACCCGGTGGTCGAGGAGATCGCCGCCGAGCAGGCCGGCAGGCTTCTCGTGGCCAAGGTTGACGCCGACGAGAACCCGGGGCTCGTGCGCCGCTATGGCACCCTGAGCCTGCCGAGCCTGCTGGTCTTCGTCGGCGGCGTCGAACGGGCCCGGATCGTCGGGGCCAGGCCCAAGGGCCGGCTCCTCGCCGAGCTGGCCGAGTTCCTCCCCAGGCCCTCCTAGGTCTGTCCAGGAGCGCGGGGGCCAGCCGCGCTTGGTGACCTGGCGACCGGCGGGGCTATGCCCGCAGGAAGGCGAGCACGGCCAGGATGCGGCGGTGGTCGTCGGGGGCGGCGCGCAGGTCGAGCCGGGTGAAGATGCTGTGCACGTGCGCCTCCACCGTCTTGGGGCTGAGGAACAGCCGCTCGCCGATGGCCTGGTTGGAGCGGCCCTCGGCCATGAGGGCGAGCACCTGGCGCTCCCGCTCGGTGAGCTCCTGGATGGGGTCGCGGGTGCGTCGCCGGCCGACGAGCTGGGCGACAACCTCCGGGTCGATGACCGACCCGCCGGCGGCGACGCGGCGCACGGCGTCGACCACCTCGTTGACGTCGGCGACGCGGTCCTTGAGCAGGTAGCCGACGCCGCCGGCGCCGTCCTGGAGGAGCTGGACGGCGTGGTGCGGCTCGACGTACTGCGAAAGCACCAGCACTCCGACCTGGGGGTGGTCGGCGCGGATCCGTTGGGCGGCCTCCAGGCCTTCGCGGGTGTGGGTCGGGGGCATGTGGATGTCGACCACGACCGCGGCCGGCGGGTCGGCCCGGACCCGCGCCAGCAGCTGCTCGGCGTCGCCGACCTGGGCGGCGACTTCGATGCCGCCGGCCAGGAGCACCCGGGCCAGGCCCTCGCGGAACAGCACGGCGTCGTCGGCGATCATGACCCGCATGGCAGCTCCGCGGTGATGCGGGTCCCCCGGCCGGTGGGGCTGTCCACCCGGAGGTGGCCGTCGAGGGCGGCGACCCGGTCGGCCAGGCCGCGCAGGCCCGAGCCGTCGGGGTTGGCCCCGCCGACGCCGTCGTCGCCGACCTCGACTTCCAGGCCGCGGTCGCAGCGTCGGGCGCTGATGGTGACCGCCGTGGCCCGGGCGTGCTTGGCGGCGTTGGCCAGCGCCTCCGAGGCGACGTAGTAGGCGGTCTCCTCGATCTTGGCCGGGAGCCGGTCGGCCGGAGCCGCGGCGACCGTCGCCGGGATCGGTGAGCGCTCGGCCAGCGACGCCAGCGCCGGGCCGAGGCCGGCCTCGCTGAGGATCACCGGATAGATGCCCCGGGCGAGCTCGCGCAGCTCGGCGATGGCCAGCCGCAGCTCCTCGGCCGCCTCGTCGAGCGCCGCCGCCAACTCCCCGTCGGCGCCGGCCGGGACCTGCGAGCGGGCGATCCCGAGGGCGAGCGACAGATTCACCAGCCGCTGCTGGGCGCCGTCGTGCAGGTTGCGCTCGACCCGGCGGCGCTCGGCGTCGCCGAACTCGACGATGCGGGCCCGGGAGGCGCGGACCTCCTCGAGCTGGGCCCTGACCTCGGCCTGGAGGCGCTGGTTCTCGATCGTGAGGCGGGCGGTGGCGGCGACCGCCTGGACCAGCTCGGGCTCGTCGTCGAGGGCGGCGTCGTGGACCAGGGCGGCGACGGTGTCGCCGTCGTGGCGCAGGATCGTGACGCTGCGGCCGCCGCCCGCCGGGGGCAGCTCGACCGGCCGGGCCGCCTCGTCGACGAAGGCCTGCTGGCCGGGCAGCCAGTAGGCGAGCTGGACCGTCGGGTCGTGGAGGGCGCGGGCTAGGGCCTGCTGGAGCCGGTCCGGGGACGGGGCCTGCTCGAGCTCGATGGCGAGGTCGCCGACCGCCAACCGGTCGAGCCGGCTGCGGGCCAGCCCGGCCAGAAAGGCCAGCGGCCACAGCATCAGCGTGGTCAGGACGGCCAGGTCGAGGGCGCCGTCGAGCCACGGCGGCGGGGGCGACAGCACCGCCCTGAGGGCCTGGCGGACGCCGAACAGGACCAGCAGGACGACCGCGACCTGCACCACCGGGGCGAGCCCGCGCCGGCGCGGCGCCGGCGCCCGGCGCCAGCGGCTGACCACAATCCAGAGCAGCAGCCCGGCCAGGACCACGTCCCAGAGGTCGGAGACCGCCATGACCGCCTCGCCGAAGGGATGCTGGCCGCCGGTGCCCAGCAGGTCCGGCGGGCACTCGGGGCAGCGCAGCCGCCGGGGGTCGACCAGCAGGAGCTGCGCGAAGGCCAGGGGCACCGTGGTCGCGTAGTTGGCCACGATGAACACCCGCTGCAGCCGGGAGGTGGCCCGGCCGTCGGGGAAGACGGCGATCAGGTGGGCCAGGACCGCGGACGGCAGCGTGGCCGTCAGCAGGTACAGCGTGTACCCGGCCGGCGAATGGACCAGTCGCAGTCCGGGCAGGGCGTAGGCCAGCCCGACCGCGACCATCAGGGCGCCGGTGTGGTTGTCGGGCCGCCGCGACCAGGCCACCAGCCCGACCGCGACGAACGACCAGCTCACCCCGACGATGGCGATCACCAGGTAGAGCAGCGATCTGGGCTGGGCGTCGCCGGCCCGGGCGATCAGGGTGAGGTTCACCAGCCCCGCGGCCAGGGCGGCCAGCGCGAGCGCCGGGCGCAGCCACCTCATCCCATCCAGCCACTCCCGATGACGGCCAGCACGGCCGCCCCCGACAGCTCCGCCTTGGGGACGAACCCGCTGGCCCCCGAGCTGTCGACCCGCTCACCGTAGTCGGCGCGGTCGCGGGTCGAGGTCAGCACGACGGCCGGTCCGACCGAGCCGTCCCGGAGCCGTGCCAGCACCTCGAACCCGTCGATGTCGGGCAGCTGGATGTCGAGCAGGACCACGTCGGGTCGCAGCTCGCGGGCGGCCGTCACCGCGGCCCGGCCGTCGGCCGCCTCTCCGACCACATCGAAGCCGCCCGAGCCGAGCAGCCGCCGGGCCAGGGCGCGGAAGCCGGCGTGGTCGTCGACGATCAGCAGGGTCGGCCTCATGGCCTCATCGTCCCAGGCCAGCGGGCACGGCACCAGAGGGCTGCCCCTGCTCGCGGTCAGGGTCAACCCTTACCCGACCCGAGGGCTGCCCCTGCTCCAGGTCGAGGGTGCGCCCCGATGCCCCCCGCCCCCGCCGGCTCTAAGGTCTGGAGCCGTCAGCCGCCCACCGGGCAGCGTAGCGAGGGGGATAACGCTCATGACCCAGCGGCTCATCGAACCCACGACCGTTCAGGCCGGTCCCCGCCCGTCGCTCCGCCACCTGGTCGCCCGGCACCCGGTGCCGCCTTCCTGTGCATCTGCTACGCGGTCACCTGGGCGACCGCGGTGCCGTGGTTCCGCGCCCGGACCGACATCCTGCCGTTCGAGCTGCCGATGTGGGGGTCACTGGGGACCGTCTTCGGCGTGGCCCTGGCGGCCGTGCTGGTGGTCGCGGCCAGCGACGGCCGGGCGGGGGTCCGCGACCTGGCCCGCCGGAGCCTGCGCTGGCGCGTCGGCGCGCGCTGGTACCTGCTGGCGGTGCTGGGCCTCCCGGTCGTGGTCCTGGCCGGCGCCATCGCGCTCTTCGGCACGGCCGCGCTCGAGGCGCTGGCCGACGACTGGCGCCTGCTGCTCACCAGGGTGCTGCCGGTCCTGCTGCTCCAGCTCGCCCTGTTCCAGCTGGCCGAGGAGGTCGGCTGGATGGGGTTTCTGCAGGCCCGGCTGCAGGACCGCCATGGTCCCCTGAAGGCCAGCCTGCTCGTCACCGTCCCGTTCGCGCTGTGGCACCTGCCCGACCTATTCGCCCAGGCCGGCCTGGCCACGGCGCTGATCATCCTGCCGATCCTGGCCGCCGCCCACCTGTGCGCCCGGATCGTGTTCCTGTGGCTGTACAACGCCACCGGCGCCAGCGTGCTGCTGGTGGCGGTGTTCCACGCCAGCTTCGACGCCACCGTCAACGGCGTCGGCCTCGGCCAGCTCATCCCCGGGCCCAACGGGACGGCGCTGGTGCTCGCCACCGGCGCCATCGCCCTGGCCGCCGTGGGACTCGTCGTGACCACCAGAGGACGGCTGGCCTACGAGAGGAAAGGACCGTGACCATGTACGTGACGCTCTTCGGCGACCGGCGAGGAACGCTGCCGGCCGGCTGGGCCAACGAGACCGTCGTCGCCCTGCTCGGGGACGAAGATCGACGCCACCGGGGCGCTGCCGCAGGGGGCGAGGATGACCTTCCTCGGCCTGGCCGGGGACGCGATCGTCGTCGTCCCGCCCGGCAGCCGGGTCACCGGTGGCGGGCTCAGTGTGTTCGGGGACCGCAAGGTCGAGGTCACCCCGGGCGACGGACCCGAGATCCGCATCGACGGCTACAGCCCTGTTCGGCGACGTCAAGATCAGCGACCGGCCGCCCGCCTGACCCGGCCGGCCGGCGCGATGATCAGAGGAGGCGGGTGGTCATCGCGAGGTTCCGTCGGGCGGCTCGACCGGGTGCAGCAGGACAGGTCCGTCCCCGACCTCCACCAGCGCTCGGGCTCCGGGGGGCAGCACCTCCAGGGCGTGGGCGGGCAGCTGCACCGATCCGGTCGGGCCGACCACCGCGTACTCCACGCCACCGCGGCCCTCCGCGCCCACCCGGCCACCCCGGATGCTCACGGTGCGGTCCATCGCCCCCGCGGCCTCGGGATCATGGGTGACCATGACGACCGTGGTGCCGGTCTGGTCCCGGAGGACCCGCAGCAGCTCCAGCACCCGCGCCACATTGGCGCGGTCGAGCTGGCTGGTGGGCTCGTCGGCCAGCAGCAGCGGCGGCTCGTTCGCGACCGCCACGGCGACGGCGAGCCGTTGCTGCTCGCCACCGGACAGGGTACGGACCGACCTGCTGCCCGAGGCCTGGAGGCCGGTCGCCGCCAGCAGCGCGCGGGCCCGCTCGCGACGGCGCGCGGGCGGCACGCCCGCCAGGCGCATCGGCAGCTCGAGGTTCTGCATGGCACTGGCGTACGGCAGCAGGTTGCGGGCCGGGGTCTGGAACACGAAGCCGACCCGGCCACGGCGGAACGCGGTGAGCGTGACCTCCGGCAGGCGCGCGAGATCCTGGCCGTCCACCCACACCCGGCCCGCGGCCGGCCGTTCCAGACCCCCGACCAGCGCCAGCAGCGTGGACTTGCCGGCGCCCGACGGGCCCAGCAGCGCCAACAGCTCTCCCCGGGCGACGTCGAGGTCGACGCCCTGGAGGGCCACGACCTCGTGGCCGGCCAGCCGGTAGATCTGGAACAGGTCCCGGCAGGCGACCAGGCTGCCACGCGCCGGCGGCGTCACAGCACCTCCTCCCGTAGCAGCTCGGGCCGGGCCGCGCGCACCAGCCCTGCCACGACCAGCGACAGACCCGCGGCGACGAGCGCCAGGGCCAGCCCGGCGCTGGCGGTCAGCACCGGCCAATCGGGCAGGTGCAGGGCCGGCGGCACCCTCGGTGGGTCCAGGAACTGCGGCACCGCCGGCAGGGCGACCAGCGCGGTGGCCAGGCCCACGGCGCCACCGGCCAGCACCCCCCAGCCGACGAGCACGGCGTGTTCCAGCGCGAGCGGCAGCCACAGGTCCCGGTGGCGCGCGCCGAGCGCGTCGAGCACGGCGAGCTCGAACCGCCGCCGCCGCCCGTCCAGGTACAGGTATAGCATCACCCCGCCGGTAGCCAGCACCGCCGCCGCAGCGGCACCCAGCACCAGCACCAGCAGCGCGAGCGCGGGCGCCTGGCGGCCCAGGTCGGCGCGGCGCTGCGCGGCGGTCAGGTCCTGCTCGATCGGCACGCCCAGTCCCTCCAGCCGGCCGACCGCGGCTTCCGCCTCCGGGCCTGCCGCCGCCCAGAGATGCGCGCGCCCGGCGAGGCGGGTGTCACGCCCGTACAGGAGCAGCCCCTCCAGGTCCACCAGCGCGGCGACGACCGCCCCGTCGGTCCCCGGCAGCGCCTGGGCGACGCCGGTCACCTTGAGCTTGAGGAGCGTGCCCTGTGCGTCCCTCACGGCCACGAGCCCACCGACCGCCTGGCCGGTGTCCTCCAGCAGGCCGGTGGTGACCACCGCCGGCAGCTCTTCGGGGACCGCTGCGGAGTTGACCGTGACCCCCGCCTCGGGGTTGCCGCGCAGCGCGAGGACGAGCGCTCCGCTCCCGGCGGCGGCCGTCGTGGGCAGCGCCCGTCCCTGCGCGCTGCGGACGTACCAGCGGCCGGGGTCGAACCCGCCGATCGGGCGCCACCCGCCACTTTGACGTGCCCGCAACGCCTCGAACCGGTAGACGCCGGCGACGCCCGCGAGCTCCTCGCTCTCGTCGAGCCGCACCCGCAGCAGCCGGTAGGACTCGGTCGAGGCCGCCGCCCCGCCCAGGCCCACGACCGCGCGGTAGGCGTGCCGGCCCGGCCGGACCGGTCCGAGGAACACCTGGATGATGCGTCCGTCCCCGCCGAGCAGCTCGGCGGTCAGCTTGGGCGGTGCCGAGCGCGCCACCGGGCCGGCCGCGAGCCGGAGCTCGAGCTCCTCGGCCGGTCCCAGCTCCGGCGGCGGCATCCTGGCGGGCGGCCGCAGCGGGGCGAGCAGCCGGCCGAGCGGCTGCCTGGCGAAGTCCTCGCGCCAGTACGCGACGCGCCCGTAGCGGCCCGGGTCGACGCCGAGCAGCGTGAACGGCGTGCCCGAGAAGGCCACCGCGGCCCCGGTCCGCAACCCCGGCAGCAGCTGCCGGCCGCCCGGGTCGGCGACCGCGGCGATCCGTTCGCCCCGCATGCCCGGGGGAAGGCGGACCTGGAGGGCACGGGCCGCGCCGACCTCGGTCCATGCGCGGTCGTGGTGGTTGCGCCGCTGGTCCTGACGCACGGTCATGGCGAACGCGACCAACCCGAAGGCGGCGGTCAGCAGGACCACGACTCGCACCGCCGCGCCGCTGCGGCGGGCGACCTGCCTGGCGGCGAGGTAGGTGGCCAGGGACCGGGAGCCGGCGTTCGCCCACACCAGCCCACCGGCGAGCGCGGGCAGCGTCCGGGCGGCGAGGAGGCCGCCCGCGAGCACGGCCAGGGCGGGCGCAAGCAGCGCGACCGGGTCCCAGCCGCCGCCCTGCCGCGGGCCGCCCAGGCGCAGGCTCACCATCCCCAGGGTCGCGACCGCAAGCAGGGCGAGCTCCAGGGCAAGCCCGTGCCGGGTGCCCGGGGCGGGCCGCTCGCGGCGCCAGAGCTCGAGCGCGCGCCGGCGCACCTGTCCCGTGCCCGCGAGCGCCGCCGCCGCGAGGGCGGCCAGGCTGACGCCGGCGGCCACGCCCAGCGCGGGCAGGGTGATCCCGATCGGCACCCCGGGCCGGAGCTGCGCCCGGGCCAGCGCGGACGTCCCGACCCAGCCGACCGCGAGTGCCAGCGGGAACGCCACGAGGTTGACCACCGCGAGCTCGTAGGTGGCCAGAAGGAACGCCTGCCGGCTGGAGGCGCCGCGCAGCTTGGCGAGCGCGATCTCGCCCGCCCGGGCGTCCGCTGCCATGCGCGCGACGACGAGCAGCATGAGCATGGCCACGGCGACGAGCTGCACGGTGGCGAGCAGCACCGGGGTGGTGAGTGCCTGGCGATCCAGCCCGGCCTGGTCGACCAGGGAGGGCAGCCGGCTCTCGACGCGCGTGCTGCCAGCGGACGCCCAGGCTTCCCGGCGGAACTGGGCGACCGCCCCGACCAGGGCGGTGGCGTTGCCCAGGCGAACACGTCCCGGGTCGAGCGCGCGCTCCGCCGTGACCGACAGGTTCCTGGCCAGCGAGCGGTCGAGCTCCCGCAGCAGGGCCGTGTGATCCACCAGGACCGCGTCGAGGGGCGGGTCGCTGCCGGCCCTGGGCTCAGGCGGCGGGGGAAAGTATGCGCGTAGCCCCCACCAGGGATCGGCGGGGGTGGGTTCGTAGATCCCCGCCACCACAAGGCCGGGAGCGACCGCCTCGCCCCGCGGGGTGGTGGCCTCCAGGCGGCTCCCCGGCCGCAGGCCGAGCCGCCGCGCCATGCGCGGGCTCACCGCGGCCTGCATTCGCTGGCCGTGCGCGCCGGCCGCCGGGCAGCGGCCGGCGCGCAGCCGCAGGTGCTCGCAGAGGCCCTCGCGGGCGGCGATCCGCGCCCGCAGTCCGTCGCTGTCCCCAGGCCGCGAGTACGTCAGGAAGCCCTCGCTCTCGAGTCCGAACAACGGCGGTGCCAGCGCGGGCGCGGCCAGCCTGGGATCGTGCCGCAGCAGGTGCTGGAGCCGCTCCACCTCGGTGCTGGTCGCGACCTTCCGCTCGACCAGCAGCCCGGCGCTGAATGGCGAGGTCGCTGCGAGCCGGTCCTGCAGCAGGGACTCGCCGGCCGCCCGCAGGTACATGGCCCCGGCCGCCGCCACGCCGACCGCGAACGCGGTCAGGGCGATCAGCGCCAGCGTCAGCCCCGCCCGGGCGCCCAGGGCGCGCACGGCCAGCCACAGGCCACCGAGCGCGGCCCGCCAGGTCGCCCGCACCCGCCCCAGGACACCAGGCCCGCCTGCATCCGCGCGCGTCCGCATGGTCCCCACACCGTAGCGAGCAAGCCATGCTCAGGAAAGCCCGGACATGCGTGGTGCGCGCGCGAATGCGCGGCCGGCCCGCAGGGCCGCCCCTGACCGTGCTGGGACTCGGCATGTTGTTCCGACCAGGTCCGCAGTATGCTGCCAGCGACCAACGTGGCCGCAGCCCGGCCGCCTGGTCGGCGACCTGGATCCGAGCCAGTGGGCCGGCGACCTCCCAAGCGGCTCAACCGTGGCCATCCACGCCACAGCGTCGGGACCGCCATGCCGCAGCTCAGCCGCGAAGCCAGCGACTTCAACTGGCTGGTCGGCAACTTCGCCAACCGCACCCCAGGGGTGGCCCATGCGATCGTCGTGTCGGCCGACGGGCTGCCGGTCGCGGTCTCCGATCGCCTGGACCGGCCCAAAGCCGACCAGCTCGCCGCCATCGCCTCCGGGCTGGCCAGCCTGACCCAGGGTGGCGCCCGCTGTATGGAGGGTGGGCTGGTCAAACAGACGGTGGTCGAGATGGACCGGGGCCTGCTGGTGGTCATGGCGATCAGCGACGGTTCCTGCCTCACGGTGCTGGCCGCCTCCTCCTGTGATGTGGCCATGGTCGCCTACGAGATGGCCCTGCTGGTCAGCCGCAGCGGCGATGTCCTCACTCCCAGGCTGCGGGCCGAGCTCCAAGCCGCCCTCCCGCGGTGAGGCACCGCCATTTGGCGCGGCGACGCTAGTCGGCGGCGGGTGCTGGCCGTAGCGGCGCGCCGACGGCGTGGAGGTGGTGGAGGGCCTGGGCGTAGGAGCCGACCAGGCTGGCCTCGGCATAGGGCAGGTTGTGGTGCTGGCAGAAGGCCCGGATGAGCGGCTGGGCGCGGC
>Ga0307415_100000164_pt1 | contig 29401 bp, 27 predicted proteins | sample DK1Cmetagenome_FD_204524 | JGI IMG/M metagenome (GOLD analysis project Ga0307415, IMG submission 204524) | Maize rhizosphere microbial communities from greenhouse at UC Davis, California, United States - DK15-C-2 | ecosystem: Host-associated > Plants > Roots > Rhizosphere > Soil | place: USA... | reverse complement strand
CGTGAGCGTGGCCGGCTTCAGGAACCGGAGCCCTTCAGGGCTGAATCGAATCGAGTTGGTGCTGCCGGAAATCTGCTCCGCCGTGATCTCGACGGTGCCCTGGACAGCATTGCCCGGAATGGTCAGGGTATGAGTTCCGACCCTCAGCACTCCGCCATTCGGCCCGATAGAGGCCGTGGTCTTGTCATAGGGCTGCGGGGAGCACAAAAGAAGGTCGGTGACCGACCCCAGCGTTCCCACTACCGTGGTGGTCAGCCCATTCACCGTGCTGGTCAACCCACCCGTCAGATCACCGATCAAGCCGAACTGCGGTTCGGGCTGCTCGCTGGACGCGACTACCGGATCGGTCAGTGCGCTGTCCGCCGACGTACAACTCACCCCAACCAGGAGCAGCAGGCCGAATCCAACTGCGGAGAATCTGCGCATCAAACTCATAGAGCCACTCCGGGAGAGGGTGAGAAGCGTGCGACGATACCGCGACCGATAGGACGGCCGCCGAACAGTCTTCGCGCATGGGCCCTTGCTCGTGATTGCGGCGAGGGTTGACATGCGCTGGACCGTTCGGTACGCGGAACATGAAGCCCGGCGGGTACTTAGCAGGCAAGGAATATGCCCTTACCGGAAGCGGCCGTCACAAACTTTGACGGCCAAATACCGTGCGATTGGCAGAGTTCAGGCAGATCAAAACTTGACGGGGCGGATCGGCGAAAATCGTCTGCTTTCCTGACGATCTGCAAACCCTTGTCGTGCGAATTCTCGCGCGGTGGGATGTGGCATCCTGCTGCGATCTGCCGGCAAGGTTGTGGTGCAGCGGGTTGCGGGAGGGGATATCGGCTATATGGACTACAGGCTAAAACGTCGTTCCTTGGCAGGCGGCACAGCCGGAGCAATCCGGCCCCTGCGGAGCACGATTCCATAGACGGCCAGGTTCACCCCTATCACCAGGGCACCCAGCAGCAGCTGAACTCCCCGGGTGAGTCCCGACGGATACAGTACCGGCAGGATGTAGTGCTCCACGAAGCCGCCCTCGTAACCCTGGAGCCCGGCGCTCTCCCGCAGACGCTTCTCCAGTGGCGTGAGCGGACAGACCCAGCCCACCAGCTCGATCAGCGCGCCGTAGAACGCCACCGGCAGGTGCACGTAAGCCAAGCGACGCCACCGAAGAACCAGCAGCCCACCGAACACCACAAACAGAACGAAGGCGAAGTGAAGGACGACGACGAGATCGGCGAGCATGCTCAGGCAGAAGCGTGAAGGTGAACAGGGTACGGTACGGTGAACGGTGAACGGAGAACGCTCACCGTTCACCGCACCACTACGCTGTCTGCAGTTCCTTCTCCTTTGAATTTTCCGCTGCCACTTTCGCCGACACCTCGGGTGGAGCCTCGGCATGGCCATGGAACTTCTGCCGGTGGGTGCCGCGGCCGTGGGTGATCGAGTGTAGCGTGGTGGAGTACTTGTACAGCTCCGCCTCCGGCACGATGGCCTTCACCTTGGTCAACCGTCCGTCCTGCTCGGTGCCCAGGATCTGTCCCCGCCGCGAGCTCAGGTCGCCCATTACATCGCCTAATACATCTTCCGGCGCCCAGACCTCGACGTCCATCAGCGGCTCCAGCAATACCGGCCTCGCATTCGGGGTCACGTTCCGGAACGCCATGATGCCAGCCATCTTGAACGACATCTCGTTGGAATCCACGTCGTGATAGGACCCGTCGTAGCACTCCACTTTGAAGTCGACCAGCGGATATCCGGCCACCACGCCCCGCACGGCGGCTTCCTGGATGCCCCGGTCGACCGCCGGGATGTATTTCCCCGGAATCACGCCCCCGACGATCTTGTTTACGAACTCGTAGCCGCTTCCCCGCGGCAGCGGAGCAACCCGGATCCAGCAGTCGCCGTACTGGCCCCGTCCTCCCGATTGCTTCTTGTGCTTCCCCTGGCCCTCGGCCCTTCCTTTGATGGTCTCCCGATAGGCCACCCGCGGGCGCGCCAGCTCGGCGTGAACCCCGAATTTCCGCTCCAGCCGGTTGAGGATCGTATCAAAGTGGCGCTCGCCCATCCCGTGGATCAGCGTCTGCCCCAACTCGGAGCTGTACTCGAAATGAAAGGTCGGGTCCTCCTCGTGCAGCTTGTGGAGTCCGGCAGCCAGCTTGTCCTCTTCGCCCCGCTGCTTCACCACGACGGCTGAGGTCGCCACCGGATCGGGGAACGGAATCGGCGGCAGCCGCACCGGCGCTTCCCGCCAGCAGAAGGTGTCGCCGGTGTGGGTGTCCTTGAGCTTGGCCACGGAGCCGATGTCGCCGGCAGCCACCCGCTCCACTTCCATCCGCTCCTTGCCCTGCTGTACCGACAGATGGTTGAGCTTCTCGACTGTCTCGTGCTCGGCGTTGAAAACTTCACCGCCGTTCCGGATCTCGCCGGTGTAGAGCCGGAAGAGGGTGACGTCGCCCACGTGCGACTCGGAGAGGGTCTTGAACACCCGCCCCACCAGAGGCGCATCGATCGGCGGCTTGACCTCGGCCGGTGAGGGGAACAGCTCGACCATCTTCTTGAGTAGCGTGCGGGTGCCGTAGGTCAGCTCGCCACTGCCGCAGAAGATCGGCACGATGGCGCCCTCGATGACCGCTCGCTTGATCGCCCGGATGAAGGACTCCCGGGAGATCTCCTGCCCTCCCAGGTAGCGCTCGATCAGCTCGTCGTCGGTGGAGGCGACCGCTTCCGTCAGCTGTTCGGAGTACTGCTGGAAGAGAGCCTGGTATTCGTCGGGGATCGGCACCACCTCGTACTCGCCCGTCTTGGTCCCCTTCTTATAGAAGTGGCAGTGGCCGGAGAACAGATTAATGATGCCGTGAAAATCGTGCCCATCGCCGATCGGAATCTCGACCGGCACGACCTTGGGCGTGAGGTGGGCCTTCACGTCGTTGAAGACCCGTTCGAAGTCGGCGTGCTCCTTGTCCATCAGCGATACGAACAGGACGCGGGGCAGGTGCAGCTGATCGCAGACTTCCCAGACCTTTTCGGTGCCCACCTCCACCCCACCCGTCCCGCTGAGGACGACGACGGCGGCATCGGCAGCGTGCAGGCCGGTGACGACTTCGCCGAAGTAGTCGAGGTAACCCGGGGTGTCGATGAGATTGATCTTGGTGTCGAGCCACTCGGCGTAGCCGAGGCCCAGATTGATGGAGTGCTTGCGTTCGATTTCGTCGGGAGAGTAATCGGTGAGCGTCGTACCGTCTTTGATGGAACCGTGGCGGCGGCTGGCGCCGCTTACGAAGGCCAGGGCATCAACCAGGGACGTCTTCCCGCTGGCCCCGTGCCCGACAAACGCCACGTTTCTTATGGCGCTGGAGCCATAGACCTTCATGGCCTCCACCTCCTCGGAATAGTTGGATTTTGAAGGTGGTGGCGAGGGAGGCCGATGTCAAATGTTCAGTGGACCGCCTGGTCCGATTCCGTCTGTTTCAGGGCCAGCGATGCGCGGACTGCATCCCGAGAGGAATCGATCGGCGCCATCCGGAGCACCGCATAAATCGATCGGGTTGTCGATCCCGGCTCCTGGGCCGACCAGGCGTAGCACATCGTGGCCTCCGGGTGACCGGACACGCCGAAGAGGCTCACGGCGCCATCCCACACCACCGTTCCCTCGAAGCTCTCCCGCACGTGCTCGCTGGAGATGTAATTCGCTTCACACCGATGAAGCTGCTCCACCACCCGCTTCAGAACTATGAAATCGGCTCGGGACATTCGGGGCTCGACCCTCGGGGTCTCGGTGATTGCTCGTCCCCAAGTTACCGGTACCCCCCACGCCCGACTAGTCGGTCTCAGGCCACCTTTCGCCTGGCCTGTTTGCTCCGGGCGCGAGCAGCGATGGATTCCTTGACGCTCTTCCAGTTGAAGGCCGCGGCGCAGCAGGCGCCTACCACGCCGAAGAAGAGAGCGCCCTCGAGACCACCGGCCAGCAGTCCGCCCGCCAGCCCGGCGCCCGCTCCGCAGAGTACCTGAGGGCCCAGTTGTGCCAGGAGCCCGGGAGTGTCCGCCAGCGAGTCGCGCCAATCATTGGTCACTACCATCAAGCCGGTATACAGGATACCGACGCCAAGCCCCGCTGCGGCCGCTCCCAAACCGAGCCCGAAAATCCAGGAGACCTGGCCGGTTCTCAGCAGCTGTAGGACGCCGAGCACCAGCCCAACCGCGGCCCACGTCACTGGCCACAGGAGCACCATGTCCTGGAGTTGCCGCTGCACTGACTTCCGCATAAATCCCTCGAGCGTGAACGGTTCGCCGTAAGGATCGGTCGGTGGAGGCCGGTTCTCCACTCGGAGTCGGCCCCGCCTCCTATTTCAGCCAGTTGACAAAGAGCGTGATGATGATCGCGTTGGTGAAATCGATGAAGAAGGCGCCCACCAGCGGCACCACCAGGAAGGCACGCGGCGCCGGACCGAACCGGGCCACCAGCGCCCGCATGTTGGCCACCGCGTTGGCCGTGGTCCCCAGCACGAAGCCCACGAAGCCGCTGGCCATCACCGCCGAGTCGTAGTCCTTCCCCATCAACCAGAAGGAGACCGTGAGGGCAAAGGCCAGCACGATGATCACCTGCGCCACCAGGATCACCGAGAGCGGCAGGGCGAGCTGGGCCAGCTCCCAGAGCTTCAGGTTCATCAGCGCCACCACCAGGAAGATGTTGAGCGCCAGGTTGCCCACGAACTCCATGGTGCGCTGATCGATCCGGAGCCGGCCGGTGGCGTCGTCCAGGTTCCGCAGCAGCGAAGCCACGAGCATCGCCCCGATGTACGCCGGAAGCGTGATGCCGAGCGACTGGATGTAGCCGCTCACGATGCTGCCCAGCCCCATGGCCAGCGCCAGCACCACCAGGTTCAGGATCAGCGACGAGTCCTCCCGGTCGACCTCGACCACCAGCGTGTCGGGTGTCGCATCCAGCTCTGCCCTGAGCTCCGCCCGCGAACCGGCGCCAGGCGCCAGGCCGTACCGCTGGATCAGGCGGGTGCCGACCGGCCCGCCGACCAGGCCGCCGCAGACGATTCCAGCCGTTGCGGCGGTCAGCGCGAGCGCTCCGGCACCCCGGAGTCCCGCGTCCTCGAACACCGGGGCAAACGCCATTCCGGTGGCCGGTCCGCCTACCAGGGTCACCGATCCGGCCATGACGCCGAGCAGCGGGTTCTCTCCGAAGGCGCCGGCGATCCCCATCCCAACCAGGTTCTGCACCAGACAAAACCCGGTCGCGAAGAGCAGAAAGACCGCCACCTGGAGCCCGCCCGCCCGGAGCAGCGCCAGGCTGGCGCCCATTCCAATCGAGGTGAAGAATGCCACACTGAGGAGAGGCTGCAGCGCGGTATCGAGCTCGAGAGTGAGCAGCCGATCGTGCAGCAGGAGAACCAGGGTGGTGAAGAGGAGTCCGCCGATCACGGCCGATGGGATGTTCAGCCGGTCGAGCCAGGCGATCCGCATGCGGAGTTGAACGCCCGCGAAGTACACCAGCGCCGCAAGCGTGAGTGTCTGGAGAAGATCGAGCTTCAGATCGATCATGGGCGCAGACGGACTCAGCCGCGGGTGGGCTGACGAATGAGATTAGGGACTGACTGTGAACGTGTTGCTGACCTGGTCATCGGTGACGTTGAAGTCACCGCCCTCGCGCCCAAAACTATAATGGAAGCGGTACTGACCTGGGGGCAGGCCTGCGGGAATGTCCGTCCGTGCTTCGGCCCGATCGCCGGGGTCCAGGAGCCAGCCCTCCAGGGTGCACCAGCGATCGGGATCGCCTGGCATCCGCACCCATCGGTCGTCCACCAGACGTTCCAGGCTGCGAACGCACGGATTCCAGGTGTACTTGAAATGACCTTGGTTCTGAACCGACAGCGGCACCAGTATCCCGGACCGATGCGGCCCCGCCGGAACGGTGATTCGCACTGCGGCGCCGCTCGCCAGCTCGTACGGCTGCGGGTTGAACGATTCACTAGCGCAGGCCACCAGCAAGACGACGGAGATGACGGGAGTGATCCGGCTCATGTTATACCTCGGCGAACGATGCTCGGCCCTGGCACCAGGCCGGACCGCTACCTAGATCTACATCCCGCCGGACTATCTCGGGAGCCTGTAGGCTGAAAGCCGGGCAGGCATATGCCTGCCCGGACTCGGTTCAGCGCTCAGGGCTCGTCGCGGGTCTTCCCTCCTCTGATGATGAGCCCACAAGCCACCGCGATGAGAGCGGCCGAGACGAGGTAGGCTGCCCCGCGAATTCCTGCGGGAAGTCCGGTCCACAGCTCCCGGTCGAACGCCACCACCAGACCCGGAAGCAGGCTGAGAACCATGAGCAGCCAGATGGTGTGAGTCTGGGTCCAGCGGCTGCGCCTCTGGGCAGAAACGGATTCGTTCGAGCCGGTACTTTCCGGCTCCACTCGTGGCAGTGTCTCTTCCATGGTCAATCGCTCCTTCAATAACGGCGTGAGTCGGTGCGCCTGGAGCGTTGGCGGGGGCCTCCAGGCAATCGATGTCAGAAAACGAGGCGCGAGTGCGCAGCGTCAGCCGTGCGAAGGAGGACCGGTGGGAAAGAGGGGGAAGTGTCGGGCGGACTTGGCAACCGGCGCTCCGAGGAGGTCTGCCGGTAAGCCGATGACCCGCCGGAGAGCGCATCGCTCGGGCTCCCGCGGTGGAAGCGCCTGATCCGCCGGGCCACTCTGGCGGTCGCTGGGAGACCGGAAGTGCGGTGCCGGGTTGAGCCGGGCAAACGGGAGAACGGCTTTGTCGGAGTTAACCGCATCGGCCCGGCCGAGCCTCGCCTCCGGGGTCCAAGCCGGAGCTGAGCGCTGGACGAATGAGCCGGCCAGTAGCGCGGCAAGCAGCGAAATCCAGAGAGCGGAGCATCGGCGAGGCATCGGTCTGATTCTATGCCGCTGGACCGGGGATCGGTACCCCGGTTTTGCTCGGTCTGCCGCTGATTCTGTTCCAAACGAGAAACGTTGCGTAACACCGGGACAACTCAGTGGAGCGTCTTGCCATCCCGCAGCATCCGCACGAACTCCTCCAGCCGCCGAGCCCGGGTCTCTGGCCGCTTGGCGTCGTGTAACCGGTAGAGGATGGCGTAACGGTTCTGACTGTTCAGTCCCTCGAAGAACCGGCGAGCCTCGGGATACTGCTCCAGCGCGGCCTCGAGATCCTCTGGCGGGCGCATCTTGCTGGGCGGGGGGTACGCCGCGGCCCAGCGTCCGTCCCGCTGCGCCGCCTCCATCTCCCGCAGCGCCGCCGGTGCCAGCCTCCCCTCGGCGTGAAGCCGCTCGACTGAGGCCACATTGATCTGGGACCACTTGCTGCGCGGGCGGCGGGGCGTGAACCGCTGCCGGTACACCTTGGCATCAACCGGAGCAACCAGGCCATCGATCCACCCATAGCACAGCGCCACCTCGAGCGCCTCTCGATAGGACACTGTGATCAATCCGCTCCCCTTTTTGGCGAACTCCAGCCAGACGCCGGGGGACGACTGGTGATGAGTCTTGAGCCAGATCTCCCAGGCCGCCTGCGACCGGAAGCGCTTGGCCGCCAGGTCTGGTCTTCTGGACTTTGTCTTTTTAGTCGATTTCTTAGGACGGGTCGGGTTCAATCGAGGCCGGAGATGCTGGGACCAGTCGTGGTACTGAGCATGGTGATGTCGTACCGAAGAATATCGCCGCCGGCCGGCTGAACGTCCACGTACGTCACAGCCTGGATCCGCACCGGCGGCAGTAGACGGCATCGGGCTCATGCGCCTCAGCCCCGCAGGCGGGACACGCCTGGGTCGATGCCGCGCGGTGCTCGCCCTGGCCAGCTCGGCAGTCACGATCCCGGTGGGCACCGCGATGATGCCGTAGCCCGTCAGCATAAGAACCACCGCCAGAACCCGCCCCGCCGTCGTTACCGGAGCCAGGTCGCCATAGCCTACTGTTGTGAGAGTCACCACTGCCCAGTAGATGCTGATGGGAATGCTGGTGAAGCCGTGCCGCTCGCCTTCGATGACGTACATCAACGTGCCCACCACGACGACAATGGTCGTTACCGCCAGCAGGAACACGGCGATCTTTCGCCAGCTGGCCCGGAGCGCCTGGACCAGAGTCCTCGATTCCCGCAGGTACTCGGCCAGCTTGAGCACCCGGAAGACTCTGAGCAACCGCAGCAACCGGATAACCAGCAGGCTCTGGGCCCCGGGGAGGAGCACACTGACATAGCTGGGCAGGATGGCCAGCAGATCGATTAAACCAAATGCGCTCCGGGCGTATCGCAGCGGCTGTTCCACGCTGGCGAGCCGGAGGATGTATTCGATGGTGACGCTCTCGAGCAACACGATCAGACGCTGCCCAGGATGGCGAGGAACAGCAGCAGGTCGAACATCCGCCCTTCGGGCGTGTCGGCCTCGAAGATGATCTGGTGCAGTCGAGCAAGACGAGGGTGCCGGGCTCCGTAGGTTGCCATGCTAAGCCTTGTACGAGGTGGGATTCTCCTGCGATGATAGTCTCGTGACCACCGGACCTCGGAGATCAAGCCTCTGGTTCAGAGTGTACGGTTCACTGGGCGCCCTGCTCCTCAGCTGGCTGCTGCCCGGTTGCGCCGAGAAGCTCCCCGGCTCGGCACGGCACCAGGCAGCCGGACCGGCCGTGGTGCTCGTCGGTATCGATGGGTTCCACCCCAGTTATCTGGACCGGACACCGAGCCGGCATCTTCGAGAGCTGGCTCAGGGCGGTGTCCGGGCGCGCTGGATGGTGCCGGTCTTTCCCACCCTCACCTTTCCCAACTTCTACAGCATCGCTACCGGCCTCTACCCCGAGCACCACGGCATCGTGTCGAACACTATAAAGGATACGCTGCTCGGCAGGTTCGCCCTGCGCGATACCGGCCAGGTGCGGAATCCGCGCTGGTGGGGCGGCGAGCCGATCTGGGTGACCGCGGTCAGGCAGGGGAAGCGAGCGGCGACGTTCTTCTGGCCTGGCTCCGAGGCCCCGATCGGCGGGATTCGGCCGAGCTACTACGAGCAGTACGACCCCAAGGTCTCGAATGGCAAGCGAGTACGGCAGGTGTTGAACTGGCTCTCGCTTCCGTCCGGCCAAGCACCGAGTCTGGTGACGCTTTACCTGGGCGACGTGGACCAGGCCGGCCACGAGTTCGGGCCGGACGCACCGGAGACCGATTCCGCCATCGCGCGGGTGGACCGGGCGGTGGGCGAGCTGATGGGCGGACTGGAGCGCCGCGGGCTGAGCGAGAAGGTGAATCTGGTCTTGGTGTCGGATCACGGCATGGCCGAGGTCAGGCCGGACCAGGTCATCTATCTGGATGATTTCGTGAACCGCGCGTCGGTCGAGGTGATCGAGCTGGGCGCGGTGGCGTCGCTCTCACCCCTGGGCGACGCGGAGGAAGAGGTCTACCGGAGGCTCAGCCGGGCGCCGCACCTGAAGGTCTATCGGAAGTCCGAGATCCCTGCCGCCTTCCATTATAGAGCAAGCCCCCGGATCCAGCCGATCGTCGCCCTGGCCGACGAGGGTTGGATCGTGGCGACGCGCGCGTCGCGCCCACCTCCCCGGGGCATGCACGGATACCCGCCCGATCTTCCCTCGATGCGGGCCCTCTTCCTGGCCCGCGGCCCCGCCTTTGGCCGGAGCCTTCAGGTCGAGCCGTTTCAGAACATCCACATTTACAGCCTGCTGGCCCACATCCTCGGCCTCACGCCGGCGCCGAACGACGGCTCCCTGGATTCGGTGCGAGCGGTGCTCGCGCCATGAGGGATGGCCGTGAGACCGGGAAAACAGTTCTCGCCTTCGCGATCATCTACTTCGTGTGGGGTGCCAGCTTCCTGGCCATCCGGATAGGTGTCGCGGAGGTCCCACCGCTGCTCTTCGCGTCCTTCCGGTTCCTGGCGGCCGGACTGATTCTCTCCGCCTGGACGGTCCTGCGAGGTCAGCCGGCCCCGACCCGCAGCGAGTGGATCTCTATCACCGTGCTGGCGACTCTGATCTTCCTGGTGGACTACGGTCTCTTGTTCTGGGCGGAGCAGCGGGTGCCGTCGGGAATTGCGGCGGTGATGCTGGCGATGATTCCGGTGTTCACCGCGCTGTCCGAGATCATTCTGCTCGGCACCCAGCGTCTCACCTTCCGCCTGGTGCTCGCGCTGCTGATCGGGACGTCCGGAGTGGTAGTACTGATGAGTCGCTCGCTCGATCTCGGGGGCGCTCCGGTGGACCGGATCGGCGCACTGGCACTGATCGTGGCGGCGACCTCTTGGTCGGTGGCGTCGGCGCTGGCCCGGAAACTCCCGCTGCCCTCGTCGCGGGTGATGAGCTCGGCCACGCAGATGCTGGTGGGCGGCGGGATCCTGGCGCTGGTATCTCTGGGACTGGGCGACTTTCGCCGGTTCGATCCCGGTGCGGTGTCGCTCCGGGCTTGGACGGCGCTGCTCTATCTGGTCGTGCCTGGGTCGATCATCGCCTTCACCGCCTATGTCTGGCTGATCCAGCGGGAATCGCCGACCAAGGTCGGGACCTACGCGTACGTAAATCCGGTCGTGGCGGTGCTGCTGGGGTACTTCGCCGCCGGCGAAGCGCTGGACCAGAGAACGGTACTGGGAACGATGTGTGTGCTGGTGAGTGTGGTGGTTATTACGACGATGCCGGTTCCGGGGAAACCGGCTTCCCACCGTCCCCGCGATCGTTCGGCCTCGGGCTGATCGATATCAGAAGGAGCAGCGGAGCCGTCGCCAGCGCAGCCAGGAGTGTCAGCCGGGGATAGCCCCACGCGCTCACCACCACACCGGACACCGCGCCCGCTGAGGCACCCGCCAGCCCCATCAGCAGATCCGAGAGCCCCTGAGCGGAGGCCCGGAGCTCCACCGAAATCGAGTCGCTCAGGAGCGTCGACCCGGCGACCATTGTGGCCGACCAGCCCAGGCCGAGGGTCATGAGCCCGAGAGCAAGACGCATCGGGTCGTGCCCCGCGGTTCCGGCCACGGCGCAGGCCAGCAGCAGCAGCGCGATCCCGCCGAAGATCACCTGCCGGCGCCCCAGCCGGTCGGTCAGCCAGCCCACCACCGGCGCAAAGGCGAACATTCCGGCGATGTGGGAGCTGAGCACCAGTCCTACGATCCGGAGGGTGTGCGCCGGCTCATGGCCCGCACCCCTGATATGCACCGGCGTCATCGCCATCACTCCGACCATCACCAGATTCCCCACCGCCACCGCGGTCACGCCCAGCCGGGCCGGAGGGTTCGCCCCGATCACACCCAGCGCCGCGCGCACGCCGACTCGGCGGGCCTGGGCTGCTGTGGCGTTCGGGTCCTTCAGCGTCTCGCGAGCGACGACCGCCGGATCCGGCCTCAGTAGCAGGAGCAGGAGCAGCGTCGCCAGCAGGAACAGCAAAGCCGAGAAAACGAACGGTCCCGCCAAGGCAGGGACGCCGTAGCGGCCCATGGTTACGCCGGCAAGGGGGGCCAGGCTCGGTCCGACCACCGCACCCAGCGTAGTCGCCCAGACGATCAGCGAGAGATGACGCCCCCGAAGCGCGGCAGGCGCAAGGTCTACCGCCGCATAGCGGGCCTGAAGGCCTGCGGCACTGGCGCCGCCAAAGAGGAAGAAGCCGGTGAACAACAGCGGAATGGAGCCACGCATCGCCGCGCTGACCACGACGAACGCTCCTACGCCGGCCACGAAGTAGGCCAGCGCAAGACTGGGCCGCCGACCGTGGCGGTAGACGATGGCGGTAGCGGGCAGCGCGAACAGGGCGGCTCCGATCACGATGGCGCTTTGGGCCAGACCGGATACGCCCACGCCGGCAATGTCCGCGGCCAGCAGCGCGCCGACCGAAGACCCGATCGTGACGCCGGTGCCACTGACGATCTGGGTCGCAAAAAGGAGGCGCAGGGTACGGCGCTGGACGGCAGCCGGTTCCATGTATCAAACAGTACTTCGGTCGGATCGAATTGTCCCGCATTCCAGAGCCGAGGACCGACAATCGTCTGGACAACGGAGAGATTCCGGTTCGTCAGCAGTCGGTTCCTGCCGTGCAGACGCGATATCGGATCGCCCAGGGCCAGCATTGCAGCGGTTTGTCTCGAATTTCACTGCGTGAGTCTCACCATCCTTCGTGCACCGGCGCATACCGGTCCGGCAGACCTCGAATCCAGTCCGCGGGTCCCCGCTTCATCGGGTGCCAATGTCGCTTATAGGTCGGTATCCGGCACGATCACCCCCGCAATACGAGCTCGCGTCGTGGCAGACGACACACCGGCTTCGTCGATCGTCGAGGTGACTCTGCAGATCCCGCGTCGCTCGCTTGAGTGTCGCCATCGTACCCGCGGGAGGACACTCGCGTTGATGCCAGGATCGATTTCATGTCCCCCATCATCGTGTCGACGGGGTACAGGCCCGAGCTCTCGCGGAATAGTTCGCATCGCGCTGAGCAATGTAGGTGCTGCACTTGACTGGAATCGCCGCGAGCTCGATGACGTCCGCGTTGTCCCTGAAAATCCTCGCGAAGGGGACGTGAAACACCTGGCACGATCTACGCATCTACCCGCCCCGCCGAGCGAATGCCGGCGTCGCCCGGTCCCACGTCGTTCAATCAACTTCACGCGCCGCTGCGGCCACCGGCTGCCGCATCGACACACGTTTCCAGAGGAGGGCCGTATGAACCGCCGTACGCAAAGTCGACTGGAGATGGGTGCGCGAGCGCTGGAGTTCAGTCTCGCCCACCCGGACGACAGCCCAGGGTACGCCACTGCAGTGAAGGAGCTGGAAGCGCAACTGATTCGCGCCAATCAGCTCGCTCGGGAACAGGAAGCAGGCACCGTCCAGGTCCGCGTCGCATCAGCCCAAAAGCGTGTGCTCCGGCGAGCGATCCGGCGAGTCCAGCTGGTACACCTGGCGCGAGTAGCCGAACGGGGCTCGAAGGAAATCCCCGAGCTGGCCCAGAAGTTTGACCTCCCCCGAGTGCCGACCAGGTACCTGCCGTTCAAGAATGTCGCGCGGACCATGTTGGCCGAAGCCCAGCTGCAGAAGGAGCTGTTGGTCCGGCACGGGTTGGCCGAACGCGTACTCGAGGGTCTCAGCCGATCGCTGGACGAGTTCGATCAGGCAGTCGAGCTCGGGGCCGAGGGCCGCCGGATCCACATCGGTGCGGCGGCGAACCTCGAGGTCGCGTCGGACGAGGTGGTTCAGCTCGTCCGGGTGATCGACGGCCTCAACCGATTCCGTTTTGCGGCGGAGGCCGACCTGATGGCCGCGTGGGGCTCTGCCAGCAATGTCATCGGACCGCCGCATCCGGCGGACCGGACCATTCCACCATTCACCGACGAGGTCAAACCTGCGGCATGAAGGAACGGGCGACGGGACGCTCTCCAGAACGTTCCGTCGCCCACCTGAAGCCGAAGGAGATCGTCCCCATGAAACCACTTCACTCTGCCCTGCTGCTCGTCGTCGCCTGCTCCTCGGAGCGGGCCCCGCGGCTGAGCCCTGCCGCGGGCGCGCTGACTCAGCAATCACTGGCGGCAAGCCTCGCTGCCGGACGCTCCGCGGCCGAAGCCGCGAGCTACACCACTCCGTGGGCCGACTCGAGCCGGCTGGGTGACACGGTCTTCTATAGTAGAGGCCGGGTGGTCACCACGGTTGCGGTCCACACCGATTCGCAGTGGGCGGTGCTGCCGGTCACCCGCGTCGCCATCGGCATTCCCTACGGCCCGACCCAGCTTCCGGCCGACAGCCTCTGCACCCTGGGCTACACCGGCACCACGCTCGCGGTGGTGGCCGGCACCGTACTGGGCGAGCTCGCGCGCACCAGGGAGTGCGGCGGCAAGACGTTCGCCCAGATCCGGCGAGCCAGGCTCAAGGATGGAACGGGGAACCTGAGCGTGCAGGCGGCACGGACCGAGCTGAATGGCTGGCCCTGGTCCGGCATCTGCGCCCGGGTGAAGGACTCGACCATCGTGGCTTTTCATATCGGCGACGACGTCACCGCCGACGAATGGGGGCCCGCACCTCTGGCCACTCGGCTGGCGCAGTGGGATTCGATCGCCAGCAGCATCACTACCAGGTGTCCGGGCGCTGCCGTTGTCATCCGGGCCCGCCCGACGCAGCTGGAAGCCCGGAGCCGGTGGCAGTGGCTGACCACGGCATGGGCCCAGTATCCCGGTCCTCGGCCGCGCTCGGGCACGCCGGAACAGTTCTTCAGCACCGAGGTGGCCTCAGCCCGGCGGCAGCACCTGGGCCTGGTTGCGGGAGTGAATCTCCTGAGCGGAGGCTGCGGTCCCACGACCTTGGGGCGATGTCTGCCTGGTGTTCCCGGAATGCCGGAGCCCAACGTCGGGGACGACATGTATCAGCTGAGCGCGGCGGAGCTCATCTACTACAAGACCGTCGCGATGAGCGATCCATACGTGTGCGCGTCGGTGGACTGGGCCTGGGGACCGACTTTCAAGAGCGACTTCCACGCTCGGCCGGAGATCCGGAGTGCAATGAAGGCCCTGGGTGTCGTTGCCGGCCAGCGGCCGAGGACGAGTTGCGTTCTCTAGGCCTATCGCGACCAGGCCATCGGCCCGGTGCCTTGGGAGGAGATCGCCACCACCCGCACCGGAGTGCCTCCACTCGAGGGCATCACGTAAATACCCGGCGCGTTGCCCCCATAGCGGGAGAATGCCAGGTAGGTCCCGTTGGGCGTCCAGGCAGGGAAGCCATCGCCAAAACCCGCCGTCAACTGTTGCGGATTGGCGCCGGCGGAGTCGATGGTCCAGATCTCCTGCAGGTTCCGATTCCCTCCCAATCGGAGCATCGCGATCCGGGATCCGTCGGGCGATACCGCCGGCTCCTGGATCGTCTCGTCACCCTCGCGGGCAAAGAGTTCACGCACGGCTCCCCCGTCCAGCTTCAGCTCCTGCAATCCAATGCCAAGACCCGAATAGATGATGGCGTTTACGTCCGGCCTCCAGGAGAGATAGCTGGAGCTAGAAAACGGAACCGGATGGATTGGGCTGCCGTCGACAAAGATGCCGGCGGTCGGATCGTCGCTGAAACCACCGAAGTACGCGAGTCGACTATTCGGACTGTAGGCCGGATGGAACAGTGGTCCGGAGCGGCCGTAGCCGAAGGGAGTGTCAGCCCCGGCAGTGGTCACCGAATGGAATTGCCAGATGCTGGTGTTGTGGCCATCCGGGTCCACCTGAAAGAGCGTGGTCTGGACCACGACATTTTGGGCGCTGGGGGCCCAGGTGAGACCTTGGATAGAAAAGTTCGGAGGGGCAGTATAGATGACCCGGTCTGCGGGGCTGGCCATGTCGATCATGTGGACCTTGCTCTCGACATGAGATCCACCCGACGAGGTGACCACACCGCTGATCACGAAGGCGACCTTACCAGTGAGGCCATCCGGAATAGGGCCGATAGTCCCCACCGTGGGTATGCTCGGCCCGGTGCCGCCGTCGCCACAAGCGAGCGCCAGGCTCAAGACCGCGGGCCAAAATGCCTTCGTTCTCATGCGTGCTAGGGCGTCCCGTGGAGGATCGTTCCGTTCTCCCCCACCACAAAGACATCGCTCGCTGAGCTCCCCCAGATATCGGATAGCCCCAGCTTGCCGGTATACACCTTTTTCCAGGTGCGGCCGTCGAAGTGCCAAATCTGTCCGCCAGTAAGTAGGTAAACATCATCCGCCGCGCTGCCCCAGATCTTCCAGACTCCGGGAAGTGGAGCATTTACTATGGACCACTTTGTGCCATCGAAGTGCCAAAGCCTCTGGTTCGTTTCCTCAATGACGTAAATGTCGGAGGCCGAGCTGGCCCAAACCTGACTGAACTGCTGGTCGAACCCAGTCTGCTCGAAAATCGTCGACCAGCTGACTCCATCGTAGTGGCTGACGAATGAACCATCGGCTTCAGAGTCGCCGGAGGGAAAGTTGTATCCGACCAGATAGACATCGTTGCTAGAGATACCCCACACGTCGGTTAAAAAATCTCCGCAGCACCGACTCGAGGACCAGGAGGTGCCGTCATAGTGGGCCACATAACCGGCGACGTCGTAGTCGAAGTTTTCCGGATCGAACACGTAGAATCGGTCTCCCACTGCCCACACATCTGTCGCTGAGCTGCCCCAAATCGCCGCGAGACCGAAATCGTAGAGCTCGAACTCCGGTGGTGCTGGAGGGGGAGCATCCGCCAGCCACTGTTGTCCGTTGTAGTGCAGGAAAGTTCCCAAGCCGCCGCCCCTAATCGCCACAGCGTCGGCCGAGCTGTTCGCCCACACGGCCGCAGCTTTGACCGGTGCCGGCTGAGATGACCACGCTGTTCCATCGTAATGCCAGATCCCCCCGTTTTCGTGCACCGCAAACACGTCGGTACCCGAGCTGCCAGAGACGTTGGTGAAGTAGCCGGTCGTACCGGTCACCATGGATCTCCAACGCGTGACCGCGGGGACGGAGCACTCGATACTGAACGCAGCCCTGGCGATGGAGCCTCCGGGAACGTCGACGCTCAGGGGATTGGTGCCCTGCACTTTGCAGTTTCCCGCTACACCAGCAAGCGTGACCCGGTGAGTGCCGGCACCCAGGCTGAGCACTGAGACTGTTCCATTGACCTCGATCGGCTGTGCCGCACCACCATCGACACTCACGGTATACCCATCGGGATCCGGAGTGGATCCGGTCGTACCCGTCGTGATGGTCAGGCCGCCACTCGTGGGCCTGCACGTGACCGCAAAGCTCACCGGTTCAGTGGTCCCAGCGATGACCGTGATGGAACGTGAGTTCCCCGCCTCGATCGCGCAGTTCGCCGCCACGCCGGAAAGCCGCAGAGCATGCGCTCCCGGGCCTACGTTGGCGACTGCGACCGTCGCGTTGGCGGCAATGACCTGCTTGGCGCCACCATCCAGCGCATAGGCGTAGCCATTAACATCAGGATCCGCTCCGGTGGTCGTGGTGGTGATCTGGATGCTGCCGGTTCCCGGTTCCGGCGCAACGCAGGTGATGGCAAACGCCACCGGAGTGCTCGCACCCGGCGTCACCGCTGCAATCCGGGGGTTGTCGCCCGCGAGCTGACAGGTGGCGGCCAGACCTCCGAGACCAACGGTGTGGTTGCCCGGCATGAGCCCGTCGACCGTCAGCGAGCCGTTCACTGCCAGGGTTCCCCGATCGGCCCCGTCGATCGAGACCGCATACCCGTCCGGGTCCGACGCCGCACCACTGGTGGCAACGGAGATCTGCAGGCTGCCTGACGTCGCGCTGCAGGTCACCTCAAAAGTGACAGTTCCCGTTGCTCCCGCGGAGATATTGACCGAACGCGGATTGTCTCCAGCGACCGTGCAGTTGGACGCCATCGCGGCAAGCTGCACGCTGTGGCTCCCACTCTCGAGCCCTTCCTGCTCCATAGTCGCACTGACGCCGATTGCGGATTCTGCTCCGCCATCGATGCTCACGGTATAGCCGTCCGTGTCGAGCTCGGGCCCGGTGGTCGCCGTGGTGATGTCGAGTTGACCGGTGGTGGGTGACTGCACGTCGCCGCCGCCGCAGCCGACAAACGGAAGCGCTGTGCCGAGCGCGAGAAGCTTCAGGCCGACGTTGCGGATGACGGCTCTGCGGAGCTTACCCATCCAGCCTCCTGTGTTGTCCCTGAGGTCACACCAGAGTTCTCGGGTCTACCGCGTCGCATTGTGCCTAACGGGTCGCCACCATGGTCGCCCAGGCCGGACAAGCACGAGTCAAGCCTTGTGCCCGGCGCCTGTTGCCCAAGCGCAAACGCCGAGTCACCTGGTCGGCGGCTCGGCGGTCTAGGGGGGTCCTTCGTGGCGTCGTTCCGGCGTTCTTCCGGCGTCGCGGAGGAGGCGAGGACCCGTTGCTGTCGTGGTGGTACGTCAGACATACCTGACCGTACCCGGAGCGTCAAGCAGAGATTCTCCGTTCCGTCGTTCCGCCGTTCCCACTACCTTGGCGTATGCCGCTCCCCGTCCACAACGCGATTCGCTACGTTCAGCCGCTTCGGGAAGGCGGCTCCCTGCCGGCGATCGTGGATACCGACGGCGGACTGTTCGTGGTCAAGTTCCGCGGTGCGGGCCAGGGACCCAAGGCCCTCATCGCCGAGCTGATCGTCGGACTGCTGGCCCAGCGGCTGGGCTTTCCCGTTCCAGAGCCGGCCCTGATCGAGATTGCGCCGGCATTCGGCCGAGCGGAGCCCGATCCCGAGATCCAGGAGATTCTCCGGGACAGCCACGGGATCAACGCCGGCGCGCGCTACCTCGACGGCGCCTTCAACTTCGATCCTTACGCGGCCGGTGAGTACATCACACCGGAGTTTGCGGCGGAGCTAGTCTGGTTCGACGGGTACACCACCAACCCTGATCGCACCCACCGCAATCCCAACATCCTGATCTGGCAGCGAAAGCCCTGGCTGATCGACCACGGGGCAGCCATCTACGTCCACCACTCCTGGGAAACAGCGGACTCGGAGCGCACCCGGACGCCGTTTCCGTTGATCAAGGATCACGTACTGCTGAGCGAGGCAGACGACATCGCTGCGGCGGACCGCCGGCTCGCGGCCCGGCTCTCGCCCCAGCTGGTGGATGCGGTACTCGCCGCCGTGCCCGACGGGTTGCTCCGAGACCCACTGATCGCTGACGAGTTTCCCAATGCCGAAGCGGCGAGGGGCCGCTACCGCGAGTTCCTGCTTCAGCGGCTGGGCGAGCCGCGTGAATTCGTCGCCGAAGCAATCGAAGCCCGGCAGCGCCGGCTGAGCGCACCGGTGCTGCGGCGGCAGGCACGTCGATGACGGACGAGACGGTCTACGCCTTTGCCGTGCTCCGCGCGGTGCCCCACGTCTACCTGGGCAGCTTCTGCAACGTCGGCGTGATCGTGCACGCGCCGACTGCCGAGTTTCTGGAGATGCGGGTGCTGACCGATGTGGCTGAGCTGAGGCGACGGGCGCCGGAGACGGATGTCGAGCTGCTGGCCCGCTACCTCGAGGCCTCGCGCGCCATCTGCGCGGGGGACGTCGCGGCGGGGCCGCTGGCGCTGGGTGCGCCATCCGAGCGGTTTCATTGGATTACGGCGCCGAGGAGCGATGTATTGCAGAGCTCGCCGGTGCACGAGGGGGTGGGGGACCCCAAGCAGGCGCTGGAGGAGCTGTTCGCGTTTTTCGTGGAGAGGTGTTGATGCAGTCCCGGTCGAGTTCTTACAGCTTCACTCGCTTCCACCGTTCCGTGGGAAACAGTGCACCGGTGATGCCGCCGGCCGCCAGACCGACGCCCGCACCTATCAGCGCGGCCGTACCGGCGCTGGTCCGTTCCGGCTCGTCGTCCAGCTCATTCAGTCCGATGGAGATGAGCGAGGTGACCGCGGCTGCGATGAGCCCGCTGCGGAGGGCGCTCCCCAGCCGAGAAGGGACTCCTCGACTAAGCTGAAGCCGAGCGATCATCTGCCGGGGAATCGGCAGCGGACCCAGGCTGTCGGTTACGGACAGATACAAAGTGTCTCGAGTGAGCCCAGCGATCCGGCCCCGAATCAGCTGCCCGCGCGGCCCGGCAAGCTGGTACTGCACCTCCGGCAGTCGCACCTGCACCCGAGCGCCCGGCGTGATGTTCGCAGGCCATTGTGCTTCGGCGTACTGGAAGACGCCAGCGAGAAGCATGGCAGCCTGCAGCGCCAACCGTCGCACATGAGCCTCCTTGCTGGTTTATCTGACCTCGCCCTCGCTGGTCATGCGCGGGTGCGATCCTTCGGCATCCACCCAGGAGCGTGCGGCTCGATTGAACCGGGCGACGAACGCCTTGCGCCGGTCCCACAGCAGAAAGCAGGCGCGGTGCATCGGGGCATCCGCGAAACGCCAGAGGGGATCGGATTCGTCGGCCAGAAAGTCCGGGGTGGTGAAAGCATCGTCGTCCGGTCGGATGGTTTCGCCGCATAATGCGCAATGAGCTCTGCCCTGCTGGATCCGATCCATCTTCCACCACCCGTGACTCGTGACTCCTGACTCGCGATTCATGACTCGCGACTCCCTACGGCAACACGCCCCGCGCAATCGACAGACAGTCGCCGCCCGAGCTGAAAAGATAGAACGTCTTTCCATCGGCACTCATGTACTTGGTCGGGATGTCGGCCCGGTCGCCCGAGCCCCACCGGGTGGATCCGCAAACCGAGGTGCTGACTCCGCCCGGCCAGGTGCCCGAGCTGGCAAACACGTTTTGCCACGGGCCCCACGGATTGGAGGCAACAAAAACCATGAGTCCGCCGTAGAAGCGGGTGGGGTCCCCGGTGGTATTGGGCGTCGGATCGAAAACCAAAGTGAGCATGAACTTCCGCAGCCCGGGATTCCAGCTCATACCCCCGCGAGGATAAAACTTCCGGCCAGCGCGGTAGAGCATCGGCGTCGCTTCAGTCGCGGTGGCACACCAGGCTGGAGCACTCGACGTGCCGCAGAAGTACTGCCAGTTGGTCCGGAGCGCCAGGTTGCTCCGGGATCCGCGCAATAGACTGAATGCCGGCACCAGAACGTACGCGCTGTTGCTCACGCTACCAGTCGTGTTGGAGCGCATCGGGATCACCGCGTACACGTAGTCCGTCGGCCCATTGGCGTACGCCTTCCCGAACTGGACGAATGAGGCGTAGCCCACCTCCGGCAGAGTCCAGCTCACCCAGGTGAACTGCGGGTTGATGGCCGTGACGTCGTCGGAGAACTTGAGCCGGGTCCCGGTGCCGCCGGGGAAGATGTTGCGGATCCAGTACCAGAGCCGGCCGCTGGCGTGCAACATCCCCGCGGCCTTCTCACCGGCATCGCCGTCGCCCAGCGCCTCCACGCCAGCGCCGGCGGCGGCATCGTCCCAGTCGAGCGGGTCACCGGTTGGGACTGGCGTAAACGTCACGCCGTACCCGGTGGCGCCGGAGATCCGGCCGAACCCCATGCCGATCTTCTGCGGTGCTCCCTTGAAGCGGCAGTCGCCCACCGCAGTGTAGAGATTGCCGTCGGACGCCCAGGTTGGCGTATACGAGTCGCAGCCCCGGGTGCCGGAGATCTGCTTCATCGCTGACTTGGGATCCCAGGTGATCGGTCCCGAAACTGCCAGGGCCAGCTCCGCTGGTGTTTGCTCGACAGCGCCATTGCAGGCCAACGCGCCGCTCACCAGCAAGACCAGGCTGGTCAACACCGGCCGGCAGACCGGGCGCACGAATGCTGGCACGCGTCCTCCACGTTGCTGATGGGATCGGCTGATTGCTACCCGCACCAGAGTTAACCCGGGCTCACCGGCCGTCCAGCCCTGTTCCGGCGAGCGACCCGATGCTTGACAGCATCTCCGATAACTCCTACCGTAGCAAGCTGCGGTCTTCCGGCCGCACCCAGCCCGCCCAAGGACGTCACTGATGCACATTCAGGAAGGTCGGCGATGAGACACCCAGCTCTCGGTGTGATAGGTGTGGTGGCATTGACGCTCGGCTGCCGGACCGCCACCGAGCCAACCGGGTTGAGTGATGCGGTGCCGGTTGCGGCTGACTCGACGGCCTTGATCGGGGGATTTTCCTGGACCACCGCCACTCCGGAAAGCCAGGGAATGTGCGGCAGTGTGAGGCAGCTCGGCTGCACCAAGACCCTCCAGCAACTCTGGAACGGCATCAGCAGCTCCATCTACAACACCAAGCGCCTGGTCGTGATTCGCAACGACAAAGTGATCTACGATCGGGGCGGTACCTATGCCTACCATGTGTATTCCGCCACCAAGGCACTGCTGGGAGCTCCTACTCTGGTGCACGCGATGAGCAGTTGCGGCGTAGGACTCAAGGATCCCGCAGCACCATGGCTGCAGCATGGCGAAGGAGCTCGCTGGGGCACCGACTATCCCTGGACCGATATCACGCTCGAGCACCTGGCCACCCACACCAGCGGAATTTGCGACTACGACAACACCAGTGCGGTCTGTCGGAATGAATACCCGGGCTGGCAGACGGCCTTCGTGAAGAGCCGGTCCGGTGGAACCACTTACGTCTACCCCAACGATCTCTTCACCCTCTTGCGGGCCAAGGCTGAGCAGAACCGGGAGCCTCCCCAGCCTCCCGGAAGTATTTCAGAGTACACCGACGTCGGGCATATCCTGTTGAACTACGCCGTCCAGCGGGCCTGCCGCCAGAAGCTCACCGATATCTACGCTCTATATATCAAGCAGACCGGGATGGGATCGCCCGTGAGCACACCGCTCATCTACACGGACGAGGGCCAGCAGTTCAATCAGGCCTCCGGAATCGCCAAGTGGAAAGGCCGGGACGGGGCCGCGGTGCTGCGTCTGGCCGGACGGCTGGGAATCTGGGATAACAAGAATGTCGAGCCGGTGCGCTACTGGCATCAGCTCACCAAGATCACCGGGAACATCCCGGCCGCCGCGGCGGAGGGACGGGGCGTGATTTACATCAACAACTCGCTGAACATGTGGACCCAGTCGGTGAACCACCGCAAGCTCTCACTGGAGACCTTCGGCCACGGCGGAAACTACAGCACGATCTTTTTCACCGATCCGCTGACCAGTACCATCATCGTGCGGCAGGGTGAAAACAACGCCAAGGGTGCATCCTACCTCACCATAAACGGCTGCGCGCCGGGATGGACCGGGACGTCGCCGAGCTGTACGGCGGGCACGAACTACAGCAACAACTGGAACTCTACGAATACCAATACCGGACCCCGGAAAAAGGTGATGGAGCCGCTGCAGGAGGCGTTCTTTTTCCCGCCGCCCTTCTGCAAGATGATGTCGGCCGGCGGCTCGACCGTGGATAACGTGAGCGACGTCTATACCAGCCCGATGGACGCCGCGACTATCGACCTCGTCGCCGAGATTAGGGTGAATCCTCGCGAGGGGGCAGGTTCGTCGGTGGCGGACCGGATCGATTTCTACAAGGAGACCGGCAGCGCGGCACCGGGCTACATCGGCACTGGGGCCTTAGTGCCGGGGAGCAGTCCAGCGCGTTATCAGCTGTCGTACAGCGCCGAGAGTCATGGCGCGGTGGGCAACGCCCAGACCTACTTCGCCAACTGCATCGCCAAATCCAGCCAGGACCCGACCAAGAAGGTGCCGTCGTATTCGCAGCCGGTGCGAGTCATGCGGCTGTAGCCAAACCTCCGCTCCAATGTTGTAGCCCCGCGACACGATCCTGGTCCCCTGCCGGAGGGTGCCTCCGGACAATAGTTTACCTGAACCCCGCCGGGCGCCGGCCTGGCTTCGTTCCTGCACTTCAGACGGCTCTCTTCCACCCGCTGGCCAATGCAGATAACCCGCCGTACCGGTCAACTTCTCCTTGCGGCCGCTTTGGGCGCGCTGTCGGTCACCTGTACCGGCGACATTACGCCGCCCGCCGATTCGGGTGGAGGCATGTCTGCCCTGGCGGGTCCTGCGGCCAGGATTACGGTGAGTCGGCAACCCCCGTCGAGTGCGTTGGACCGGGAGGTGTGGGGTCCGGGCGTGCAGCCGATAGTGGTGGTGAAAGACGCAGCCGGTGTGGCGGTGCCGGGCGCCGTAGTCACCGTTCGCCTGACGAGCGGAACCGCGACCCTCCAGGGCACGCTCAGCGCCACCACGCGGACCAACGGATCAGCGACCTTCGCCGATCTGGGGATCGCCGGTCCCGGCACCTATTCTCTGTCCTTCCTCACCAGTTCGATCAGCGCCACCTCCTCGGCCGTGAAGATCAATCCGCTTCCTCCCGAGGCCGCCACCGGCAAATGGGACCCTCCGGTCGCCTGGGACATCGTCCCCCTGCACATCTCACTCCTCCCCACCAGGAAAGTGCTGGCCTGGGGCAAGTTCGAGCCCAACGGCACGATGGGAATGCCTCGGCTGTGGGACCCGGCCACGGCCCCGAGCTCGGCGCCCATGGTGCGGGTCGACACCATGCTGTTCTGCTCCGGTCACACTCTGATGGCCGACGGCCGGCTGATGGTGTCCGGCGGACACAAGCAGGACACTCGCGGGCTGGACGTCACCAACATCTTCGATCCGGCCACTCAGAGCTGGGTACCCGGACTGCCCAAGATGGCCAAGGGTCGCTGGTATCCCACGGTCACCACGCTGGCGGATGGGCGGGTCGTCACGGTGGCGGGACGCGACGTCACCTCTACGGTGGTGCTGATCCCCGAGATATGGGAAGGAAACCGGTGGGTCCGGCTCACCGGCGCCAGCCTGACGCTGCCCTACTATCCCCGGCAGTTCGTCGCGCCGAACGGCAGGCTGTTCTACGCCGGGGAGCGGGTGAAGGCCCGATGGCTCGATGTGGATGTCGTCACGACGAACGGCCGGGGTCGCTGGACCAGCAGTGCGGGACTGACCCACCTCTGGCCCTACAATCGGGACTACGGCGCTGCGGTCATGTATGAAGCGGGTAAGGTGCTTTATGTGGGCGGTGGCGGCGACCCCAAATGGAGCACGACCGACCCCAAGGCCAGCGCGCCAACTGCTACGGCTGAGACGATAAATTTGAATGTCACCGGTCCCCACTGGAGCAATACCACTCCGATGCACTTCCGGCGGCGGCATCTCAACGCCACGATTTTACCCGACGGCCAGGTGCTGGTCACCGGCGGCACCAGTGGGGGCGGATTCAACAACCTCGCCGGGGCCGTACACGTGGCCGAGAGCTGGGATCCGCGCACTGGGCAGTGGACTGAGCTGGCCGGCAACAGCGTGGATCGAGTGTACCACTCGGTATCGCTGCTCCTCCCCGATGGAAGGGTACTCCACGGGGCGAGCGGTGACGCCAGTGGATATCCCCGGCAGCCCAGCCACGAGCTGTTCCACCCGCCTTATCTCTACCGGGGCGTGCGGCCGAGCCTCGCCAGTCTATCAAAAGCGGCGGTGACCTACGGCGAGACGTTCACCCTGACGACTCCCAATGCCGCCCAGATTACCCAGGTTCGCTGGATTCGCCTCGGCTCGGTGACCCACGCGTTCGATGCCAGCCAGCGGGCCAACGCGCTGAAGTTCACCCGGGGATCGGGGAACCTGCGGGTCACGACGCCGACCACCGGGCGCCTCGCACCGCCGGGCCACTACCTGATTTTCGTGCTGAACCGGAACGACGTCCCGTCTGCGGGCACAATCGTGCAGGTGAAGTAGCCGCCGAGCGCACCTGGGCCCACGTTGCAGCCCGGGACGGAGTGCTTGATTTGCGCCGGTAGTTCGTCATCATATAGGAAGGTCCCCGCGGCTCGACTCGTCCCGGTGGGCTGGCATGCATATCATCCTGCTGGAGTCCGGCAGAAACTTCTTTCAAACAGCTGAGTGTGCCGCACTGAGCATCGTGGCACACGTGCTCCTCGTTTGGTCTGCTGTAAGCCTCACCGGCGAGGGCCGGCGGCTGCCGGCCGACGAGCGCGAGGCCAGGGTGTTCTTTCTCCTGCCTCCCGACCGGGTCGACGTGCGTCAGCGGCAGACCGAAATTCTGCAGTGGGGCAAACTGGGTGGGGACCTGGAAGACGGGCACCTGCTCCTCCAGCCGGATGGAGGGGCGATCAGTCTGGTGCCGGGCCACGGCACCCGCGGCAAGCGCAACCGGAGCGGCGCCCGGGGGCAGGTGCCCTTCGGACCGACATCACGGTACGTCCCGGACACCGCGTTCAGCGTGCTCGAGGTCGACCAGATGGTCGAGCGATACGAGTCCAGCGCCGCGCCAATCTATCCAGCCGAACTGCTCGCGATTGGAACGCAGGGCGAGGTCCAGGCCACCTATGTTGTCGACACCATTGGACAGGTGGACACCACCACGATCAAGGTGATGCGCAGCGACGACCCCCGGTTTACCACATCGGTTCGCAATGCCCTCGGCCTGATGCGCTTTCGGCCGGCCAAGCGCGCAGGAAAGCCAGTGCGTCAGCTGGTAGAGCAGAAGTTCCGCTTCAAGATTCTCTCCCCCGCCCAGCTCTCCAAGCAGATCGGCTGAGCAGAGCACCCCCGATCACTCAGCGTCCTCGGGGATGGCCGGCTCGTCGGATTTGGCTGGGCGCGGGTTCTCCTCCTTCTGCTGGGTCAACTTCCGCTTCTGCCGTTCCTGCACGATGTCTGCGCCGGGCTGGATGCTCCCGCCAAGCTTGAAGTGATCTTGATTGTAGTTGCCGCGTTTCTTCTTTCCCATAGTAATCCTCATAACGTGAAGCGCAGGAGGCCGGCTACGCCGTCCACCTCCGCCAGGTAGGTCGGGTTCTGTATAAAGGAAACGTTCGCCCCGGTGCTCTTGGCTCGGGTGACCAGTTCGTCGGCCAGGTCCACCATTTCCTGCTCCTCCGGGAGCTCCAGCGCGAGCTCCGGCGGGATCAGGGGTGAATTCCTCGGCAGCGGCTCTTGGTGCCGGATCTCGAACTCCTCGGAGATCAGGAGGTCGCTGACCTGACCGCGAATGAGCGCGGCGAAGGTCGGACCGATCCCGGCCACTCCTAGACCACCGGCCCGATAACCCTCGATGGCCCGACGCACCAGATCGGCGTCCTCCCGCCGGTCCTCGGACGACATGGCATCGAGCGTAGCCTTGAGCACCTCGTGCTCCGGTGTTGTGATGTCGAGGTTGAGCACGTCCTCGACCAGCTTCTCTTGCAGGTGCTGGGGCAACTCTTCCCGGAAGAGGGGTATGATCACTTCGTCCCCGGCGAGCACGATGTGCCCGATCTCCTCTTCCCGGACGATCCGGTCGAGCGCTGTAACCGTGTCCTTCACGTGCTGTTGCCGCTGGTTATCGACGTGCCGTTGATAGCGCGCCTGGGACCAGCCTCCCGCCTGGTGCCGGTTCAGGGGATCGCCCTCCACCTTGGCCTCGCCCACCATTCCACCCAGCGCAAAGACAAAGATCCGGGCGAGCTGGCTGTCCAGGACCACGGCGGCGTACCGGGGGTAGGCGTCGGTGAGCCGGGCCAGCTCGTACAGCTGGGGTTGGTTGTAGACATAAAGCCGGTGCTCCTTGACCGGCGCCTCCAGCTGCACCGCCTCGAAGAAGTCATCGGCACCGGCACAGGCGAATATCGCCACTCCGTTGGCGGAGGGGCGGAGGTTCTCCGCGATCCAGCTCTGAATCCGCTCGACATCGCGGTCGTAGCTCTCCCGGTCGGCGCTCTTTGGCTCGAAAGTGCGTCCGCGGGCCGGCAGCTCCCGGCGAAGAAACCGGTCCACGTCGTCCTTGCCGTGCTGGTCCGGCTCGGCATTCAGGTAAAGGCTGATGACCGGGAAAGTGGTTGGGGGAAAGGAAACCAGCCGGTCGAATTGTTCCTGCAGCAGCGTTGCCATGTTCTCCTCTGCGCGATAGGCCTCGGACATACTGCCGGAGAAGCCGAGGCAGATCGGTGAGAGGGATCACTGCCGACTGGGAGACCGCTTCAGCGACTTGAAAGCACCGAGCCGTTGACCGTGAGGATGGCGGTAGTGCTGCGGCTGGCCCCGCGGTCGTCGGTAACCGTGAGGCTCACGCTGTAGGTACCCGGCGCCGAATACGGGTGGGATGGAGACCGGTCACTGGAGCTGGTTCCGTCGCCGAAGCTCCAGCGCCAGGCGGTGAGATTCCCGTCCAGGTCCACGCTCCTATCGGTGAAGCTGCAGGTGAGATCGGTGCAACTCGATGTAAACACCGGGATCGGCGCCTTGTTGGGCGGCAGCAGGCCGCCCTCGAAACTGACCGAGGCGGGATTGGAACAGATGTAGGTTCCGGCCTCACAGACCTTGTAGATGTAGGTGGCCGGTCCGGTGAAGAACTTGCTGTCGGCCACCTTCCCATCGTTGGGCGTGTTCTTGCGGTAAACTCCATTCCGATACACGTCCACCGTGAGGCCCCGCGCGCCAGTCCAGGTCAGGGTCATGTACTGCTTGATCGAATCGCTCCGGCCGGTCACCTTGAGAGCGATGGTGGTGGGCACGGGGGTGGGCGCCGGGTTCACCGTACGCCCATCGCACGTCACGTACGTCTCGGTCACCCCGGCGAACATCTTCTGCAGAAAGGTTCGACTGATCTGATCCTTCTGCACGTTGGAGAACCTTCCGTTGAGCGTGCCGATGAGGTCCAGTGACGGCACGACGAAGGCGATATTCACCCCCGACCCGATGATGCGGTACACGTCCTTGGGGTACTGGGTACCCCAGAGGCAGCTCGTATTGGCGCTGATGTTGGGATAACCGGCCACAGTGGTGAACTGCCGGATCCACTCGGCGGTAAAGATCTGATTGCCGGCCCAGCTGCCCTCGTGCAGCAGGAGATAGGCCAGCCGGGCGTAGTCGCGGGCGCTGGCCAGAGCATTTCCGGCGGTAACCCAGATGTAGCCGCCCATCCCGGTGGTCACCTTGTACGCAACCCGGCCTACCCCGATGGGGTCCAGTATCGACCGGCGCAAATACAGGCTCGGCTCCAGTCCGGTGATGTTGCGGAAGATCAGGCTGAAGTGGTTGAACGCCACGCTGGAATAGGTGCTCCCGTTGGTGTAGGTCGATGGCGTTCCGGGATCGAAGTAGAGCGGTGCGCTCTCGGGGAGATCCGGGTCCTTTCCCACGGTTACCGGGACGAAGTTCCAGAGCGGGTCGTTGATGAGCGGCGAGGCGGCCACGTTGTTCTCCGCCTCGGGGATGATGCCGGAGACGTGACGGAAGACGTGGTCGAACGTGATACCGGCTTTCCGCTCGTCACTCAGGGGAAACCCTTCCGGAAGCCAGAGCTGGTCGTAGAGCAGGCTCTGGCCACTCAGGTTCAGACTGGGATAGTCGAGGGCGAGGTGGCCGGTGAGCATCATCGTGAACGTCTTGCCGTTCGAGGCGAGATAGTACACCGCGGTCCGGGCGCTCGCCTGGTTGTAGAACTCGCCCACAATCCAGCCGTCCTTGATGATGAGCGCCGCCTTGTTGCTGGCGTTGTAGCCACTCACCCCGGTGTAGTAGCTGTGCCAGGGGAGCGACATGGCGTAGGCGCCGACCGCCGCGATGGCCGCGGAATCCATCCCGAGCGACCTTACCTTCGCCGCCCCGGTGCCCACCCGCCAGCCGCCTGATGCCTCCGAAGGGGGGAAGTAGTCCGACAGGCTGAAGCTGAAGCTGGGCCGCGCTGCGGGCTGATGTGCTTCTGATTCCGGTCCCGAGATGTCGGACAGGGTGCAGCCCACCACCATCGACGCGGCGGTGGCGAGCGGAACGAACCGCAGCACGTGGCTCATCACTCGAGCGTCACGGCCAGAAACCGAAGCTGTCCCTGGCGCCCCACGTGCAGCACCACCGTGGAGTCGGCGCCCAGGGGCTGGATGGCCGAGCGGAGGTTGGCCAGGGACGTCACCCGCTCGCCGTTCACTCCGTAGATCACGTCGCCCGGCGCCGGACCAGCTTCTCCCCGGGAGTCGGAGGTGACTCCCGCCACGACTACGCCCTGCTCAGCCCTGACTCCGGGAATCATGCGGGCCAGCTCGGGGGTGAGGTCA
>Ga0307415_100000163_pt1 | contig 29500 bp, 27 predicted proteins | sample DK1Cmetagenome_FD_204524 | JGI IMG/M metagenome (GOLD analysis project Ga0307415, IMG submission 204524) | Maize rhizosphere microbial communities from greenhouse at UC Davis, California, United States - DK15-C-2 | ecosystem: Host-associated > Plants > Roots > Rhizosphere > Soil | place: USA... | reverse complement strand
GACACCGCCGAGGCGGCCCGCATGCTGGCCACCGGCGAGCTGCCGGTGTCGACGGCGGTGATCGCGGCCGAGCGCTGCGCCGAGCTGTTCGGCCTGCGGGTGCTGGAGCGGCGCATCCAGGACCTCAAGTTCAACTTCACCACCTTCGTGGCGGCCGGCCCTCCCAAGGGATGAGCGGGCCCGGGTCCGGGCTGGACCCGGAGGCGCGGCGGCGGGTGTCGCTGGCCGTCCGGGCCGGGGAGGCGGTGCGCGACCCGGCCGAGGCCCCGGCCGCGGTCGAGCTGGCCCGGCTGGCCCAGCGCCGCCTGGAGGACCGGACCCTGCCCGCCGCGCTGCGGATCAGCGCCGGGGTGGTCGCCGTCTGGCTGCTCCTGGTCGCCCTGCCGGCGACCCTGGGCAGCGGCCTGCACCCGGCCGCCCTGGCCGCCGGCCTCGGGGTCGGGGTGCTGCTGTTCAGCGTCATCCTGCTGCTCGGCCGCCGCCAGCTCCGCCTGGCCCGCCGGGCCGAGCAGCGCAACCTCCGCCTGCTGGAGGGCGGCCGCTGACCGCGCTCAGGGCTCGCGGCGCAGCTTGACCTCGCGGGTGGCGCCGCCGCAGGCGGCGTCGAGGAAGAAGTCGCCCGTCGGTCCGGGAGGATCTCGAAGGTGGTCGTGAAGCTGCCGTCCGGGCCCGCCCGCAGGGCGGTGCCGTCCTCGAATGAGCCATGCGCCTGGGACACCGCAAGGGTCCCGGGCCATCCCGCCCGGGGGCGGACGTGACCCGATCGTGACGTCGGCCCGGCTAGCCGGCCGGCTTGCGCAGGGCCGACGCCACCTCCGGCCTGGCGAACTCCTCGAAGGCGTAGGCCGCGGCCCGCACCCCCCGGTAGTAGTTGGCCAGCAGCAGGCGCTCGTTGGGGGCGTGGATCCGGTCCGAGGGCAGCATGACCCCGAGGTAGACGCAGGCCGCGCCGAGCGCGTCCGACAGCGCCCGCTCGGGCCCGGACCCGCCCTCGCGGGTGAACAGCGGCCGCTTGCCGAACGCCCGGGCCACCGCCTCGGCCGCGGCCCGGTTGCCGGGGTGGTCGAGCGGCGTCAGGGCCGGCTTGACCCCGCCGAAGGCCCGCACCGCGACCTCGACGTGGCCGGGCACCCGCTCCCGGACCCACCGCTCGAACAGCGGCTCCAGCCGGGCCGGCTCCTGGTCGGCGACCAGCCGGAACGACACCTTGGCGTGCGCGGTGGCCGGGATGATGGTCTTGGCGCCGACCCCGGTGAAGCCGCCCCAGATGCCGTTGATGTCGGCCGTGGGCCGCCCCGACATCCGCTCCAGCGGCGAGAACCCCTCCTCGCCGGGCAGGGCGCCGACCCCGGTGACGGCCTTGAGCTGCTCGGGGTCGAACGGCACGTCGGCGAAGTTGGCCCGCTCCTCCTCGGTCAGGTCGACCACGTCGTCGTACCAGCCACCGATGGCGATGCGCCCGGCGTCGTCCTTGAGCCCCGACAGCAGCCGCACCAGCTCGTCGAGGGCGTTGGGGACGGCCCCCCCGAATGAGCCCGAGTGGAGGTCGGCCGGGGCGGTGCGCAGGTCGACCTGGAAGTAGATGAGCCCGCGCATGGCCGTGACCAGCGAGGGCACGTCCTCGGCGACCATGCCGGTGTCGGACACCAGGATCAGGTCGCAGGCCAGCCGCTCGGCGTGCTCGCCCAGGAAGGCGTCGATGGTGGGCGAGCCCGACTCCTCCTCCCCCTCCACGAGGAACTTGACGTTCACCGGCAGCCGGCCGTCGGCGGCCAGCAGGTGGCGGATGGCCGACACCTGGAAGTGGATCTGGCCCTTGTCGTCGGAGGCGCCGCGGGCGTGCAGGTAGCCGTCGCGCACGGTCGGCTCGAACGGCGGGCTCGTCCACTCCTCCAGCGGGTCGGCGGGCTGGACGTCGTGGTGGCCGTAGACGGCGATGGTCGGGGCGTCGGCCCCCGCCCCCAGCCATTCGCCGTAGACGGCCGGCTGGCCGCCGTCGGCCACCAGGACCTCGGTGTCGAGGCCGGCCGCCTCCATCAGGCCGGCCAGGTGCTCGGCCGAGCGGCGAACGTCGGGCTTATGGACGGGGTCGCCGGAGATCGAGGGGATGGCGCACCAGTCGGACAGCTCGGCCACGAGCGCGTCCGCCTCGGCCTGCACGAAGGCGTCGATGTCGGCCACACGGAACTCCTGGAAAGCGCGCTGAAGTGGACCAAACGGCGACAGGAGGCTACCAGAGGCCCCGGATCTTGGTCGGGTCGCTGCTCGCCCGTCCGCTTGGTCCTATCCTGCTGGAATGGCGACAAGGGTGCGGATCGGCATGGTGGGGGCGGGGGCGGTGGCGGCCCGTCACGCGCGGACGCTGCTGGCCATGGACGGGGTCGAGGTGGCCGGGGTCGCCGACCCGGCCCTGGAGCGGGCCCGGGCGCTGGCCGACGAGGTCGGGGCGGCCGCCTACCCCAACCACATGGAGCTGCTGGAGGGCGAGCGCCTGGACGCCCTCTACGTCTGCGTCCCGCCGTTCGCCCACGGCCCGCCCGAGCTGGCCGCGATCGACGCCGGCCTGCCGCTCTTCGTGGAGAAGCCGGTCGCCATCGACGAGCAGACGGCCGCGTCGATCGCCACCCGGCTGGCCGGGCGGCCGCTGGTCACCTGCACCGGCTACCACTGGCGCTGGCTCGACATCTTCGACCGGGCGGCCGAGCTCCTGGCCGACCGCCCGGCCCGGCTGGTGCAGTGCGCCTGGCTGGACAAGGTCCCCCCACCCATCTGGTGGCTCCGCCGCGACGGGTCGGGCGGCCAGACGATCGAGCAGACCACCCATGTCCTCGACGTCGCCCGCGGCCTCGCCGGCGAGGTCACCGAGGTCCACGCCTTCGCCTCCCGCGCCGCAGCCCCACCTGTTCAGCAGGCAGCGCCGAGCCGCCCCACCTGGCGGTCCGCGGGCCCCCGAACCGGGAGGGCAGCCGACGGCGAGGAAACGGGCGGCCGGTTGTCCACAGGCCTGGGCGAGGACACCACCACCCCGGTCGAGGCCGCCCTGCCGGGGGCCGACGTTCCTGACGTGTCGGTGGCCGGTCTCCGGTTCGCCTCCGGGGCGGTGGGGACGGTGGCCTCGACCTGCCTGCTGCCGCGGCTGCACCGGGCGGGGGTGCAGGTGGTGGCGGAGGGGCTGTCGCTCGAGCTGTCGGAGACCGAGCTGCTGGTGGAGGTCGACGGGCGACGGACGGCCTGGCGGGCCGACGCGGACGCGCGGCCGCGGCCGGACCGGGACTTCGTGGCCGCGGTTCGCGGGGGGCCGGACCGGATCCGGGTGCCGTGGGCCGAGGCGTACCGGACCCACCTGCTGGCCTGCGCGATCACCCGGTCGGCGGAGGAGCGGCGGCCGCTGGCGGTGAGCAACGGGGACGGCCATGGCTGACCGGCGGCCGCTGCGGCTGCTGGTGATCGAGGGGCCGGGGCGGGCCAGGATCGTCGACGACGAGGAGCCGGCCCCGGCCGGGGGGCAGTTCCGGGTCGAGACCCTCTACAGCGGGCTGTCGGCCGGGACCGAGCTGACCTACTTCAAGGGCACCAACCCCTACCTGCACGCCGCCTGGGACGAGCGGCTGGGGGTGTTCCGCCGCGACCGGCCGGCGACCGGGTTCCCGGTGCGCGCTCCCGGCTACATGGAGGTCGGCCGGGTCAGCGAGACCAGCGGGGACGCGGTGGCCGTGGGCGACCTGGTGGCCATGGCCTACGGGCACAAGACCGGCCACAACGTCGACCCGGCGGCCGACCGCTTCCTGGTCCTGCCGCCCGACCTGGACCCGGTGCTGGGCATCTACGTCGCCCACATGGGCCCGATCTGCGCCAACGGGCTGCTGCACGCCGCCGCCGACGCCGCCGGGCCGGCGGCGCTGCGGCTCGGCGACGGGGTGCGGGGCCGCCACGTGCTGGTCACCGGGGCCGGGGTGGTCGGGCTGCTGGTCGCCCTCCTGGCCCGCCACCACGGGGCGGCCGAGGTGGTGGTGGCCGATGCCACTCCGGCCCGGCTGGCCACCGCCAGGGCCCTCGGCCTGGGGGCGGTCGACGACGCCGACGGGACCGCCTGGCGGGTGGTCAAGGAGCGCTGGCGCCGCGACCCCACCGACTGTGGCGCCGACGTCGTCTTCCAGTGCCGCGGCCGGACCGCCGCCCTGGCCGGCGCCCTGCGCGGCCTCCGGCCCCAGGGGACCGTGATCGACCTCGCCTTCTACCAGGGCGGGGCGCCCGACCTGGCCCTCGGCGAGGAGTTCCACCACAACGGGCTGACCATCCGCTGCGCCCAGATCGGCCGGGTGCCCCGCGGCATGGCCCACCTGTGGGACCGGCGCCGCCTGGCCGCCGAGACCATCGACCTGCTGCGTGCATCCGGCCCGGCGATGCGGGAGCATCTGGTCACCGACCTGGTCCCGCTCGGCGACGCGCCGGCCCTGCTGGCCGACCTGGCCAGCCACCGTCGCCACGTCCTCCAGGCGGTGTTCGCCTGCCCGGCGGCGACGGCCTAGCGGAGACGGGAAGGGGATGCGCATGGAGACCGCCAGCGGATGGGTCGTTGTCGGCATCGACAACGGCGGGACGAGCAACAACGCCACGGTCCTGGACGCCTCCGGGGGCTTTCTGGTCGACCGGCTGGTGGAGACGCCCAGCCTGGTCACCGAGGGCCCGGAGGTGGCCATCGACGCCATGGCCCAAGCCCTGGACAACGTGCTCGAGCTCACCGGCATCGCGCCGGAGGCGGTCCGGGCGGTGGGGCTCGACACCCCCGGCCCGGCCTCGGCCGACGGGGTCATCTCCTCCAAGGGCGCCACCAACTTCTCCCAGCCGGAGTGGCGCGGCTTCGACGTCCGCGGCGCCCTGGAGATCCGGCTGGGGCTGCCGGTGGTCTACAACAACGACGCCAACGCGGCCGCCCTGTACGCCCATCACGTCCGCTTCGGGGCCAAGGCGGCCGGCCACTCCTCCATCTCGGCCATCGTCGGCACCGGCCTGGGCGGCGGGGTGATCGAGGGCGGCCGGGTCGTCAAGGGGGCCGCCGGCATGGCCGGGGAGCTGGGCCACGTCCAGATCCCCATGCACGGCCTGCTGGCCGAGGGCCAGCCCCTGCCCACCTGCAACTGCGGCTTCGTCGGCGACGCCGAGAGCATCGCCTCCCTGACCGGGATCCAGCGCAACCTGCTCCCCTACTGGCTGACCCGGTTCGAGGACCACGAGCTGAGCCGGGTCGGCGATCCCAAGCAGGCGGCCAAGCTGGTCCGCGGCCTCGGCGAGCGCGGCGAGCCCCTGGCCCTGGCCATCTTCGAGCAGCAGGCGATGGCCCTCGGCCGGCTGTTCACCATCGCCGCCAACTACAGCGATCCCGACACCTACTTCCTGGGCGGCGGCGTGGTCGAGACCACCCCCAAGCTCCGCCAGTGGTTCCTGGGCAAGGTCCGCGAGCACACCGCCCTGCGCGAGGAGCAGGCCCGGGTGGCCACCCTGGCGCTGGTGCCCGACCTGGACATGGCCGGCGCCCGCGGGGCCGCGATCGCCGCCCTGGACGCCCTTCAGGCGCCCGTCCGGGCCAGGACCTCCCTGTAGAGGCGCAGGTAGCCCTCGGCCATCGCCCCGGCCGAGAACCGCTCGGCCACCGACCGCCGGCAGGCGGCCGGGTCGATCTCGCCGGCCCGCAGCATCAGCTGGGCGAACTCGGAGTCGTCGTCGGCCAGGAACCCGTTGCGGCCGTGCTCGACGATCTCGGGCAGCGCCCCCCGGCGGGTCGCGATCACCGGGGTGCCGCAGGCCAGCGCCTCGATGGCCGCCGTCGCCCCCGGCTCCTCCCAGCTGATCGGCATCAGCAGCGCCCGGGCCCGGCCGACCAGCTCGTCCTTGGCCGGCCCGCCGACCGTGCCCACCCAGCGGATCCGCTCGCCGTCCTCGAACCGCTGCACGGCGTCCAGGTAGTGGCGGACGTCGCCGTAGCCGCGCAGGGGACTGGCCGGGTCGGCGAGGGCGGCGGCCAGCTCCCGCGGAGAGCCGACCCCGGCCACCGGGCCGGCCATGACCAGCGGCACCCCCAGCTCCTTGCAGATGCGGGCGGCCACGTCCTGGCCCTTGAACGGGGTGACCCGGCCCAGGACCAGGAACTCCTCGCCCTTGTCGGCCCGGAACCGGTGGGCGGCCAGGTCCACGCCCAGGTGGACGGCCCCGATGCTCTGGGCGCGCAGGTTCTCGGGGGCGGTGCGCAGCTGGGCCTGGGAGACGCCGTTGAAGAACACCCGCCCCTTGCCGTCGAAGGTGTTGTAGAACTCCGGGTGCTTGCGCAGATCCCAGTGGAGGGTCTGGAGCACCGGCGGGGCGGCGCCGTCGAGGGCCCCGAGCACGCTCGGCCCCACCACCTCCAGGTGGTCGTGGACCAGGTCGATGTCGGGCCGCTCGCGCAGGGTCTCCAGGACGGTCGCCATGTGGGCGTGGGTGATGCCCATGACCTGGGCGTACGGGCCGGCCAGACGCCCGAACTGGCCGTCGGGGAAGGCGCAGCGGCGCTCGTCGACCTCGACCGTGCTCGCCTCGACGGTGCACAGCACCACCTCGACCTCCCGGGCCCGCAGCTCCGGGATGAGGGTGGCGACCACGTTCTCGATCCCCCCGTACCCCGGCGGCGGCACCGGCAGCCACGGCCCGGCGTTGATCAGTACGCGCAGCGTCATCCAAATCCCGCAACTTCGGTTGTTCCGGACCCGGCCCATGTTGCCACCGGTCGCCCGGGCCAAACCTCGGCGGGTCAGGTGACCAGGCCCGAGCATCGCTTGAGCGGCCCGGATGGTTGAAGCCCGGCCTCGCGTGCGAGGATCAGAGCGATCAGCAGGTATCCGGAGCCAGGACGACCAGGAGGGCCTCGCAATGGCCGGCTCGATGACCGAGATCCCCGTCAACGGCGACGCGGTCCCCGCCTACATCTCCCTGCCCCCGGCCGGGAGCGGGCCGGGTGTCGTGGTCATCCAGGAATGGTGGGGTCTGGTCCCGCACATCCGCGACGTGACCGACCGGCTGGCCGCCCAGGGGTTCGTGGCCGTCGCCCCCGACCTGTACCGGGGCAAGGAGACCACCGAGCCCGACGAGGCCGGCAAGCTGGTCATGGAGATGCGGCTGGAGCAGGCGGCCAAGGACATGGCGGCCGCGGTCGACGCCCTGCTGGCCATGCCCGAGATCACCGGCGACGGGGCCGGGGTGGTCGGCTTCTGCGTCGGCGGGGGGCTGGCCCTGTTCCTGGCCTCGCGCAAGCCCGAGGTGACGGCCGTGGTCTGCTACTACGGCTTCCCCCGCGACGGCATGGACTGGGACCTGTCGGCGGTCAAGGGGGCGGTGCTGGGGCACTTCGCCGAGAACGACGACTTCGCCCCGCCGGAGCTGGTCGAGCGCATGGAGCGGCAGCTGCGCGACGCCGGGGTGGACGTCACCTTCCACCACTACCCCGGCACCGAGCACGCCTTCTTCAACGACAGCCGGCCCGAGGTCCACGACGCCGAGGCGTCGGAGGTCTCCTGGCAGCGGACCCTGGAGTTCCTGCGGGCGCATCTCGGTCAGACGTCTTAGGCGGTCGCCGGGCGGGTATGCTGACCGCCGAAGGGGAGTAGTCCAGCGGGGCACGCGCCCCGGCGAGCACGCCGTCAGGACGGTGGGCGCCAGCGCCCATCCGGCGCCTCACCCGTCTCCCGGGCGGACGAGACCTTCGAGCCGTGTGGTGTCCCCCGAAGGGCCCCGACCGAGCCGGAGGAATCCTTGGCAGCTGATCCGGAGCAGACGGCCACCACGGCCCGGAGCGGGCCGGTCCCCCTGGCCCTGGCCGTCGCCGCCTGCCTCCCCGGCCTCTACCTCGGCCTGGCCGAGCTGTTCCACTTCGGGCATCCCGAGCTGGCCCCGCCGCTGCTGGCCCTGATCTACGGGGTGGCGGTGATCGGGGCGGCGTTCGTGCTCGCCTGGGCGGCCGAGGCGGCCCAGCTGGACGTGTCGGCCAGCCTGGCCATCGGCGTCCTGGCCCTGATCGCGGTCCTGCCCGAGTACGCGGTCGGCTTCGTGTTCGCCTGGAAGGGCGGCAACGTGGTCGAGGAGCACGGCGCGAGCTGCGTGGCCCCCGGCGACACCACCAACAACTGCGCCCTGGTCCTGGCCAACATGACCGGGGCCAACCGGCTGCTGATCGGCATCGGCTGGTCGCTGATCGTGTTCATCGCCTACTGGCAGTGGCGGCGGAAGGGCGAGCGCCACGACGGCGTCACCATGGAGCGGTCCAAGGCGGTGGAGCTGGCCTACCTCTCGCTGGCCTGCGCCTACTGCCTGACCCTGCCCCTGCGGCAGTCGATCACCCTGATCGACGCCGTCATCCTGGTCAGCATCTTCATCGCCTACACCCTGCGGATCTCCAAGGCCCCCCAGACCCATCCCGACCTGATCGGCCCGGCGGCCTGGGTCGGGGCCATGTCCAAACGCGCCCGGCGGGTCAGCGTGCTGTCGATGTTCGCCGTCGCCGGGGTGGTGATCCTGCTGGTGGCCGAGCACTTCGCCGAGTCGCTGGTCGAGACCGGGTCCGAGCTCGGGGTGAGCGAGTTCCTGCTCGTCCAGTGGCTGGCCCCGCTCGCCTCGGAGGCGCCGGAGCTGCTGGTGGTGGCCCTGTACGCCTGGCGGTTGAAGACCAGCGAGGCGCTGACGGCGGTGGTCTCCTCCAAGATCAACCAGTGGACGCTGCTGGTCGGGACCTTGCCCCTGGTGTTCTCGATCGCCTCGGGCAGCCTGCACGGCCTGCCGATGGAGGCCGCCCAGCGCGAGGAGATCCTGCTCACGGCCGCCCAGACCGTGTTCGCGGTGGCCCTGCTGGTCAACTTGTCGATCTCGCTCCGCGAGGCGTTCGCCCTCTTCGGGCTGTTCTGGGCGCAGTTCATCCTCGGCGCCGTCGTGCCGCCGTCGGCCAAGGGCATCGAGCTGCTGGTGCTGTCGGCGGTCTACATCCTGCTCGGAGTGTGGCTGCTGGTCCGCAAGCACCATGACTTCCGGCACCTGCTCCGCGACGGCTTCCGCACCCCCTACGAGGAGCTGGAGCCGGAGGCGGCGGCCGAGGGGTCGTCGCCGCAGTCTCAGGTGACGAAGTAGAAGATCAGCCCCAGCACCACGTAGACGGCCAGCAGCTGGAGGCCCTCGAACCAGGTCGACTCGCCCTCCTGGGTGACCTGGTTGGAGACCAGCACGGCCAGGAAGATGGCGCCGATCTCGAAGCCGTTGAACACCAGGGCCATCGGGAACGGGCCGACCAGGAACGACATCAGCACCAGCACCGGGGCCACGAACAGGGCGATCTGGGCCGACGAGCCGATGGCGATGTTGACGGCCAGGTCCATCTTGTCGCGCCGGGCGAAGTAGATGGCCACCCAGTGCTCGGCGGCGTTGCCGACCACGGCGACCACGATGATGCCGACGAAGAACGGCGACAGGCCCAGGTTCTCCGACGCCTCGGTGATGGAGCCGACCAGGATCTCCGACATCACCCCGACGGCCACGCCGGCGATGGCCAGCATGGTCACGGCCCGCCGGATCGACCAGGCCTCGCCGCCGTGGTCGGCCGCGTCGTGGGAGGGGTTGAACAGGTCGCGGTGGGTCCGCAGGGAGAACACCAGCCCGGCGGCGTAGGTGATCAGCAGCACCACCGCCACCCCGATGGACAGCTCCTCCAGGTCGCCGGGGAAGTCGATCGCCTTGTCGGTGGGCCGGGGCAGGCCGGCCCCGGCCACGAGCTCGAAGATGGCCGGCATGACCAGGGCCACCGCGGCCAGCAGCAGCATCAGCGACTGGACGTTGGCGGCGGTGCGGTCGAAGTGCTGGCGGTCGCGGCCGAGCCCGCCGGCCAGCATGGCCGCGCCCATGACGAGCAGGATGTTGCCGAGGATGGAGCCGACGATCGACGCCTTGACGACCTCCTGGAGGCCCTCGGCCAGGGCGAACAGGGCGATGATGAGCTCGGGGAAGTTGCCGAAGGTGACGTTGAGGAAGCCGCCGATGCCGGGGCCGGAGCGGGCCGACAGCTCCTCGGTCGACCGGCCCATCAAGGCCGCGGTGGGGATGACCCCGAGGGCGGCGGCGAAGAAGATCGGCGTGGCCCCGGCGTGGAGCAGCTCCAGGAGGATGGCCAGGGGAATGAACGGCGCCAGCAGGTACGGCCAGCCGTCCCCGCTGAGCAGGAATCGCCTGAGGTTGAAGCGGGGCCGGAGGTCGGCGGGGGCGGTCATCGGCGGCTGCTCCTAGACGGGCTCGGGGGTCTCCGGAGCTGGCGGCGGCTCGTCGGCGGGGTCGGCCTCGGCGGCCCGGTCGAGCGCCGGGACCGGGTCGCGGGGCTCGCAGAACACCGCCATGCTGGCGGTGAAGGTGTGCAGGAAGTTGCGGCCGCCGATCGGGCCCAGCTCGCCCTGGGCGAAGAAGCCGGCCATGGGGGCGGCGCCGGTGGCCGCGGCCACCCGGGCGGCGTCGTGGTCGGGCTCGCCGAAGAAGCCGCGGCCCCGGCCGTTGCAGGAGAACAGCAGCACGCCCCGGGGCCGCCAGCGGGACACGGGGGTGAGCAGCAGCTCGAGGTCCTCGTCGGCCGAGGCGGCGTCGCGGACGTGGAACTGGAGGGTCTGGCCGAGCTCGACGCTGTCGGCGACGGCGATCGAGCCGGTCTCCGGGTCGGCCCCGAGCAGGCCCCTGACCAGGAAGTCGCCGCGGTCGAAGCTGGCCTTGTGCTCGTCGATGACCTGGCCGACCTGGAGGCCGCCGCCGCGCAGCAGCTCCTGCTCGTGGTCGTCGAGGCCGGCCAGCATCTGGCGCAGCCGGTCCACGGCGGGCCGGCCGCCAAGCTCGTGGACGATGTTGCCCTCGCCGCGGGTCACGGTGAACGGCGACCCGACGGGCCGGCAGCCCTGGCTGACCACGGCCCGGATGTCGACCGGGCCGACCAGGGCGACGCCGGCGGCCCCGCCGTCGAGCACGTCGGTGCCGCTGAGCAGCCGGTGCCGGCCCCGCTCCATGGCCCCCGACACCATGCCGCCGACCACCGGCAGGCCGGGCTGCTCCTGGTTGAGCCGCTCCAGGAAGCTGTCGGCCGGGAAGGTGAACGGGTCGGCCAGCAGCAGCACGCTGGTCTGGTCGTCCTCGGCCAGGTCGGGCCAGCCGCCGATGCCGACGCCGTCGTCCAGGGGCAGCACCCGCAGGGCGAAGGGCCGCACGGTCACCCCGGGCAGCCGGGCCATCCAGACGGCCAGGCCGGGCTCGCCCTCGAGCTCGCGGCCGTCGCCGATCACCCCCTGGGCGGTGCAGCCGAGGATGGCCGAGGTGCCGGTGCGCTCGGACAGGCTGAGGGCGATGCCGCCGGCGGCGTCGGCGTGCTCCATGGAGAAGAAGCAGACCACCAGGTCGGGGGCGCCGCCCAGCTGCCCCAGGGCGGCCGGAAGGACCTCGTCCAGGGCCTGGGCATGGTCGGAGGCGGTGGAGACGGCGGCGCCAAAGGTGAGCATGGCGCAAGGCTACAGTGTTGACCGGGGGGCGACCGCCTATGCCCCCCGGCCGACCCACTCGAAGTAGGTGCCGTTGGGGCGGGCGAAGCCGCCGCCCCAGACGAAGCCGTGCTGGGCCATGGTCTGGACCAGCCGCTCGTCCCCGGTGACCCTGAGGGCGACCGCGATCCCCCAGGCGTGGCGGGACAGCCGGCCGGAGTGGGAGTAACGCAGCAGGCGGGGGGTCCAGCAGCCGCCCCGGCGGCGGAAGTCGGACACGTTGATCTGCCCCCGCAGCCCCTGGCGTTGCAGGTCGTCCATGGCCTTGGCCAGGTCGACGATGACCAGCTTGTGGCAGCGCACCCGCCCCAGCACCGGCAGCCTGCGGCTGACGATGTTGGCCCGGGTCCAGGCCGGGTCGGGTCGGCCCTGGCGGAGGCTGCGCACCGCGAACTCACCGAAGCGGGCCTTGACCTGGCTGAGGGGCAGGACGTCGTTGCCGCCGCGGACGAAGGGCCGGTCGCCGGGGGTGACGAAGCGGACCGCCCGGCCCTTGAGCAGCTTGCGCATCTCGGCCTGGAAGTCGGCCAGCCGGCCCCGCGGCCTGACCAGCAGGTAGGTGGCGCGCCGGATGTTGTAGCGGCGGCCGACGGCGCGCTCCAGGGCGACCTCGTAGCCGCCGAGCACGGCGTCGTCGACCACCCCGCTGACTCGCAGGCCATGGTGGCCGGCGAGCCGCAGCCGCTCGCCGGCCTTGACCCGGCGGAGCTTGGCCCCGGTCTTGGACATGACCGCGCCCTTGGGCAGCATGGTGGCCAGCTTGCGGCCGGGGCGGCCGGCGGCGGTGGTGTAGGCGTTGGTGTCGACGGCCATGGTCTCCAGGGGGACCATGCGGTAGCCGGATCGGCCGCTGGACCCCGGCAGGTTGCCGGTGCGGACGGCGCTGATGGTGGCCACCCGGGTGGAGTCGCGGACCCGGCCGACCTCGCGGTCGGAGAAGCCGCCAGGGGCCCAGATCACCAGCTGGTTGCGGAAGACGTCCAGCTCGGCGGCGCGCGCGCCGGCCACGCCGGCGCCCCGCCCCCAGGGCCCGCCGCCGGCCGGGCCGCTCCACTTGGCCACGAAGGTGACCCAACCGGCCACGAACACCACCAGCCCGGTCAGGATCGCCAGCGCCCGCCCTCGCGCCGTCATGCGCGATCTCCCTTCTGGTTCCGGCCCAGCGTAACTATCGGGAGTCGCGTGGCGATAGTGAACCGGCGAGATTCCCCGATCCGTGACCGACGGCGGGCCTAGAACGCAGCGATCAGCGCGGGGTCCTCGAGCAGGTCGCGCAGGTGGGCCAGGAACTGGGCGGCGTAGGCGCCGTCGACGATGCGGTGGTCGAAGGAGACCGAGGCGGTCATCAGCTGGCGGACGGCGAGCTGGCCGTCGACCACCCAGGGCCTGGGGGCGATCAGGCCGGTGGCCAGGATGGCGCATTCGGGCTTGTTGACGATCGGGGTGCCGGTCTCGACCCCGAACCCGCCGACGTTGGTGATGGTGATGGTGCCGCCGGTGAGGTCGGCCGGGGCGGCTTTGCGCTCCCGGGCCAGGGCGGTGAGGCGGGCCAGCTCGCGGGACAGGTCGAGGATGCCGAGGGTGTCGGCGTCCTTGATGTTGGGGACCAGCAGGCCGGTGGGGGTGTCGGTGGCGATGCCGAGGTTGACCCAGCCCTTGACGACGATGTCGCCGGCGTCCTCGTCCCAGGAGGAGTTCATCAGCGGGTAGGAGCGGACGGCCACGCACAGCGCCTTGGCCGCCACCGCCAGCGGGGTGACCTTGAGGTCGGCCGCCGCCGGGAGGGCGCGGAGGCGGTCCCGCAGCTCCATCAGCCGGGTCGCGTCGACGGTGAGGAACTCGGTGACGTGCGGGATCGAGAAGGCCGAGGCGGTCATGGCGGCGGCGATCTGCCGCCGGGTCCCGCGAACCGGGATCCGCTCCTCGACCCGGTCGCGGGCCCCCCGGGCCGGGGTCGCGGCCGCGGCCGCGGGCTGGGCGGTCTCGAGGGCGCCGTCGACGTCCTCCCGGGTGATGCGCCCGTCCCGGCCCGTCCCCACCAGGTTGGTCAGGTCGACCCCGCGGTCCTTGGCATACCGCCGCACCGGCGGGGTCGCCTTGGGCCGCTGGGGGGCCTGGACCGGGGCGGCGTTCACCGACCCGCCTCCGGTTTCGGCCCCCCTGGGGGGGAGCGTCGTCGACCCGGAGATGGCGCGCTCCCGGCTGTCCACAGGGGTGCGGGCGTGGGGGGCGATCCTGCGGCGGCGGGTCTGCTGGCGCTCGCCCGGGCCGACCAGGGTGGCCTGCAGCTCGTGGGTGGGCTCGGCGGCGGTCGGCTCCGGGGCCGGGGCCGCTCCCCCGCCGGTGTCGACGCTGATCAGGGGGGCGCCGACGTCGAGGGTGTCGCCCTGGGCGGCGTGGAGCTTGACCACGGTGCCGGCGTACGGGGCGGGGATCTCGACCACCGCCTTGGCCGTCTCCACCTCCACGATCGGCTGGTTGAGGGCGATGGCCTCACCCTCGGCGACCAGCCAGCGCACCACCTCGCCCTCGGTGAGCCCTTCGCCGAGGTCGGGGAGCTTGAACTCGCGCTCGGCCACCTTGGACGTGCCTCCTCGTGAGCTAGAAGTCCAGGCTCCGCTGGACGGTCCACAGGACCCGGTCGACGCCGGGCAGGTGGGCTTCCTCCAGCCTGGCCGGCGGGTACGGGATGTCGAGGCCGGCGCAGCGCAGCACCGGCGACTCCAGGTGGAAGAAGGCGGCCTCGCTGACCCGGGCCGCGACCTCGGCCCCCATGCCGAGGAACTGGGGGGCCTCGTGCACCACCACCATGCGGCCGGTCCGGGCGGCGGAGGCGACCAGGGTCTCCTCGTCCAGGGGGACGAGGCTGCGCAGGTCGATCACCTCAAGCGAGCCGACGCCCTCCTCCTCGGCGGCCTCGGCCGCGTCCAGGGCGACCTTGACCATGGGGCCGTAGGCGACCAGGGTGAGGTCGCTGCCCTCGCGCAGCACCTTGGCCTTGCCGATGGGCTCGGTCTCGACCGGCAACTCGACCTCGCGCTTGGCCCAGTAGCGGCGCTTGGGCTCCAGGAAGATCACCGGGTCGTCGCACTCGATGGACTGGCGCAGCAGCGAGTAGGCGTCGGCCGACGACGACGGGGTGACCACCTTGAGCCCGGCGGTGTGGCAGTAGATGGTCTCGGGGCTCTCGGAGTGGTGCTCGACGGCGCCGATGGCCCCGCCGTAGGGGATGCGGCAGACGACCGGCATGGCCTGGCACCCGGCCGAGCGGTTCCGGTACTTGGCCAGGTGGCTGATGATCTGGTCGAGGGCCGGGTAGCTGAAGCCGTCGAACTGCATCTCGGGCACGGGCCGGTAGCCGCGCAGGGCCAGCCCGATGCTGACCCCCATGATGGCCGACTCGGCCAGCGGGGTGTCCATGACCCGCTGCTCGCCGAAGTCCTTGAGCAGGCCGTCGGTGATGCGGAAGACCCCGCCGAGGGTGCCGACGTCCTCGCCCAACAGCACCACCCGGTCGTCGGCCTCCATGGCGTCGCGCAGGGCCGTGTTCAGGGCCTTGGCCATCGTGATCTGCGCCATCGCTGCCTCTCCCCTCAGCCCTCGTCCTCGAACTGGGCCTCGAACTCCTCCAGCTGCCGCCACTGGGCCGTGAGGGTGGCCGGCGGGTCGGCGTAGACGTGGTCGACCAGGTCGGCCAGGGGCGGGTCGGGCATCTGCTCGACCGTCTCCCGCACCTCGGCCGCGACCCGGTCGGCCTCGGCCTGGACCTCGCGCTCGAGGTCGTCGGACCACAGGCCGGCCCGCTCGAGGAACGCCCGGTAGCGGCCGATGGGCTCGCGGGCCGTCCAGACGTCGAGCTCGTCGGAGGTGCGGTAGCGGGTGGGGTCGTCGGTGGTGGTGTGGGCGCCGAGCCGGTAGGTGATGGCCTCGATCAGGGTCGGCCCGCCGCCGTCGCGGGCCCGCTCGGCCGCCGCCTTGGTCACGGCGTACACGGCCAGGACGTCGTTGCCGTCCACCTGGACCCCGGGGAAGCCGAAGCCGAAGGCCCGCTTGTAGACCGGGGCGGCCATCTGCTTGGCCAGGGGGACCGAGATCGCCCACTGGTTGTTCTGGCAGAAGAACACCACCGGGGCGCTGTGCACGGCGGCGAAGTTGAACGCCTCGCTGACGTCGCCCTCGCTGGTGGCGCCGTCGCCGAAGTAGGCGATGGCGCAGACCTCGGCCCCGTCCCACTTGGCGCCGATGGCGTAGCCGACGGCATGCAGGGCCTGGGTGCCGATGGGGATCGAGTACTGGGAGAGCTTGAGCCGCTGGGGGTCCCAGCCGGACAGGGTGGCCCCGCGGAACAGGCCAAGGACCGACAGCACCTCCATGCCGGCGCGGACGTACATGACGCCGTGCTCGCGGTAGGAGGGGAACACGAAGTCGTCCGGCCCCAGGGCCCGGGCGCTGCCGACCTGGGCCGCCTCCTGGCCGAGGCAGGGAGCCCAGATGCCGAGCTGGCCCTGGCGCTGGAGGTTGTTGCCCTCGACGTCGATGCGCCGCACCACCACCAGCTGGCGGTAGAGGTCGCGCAGGGCGGCGTCGCTCAGGTCGACCTTGTAGGTGTCGTGCTGGAGGAGCGTCCCGTCCTCGCCGAGCAGCCGTACCTGCTCGTCGGTCTGGTCCATGCCAGTGTCTCCCGCGTCGTTGCGCCGACCCGTCTGATCCTACTCGTACGCGTCGGCGCAATACACAAGGGCCGGAACCGTTGCAGGTCCCGGCCCTTGCGGGTGCCGCCCGGGGGGAGGCGGCGCTTCCGGATCGCCGGGGGACCGCTCCCGTTCGGTCGCCGCCGACGATGACAGCGTGAACGTACTGCGCTGTTCCCAAACGGAACATCAGGGGAACTACGGAGATGGACACACCGGCGATGTTAGGACGGACTACCCAAATCCGGCCCCGCTATGGCCCGAAGTGACTATCCGCGCATGGCGCGCCCGATGACCAGCGGGCTTTCGAAACCCCTCGGAAGGTGGTACACCGTGAGAGGCCAGTTGTGCCTCGCCCCGAGGAGGGATGCCAGTGGCAATTCCACCGGACTCGGAAGTGGCCGAGGAGCCAGCGCCAGGCAGCGCCGAGCGCCTCTCCTACCTGGATGCGGGGGGCAGGCTCGCCTCCCGGGAGACGGCGCAGTTCGCGGTGGTCCGCGACTTCGACGACCATGGCAACGTGATCTCGCTCATCACCGAGCGCCTGACGCACTGACACAGCGACAATCGTGAACCGGGGGGCGGCCGAGGAGGCCGCCCCCCGCTGGCGTCTAGAATGCGGCCCACCTGGACGCCCCCCGAGGAGGACCACCCCGTGCTCGTCGACGGCAAGCGACTGCTGATCACCGGGGTGCTGACGCCCGGGTCGATCGCCTACGCGGTGGCCCGCGAGGCCCTCGACAACGGGGCCGAGGTGGTGCTGACCGGCTTCGGCCGCACCCGCTCGCTGACCGAGCGCACGGCCCGGCGGCTGCCCCGCGAGGTCGACGTGCTGGAGCTGGACGTCAACAAGCCCGAGGACGTGCGGGCGGTCAGCGACGAGCTGGCCGGCCGCTGGGGGTCGGTCGACGGCGTGCTCCACGCGATCGCCTTCGCCCCGGCCGACGCCCTGGGGGGCAACTTCCTCAACACCCCGTACGCCTCGGCCGCGACCGCCTTCCAGGTGTCGGCCTTCTCGCTCAAGGAGCTGACCGCCGGGCTGCTGCCGGTGCTGGAGAACCACCACGCCTCGGTGGTCACCCTCGACTTCGACGCCCGGGTGGCCTGGCCGGTGTACGACTGGATGGGGGTGTGCAAGGCGGCCCTGGAGTCGGTCACCCGCTACCTGGCCCGCGACCTGGGGCCCAAGCAGATCCGGGTCAACGCCATCAGCGCCGGCCCGATCCGCACCATGGCGGCCAAGGGGATCCCCGGCTTCACCCTGCTGGCCGACGCCTGGTCCAAGCGGGCTCCCCTCGGCTGGGACGTGGGCGACCCGACGGTGGTGGCCCGGGTCGCCCTGTGGCTGTTCTCCGACTGGTCCCGGGGGGTCTGCGGCGAGCTGATCCACGTCGACGGCGGCTTCCACGCCATGGGCACCGACCTGCTCTCCAAGGAGGAGCAGGCCAGGCTGGCGGCCGAGGACGGCTGAGCCCGCGGCGCCATGCATCCGCCCCTCATCCTCGTGGTCGCCGACGACGGGAAGATGCTGGATGCGCTGGCCGGCGACCTGGAGCGGCGCTTCGGCGGCGACTACCGGGTCCTGGCCGAGCGCTCCCCCACCGAGGCCGTGGCCACGTTGGAGCGGCTGGCCGGCGACGCCGACCCGGTGGCGCTGGTGATCGCGGCCCGGCGGATGGAGGGGATGGGCGGGCTGGCCCTGCTGGTGCGGGCCCACGAGCTGCACCCGCTGGCCAAGCGGGTGCTGCTGGAGCACCGGGGCGAGTGGGCCTCGGGCGACCCGGTGGTCAGGGCCATGACCCTGGGCCAGCTCGACTACCTGCTGTTCCGGCCCTGGCGGCCGCTGGAGCAGTTCCTCTACCTGCCGGTGTCGGAGTTCCTGGCCGCCTGGGAGAAGTCGCGGGCCCCCTCCACCGAGGCCATCCAGATCGTCGGCGAGCGCTGGGCCGCCCGCTCCCACGAGCTGCGCGACACCCTGGCCCGGGTGGCCATTCCCTACGGCTTCTATCCCGACGACTCCCCCGAGGGCCGGCGCCTGCTCGAGCAGGCCGGCCAGGACGGCGACCGGCTGCCGGTGGTGCTGTTCCGCAGCGGCCTCACCCTGGTCGACCCGACCCACGCCGAGCTCACCGCCGCCCTGGGCATGCGCACGCACCCGGTGCCCGGCGGCTGCGACGTCCTGATCGTGGGGGCCGGGCCGGCCGGGCTGGCCGCGGCCGTCTACGCCGCCTCCGAGGGCTTCGCCGCCCAGGTGCTGGAGCTGGCCGTGCCCGGCGGGCAGGCCGGGACCAGCTCCCAGATCCGCAACTACCTGGGGTTCCCCTACGGCCTGAGCGGCGACGAGCTGACCATGCGGGCCGTCCAGCAGGCCTGGCTGTTCGGGGCCGACCTGATCCTGGCCCAGGCCGCCACCGGCCTGCGGGCCGACGGGCCGCGCCGGCTGGTGCGCCTGTCGGACGGCAGCGAGGTCACCACCAGGGCGGTGATCCTGGCCACCGGGGTGGCCTGGCGGCGGCTGGGCGTGCCCGCCCTGGAGGCCCTCAACGGCTCCGGGGTCTTCTACGGGGCGGCCGGCGGCGAGGCCAGGGCCCTGCGGGGCGAGCACGTGTTCGTGGTCGGGGCCGGCAACTCGGCCGGCCAGGCGGCGGTGCACCTGTCCGGCTACGCCGCCTCGGTGACGATCGTCACCATCGACGAGCGGCTGGGCGAGTTCATGTCCGACTACCTGGTGCAGGAGATCCAGGCCACCCCAAACATCGCCGTGGTGCTCCACACCGAGGTGGTCGACGGCCACGGCCGCCAGCGCCTGGAGGGCCTGACCCTGCGCGACCGGCACACGGGGGCGACCCGGACCGTGGCCGCCTCGGCGGTGTTCATCCTGATCGGGGCCGAGCCGCGCACCGACTGGCTGGACGGCGTGGTGGAGCGCGACGAGCGCGGCTACCTGCTGACCGGCCGCGACCTGCTGCGCGACGGGCGGCCGCCGACCTCCTGGTCCCTGGAGCGCCCGCCGCTGCTGCTGGAGACCAGCCTGCCCGGGGTGTTCGCCGCCGGCGACGTCCGCTACCGGTCGGTGAAGCGGGTCGCCTCGGCGGTCGGCGAGGGGTCGATCGCCGTGCAGCTGGTGCACGAGTACCTGGCCGAGCCGGGCGGGCAGGGTGGGTAGGGCGGCCGCCGGCGGCTTCCGGGCCGCGGTGTGGGCCCTGGCCCGGCGGGTGCCGCCCGGCCGGGCCACCACCTACGGCTTGCTGGCCGAGTGTCAACTTTTTGACCAGCCCAAACGACGGGGCGCGATGGCGGCCCGGGCGGTCGGCCAGGCGATGGCCCGCTGCCCGGGCGACGTCCCCTGGTGGCGGGTGGTCCACGCCGACGGCCGCATGAAGGGGACGACCGGGGCCGACGAGCAGCGGGCCCGGCTGGCCGAGGAGGGCGTGCCCCTGACCGCCGACGGCCGGGTCGACTGGGGCCGGGCCGGCGGCCCCTGGTCGCCCTGAGCGATCTGTGAATCGCCGCACATTCTCGGCGCCGGCATGATATGGTCGCCGTTGGCGTCGAGGCACTCCCGGCCTCTGCCCCTCACCTCGGATGCGGTTTCTTCCGAGAACCCCTGGTAGACGGGAATAGGTTTTGCGAACATGGTTGTTGGCAAAACTGAGAGTGACGTATGTACCCAAACGTGCGCGATGCTGTCGCAAGGAGTGCGATGAAGGACCAGGACCAGCTGCTCGACCTCCAGACCACGGACTCGTTCCGTCTCTATCTGGACGAGGTCGGGCGGCACCCGCTGCTCACCAAGGAGGACGAGATCGAGCTGTCCCAGGCCTACGAGGCTGGCCTGGACGCCCAGCTCAAGCTCGCCGATACCAGCCCCGACGACCCCGCCCGCCCCGACCTGGAGGCGGTCGCCGAGCGGGGCGAGTGGGCCCGCCGCAAGATGATCGAGTCCAACCTGCGCCTGGTCGTCTCGATCGCCCGCCGCTTCTCGGCCACCGGTCTCCCCCTCGGTGACCTGGTCCAGGAGGGCAACCTGGGGTTGCTGCGGGCGGTGGAGAAGTTCGACTGGCGCAAGGGGTTCAAGTTCTCCACCTACGCCACCTGGTGGATCCGCCAGGCGATCGCCCGCGGGGCCGCCGACCGCGGCGCCCGGGCCATCCGCCTCCCCGTCCACGTGGACGAGCAGGTGGGGCGCCTGCGCCGCACCCAGACCCGCATGCACGAGCTGCTGGGTCGCGAGCCCACCGACGACGAGCTGGCCGCCGAGCTCGACATGCCGACCGACAAGGTGCACCGGCTCAAGGACACCGCCCAGGCCATCACCAGCCTGGACACCCCGATCGGGGATGACGGCGCCGCCCTCCAGGACTTCCTGGAGGACGACTCGGCCGTCGGCCCGGACGAGCTGGCCGTCGAGGCGGTCGGTCGCGAGGCCCTCGAGCAGGTGCTGAACGCCCTCCCCGAGCGGGAGCGCCAGGTCCTGATCCTGCGCTTCGGGCTGGACTCGGGCACCCCGCGGACCCTGGAGGAGGTGGGGGCGGTGATGGGGTTCTCGCGCGAGCGGGCCCGCCAGGTCGAGCGGGACGCCCTGGCCGCCCTGCGCTCCCCCGAGATCCGCGCCCGCCTGGAGGACCTCGTCGCGGCCTGATGCGCCGCTTCGCCCTCACCCACGACTACCTCTGCCCGTTCGCCAGGAACGCGGCGGAGGTGGTCGTGCGGGCGTTGGAGGCCGGGGCGCCGGTCGAGGTCGCCTACCGGGCCTTCTCGCTCTCCCAGGTCCACCTGGAGGACGGTGAGGCGCCGGTCTGGCAGCCGGGGTCGGAGCCGCGCTCGGGCGTGCTGGCCCTCCAGTGGGGCCTGGCCGTCCGCGACGAGCTGCCCGAGCGGTTCCCCGCCGTCCATCTGGCCCTGTTCGCCGCCCGCCACGACCAGGGCCGCGACCTGAGCGACCCCGGGGTCCTGGCCGAGGCGGTGGCCTCGGCCGGCGTCGACCCCGACGAGGTCGAGAAGCTGGTCGGCTCCGGCCGCCCCGCGGCCGCCCTGGCCGACGACCATACCTGGGCCGTCGACACCGCCCGGGTGTTCGGCGTGCCCACCTTCGTCGGCGACCGTCGGGCGGTGTTCGTCCGGCTGATGGAGCGCCCCGCCACCCCCGAGGCCGCCCGGGCCACCCTGGACCGCGTGCTGGCCATGGTCGAGGACTGGCCCGACCTCAACGAGTTCAAGGCCACCGTCATCCCCCGCTGAGCCTAGGCGGACCGGCCCGGCCGCTCGGGCGGGGCGCCGCGGGCGGCGCGGAAGGCGGCCGCGACCTGGCCCGCCTGCTCCTCGGAGCCCCAGGACATGACGTGCAGGGCGTGCACCCGGTCGAGGCCGGCCAGGACCATGGCCGTCTCCACGGCCAGCTCGATGCCGCCGCCGGCGGCGATCTGGGCCGCCGCCCGCTCCGGGATCTGGCGGGGCAGGGTCTGGTTGAGGATGTCGACCATGCGGGCGGTGCGGATCACCGGGACGCTGGCATGGACCCGGCAGTCGCCCAGCTTGCCGCCCTCGGCCGCCTGCTCCAGGAACGAGGCCAGGCCGGCCGGGTCGAACACCATCTGGGTCTGGACGAAGTCGGCGCCGGCGGCGACCTTGCGCCCCACCAGGGCCAGCTCGGCCTCGCGGTCGGGCCCGAAGGGGTCGGCCACGCAGCCGAGGGCGAGCTCGGCCGGGGCGGCCCAGTCCCTGGCGTCGGCCAGCAGCCGGGTGGTGGTGTAGTCCCGCACCCGGGGCACGTCGGGCACCGGGTCGCCGTACAGGCAGAGGATACCCTCGGAGCCGAGCGCGGCCGCCCCGATGACCTGGGAGCGCAGGGCCAGGCGGTTGCGGTCGCGGCAGGAGACGTGGACCACCGTGGCCACCCCCTGCTCGCGGGCCAGGGCGACCGCGGCCAGCGGCGACATGCGCGGCTTGCCGGCGTGGTTGTCGGTCAGCCCGACCAGGTCGACGTGGCGGGAGAGGACGGCGATGCGCTCGCGGACCTGGGTCGCGTCCGGGGTTGCGGGCAGCGAGATCTCGGCGGAGGTGAGGGCGTCCAGTGGCATGGCGGAAGGCTACCAGGTCAGCGCCGCTCGGCGGCCTCGACCACCGAGCGCGCCACCTCCGTGAGGGGCCGGCGCTGGTCCCTGGCCTGGCGGCGCAGCCGCTCGAAGGCCTGCCGGGTGGTGAGCCCGTGGCGGCCGACCAGCACCCCCTTGGCCTGCTCGATCACCACCCGCGAGTCCAGCGCGACCTGGAGCTCTCCCGCCAGCCGGCCGCGCTCGCGGGCCTCCATGGCGTTGAGGACCAGCAGGGCGACCAGCTCGGTGAAGGCGACGATCGCCTCCCGCTCGGCCTGGCTCCAGGCGTGCGGGTTGGCGTCCAGCACGGCCACCACCCCGACCGCCTGCTCGCCGTAGGGGACGGGGCTGGCCAGCGCGGCCCGCAGCCCGCGGGCGGCGGCGGCGGGCGCGAACGCCGGCCAGCGGTCGTCGCCGGCCAGGTCGTCGGCCGCCACCGGCTGCTTGTCGGCGAAGGCGTCGGCGCACGGGCCCTCGCCGTGCTCGGCCTCCAGCTCCTCCAGCAGGCTGGCCCGGCGGTCGGAGGCGGCCAGGATGCGCAGCACCTGGTCGCGGTCGATCAGCAGCAGGGCGGTGCCGTCGACCCCGAACAGGGCGTCGGCCGCGGCCACCACCCGCTCCAGCCCCTCCTCGATCGAGCCCGGGGCGCTGCGGAGGTCGGCCAGCTGCTCGAGGGCCTGCCGCAGCCCCGCCGTCGAAACCGCCATGGGCCTCGCCCCCTCCACGTCCTCGGCGCCCCGGCGCCACCTGGGTCAGTCCGCGGTGACGCCCTCGTCGGACTGCCGCCGGATGACCCCCTGGTCGTCCGGGTCGCGGGCCGCCGGGTCCTCGACCCGGGCCTCGGACTCCTCCAGCAGGGCCTTGGCCTGGGTGCCGGGGTCCTGGCTGGGGTTGCCCGGCTCGGCGGCCAGCGACCCGGCCCGGCTGTCGACCTGCTCGGGGCTGGGCTCGGGCTCGGGCATCGGCGGGGCTCCTCGCGGTCGCGGTTCCTGGACGCCCGACAGCCTAGCCTCCTCGGCCTCGACCCGCTCGGCCGGGGCGCCAAAGTGGAGCAGGGCGCCGCCGAAGGCGACCGAGCAGACCACGAACCAGCCGAAGCCGAGCGCGGCCCCGCCGATCACGTCGGTCAGCCAGTGCACCCCCAGCAGCACCCGCGAGGCGGCCACGGCCACGGTGATCAGCGCCGCCCCGGCGGCCAGCCAGGCCTTGACCCGCGGGGGCCGGCCGCGGCCCAGGACCAGCGCGACCGCGGCCCAGGTGGCGGCCGCGGCCGCGGTGTGGCCCGAGGGGAAGGAGAAGCCGCTGGAGGGGGCCAGGTGGGGCACGGGCGGGCGCTCCCGGTCGACCAGCACCTTGACGGTGTTGGCGATCAGGTTCTGCCCGACCACCACCGTGACCATGAAGCCGAGCACGGCCAGGCGCCGCCGGCGCAGCCATTCCAGCCCGCCGAGCAGCCCGGTGACGGTCAGCACGGTGACGGTCGCGCCCAGCCAGGTGAGCGCGCCCAGGAGCCAGGTCGAGGCCGGGGTGGCGTGCTCGGCCCCCCAGCCGGCCGCGCTGGCGTCGAGGCGGTAGAGCCCGGTCTCGGAGGTGACCATGTCCGAGACCAGCCCGAAGCCGAGGGCGGCGGCGAAGACCAGCCCCAGGGCGACGCTCAGGGCCAGCCCGGCGGCCGCCTCCGGGTCGAGCCGCCGGCGCAGCCAGCGGGCCGCCCGGGCCCGGAACAGCTCCTCGCCGGCGTGCTCGGCCGGGCCGTGGCCGCGCCGCCCGCGCCCGGCGACCAGCCCCACGACCACGGCCAGGGCGGCGCCGAGCAGCCCGGCCAGCAGGACCGCGGTGGCGACGGGGCCGAGCACGGCTAGAGCTCCCGCCGGACGGCCGCGCTGGCCAGCTCCTTGGCCCGGCGGGTGACCGGGCGGGCCCGCCAGGCGGCCAGCTCCAGCTCGCGGGCGTCGTCCAGGTCGGTCAGGAAGTGCTTCTCCAGGCCGGCCACCACCCCGCGGTCGCGCAGCGACAGGTTGAGCTCGTCGTTGAGGGCGAACGAGCGGTTGTCGAAGTTGATCGACCCCACGGTGGCCCAGCCGGCGTCCACGACCATCACCTTGGCGTGCAGCATGGTCCGCTGGTACTCGAAGATCCGCACCCCGCACTCCAGCATCCGCTCATAGGCGCGGTGCCCGGCCTGGCGGACGACCTGCTTGTCGATGTGGGGGCCGTTGGTGAGCACGCGCACGTCGACCCCGCGGCCGACCGCCTCGCAGAGGGCGTCGACGAACGCCCGCCGGGGGGCGAAGTAGGCGGTGGTCAGCCAGATCCGCTCCTTGGCGCAGGCGATGGCCGCGTAGAACAGGTGCTCGGCGTCGGTCGAGCCCTTCTCGGCCGTGCTCCGGGTGACCTGGACCTGGATGCCGTCCTCGAAGCCGTCGACGTCGGGCAGGTGGTCGGGACCGGACAGGATGCACTGGGTGGCCTCGGCCCAGTTGTCGAGGAAGCCGCCGAGCAGGTCGCGGGCGGCCGGCCCCTCGACCCGCACATGGGTGTCGCGCCAGTGGCCGGGGTCCTCGCAGTTGCCGGTCCACTCCTCGGCGATCCCGACCCCGCCGGTGAACCCGACCCGGCCGTCCACGACCAGGATCTTGCGGTGGGTGCGGTTGTTGAGCTTGTGCAGGGTGTACCACTTGGGCGGCCGGAACCAGGCCACCTTGGCCCCGGCCCTCTCCAGCCGGTCGATCAGCTCCCGGTCCATCTTGGCCGCGCCCACGGAGTCGAGCAGGACATTGACCTCGACCCCGGCCTCGGACCGCTCGGCCAGGGCCTCGGCGAACTCGGGGGCGATGCTGCCCGTCCAGTACACGTAGGTGGCGAAGTTGACGGTCCGCTGGGCCGACCGGATCGCCTCCAGCATGGCCGGGAAGATCTCGCAGCCGTTGCGCAGCACCGTGATCCGGTTGCCCTGGCGCAGCGGGGCCACGGTGAGGGCCTCGACCAGGCGGGCGAAGTCGGCCGTGCCCGTGCCCGGCGGGTCCTCCAGCTCGAAGCCCTTGCCGGCGGTGCGGTGATACTGGGCCGCCTCGAAGGCGTAGACGCCGGCGAGCCCCAGGCCGCCGACGACGGCGGCCCGGCGCCAGCTGCGGGCGCTCGGCACGGTCGCTCCTTCCTTCCTCGCCTTCCTCGCTGCGGTTCCCGTCGGGCGGCCTGCGACTTCCCAGCGAACCGGGAGAGCAAGCATGGTCGGCGCCGGAGCGGGTAGCCGAAGGATAGTTTGCTCGCCTTCTTGACTGAGAATGCGCTGGGTACGAGTCCCCAGACCGGAGAGGAGACCGATGGCCGCCAGCGCCTCCCGTGGCCCGCTCGACCCGCCCCCCGACGGCCGCGAGGCCGCCCTGGCCGCCCGCTGGCGGCGGCTCCGCCCAGGCCTGCCCTCGGCCATCTACCTGCTCGCCTGCGCCGTGGTCCTGGCGGTGGCGCTGGTGGCGGTCGGCTGGCTGCTGGCCAAGGTGGTCCATGACGCCGGCATCGGCCGGGCCGACGCCGGCGTGGACCGCTGGCTGGCCGGCGAGCGCACCGGCGAGCTCAACGAGGTCACCGTCTACACCTCCGAGACCGGCGGCACCCTGACCGTCACCGCCCTGGCCGTGGTCGCGGTGGCGGTGGCCGCCCTCGCGTGGCGGCGCTGGCGGGAGCCGATGCTGGTGGCGGTGGCGGTGGCCGGCGAGGTCGGCATCTTCCTGCTGGTGACCCTGATGGTGGACCGCGACCGGCCGCCCGTGCGGCACCTGGACGTGGCCCCGCCGACCTCCAGCTTCCCCTCGGGCCATACCGCGGCCACCATCGCCCTGTGGGGGGCCCTGGCCATCCTGGCCTCGGAGCGGGCCCGCTCGGCGCTGGTCCGCGGCCTGTTCCTGACCCTGGCGGTGGTGCTGCCGCTGCTGGTGGCGTCCTCGCGGCTGTACCGGGGCATGCACTTCCCCAGCGACGTCCTCGCCGGGGCCGCGCTGGGTGGGCTGTGGCTGCTGGCCACGGTGCGCGGCATCCGCATCGGGGTGGCCCACTGGGCCCTGCGCCACGGCGGGGACGGCCCGGCCGGGCGGCCGTGGCGGGGATCGGCGGTGCGCCATGGCTAGGCCCCGGCGGGTGGCCGTGGTGTTCAACCCGGCCACCGGCGGCGGCGACACCGCCGGCCGCAAGCGCGACACCCAGGAGGCCCTGGAGGGCGCCGGGGTGGAGGTGCTGTGGCTGGAGACCACCCTGGAGGACCCGGGCCAGGGCCTGACCGCCAAGGCCGTGGCCGAGGGCGTCGACCTGGTCATGGCCCAGGGGGGCGACGGCACGGTGATGGCCTGTGTCACCGGCCTCGCCGGGACTGAGGTGCCCCTGGCCGTGCTGCCCGGCGGCACCGGCAACCTGCTGGCGACCAACTTCGACATCCCCAGCGACCTGGAGCGCGCGGTCGAGGTCGCCCTGGAGGGCGACCGGGTCCGGCTGGACGTGGCCGCCATGGACGACGACCGCTTCGTGGTCATGGGCGGCATCGGCTTCGACGCGGCCATGCTGCGCGACGCCGACCCCAAATTGAAAGAAAGCCTGGGGGCGGTGGCCTACGTGCTCAGCGGCTTCAAGCACCTGCGCCGGCGGGCGACCAGGTTCCGGCTGCGCCTGGACGACCGCAGGATCGACCGGACCGGCCAGGGGGTGCTGGTCGGCAACCTGGGCCGGCTCCAGGGCGGGCTGCCGGTGATGCCCGACGCCCGGCCCGACGACGGCCTCCTGGACGTGGCCGTGCTCCAGACCCGGACCGTGCTCGACTGGCTCACCCTGGCCTGGCGGGTACTGCTGCGCCGCCCCCGCAAGGACCCGCAGCTGGAGCTGTTCACGGCCCGCCGGGTCGAGGTCTCCTGCGACCGGCCCCAGCCGGTCGAGCGCGACGGCGACCCGCTCGACACACCCCGCGACCACCTGGTCGTCGAGGTGGTCCCGGCGGCCCTCACCCTGTGCGTGCCCTCCACGAAAGGAAGTAGCCGATGAGCACCGCGACCTCCGTGCCCGAGACCTACGAGCTGGAGGGCGACGACGCCCTGCAGACCTTGCGCAGCACCGGCTGGGGCCAGCTGGCCAAGGACTCGTTCATCCGCTTCCGGGCCGCCGACGGCACCAGCCACTCGCGCAGCCTCGCCTTCCAGGTGATGCTGACCCTGCTGCCGTTCGTGATCGCCGTGGTCGGGCTGGCCACGGCCATGAACGTGGACCAGCTCCGCCAGCTGCTCACCCAGACCGTCGACCGCCTCGCCCCCGGCCCGGCCGGGGAGATCTTCACCCAGGCCATCCACCAGGGGGCCAAGAGCGCCGCCCGGGGCGGCCTGTGGGCCCTGCTGCTGGGCGCGGTGGCCGCCCTGGCCTCGGCCACGGTGGCCATGGGCCAGATCGAGCGGGGGGCCAACCGCCTCTACGGGGTCGAGCAGGACCGCCCCACCGCCGACAAGTACTGGAACGGCTTCAAGCTGGCCTGCACGGCCGGGGTCCTCACGGTGGTGGCGTTCATGATCATCGTCGGCGGCACCGACGTGGCCCAGTCCGTCGGGCTGTCCGGCGTGGTCAAGACGCTGTGGACGCTGCTGCGCTGGCCGCTCAGCATCGCCTTCGTGGTGGTGGCCTTCGCCCTGCTGTTCCGGGCCGCCCCCCGGCGCCACCAGCCGTCGTGGTCGTGGCTGGCCGTCGGGTCGGGCATGTCGGTGCTGCTGTGGTTCATCTTCACCGGCGCCCTGGCCCTGTACCTGGACGCCTCCTCGGGGACCTTCGGGCGCACCTACGGTCCCCTGACCGGCGTCATCGCCATCCTGATCTGGACCTTCCTGACCTCGCTGGCCATCTACCTGGGCCTGGCCTTCGCGGCCCAGCTGGAGGCGGTGCGGGCCGGGGTGCCGGCGCCCAAGACCGGCGAGCAGGAGAACCCGGCGGGCCAGGACGGGTCGAGGCGGCGGAGCCGGATGGCCTGGCGTTGACCAGAATTCCCTCAACCGTCGCCCTCCCGACGTCGAAGGTCTGAAGCACGCCAGCCACGCGCTGCGCCCGTCGTGATTTTGGGTACCTTTCCCATTACGTTCCGTGGTGACGGAGCCGGCTCGGGAGCGGACGAGGATGCAGGACGACCCACTTTGGTACCAGACCGCGGTCTTCTATGAGCTGTACGTCCGTGGCTTCCAGGACGGCAACGGCGACGGCCAGGGTGACTTCCGCGGCCTGACCGAGCGGCTCGACTACCTGCAGTGGCTGGGGATCGACTGCATCTGGCTGCTGCCGATCAACCCCTCGCCCCTGCGCGACGGCGGCTACGACGTCAGCGACTACTTCTCGATCCTGCCCGACTACGGCACCCTCGGCGACTTCTACGACTTCCTGGAGGCCGCCCACGCCCGCGGGATCCGGGTGATCGCCGACATGGTGATGAACCACACCTCGGACCAGCACCCCTGGTTCCAGGAGTCGCGCAGGCCCGGGTCGGCAAAGCGCGACTGGTACGTGTGGTCCGACACCGACCAGAGGTACCTGGACGCCCGCGTCATCTTCGTCGACACCGAGACCTCCAACTGGACCTGGGACCCGGAGGCGCAGGCCTTCTACTGGCACCGCTTCTTCTCCCACCAGCCGGACCTCAACTACGACAACCCCGAGGTCCAGGAGGTCATGCTCGAGGTCATCCGGTTCTGGTCGGACCTGGGCCTCGACGGCTTCCGCCTCGACGCCGTGCCGTACCTGTTCGAGCGCGAGGGCACCAACGGCGAGAACCTGCCCGAGACCCACGAGTTCCTGAAGCGGGTCCGCAAGGAGATCGACGACAAGTACCCGGGCCGGGTGCTGCTGGCCGAGGCCAACCAGTGGCCGCCCGACGTGGTCCCCTATTTCGGCGACGGCGACGAGTGCCACATGGCCTTCAACTTCCCGGTGATGCCGCGGATGTTCATGGCCCTGCGGCGCGAGGACCGCACCCCGATCGTCGAGATCATGAACCGCACCCCCAAGATCCCCGACACCGCCCAGTGGGGGCTGTTCCTCCGCAACCACGACGAGCTGACCCTCGAGATGGTGACCGACGAGGAACGCGACTACATGTACGCCGAGTACGCCAAGGACCCCCGCATGC